>Ga0190274_10001213_pt1 | contig 15135 bp, 21 predicted proteins | sample Popmic531T_FD_133002 | JGI IMG/M metagenome (GOLD analysis project Ga0190274, IMG submission 133002) | Populus adjacent soil microbial communities from riparian zone of Yellowstone River, Montana, USA - 531 T | ecosystem: Environmental > Terrestrial > Soil > Riparian zone | place: USA: Montana...
CGCGCACCTCGTGGCAGAGCTCGAACTCGTTGTGGGCGAGCAGGTAGCGGTGAGCGTGGACGATGCCCTTGGCGAGGCCCGTGGTGCCGGAGGTGTAGTAGAGCTGGGCGGGGTCCTCGGCGGAGGTGTCGACTGTCTCGAAGGCGTCGGACTCAGGGACGAGGAGGCTCGGCTCGAGGAGAACGAGGCGCGGTCCGTAGAGACCCTCGAAGCGCGAGGCGTTCGCGGCGTCGGTGACCAACACCTTCGGTTCGGAGTCGGTGACCCGGTGCGCGATTCCCTCGTCCCCGTAGAGGACCGACATCGAGAGCAGGACCGCACCGAGCTTCCAGGTCGCGAAGAACAGTGCGGCGGTCTCCGGGGTGGGCGGCAGGACCAGGGCGACCCGGTCGCCCCTCTCCACCCCGAGGCCGGCGAGCAGGTTGGCGGCCTGGTTCGAGAGCGCCTGCATCTCGCCCCAGTGGACCTCCCGCGTGGTGCCTTCGTGATGCTCGTGGAGCATCGCGAGCGCGTCGGGGTCGCGAGCGTCGCAGACGTCGGCGGCGATGTTGTAGCGGGTGGGGACTTGCCACAAGTATTGGTCGCGCAGCTGTGCGTAGCGGTCGCTGCTCATCAATCGTCTCCTTCAATCGCTCACCCGAAAGGGTGCATCTCTTGGGCCAGGATGGCAATCCCAATCCAGGCATCACGAGAGTCTTCCAGGTGGAGAACCATCGATTGAAAGCGAGTCGGAATCGCCGCCAATCCCTGTATCGGCGTCATTTTGGGCAATAGTGCCCCAAAATGGAGGCGATATGCGGGGATGGTTCCATTTGGCTTCGGCGACCCGTGCCGGAACCAACCGGCCCACGTGCAGGGAATTCGCGAAAAGCGGCTGATGGGATTCGAACCCACGACCTTCTGCATGGCAATTAGGCCCGCATGGGACTCCTACTGGCAGCAAATATGCCCAAATGCAGGGAATTTAGAAGCGGCTCCGCAGACGGCCACAATCAGGAATGCGTGCGGATAGGCGCCGATATGCAGCCATTCGGGCACTCGTGCCCACGAGTGCCCGAAATCCCAGGTGGCGGTTTCATTTCCCCGGCCCGGCAACCGCAATCGGCAGTGCCGGGCGGGTAAGCTGAACCGATGTCCACTTCCCGCGAGTACGAGGTCGTGCTGACGCCCGAGGCCGAGGGTGGGTTCAGCGTGGCCGTCCCCGCCCTCCCCGGCTGCGCGAGCCAGGGCGAGACCCGCGACGAGGCCCTATCGATGATCCGCGAGGCGATCGAGGCCTACATCGAGTCGCTCGTCGCGCACGGCGACCCAATCCCAGGTCCGGTAGAGATCGAGCGAGTCACCGTCGTCGCCGCGTGACGCCGCGGCTCCCGGCCGTTACGCCGCGCCAAGCGGTCCGTGTCCTGGAGCGGTGCGGCTGGAAGCTAGATCGGATCAAGGGGAGCCACCACGTCTTCCGGCATCCCGATCACGCTCATCGGGTCGTCGTCCCAACGCACGGCCGAGACCTGGCCAAGGGGACCCTCAACCAAATCGTCAACGCCTCCGGCTTGGATCGTGCCGAGTTCCTGAAGCTTCTCTGAGAGAGCTGAGCGCGGCTTCGCTCCACAGGGTGACCGAAGGGCCGATCCACGTTGGCTACCGGTCCGGGGACAACACCTGAGTGGAGCAGTAGAGAAGCTCGGCGACACCGAGCTGACACGGGGGTTTCAATCGAGAAGGATGGCGCTGACGGCAACGGCAAGGCAGAAGACCGCGAGGATCTCGGCCACGATCGCGATGATGAGAGAGCGCCCCTTCCAGCTGTTCTGCTCCTTGGCGCGACCGAATACCTTTAGTTCGGTCAGTGCGACCTCGCGTTGCGCCACCACCGCCGAGTCGTCCCAACGCTCGTCAATCTGCTTTTTCAGGGCCTCAGCGGTGACTCCACGGTATGAACGCGGCATGTTGGTGACGATTCCGCCGATAGCGGCGACCACGAAGAAGACAAGTGCTGCGAGGATCGCGATGCGGCTTACCTCTGGAAGTTGGTAGCCAGCGGCACCGGTGAGGGCGGCGGTCAGGCCAAAGAGGAGCGAGACCAGGACTCCGGAGGTCGTGATCACCGCGAGGCCGCGCTGCTCGAAGGAGCTCTTTCGCTCCTCCTGGGCCGCCACCTGAGCGGCGACATAGTCGGCGTAGGCGGCCACGCCGCCCTTGCGATCTTCAGCGGCCGGCGGGCTCAAGCACCTGGTCCCGCCGACCCCTGGGCGAGCGGGTTTCCTCCTCGGTCTCCATGCCGCCGCCGTCCCCCTCGTCATCTTCGGGGCCCCGCCCGGCCGGTCGATCGGGTGCACCAAAGCTCTTCGCGGAGACGGGATCAGGTCTTCGGCGAGTTCGTCCTCGGTCTCCATTCCTTCGGAGGGCTCGTCGGAGGGGCGGGGTTCCTCGCCGGGGTCGGCATCGACACAGAGCATGAAATGGATATTAGGGGCGGTGTCGGTCTGATTGGCACAGCGGTTCCGTCAGCTCATGGTTCCGTCAGCTCATGGTCGAACAGGAGATATGTCGCCATCCCGCCCATACCGCTACTCCGAGAAGCACACAAGGCGGAATCGTCACCAATCGCCACGTTTCGACCGCAACCCGCGGGGCTACTCCTCTTTGATGTCGCTAACCCGCGCGGCCTTTATGCTGATTTCCTTATCGGTCTCGGCGTCGGTCAAGGCCACGAACCGGTGCTTATTTTCCTGTGCGGTATTGACGAGCGAGGCAACCTCAGCGACCGACTCCTTGACGAGTACGGGCGAATCAGCTTGCGACAGGTTCGACGACGCCCTGAAGGTGATTCTGGTGGCCATCGCTACGCCTCGGTAGCGTCGAGAAACAAGGTCGCGTTGATAGTGGTCTTTTTGTTCCCATCAACATCAGTGAGCATGATGTGCGGCTGCTGCGGCGTAATGAGAGCGTCGTTGATCTTCTCCAGAACCTCGTCTACGCCCTCACTAACCGTCAGGACCTCTTTGTCCGTCGGGATCAACGCGCCCTTCAATGTGACTTTGGTAGCCATGCCTGCCTCCTGAGATTGCGAGAGAAAAAGCTACTGGAAGAGAAGGCGGAACCGGATTGTGACGGGGCAACCGGGAGTTTCAGCGATAGATCCTTGAGCAGCCAACGGACCGCCAGATGACGCACTGATCGCGAACGCCTCGGTGTCTCGCCACGGTAGGAACCAAAAGCCTTGGTCGCCGTCTGCGCCACCCCGCAGGATGGCGGCATGGAGGCAGGCGGATTCATTGAACGCGACGAGGCGGAAGCTGAAGGCTACCTGGCGGAAAAGATCGGGGGTGGTGTGAGCCGCGAGGAGTTGATCGAATCGATGGAGCAGCTCCTTGTCTTCACTAAAAAGCCGCCTACCAGTGGCACAGCGATTGGGAAGCACTTATCTATGCCACCGTCGCCCGCTCCGGTCGCACCTTCGACGGTATTTGCAAGCTCCTGCGGGCAGGCCTAGCCGTTCAGGCCGCGATGCTCTCACGCTCGCTGTTCGAGGACATGGTGATCGGCCACTGGTTGCTCTACAACCACGAAGAGCCGGACTGGCTGGTTGAGAAGTTTTTGCGCCAACGCGAAGCCATCGCCTTACATCAACGCAAGCTCCAGCGCGAGACTGGGATGACGATGGGACCGCCGCTTTCGGTGCCCGACGGCGCCGAGGCCCGGGCCAAGGATCTGTTCGAAGAGTTCGGCAAGGAGGCCCAGCGCAACTGGTGGGATCCCGGCCGAGAGGGCCACGGCGAAGGCCAGGACGTGAAACTACGCAAGCTCGTTCACTGGCTGGAGGAGGCCGCCGCCGAACACAAGATGTTCCATCCCCGTTTTGCTGGCGGCGAAAAAGCACTGCTGCGCCGAATGGATCTGGTCACCCACAAGTGGCTCAGCCAGTGCGTCCACCACACCACGATCGGGCTCCCCTTCACGCCAACCGGAAGGGGCAAGGTCGAGAAGTCCGACGACCCGATGCTGATCGTCAGCTGGAACGCTGCCTGGCTCTTCACCCAGCAGATCTATCTGCTGCTCGACCTCAACAAAATGGACGGTCGCCATCTTGAGACCGTTTGGTGGCTTTGCATGATCAAGTTCGCTCGGGCTCTAGAGCAGCCTGACTGGGAAGCGCGATTGACGGATGAGCTGATCGAAATCGCCGGCGACGAAGTCGGCAGGTTGACCCTTGGCGACCGGATCGCGATCCGATGGCATGAGTTCAGAGACAAGCTCTTTCGTCGTCACCGCCGCGACTAACCCCAGAAGTCACAGGCTTCAAGCTGCCCCGCGTCGCTGCGCGGCCCGGCAATTTGCTTATGTCGGCTGGTCGGCCGTTGCTCCGCCGCTGGCCGAAAGCACGACGAAATCGGCCGAAGTCGCCATCAATCCGTGCCTATCTGCGTCATTTTGGGCACTAGTGCCCAAAATGGAGGCGATATGCGGGGATGGTTCCACTTGGTTTTGGCGACCTGCGCCGAACCCGACCCGCCCACATGCAGGGGATTCGCGAAAAAGCGGCTGAAGGGATTCGAACCCTCGACCTTCTGCATGGCAAGCAGACGCTCTAGCCAGCTGAGCTACAGCCGCACGGTGGCGGATTCTAGCTCGGCGCTGGGGTTTCCTGCGTTTGGCGACAGGAAGGCCGCTCGCCGCGATCCGCGCCGCCGATCAGTTCCCTGCCCAACCCCTGCCCAATCGGGCAAGAATCGGTCATCTCTAAGGCTAGAGATTGCCGCTGAGGGCAAGGCGTATCTCCCCGTCGGGGTCGCCGCTGTCGCGCGTCGTGCGACCGCGCATCGTCAGAACCCACCAGTCGCCCTCGGGGTGCGCGAGATCGGGGCAGATGCAGAGTGCCTGTTCGAGAATGAGCCAGGCTTCAGAGACAAGGCGCAGAACGGCTGGATCAGCGCCGCGAGTGCCAACGACCATCGGGGAGCCACCGACGCCATTGTCGACCCCGTTAGCGATTGCCTGAGCCACGTTGATACGGCTTGCGGACTCAGCATCCTGGCGGAACGCGCCGCGGAGCAGGAGGACCGCGCGCTCAATCAAAGGCGCATCGATGAACTCGCGCGGGTCGGGTATATCGGTCATTCGCTCGAGAACACCTCGGTGGCCAAATATCTCACAGACGATGCGATTCGGAGTTAGCCTCAATCCCACGCAAGGCACGGGCGTAGGCAGCAGCGGAGATTCGGATGTGGCCGTGCTGGCGAACCGAACTCGGTGCGATTTGCAGACGATCAAGGTCCGGCGCCCCATCGAGGCCGCTTGCGTTCTTGTGGATAATGCGAACCTCGGTGACCCAGCCCCAGCGATCCGCATCTGATCGGCTCGACTCGCGGCGAACGCGCTTGGGTTCAAACTCCGCTTTCCTCGTGACCTCGGCGATCGCTGGGCATACCTCTCCGACCAAGTAGAGCACGAGCAGATCGCCAACCCGGTAAGTCGGACGCCCCAATGGCTCGCCGTCGCGTTTGCGCCGGGTGTGGACATCGCTGACCCAGGTCATTTCCTCCCACCAGCGGCTAAGGTCGCGCCCGTCGTAGTAGAGCATCTTGAGCCAGTAGCCGCGGTCGGGATGGCGCGGGGTCCGCTCCGCTTTGAGGCGAGAGAACTCGCGGCCTGGCGGAAGGGGAATCGGCGTACCGTGGACCGGGCCTCGGTCCTTTTTGGCGGCACCAATACCTCGCTTCGGAGACCAACGCCGATAGTACGCCAGGTCACCCACGAGGATTGGCTCGGCGAGCTTCCACCAGCCTTTGAAGTAGCGCGCCGCGACCGCGACCTGCGCGACCGTGAGGACAATGCCAAGCTCGACGTTGCCGCGCTCACTTCCGCCCAGGCCGGACACCGTCAGGTTGCCGGAACCAGCAAGCCCCCAGTCATTGTCGACCACCGCGGCCTTGGCATGAAGGTTCGGAACAGAGCGCAAGTCGAATCCGGCCTTCTGGAGCGATTCCAATCCCTTGACGCTCAGAACTCCGCGCCGCACCGGGTCGGCACCAAGCGCAGTTATGAAGCGCAGATCGGCAACCCCAGAGAAAATCGCAGCCTCAGCGACCAATTCAGCGACAGAGGTGGAGAGAAAGGGGCTAGTCAGCCAGGTGCGGCGCTCTGCTCTGCGGACACTCTCAACCAAATCATCGCGGGCTATATCGAGTAGGACGCCGGCTCGCGCCCTCTTGAAGACTCCGCCTACGCCCACGCGATCAGTCTTCCACATCAGAGTGCTAAAAGCACACTCAATGCGCCAGCCTTTACCGAGGGCTACCGCAACCATCTGCCCCAACTACGCGCCGCGAGTGAACTGAGGCATCTTGGGATGCACTACCTGACCAGTAGTCACCTCCTGAGACGAGTAACGGCTCATAGCTGCCCATTCGAGCGCTCGGTCAAACGCCGCCAAGTGCGCGCCGGTCAGGCGCTCACGCCGCTTTGCCGCTCGCTGATAGACGCGGAAGGTAAAGCGAGCGTCGCGGTGTCCGAGCTGTTCGGCGATGTAGACCGGATCGTCGCGGAGCGCCGCCCGCAGGCTCGCGTATGTACGACGCAGTGAGTGCGGCGACACCTTGCCTATCGGCTCGACGCCGATCGCTGCGAGCTGATCGTTGGCCGCCTTCACCGCCGTCAAAAGCCTCGCCTGTACGTTGCGCGGTGTCTGCCGTGAGTGCCGACCCTCCCGGGGGCGGCTCACAAACACCGGGTCACCCGGTGCCGTGCGCGGACTCCGCGCCCGCCAGGTCGCCAACTCCTCGCGCAACCCGACCGGCAGGTCAACTTCCCGGCCCTCGCCCGCAGCGGTCTTGGACTCGCGGACGATCAGCGTCCCGGTGCCGAGCTTCACGTCGCGCCAGTCGAGCGCAACCGCCTCGCCGATCCGCAGACCGGCGCCGGCCAGCGTGGCAATCATCGGCCGAAGGTAAGTGTCAGCGGCGTCTATCAGCGCCGGTAGCTGCTCAGGCTCGACCCACGACCGCCGCGGCTCGGTTCCCTTCACCCGGCGGCGCTTCCCCTTCGCCGGGTTGCGCTCGATGTGGCCGTACTCGACTGCCACTTCGAGAACCTGCGCCAATCGCGTGAGCGTCTTGTTGATCGAGTTGGGACCGAGCTTGCCCTCGCGGAGCTTTGCCGCCTTGTACCGGTCAACCTCCTCGATGGTGATATCCGCAAGCCGGTGTCGGGCGAAGTACGGGAGCAGATGTAGCTCCAGCGCCCAGCGATAGTCGCTGATCGTCTTGGGCTTCCAACCCGGCTCGCCATCGAGAAGCCAAGCTGACGCGAACTCATGGAACGTCAGGCACGGTACGGGCTCAGCCGCGGGCGGTGCCGGCTCGTCCGGTTGCCACATGCCGCGCTCAACATCCGCGAGGATGTGCCGCAACTCGCGCTCAGCCCGCCGACGGCTCCAGCCTTCCTCGGTACGCCCGAGCGTGACGAACCGGCGCTTGCCGTAGGCGCGAAACCGGATCGCCCAGCTTCGCTGGCGCTCTCCGCTCGGGGCGACTACGTGGCCTTTTGATTGCCGACCCATCAGCCCTCCTCCTCCTTGAAGCGCCCGATCCGCACGTCCCCCGGCTGCCACTTGATCCCCTCGAAGAACTCCCCCGGATCGACTTCGAGTGCGGCGGCGAGCTTGGCGACCGTATCGACGCGCGCGATCCGCAGCCCCCGCTCCAGATTGCTGATCTCGGTGCGGTGCAGGGAAGCCCGTATGGCCGCCTCCTCCTGCGAGAGGTCGGCGAGCCTGCGAAGGCGGACGAGGTTCCCGCCGAACCGCTGCGCGACGATCACTGCTCGTCCTCCACGAAGCCGCCACGCCGGTAGTCGCCTGAGCGCCAGTTGATCCCAGCGAGCAGATCGTCGGCCGAGACTTCGAGCGCGTCCCTGAGCTTCACCAGCGTGTCGATGCGGGCAAGGCGCAAGCCTCGCTCCAACTGGCTTATCTCGGTTCGGTGCAGCGACGCGCGGCGGCTCACCTCGTCTTGAGAGAGGTCGGCTTTCCTGCGGCAGCGGGCCAGGTTGTCCCCGAAGCGAGCGGCGATGTCGATCATCGGCCCTCGCCTCTCTTGAGCCGGTCGAGCAAGCCGTGTAGGGCCTCGTGCTCGGCAATGACGCGCTCGTACTCGTTACTGGCGTCGATGATCTTCGCCAGGTCCCTGACGACGACGCGCACATCGGCGTCAGGGGCGATCACGCACTCGTCCAGCGCCGCGAGGAGGCACCCGTAAGCAGCCTCCTCGCGGCGCAGGCGAGTCGGTTCCTTGAGCTGATCGGGGTAGTCCGCCAACTCCTCGCAAACGCCTGCGCGGGCGCTCTCGAAGGTGCTTCGCAGGAAGCGCACCTGATCGGCGGGGATGTTGAGGGCGACGGCCGCGCCGCGGCCCGTAGGGTTCTCTTTAGCCATGAGGAGGTGTCTGCTCCTTGTGGTCAGGCCCTCGGTTGGCGTTGACGCGCCGCCGGGGGCCGCTTCTTGAGGCCGGTAGCTCGCTACCGTTCCCGCTGCGACGGGGCGAGTTCCGCTTGACCCGTCGCCACGGGGCCGGCGTTCCAGCGCGCGGCCCCACTTATGTCTCTCGAACGCCACACGCGATCGCGGCTCGCAGCAAGGGCCCGGGCCGCGGGCGCCTATCACCCCGAGAGACTCGGCTTGACGAGCCGCGGCCGTCACCGAGGCGGAATATCCCCCCGTATGGGCAGGAGGTCGGCTCCCTGCCCGATAGAGCCGCCCCGCTCAGTCCGTCTTGTCGGCGTTGTAACGGCGTTTGAGCCGTCTCCTGTACGCCTGCTTGACTCGCAGGCGTCTAGGTAATCGGCCACCTTCGCCGGCTCGAATCCGAGCCGTGGTCGCTTGCCGTTCCCGAGCTGAACGGACCCCAGCTCGGCGGCGTGGTCGTAGACCCAGTCGCGGCTCCGGCCAAGGCGACGCGCCACCGCGGCAGCGTCGAGCAGCGGAGCATCCTGGCCGAGTAGCTCGGCAACGCGCCGGGCTATCGCCTCGATGCTGATCGGGTCGAGCCGGACAGGTTGGGGAGAGGCCACCGAGTCGATGCCGGCGCTCACATCGAACCCCTCCGCCTGGGGTGGCAGATGCCGCAGACCGTCCGGCCCTCCGCACCGATGTAGTCGTGCTCTCGATGATCCGTGTAGCGACAGAACGGCGGCTCCACCGCCTGAAGGGAACCTACGTCTGCCGAACCGTCCCCTTCGGGGAAATAGCCCCGAAGGGGACGCTCGGATTTGGCTTTGGAAGTCGAAGGGGACGAAGGGGCCGGTTTCTCACGGACGGAAAGCTCATCCTGCGAGCCATCCCCTTCGGGGAACCCCCAAGTCCAACCGCCCTTCATCCCCGCCTTGGCCGACTCGATTCGCAGCTTGCGCTTGGCCCGCTTCAGGGCACCGGGGCCCACGCCAGCCGTCTCTGCGGCGCTCCTAATCTCTGCTGCCAACCGAGGCCCATCCGCCAGCTCGGAGCGCAGGAACTCCGTCGCCTCGTCGCGGTCAGCGCGAGCCTCATCGTCTTCGCGGCAGCCGAGCAGGTCGTGGCTTGCCGCGCGTGACTCGCCGACGTGGTACATCCGGGCGGTGGTAATCGGCTCCCCGGTGTCGCCCTCCACCGTCGCACCCTCGATTCTGTAGACGAGGGACGTGGCAAGGCGCGACAGGTTCGACGCTGAGACGGCCAGCACGCGCTGATAGCCCTCCTCGCCTTCGGGGTCCTCGGGGTCGAAGCCGAGCATCAGCCCAGCGCGGACGATTTGCGTGAAGGCAGCCGAGCCCTCGTGTCGGAGCAGCGGGTCGGTCGAGATCCCCTTGTTTAGATGGAAGATCGTCAGCACCGCGCAGCCCCGGTCGCGCGCGATCGCGTTCAGCGCGGCAACGGCCTGGCGCACCGGCTGGGACTTGTGCGAGTCGGCTTTGCCGTCGATGAACTCGATCAGTGGGTCGATGACGACCAGCGCCGCACTCGTCTCGGCAACGCGTCGGCCCAACTCCTCGGTGTCCTGCGGCACCCGGAACGGCACCGGCTCCTCGGCCGAGCCCATCGTGAAGAAGGAAACAAGGGAGAGATCCGCGTCAGCCGCCATTAGGCGCGGCTTCAGGGTGTCGCCGGGCTCGTCCTCGGTGGTGACGATGATCGCCCGGCGTGGGCCAGCTAGATCTCCGTCGAGCGTCCCGCGGGTCACCCCGGCGATCAGGTGAGAGTAGAGCAGCCCCTTCCCGATCTTCGGCCGACCGGCCAGAGCGGTTATCTTGCCGAGCGCTATGCGGTCGCGCCAGGCAAACTTGACCGGCCTGGCGTCGATCTCGCTGAAGTCGATCAGGGTGGAGGCGGCGGCGCCTGGTGCCTTCTCCAGAGTCCGCAGCCGCTCGATTGCCTCTTCGGGTGCCAGCCCGTTAAGCAGCCCCTGGCCGATCTCGCGCTTCGCGCGGTCAATTGCGTGAGCACAGACGATCTCGGCGTAGTGCTTGGCGTTGCCGGCCGCCGGCACCTTGGCGGCCAACTCGGAGACGTAGTGCTTGCCGCCCACCTCCTCGATCTCACCCCGGCGCTTTAGCTCGTCGGCGACGGTTAGCTCATCGATCGGCTTTGAAGCCTCGTAGAGGTCGCGGACACAGCCATAGATGAGGCGGTGCTTGTCGAGGTAGAAGTCCTCGACGCTCAGCTTCACCTCGTCGATCACGCGGGACAGCGCCGACTCGGCGACCAGCATCGCGCCGAGCACCGCTTCCTCGACCTCAATGCTCTGGGGCGGCATGTTGGCCGTCGGAGCACTCATCGCGGCACCCCCGCGGTACGCCCCTGTGCATGAAACCTGCGCGGTTGAGGAGCTAGGCCGGCAGGCTCAGAATCGTCGTCAGGGTCGTCGCCCGGCCCCGCACGACCTGAACGCGAACCTCGTCGACCGGTGCACGACCGGCGGAGACGCGACCGTGGAGCACGCCGGTGCTGGCCGCTGGTGAGACAAGAGGGGCGGCGGGACACCGGAACCCGATCAAGCCGAAGCATCCGCGTTGGATGACTCTGCAGCGCCCACATCTCGCGGCACCGATTGCGGGCCTTCTCTCCTGCCCGCCTCTCATCCGCCGTTTCCGGCAGGGGCTGCTCGTCTGAGACGAACCACTCGAGCGCGTCGCTCAACTTGTTCCCTTCTACTCCTCGGCCACGGCGACAGCCGCGACACCATGAACGTAGTCGGGTCGACGGACGGAAACGAGGCGCGCCGCCCTCGGAAATCTCCGATGAGGCGGCGCGAAGCTCGAAGGGAAGCCGAGCGTGTCACGAAGTATCGCGTGAAACTCGGATGCTGCGGGACCCAGTTTGAGGCTAGGTCGGAACGGGACCGTGGTATAGCACTCGCGCCGCCTGCCAAACCGCAGCCTCACCGTGCTCTCTAAAAGAGAATCTCCGCGCTTGCGCAGGCGCAGTCCCAGCGCCGACGCTGGTCCGCATCGGTGACGAAGGGCGGGTACTGCCTGCTGTCGGCGTCTTGTTGATCCATCGTGACCCCCCCCGATGCCCGAAGTTGATCTTCCGTGCGAGAAGCCGGAGGTCTCCCGCTCAAGGAGAAATGCAGCAAGGGTAGGACAGCGATCGGTGCCGCTCCGGCGGTCAGACAGACAGCGACCCCGGTGTACCCAGGGGCCGCTCCGTACCGCACCATGCCTTGTCGCGCCATGCCTGGCCTGACCTGGCCCTGCGCAGCCTCGCATTGAACCCCGACCCTACCAATGCCCCTTCGCTAGGACACGGAGATGAGGCAAGGCAGGACAGAGCCGTCGCGTAGATCGAAAGGACAGAGACCTCATCTCCCTGCCAAATCCCGATGCCCTGTCAGCGAGGGCGGGACGCCGCCGCTACTCCTCTTCGGCGAGCAGCTCGAGTGCTGAGATCCAGGCGGAGAAGTGACTGGTTGCCCGCCTGACCGGTCGTTGCAGCGGCTCGGGCAGGTCGAGGGCCTCGAGGTCGTCTTCAAGCTCTTCGTGCTCCTCCTTCAGCAGCTCGTAGGCGGCCTCAAGGTCGAGGTTTCCCCAGCGCTCGATCTCGGCCTGGCGGGCAAAGACCGAGTGCTTCATTAGGTCGTGGTAGCTGAGAACCGGAGGGCCGTTATTGCAAATCCGACATCCGCAGCCGGTGAGACCCGCGTCGCGTGACCAAAGCTGGTAAGCGAGGTCCTGGTTGATGTAACGGTGGAAACGAGGTGCGTAGTAGCGGGGCGGCGGGGGACCCGACTGCGAAAGCTCCGGCCAGCTGCGGTGTTCGCCATAGCCGATGCCGTGACAAGCGCCCCGGAGGCCCTGAGAGGCGAGCAGGACGCTGAAGAAGCCCCCATAGAGAGCAAAGCAGTCCTTGCCGCCCTCGGTGGCCGCGGCTATCGCGCGACCATAGTCGGCGAGACGGCTAGGTTGGACCTCAAGCTCCTTGAGGTCGGAGACCCAGACGATCAGGCGCGGATCGTCGATGTCGGCGAGCAGCAGGCCGAGGTTTGCAGCGCTCGGGGATGCGACGACCCGGAAGACATCGACGCCCTGGGGTGCCGCTGCCGCGGTCGCCTCGTAGAGGCGCTTCGCCAGTTCCCACCAGCCGTCGCTGTCGGCGACAAGGTACGGGGCGATTATGCCGCTAGGGCCCTTAGCCGCGTCTTGATCGACATCCTCGTCGAGGCGCTTGGCGTACTTGTTGAACTTGGCGGCCTGGAGCTCTTCGTAGCTGAGGTTGAACTCGACCCAGTTGCGGGCGACAGTCTCGATCAGATCCCCGTCGAAGTCGGCGGGCACGGGGGCGTCCGGCGCGCGAAGGAGCTGATCTGGGTCGCCGCCGCTGAGTAGTGCGGCGAGGGCATAGTGGGACTGCTTGGGGTCGGGCTGGGCGGTCTGGAAGAGCGGGAAGCGCGGATCGATTAGATAGGGCGGTGCGTCGGCCTTGGCAGAGAGACTGAGGACAAAGCCGCCAGTGCCCTCGCGTTGAAAGGCAGCAATCGTTCCTGGGACGATGAGCCCGTCATAGGAACCGGTGAGGTCGCGCATCGTCTGCTGGTCGGTGGACCCGTAGGCGAGATAGTGGGAGAAGCGCTCAAACATTTCCTGCCGCCGCGACGAGCGCCCGTTTGCGGAGGGCGCTGGCGAGGTCCGGCCGGGGATGCTGGAGGACGGGGCGCTCGAGCAGCCGGACGCTGCCGTTGACGACGAAAACGCCGAGGCCTTGGGCGTGAGCCAGGGCGCGGTACTCGGGCGTGGGGTTGCCGCCCGAGACAATGAAGCTGCGGTGGGCAGAGGCGCTGTTGTAGAGGGCCTGCTCGAAGGCGCGTGCCGTCCCTCCCAGCTTGAACTCGAAGGCGCTCACCCACCCCTTCGAATTGATCGTGACGAGATCGATTCGGCGCCCGCGCCAGGGCACCTCGAAGGCGGCTCGGCTCGCGGACCCGAGCCAACGCGCGCTAATCAACCATCGTAGGAGGCTGGCAACCATTCGGCGCTCGCCGGGCATCGTCTCCCAGCGCTCGGCCAGCTCTATCGCCTCGGAGACCGAAGGGAGGAGGCCTGCAGCGTCGGCGGGCTTGGTGGCAGCGTTGATAGACACCGCGGCGCTCATTTGACCTCCTCGGAGGATCGGATCTCGGCCCCAGATAGACGCTGGTTGAGGAAGATGAAGGCAGCGAAGAGGACGAGACCGAGGACGACGGTCGTGATCCCGAGGACAATGCCCCCGATCCGCAAAAGCGCAGACATCACGAGCTCAGAGTTGTCGAGGAAGACGGCGGCGAGGGCAACGAGGAACGCGGCAGCGATCCCGATCGCGGCGGGCCCGAGACGCAGGAGCCATCGGAAGTACATGGGCAACCGGTTGCCGGTGATAAGCGTTTTCTGGAAATCAGCGGCGCGATGCGCGAGGGGAGTCGGGTCGACGGTCGCGAGCCGGGGCGGCGAGGAACTCCCCGATCCGATCAGGTCGGCGATTTCATCCTGCAGCCTCAGTGCCTCCGTGGTGGCGCGATCGGCGAGCCCTGCCTCCGCCACCTCGACTCGGGTCGACCATTGCTCACTGAGGTCGCCGCGCATCGTCGCCGCCCGATAGAGGGCCGCGACTCCTGCTACGCCGAGAACGGCGAATAGCTCCCCATGGTCGAGATTCAACTACCGAGAACCTCGTCGCGGATTATCGAGCGGTCGGTGAAGTCCGGGTGGCGTTGATACACGTAGCGGATCAGGCGCCGCAGGGGAATCGAGCCGAAGCGGCGCTTCAGCTCGGAGACGACCTCCTCCGCATTGGCGGGAAGCTCCTCGAGCAGGGCCTTGTAGTAGCGCTGCCCTTTGTCGGTCAGCTCAAGGTTGCGGGTGGCGTAGGGCTCGGCGGTCGCCTCGCCGATGATGTTCTCCGTCTCCCAAGTGTCTTCGGCGGACTCGCTAAGGGTGGCCGAGTCGTTGACGAGGCCGTACGTCGTCAGGGTTTCGATCTCTTGGTAGGCCTTGGCGGAGAAGGGCCCGAAGTTGTCGGAGCGAAAGTCGGCGGTCTCCTTCATCCAATGGCTGGCATCAGTCTCCTTCTCGAGGAGGAAGAGGAGCTTCTCAAGGCGGGTGATTCCATCGATGCGACCGCGGTCGCGGTCGGTGGCGCCGGGAGCGCCGAGGAGGAGGACGATGGCATCGTCTGTTTCCAGCACCCGACCCGCGTCGTTCTTCTTGCTTTTCGGATCCAAACCCATCAACCCAATGTAAAGCCGAGCCGAGACAGAGTTCGCCCCCCCGGCAGCCCTACGCTAAGCGATTGTCGTAGATCGCGAGTTCAGCGGCTCGATCAACGATGAAAGCCTCGCCTCTCCTCTCCTACCCCGATCAAAAGGCAGGGAGCGCTTCCCCCTGCCCAAATCGGGCCATATCGAGACGAATCCGATACGACGGTTCCCCGGTGGCATCACTGTTTCCGCTCTACGGAACCAGATTCGGAAGGGAAAGCATCACCCTCGGAACGCATGGCAAGCAGACGCTCTAGCTGTCCTGCCTCAAGACATCCCGAACGCGACTGACCGGAGGCCGGTTGCCGATTGAGCTGTGGCGTCGGGTGTGGTTGTAGTGGCGAAGCCAGTGTGGCAGGGCTTTTGCCCGGTGCTC
>Ga0190274_10001214_pt1 | contig 15132 bp, 9 predicted proteins | sample Popmic531T_FD_133002 | JGI IMG/M metagenome (GOLD analysis project Ga0190274, IMG submission 133002) | Populus adjacent soil microbial communities from riparian zone of Yellowstone River, Montana, USA - 531 T | ecosystem: Environmental > Terrestrial > Soil > Riparian zone | place: USA: Montana...
GGCCGCGGCATCCGCGTGCCGGCCGAGGTCGGTGAGCACCACGGCGCGTGCGGTGGCGATGTTGAGCCGCGACTGCTCGTCGCAGCCAGCGCCACACAGCGTGGCCGCCGCGCTGCTGCGCGCGAGCGCCTCCTCGATGCGGCCGCGCTTGGTCGCGATGTTGAGCGCGAACAGCTCATAGTCGATGCGCCGGTGCGCGGCCTGGCGCTGCGCAACGGGAGCCAGTGCCGCGACGAGCGCGTCGGCTGCGTCGTACTCACCCGCGGCAATGAGCGCTTCACCCAGCTCGCAGCGTGCGTCGAACACCAGCGGGTCGGCATCGCCGAAGCGCGCGGCGCCGTCGTCGCCCGCCGTGCGCAACGCAGCGATCGCCTCGGGCAGGCGACCTTGTCGCCGCAGCACCGATCCGAGCTGTGTCTTCAGGTCGAGGCGAACGCGCGAATCGGGTTGCTCTTCGTCGACGCGCGCGAGCGCCGCACGCGTGACGTCGGCGACGCTCGGTGGCGCGGCGCGCGGACCGGCCGGCTCCGCCTCGCGGAACACGGCCACGAGGAAATCACGCGTCGCGCGCGCACGCGACGCTTCGCCTTCGGCGCGCCGCGCCTGCAGTACCGCGACGAACAGGCTCGCGAGCATCCCGAGCACGAGCAATGCCGTGATTGCCACGCCGCCGCGGTGGCGTTGCACGAACTTGCGTGCGCGATACCAGCGCGTGGGCGGATGCGCGGCGACCGGACGCCCGTCGAGATGCCGTTCGACGTCGTCGGCCAGCGCGCCGGCCGACTGGTAGCGGCGCGGCGGCTCCTCGGCGATCGCGGTGGCGATGATCGCGTCGATGTCGCCACGCGTACGCGGTGTCGCGCCGCGCCAGCCCGGTGCGTTCGGACGTCGTCCGGTGAGCAGCTCGCCGAGCACCACGCCGAGCGCGTAGACGTCCGTCGCGGTGGTGACGACACCGCCTGCGAACTGCTCGGGCGCGGCGTACTCCGGCGTGAGCACGATCGAACGCGTGCGCGTCGCGCCGTCCTCGTCATCGAGCAGGCTCGCGATGCCGAAGTCCAGCACCTTGACGCGGCCCTGCGCGTCGACCAGCACGTTCGACGGCTTGAGGTCGCGGTGCACGACGAGCGCAGCGTGCGCTGCTTCCACGGCGCGGCACAGCGCGACGAAGCAGCGCAGCCGCTCGCGCGTGCCGAGCCCGTGGCGTTGCGCGTGGTCGGTGATCGGCAGGCCGTCCACCAGCTCCATCGCGATGTACGGCGCGCCCGCGTCGCTGATGCCGGCCTCGACCAGTCGCGCGATGTTCGGATGCGTCAGCTGCGCGAGGATTGCCTGTTCCCGACGGAAGCGGCGCTGCGCGTCGGTCGAGTACAGGCCGGAACGCATCAGCTTGAGCGCGACCGACTGCACGCCGGCGCCGGCCGCGCGCTCGCCGCGGAACACGAGCGACGATCCGCCTTCCCCGAGCAACGCCACCAGCCGGAACGGCCCGATCGTGCTGCCGACCAGCGTGAGCACGATGTCGTGGTCGTCGCGAAGGTCGTCGATCACCGCGGTGACCGGTCGCTGCAGCAGCGACGCGGGCGCGGCAGCCGCGGCGAGCAGCGCGTCGAGCCGAGCTTGTGCGGCATGTGGCAGCGACAGCGCCGCGAGCCGCGCGCGCTGCGCGTCGCCATCGAGCTCGACGAGCTCGTCGAACATCGTGCGCAGCTCGGCGGAAGTGGGCTCGGCGGTCATGCGACGGAATACGGGAATTGCCGCGCCGATCCGCCAGAGCGGCTCAGCCGCGCGCCTGCGTGGCGAGGAACGCGCGCGCGAAGCACCAGTCGCGGTGCGCGGTGCGTTCGCCGATACCCAGGAGCTCGGCCACGCGCGCCAGCGGCAGGCCCGCGAACCAGTGCAACTCGGCCACGCGGGCGGCGCGTTCGTCCTCGGCTTCCAGTGCCGTCAGCGCCGCATCGAGCTCCAGCGCCAGCGCCGGGTCGATGCTGACCGTGCCGGCCGCCGGATCGGTCAGCGAAACGCGCTGTTGCCCGCCCCCGGACTTGATCTGCGCGCGTTCGCGCGCGGCGTCGAGCAGGATGTGGCGCATGGCGCGCGCGGCATAGGCGAAGAATTGCTCGGGCGCCGCGAAGTCGTGCGGACGCGCGGCGCGGATCCGCAGGTACGCCTCGTGCACGAGCTCGGTGGTCGCGAGCGAGACTGGCGGACCACCGGCGCGGCGGCGGCTCGCCATCGCCTTGAGGCGGTCGTAGACCTCGGCGAACAGCGCTTCGTGGGAGCCTGCGGGCTCGTCGGCGGCCATGGCCGGCCCATCATAGTGAACTGCGCGCGCCGATTTGCGACGCGTCGCGCGAACCCGCGCTCAGACGTTCGAGGTGGACAGCAGGCGCTTGAGCTCGGCGGTCACGCGGCGGAATTCACTGCCGACCTCGGCCACGAGCAGTACCGCTTCGGCGGGCAACTGGCGCGTGCGCGCGCCGTGCTCGATGCGCTTGGCCATGTCGGACAGCCCGAGCGCGCCGAGGTTGGCGCTCGTCGACTTCAGCGAGTGCGCCGGCGCGATCAGGCCCTCGATGTCGTTGGCCTGCGCGGCGTGCTCCAGCGCGGTGATGCTCTTCGGCGTGTCCTCGAGATAAACGCGCACGAGGTCGGTGAACTCGTTGCCCATCATCTCGAGCAGGTCCTGGATGATTTCCTGGTCGACGGGCGACTTGCCGTGCGCGACCTCGGCGTACGCCGCGGGTGCGCGCGTCGCCGGCGCAGCGACCGGCGGCGGTGCCGGCGCGGGTGCCGGCGCGGGCGCGTGCATGCTCGGAAGTGCGGCCGGCGCCACGGGCGCAGGTGCGACGCCCGCGCTGGCGGGAGCAAGAGCCGCAGCGTGCGCGCGCGAACTGGCCGTCTTCGGCAGCCACTTGCGCAACATCTGCTCGAGCAGCGCGCGGTTCAGTGGCTTGGACATGTAATCGTCCATGCCCGCCGCGAGGCATTTCTCGCGGTCGCCGGCCATCGCGTTCGCGGTCATCGCCACGATCGGCACATGGCCCTTGCGCGCACCGTCGCTTTCGAGCCGGCGCACGGCGCGCGTCGCGCCGTAGCCGTCGAGGATCGGCATCTGGCAGTCCATCAACACGGCATCGAACTGCCCGTGCTCGAGGCGGTCGAGCGCCTCCTTGCCGTTCTCGGCGATCTCGAAGCTGACGCCGACGAGGCTCAGGAGGCGCTGCGCGACCTGCCGGTTGACGGCGTTGTCCTCGACCAGCAGCACGTGGCCGCCGATGCCGCCCGCGACGGGAGCTGCTGCCATCGCCACCGCTGCCGGCGTCGCGGCATGCGCGGCGGCAGCGGCGGGAGCCACCACGTAGCCGCCTTCGGGCGCCGCGATCGCGGGAGGCAGCAGCGATTCGACGGTCGCCGCCTCGCCGCCTTCGGCCGATTCCAGCAGGCGTTGCATGCCGGCACGCAGGTCGACGTCGCTGAACGTGCGGCCGAACACGGCGACGCGTGTGGTGCCGCGGAACTCGGTCGGTACATCCTCGTCGCCCGAAATCGCGACGATGCGCACGCGTTCGAGCGGCGCTTCGCGCAGCACATTGCGCGCGAGCGAAAGTGCGGTGTTCTTCATCGCGCCCCAGTCGAGCACGAGGAAGTCGTAGGCCCAGGTGTCGCCCATCGCGCCGGCCGAGCGCAGCTTCGCCAGCGCCTCGGCCGAGACGCTGGTCTGCACGTAGCTCACGCCCCAGGTCGAGAAGAAGCCGCTCACGCGGCGCAGCACGGCCTGGTCCGATGTCACGATCATCGCGCGCGAGCCATGCACGTCGGTGCGCAGCGGCGCGACGTCGCCGATCGCCTTGAGCAGCGGCACGCTGAACCAGAACGTGGAGCCCTTGCCGGCCTCCGAGCGCACGCCGATCTGCCCGCCCATGAGGTCGACGATGCGCTTGCAGATCACCAGTCCGAGGCCGGTACCGCCGTGGATGCGCGTCGTGGATGCATCAGCCTGCGTGAACGGCTTGAACAACCGCGCCTGCACCTCGGGTGGAATGCCGACGCCGGTGTCGCGCACCGAGAACAGCAGCTCGCTGCTCGTGCGCAGCTCGCTGCGCTTCTTCACTTCGATCGCTATCTGCCCGCGTTCGGTGAACTTGATCGCGTTGCTCACCAGGTTGGTGAGCACCTGGCGCAGCCGCACCGGGTCGCCGCGCATCGCGAGCCGCACGTTTGGATCGATGACGGCCGCGAACTTGATGCCCTTGCCCTCGGCATTGCGCGCCATGAGTCGCGTGACCGAGTCGACGATTTCCTTGATGTTGATGCCGACTGTTTCGAGCTCGAGCTTGTTCGCCTCGATCTTGGAGTAGTCGAGGATGTCGTCGACGATCGACAGCAGCTGCTTCGCCGACTGGTAGGCCGTCACGAGGTAGTCGCGCTGGTCGGCGGCGAGCGGCGTCGACAGCAGGATGTCGAGCAACGGAATGATGCCGTTGAGCGGCGTGCGGATTTCGTGGCTCATCGTGGCCAGGAACTCGCCCTTGGCCATCGTCGCGGCCTCGGCTTCCTGCTTGGCCGCGGTCAGCTGTCGCTCGGCTTCCTTGTAGCGCTCGAGCTCGCGCTTGAGCTCCGTCAGCGCCGTGGCGCCCGGCGCGTCGAACGCGACCGTCGACGTATGTTGTGGCATGGGCGCTGGCGACGATTCAGCCGACGCGGCGGCCAGCGCGCCGAACGCACCGCGCATGCCGCCGGCGAACGCGAGCACCGAAACGACCGCAGCCGATACCGGAATCGCCGGTCCGAGCGCCGGCGCCAGCGCGGCGGTCATTGCCGCCACGAGCAACAGGATGAAGCCGCCGACCAGCAGGCCGATCCACCAGCCGTTGCGCGGGCCGGTCGGCGTCGGCGGCGGGGCAGCAGGCGGCGGCACGGGCGCGGTAGCGTGCACCACGGTGCGTGGCGGCCGGACCGGGATCTGCTTGACCGTCACCGCATCGTCCCCGCCATGCCCACCTTCCCGATGGCCATCCTAGTGTCCTGTCAAAGCGCCGAGGCGCGGAAATCGAATTCCAGGTCCTGCGTCGCCTGCTGCACGAAGTCGCCCTGGATGAAGTCCACGCCCGTGCTCCACAGTCCCGCCGCGGTCTGGGCATCCTCGACCAGCGGTGCGACGACGCGGATCTTGTGCTCGTGCGCGTAGGCCACGAGCTGGCGCAATTCGGCGCGCGTCTCGCGACCCGCGTGCGACGGCCCCACGTACTTGGAAGCGACTTTCAGGTAATCGACCGGCACGTGCTGCAGCAGCTGGTACGAAGCCATCGTGGCCTCGAAGCCGGTGATGCCGACGCGAATGCCCATTTCGCGCGAGCCTTCGCAGAACACCACGGCCTGGCGCAACCGCGCGAGCACGTCGGCGAAGCGCAGCTCCAGCACGAGGTGCTCGCCCGAGACCTTGCGCGAATCGAGCTGTTGCTTGAGCCAGCCCATGCGTTGCGGATCGTTCAGCGCCTCGATCGACTGGCTAACGAACAGGCGCACGGGCCGGTCGATGCGGTCGCGCTCCTGCAACACCAGCATGCAGCGCTGCAGCACCCAGCGGTCGACGCCGTTGATCACGCCGGCCTGCTCGGCCACCGGCACGACTTCGGCCGCCGTGTACAACTTGCCCGACTCACTGCGCAGGCGCAGCAGCACCTGGAACTGTTCCTCGGCCGTGCCGCGCAGCGAAGCGATCGGCTGGAACAGCAACTGGAAGCGGTCGTACTTGATGGCGTCCCTGATCTCGCTCGCGAGGTCGCCGCCGCTCGCACTCGCCGCGGGCGCCGGTGAAGCCTCGAACAGGCGTACGCGCTTGCCCGCATGCGCGCGCGCTTGTGCACATGCGCGCTCGGCGGCGTTGAGCATGGCGCCGGCATCGCTCCAGCCCTGCGCGAACGTGCTGACGCCAACGCTCACCGCGAGCGTGATCGACTTGTCGCCGATCTCGAACAGCTGGCGTTCGAAGCGCGCACGGATGTCCTCGCCGAACGCGAGCAGCGCCTGCTCGCCGCGCCCGGGGCACAGCACGACGAAGCTGGTGTCGCCGTAGCGTGCGGCGAGGTCGGTGCCGGCGATCGAGCCCGCGAGCAGCGCGCCGGCCTGGGTCAGGAGCGTGTCGAACGTGGACAGGCCGATGCGCTCGCGGATCGCCTGCGCACCGTCGATGATCATGAACAGCAGGCCGCCCAGGTTGGTGCCATGGTCGTCACCGGCCAGTGCCTCGCTGATGCGGTCGATGATGTGCGCGCGGTCGTACAGCCCGGTCAGCGGATCGCGCGGGTTCTGTGCCTGCACGCGGCGGCTCATGGCGCGCGCGCGACGCACGCGGTTGGTCACCGCGGAGATGAGGTACTTCGGCCGGATCGGCTTCTCCAGGTAATCGTCGCCACCGGCCGACAGCGCGTCGAAGCGCTTGTCGGTGTCGTGTTCGCCGGACAGGAAGACGATCGGCGTGGAGATGAAACGCTCACGCTCGCGGATCAGCGTGGTGAGCTCCATGCCGTCGCAGTTCGGCATGTACAGGTCCATGAGGATCAGCTCGGGATCGAAGCTGTCGAGCGCCTCGAGCGCCGACAGCGGATCCATGACCGCGACCGTTTCCATGCCGGCCTTGCGCAGGATCGATTCGGCGAACAGTGCCTGCGAGCGGTCGTCCTCGATGATCATCACGCGGAACGGCGCGCTGGTGTCGGCGTCCAGCAGCTCGCCCATGCGCGCGATGATCTCGGACGGCGGCGTGGGCAACGACACGAGCGAGTCGGCACCCGCGCGCATGGCGCGCAGGCGCGTGGGCACGTCGGCGTTCTCGGCGAGCACCATCAGCGAGATGCGCTGGCTCGCGCGCACGCGCACCGAACGCACCGCCTGGCCGATGCCTTCGATCGCGTCGAGGAACGCGGCATCGACGAGCACGAGGTGCGGCGTGATCGCGCGCAGCATCTCCTTGAGCTCCTCCGGTTCATCGAGGATCTCGAGCTGGAAACCCTGCGCCTCGAGTCGCTGGTCGAGCTCGGTCGCGATCGGGTTGTTGCCGTCAGCCAGGTGGTAGATGCGGCGGCCGTTCGTGGGTGTTGTCGCCGCCATCGGGACGACGCGTGCGGGCGTCTCGTGCGACGGCGGCGGTGGCGTGGGAGCGGGCGTGGCGAGCGCGTCGCCCTCGGAGCTGGCCGGCGGTTCGGGCGTCGCAACCGGAGTGTCGCGCGCGGTGAGCGCGGCGAGCTCTTCGATCACTGCGGTGTCGGGTGCGGGAGCAGCATCGTGCGTGTACGACTGGTTGGCCGCGGCCGGCGGCCGCGCGAACTTCGCCACGAACTCCGCGGGCGGCACGACCTGCAACGGAATGCCGTCCGCCGTGACCAGCTCATCGGCGGCCTGGCGCGTGAAATCGGAGCCGGGCGTGCCGGATGCTGCCGCTTGCTGCGGCGGCGGCGAAAGATCGTCGAGCGCGGCCTCGATCGCCTTCGTCGCTTCGACGTCGGGCAGCTCTTCGCCTGCGACGAACGGCGCGAGCGTGCGCTCCAGCGTGAACTGCTGTTCGCCGAGGTCGAGCAGCCCGTAGCGGCCGCAGGCGCCGGCGAGTGTCTGCAACTCGTCGAACAGCACCGCGAGCGCGTTGATGTCCCAGCCCTGCTGGCACAGGCGCCGGCCGCGACGCCGCACGTTGTCCAGGCGCTTCGGCAGGTGGCGCAGGAAGGCCTGCCGCAGTTCGGCCGTTTTTTGCGACTCGTCCTGGGCCGGCGTGGCGAGCATCGGAATCCGGGGGGCCTTTCGTCCGGGGACTATATCAAGCCGCCACGCGTTCAGAACGGCTTGAGCACCACCAGCAGCACGATCGCGACCAGCAGCAGCGCCGGGGCTTCGTTGAACACCCGGTACCAGCGCGCGCTGCGCCGGTTGCTGCCGCGTGCGAAGCCTGCCGCGAGGCGCATGCACGCAACGTGGTAGGCGACCAGCAGTGCGACGAGCGTGAGCTTCGCGTGCAGCCAGCCCTGCGTCGCATAGCCGGGCACCGCGCGTTGCCAGGCGATCAGCAGTGCGATGCCGAAGCCGAGCGCGAGTGCCCCGCCGATGTGCGTGATGCCGAGCAGGCGTCGTTCCATCACGACGAAGCGTTCATGCGTTGCGGCATCGCTCGCGTCGACGTGGTAGACGAACAGCCGCGGCAGGTAGAACAGCCCGGCGAACCACGCGACGACGAACACGATGTGGAAAGCCTTGAGCCAGAGCATGGTCAATCGCCGTGGAACACGTCGCTGGATGATAAGGCGAACCGTGTCGCGGAATCGCGCGGCGACGCGGCCTACCTTGTGTCCAGGCAACTTCGCAAGTGCGTGGAACAGTGCGCGCGGACGATGCGGCGCGCGTCCCTACTTCCGCGACACGATGCGCGGCGGTAAGATCGCCGCCCCCCGCCCGCAGGACGCGGCGCGGGAGCCACGAAGAACAAGAAACCACACAGCAGGTCCCCGAGCCGTGAATGCCGTGACACCGCTGCGAGTGGAGGGGGCGAACGCCGAGGGCAACTCGACGCCGGCGCTGCGCGAATGCGTTGCGCGCGCGATCCGCCGCTACCTCGCGGACCTCGACGGCCACGCCGACAGCAACCTCTACCGGCTGGTGCTGGCGGAAGTCGAGCGACCGATGCTCGAGGAAGTGCTGCGCCATTGCCGCGGCAACCAGACGCGTGCGTCGCAGGTGCTGGGCATCACGCGCGCCACGTTGCGCAAGAAGCTGGTCGACGCCGGCCTGGCCTGAGCGAAGGCCTTCAGCCCGCTATAATCCGCGCTCCGCCGTTCAAGGGCGCGTTTCTCATGAGTGCACAGCCACCGCGCAGCATCCGGCGCGCGCTGCTCAGCGTGTCCGACAAGCGTGGGCTCGTAGAGCTCGCACGCGCGCTCGTCGCGCACGGAATCGAGCTGGTTTCCACGGGCGGCACGGCGCGCTCGCTGCGCGATGCCGGCGTGGCAGTGCGCGACGTGTCCGCGCTCACCGGCTTTCCCGAGATCATGGACGGCCGGGTCAAGACGCTGCATCCGTCGGTGCATGGCGCATTGCTCGGGCGCAGCGGCACCGACGATGCGGTGATGCGCGAGCACGGCATCGAGCCGATCGACCTGCTCGTGGTGAACCTCTATCCGTTCGAACAGACGGTCGCGGCAGAAGGCTGCACGCTGGCCGACGGCATCGAGAACATCGACATCGGCGGGCCGGCGATGCTGCGCGCCGCGGCGAAGAACCACGAGCGCGTGAGCGTCGTCGTCGATCCCGACGACTACGACGCGCTCGTCGCGTCGCTGCCGCAGGGCGGGCCCGATGCGACGCAACGCCGCGCGCTTGCCGCGAAAACCTACGCCCACACGTCGCGCTACGACGGACGCGTCGCGATGTGGCTCGGTGCGCGTGCGAACGATTCCGGCGCACCATCGCGCTTCGCGCCCACGCTGACCCTGGACTTCGAGCGCGGCCAGGGCTTGCGCTATGGCGAGAACCCGCACCAGGCCGGCGCGCTGTACGTGGAGCGCGATGCACCTTCGGGCGTGGTCGCCAGCGCGTCGCTGCGCAGCGGCAAGGAGCTTTCGTACAACAACCTGGCCGACGCCGACGCGGCGCTGGAGTGCGTGAAGCAGCTCGGCGAGTCGCCGGCGTGCGTCATCGTCAAGCATGCGAATCCGTGCGGCGCGGCCATCGGTCCGGACCTGGCCGAGGCCTACGAACGCGCCTACGCCACCGATCCTGTGTCGGCGTTCGGCGGCATCATCGCGTTCAATGCCGCGCCCGACGCCGCGCTCGTCGAACGCATCCTCGCGCGCCAGTTCGTCGAAGTGCTCGTGGCGCCGTCGTTCGGTGGCGCGGCGCTCGCGGCAGCGGGCGCCAAGCCCAACGTGCGCCTGCTCGAAACGGGTGCGTGGGCCGAGGGCGCCGCGGCGATCGACTTCAAGCGCATTGCCGGCGGCGTGCTCGTGCAGGACGGCGACCGCGACGCGGTGACGCGCGCGTCGCTGAAGGTCGCCACGAAGCGCCAGCCCACCGCCGAAGAGCTCGATGACCTGCTGTTCGCATGGCGCGTGGCGATGTTCGTCAAGTCGAACGCCATCGTCTACGTGCGCGGCCACCGCACCATCGGCATCGGCGCGGGCCAGATGAGCCGCGTCGTGAGCGCGAAGATTGCCGCGCTCAAGGCCGAAGAGGCGAAGCTCGAAGTCGCTGGCAGCGTGATGGCTTCCGATGCATTCTTCCCGTTCCGCGACGGCATTGACGCCGCCGCGGCCGCGGGCGTGAGCGCCGTCATCCAGCCCGGTGGCTCGATGCGCGACAAGGAAGTCATCGCCGCGGCGGATGAACACGGCCTCGCGATGGTGTTCACCGGCGTCCGGCATTTCAGGCATTGAAGCAGGGCTGAGGGCTGAGGGCTGAGGGCTGAGAGAACAACAGCCCATGGCAAGCTGCACTGCAGATCGCGAACCCGCACCAGGAAAAGGCGCCGCCATGCTTCTCCCTCAGCCCTCAGCCCTCAGCCCTCAGCCCTCCCAATGAAAGTCCTGGTCATCGGCAACGGCGGTCGCGAGCACGCGCTCGCCTGGAAGCTCAGGCAGTCGAAGCGCGTGTCGGAAGTGATCGTTGCGCCCGGCAACGCCGGCACCGCGCGCGAAGGCGGCGTGCGCAACGTGCCCGCGAACGTGGCCGATCCCGACGAGCTGCTCGCGATCGCGAAGCGCGAAGGCGTGGAGCTGACCGTGGTCGGCCCCGAAGTGCCGCTCGTGGCGGGCGTCGTCGACCGCTTCCGTGACGCAGGCCTGCGCATCTTCGGCCCGCGCCGCCTCGCCGCGCAGCTGGAAGGTTCGAAGGCGTTCGCGAAGGATTTCCTCGCGCGCTATTCCATTCCGACCGCCCGCTACGCCGTATTCACCGAGCTCGAGCCGGCATTGGCCTACGTGCGCCGGCACGGTGCGCCGATCGTCGTGAAGGCCGATGGCCTCGCGGCCGGCAAGGGCGTGGTCGTGGCCAATACGCTGTCCGACGCCGAGCTCGCGCTGCGCGACATGCTCGGTGGCAGTTCGCTCGGCCAGGCCGGCCATCGCGTCGTCGTCGAGGAATTCCTCGCGGGCGAAGAGGCGAGCTACATCGTGATGAGCGATGGCCGCAACGTGCTGCCGTTCGCGACCAGCCAGGACCACAAGCGGCGCGACGACGCCGACCTCGGGCCGAACACGGGCGGCATGGGCGCGTACTCGCCGGCGCCCGTGGTCACGCGCGAGGTCGAGTACCGCGTGCTCCGCGAGGTGATCGAGCCCACGATCCGCGGCATGGCAGCCGAAGGCGCGCCGTTCATCGGCTTCCTCTATGCCGGCCTGATGATCGCGCCCGACGGTTCGATCAAGGTGCTCGAGTTCAACGTGCGCTTCGGCGATCCCGAGACGCAACCGATCATGATGCGCCTGCGCAGCGACCTCGTGGACCTGATCGAGGCTGCGCTCGACGGACGTCTCGACCAGGTCGAGGCGGAATGGGATCCGCGACCGGCACTCGGCGTGGTGATGGCCGCGGGCGGCTACCCGGCGACGCCGCGGACCGGCGACGCGATCGCCGGCCTGGACCGGCGCGCGATGCCCGACACGAAGGTCTTCCACGCCGCCACGCGTGCCGACGGCGAGCGCGTGCTCACTTCCGGCGGCCGCGTGCTGACGGTCTGCGCGCTGGGACTGGACGTGGCCGACGCGCAGCGCCGCACCTACGAGGCAGTGCGCGGCATCCAGTGGGACGGGGAGTTCCACCGCCGCGACATCGGCTGGCGCGCGATCACGCGCTGAGCCGCGCGACCGGCGCTGGAAGGTCCGACTCCGCCTGCGGGCGGAGTCGCGCGCCGCCCAGCGCGCTATCGTGGCGCCATGTCCGACGCCATCCAGCCAGCACCCACCGTGCCGGCGAGCGCAGCCGCCGCCCAGCGCCTTGGCGCGGGCGCACGCCTGCGCGGTCGCCTGCGCGGATTGAGCGCGAAGCTGGCGCTGTTCTTCATCGCGTTGTCGTTCCCGGCGCTGATGCTCGTCGAGTCCACGATCATCACGCTGGAATTCCGCCACTTCGTGCGCGACGTCGACGCGGGCGCGTTGCGCCATGCGGGCGAGGCGGCGGCACGCGACCTCGCGAAGCGCATCACGCGCGAGGATCGCGAGGCGCTCGGCGACTGGCTCGGTTCGTGGGTCGTGCGCCTGAGCAATCCGCACAAGGGTCTTTCTGCCGAAGGCGCATACGTGCTGCTGGAGCTCAGCGAGCGGCCGCTCACCGCCACGTTGTACGACGCGAACGGCATGCGCATCGCCGCGAGCGGCGAGGACGTGACCGAGCGCGCCGACGACATTGCGCGCGCACTGCACGGCGAGGTGGTCGAGTTCGCCAACAGCGGCGGTCCGCAACTGGTGCGCACGCTCAGCGTGCCGGTGCGCGACGATGCCGGCCGCCTGCTCGGTGCGCTCCAGGTGCGGCTCGAGCTGCCGTTGCCGTGGCGCAAGCTCATGCTCGACCTGAGCCTGGAATGGCCGATCATGCTGGCCTACCTCGTGGTGTTCGGCATCGCCACGGCGTTGTTCTTCTCGCATTACGTCACACGTCGCCTCTCGCGCATCGCGCGTGCCGCGGACGGCTGGAGCGCCGGCGACTTCGCAGCGAACATCGGCGATGAATCGTCCGACGAGCTCGGCCGCCTCTCGCGCCGCCTCGACCTGATGGCGAAAGAGCTCGCCGGCCATCTCGCGACGCGCTCGCGCCTCGCGTCGCTCGAGGAACGGCAGCGGCTCGCGCGCGACCTGCACGACACGGTCAAGCAGAAGGCATTCGCGCTCAACCTGCAGCTCGGCGCGGCGCAGAGCCTGCTCGACCGCGACACCGCGAGCGTGCGCGTGCGCCTGGCCGACGCGAGCTCGCTCGTCGAGGAAATCCAGCGCGAGCTCTCGTCGATCATCGTCGAGCTGCGCCAGGAAGCGAGCGACGCTGGCCTGCTCGAACGTGCGCAGAGGCTCGCGAGCGACTGGTCGCGGCGCAGCGATATCGCCGTGGAATGGTTGCGCGGCGACGCGATCGTCGCGCCGCGCTGGGCGCAGGACCAGTTGCTGCGGCTGCTCGAAGAAGCGCTCGCGAACGTCTGGCGGCACAGCGGCGCGCGCCGCGCCACGCTGTCGCTGGTCGCAACCGGCACGCGTGCCGAGCTGGCCATCGCCGACGACGGTCGTGGCGCTGCAACCGAAGGCACGGGCATGGGCTGGGCGAACATGCGCGAGCGTGCCGCCGCATTGCCGGGTGGAACAATCGAGATCGACAGCCGCGCGGGCGCGGGAACGCGTATCGCGGTGCGTTGGAACCTGCACGGAGAGAAGGCGTGATGAATTCCGAAACAGCAGTCAGTGTGGTCATCGTCGACGACCACGGCGTCGTGCGCCAGGGCGTGCGCGCGTACCTCGACACGCAACCCGACGTGGTCGTGGTCGGCGAGGCCGCCGACGGCGAGGCCGGCGTGGCGTTGTGCACCGAGCACGCGCCCGACGTCGCGCTCGTCGACCTCGTGATGCCGGGCATGGATGGCGTCGCGACCACGCGCGCAATCAAGAATGCGAGCCCGCGCACGCAGGTGATCATCCTGACCTCGTTCGACGAGGACTCGCAGGCGCTGCCGGCGATCGAGGCCGGTGCGATCTCCTACTTGCTGAAGGACGTGTCGGGCGAAGCGCTGGCGGAGGCGGTGCGCAAGGCGGCGCAGGGCGAAGCCGTGCTGCACGCGCGCGTGGCGAGCCGCCTGGTCGATGCGCTGCGCAACCGGCCACCGCGTTCGCAGGATGCGCTGGCCACGTTGAGCACGCGCGAACGCGAAGTGCTGAACCTGCTGGCGCTGGGCCTGAGCAACCAGGTCATCGCCGAGAAGCTCGAGATCGGCGAGAAGACCGTCAAGTCACACGTGAGCAACATCCTCGGCAAGCTGCACGTCGCCGATCGCACGCAGGCGGCGGTGTTTGCGTGGCGGCGTGGATTGGTGCGGGACGAACCTGCGCGCTGACCAGCACTGAGGGAGCGGAGAGCGGCGAGCGGCAAGCGCCGCGAGGCGACAGCGTGCGGTTGCCCGCCGCTGACCGCTTACCGCTCTCGGCTCCCCGCGATGCGGCCGGTCACCGGGCCGCGACGCTCGGCGCCAATACCGCCGGTGCTGCGAACGGATGCCCCGCCGGCCACGGCATCGTCGCCTTCTGGCCCGCCTTGAACTGCTCGAGCAGCGGCTTCATCCACGCCACTGCCGCCTGGTCGTTGCCGCGCATTGCCTCGAACATGGCCTGCGCTTCGTAGTCGACCGCATCTTTCGCCTTGCCGGTGGCCGCGAGTGCCATGGCCAGGGCCTCGGAGTGGCCCTGGTCGGGGCGCTGCTTGTAGAGCGCCTGCGCGTAGTCCACGGCCATGTTCCGTTCCTCCGAAGTCGCCGTGTTGCAGCTCGCCGCGAGGCGCACGAAGGTCTGCAGCAAGCCGCCGTCGCGCGGACGCTGGCGCAGCGAGACATTCACCTCGCGCAACGCATCGCCGCAGCGACCCGCCGCGGCCTGCGCGATGGCATAGCGCGCATGGGCCGAGCCGTCGCCCGGCTTCAGCGCGACGAGCTGCTTGTACTGTTCGGCAGCCGGCGCGTACTGCTTCTGGCGCAACAGCACGTTGCCGTACAGCAGCCGAGCTTCGGCCAGCTTGCCATCAGCGGTGACGGCGCGCTGGTAGTAGGGCTGCGCAGCGCGCTCCTCGCCGGCGCTCTCGAGCACGATCGCCTGCGCGAGGTTCGCCTGGGCATCGTTCGGCGCGACGCGCAGCGCCGCCGCGGCGCGTTGCGCCGCCCCCTGTTCGTTGCTCGCGTCGGCTTCGACGCGCGCGTAGGCCGCGAGCAGCGTCGCGTTGTCCGGCGTGGCCTTCAGCTGCGCATCGAGCAAGGTGCGCGCACCGGCATGCTGGCCCTTCCCGGCAAGCTCGAGCGCCTGTTCGAGCGGCGAGCCCGGCGTGTTGAACACGCCCTGCACCAGCGGGTCGGCGTACGCCGGCAACACGTTGCCCGCCTTGGCGCGGGCAGCAGCTGCACCCTTCGCA
>Ga0190274_10001215_pt1 | contig 15127 bp, 20 predicted proteins | sample Popmic531T_FD_133002 | JGI IMG/M metagenome (GOLD analysis project Ga0190274, IMG submission 133002) | Populus adjacent soil microbial communities from riparian zone of Yellowstone River, Montana, USA - 531 T | ecosystem: Environmental > Terrestrial > Soil > Riparian zone | place: USA: Montana...
AGCTCCGGGTCGGCGCCTGGGATCATGTCGCCGAGGCCCAGGTCGGGCGGAAAGCCCATCGCCTTGGCCACCATCACCCGGGTGGTGTGCTTCACGGCGGCGCCGGAATTCCAACTCATGACCGCCACGTTATTGAGCTCGACGCCCTCGCGCATGGCCTCGATGAGGATGTGGCCGACCAGGCGCGGGTTGCCGGCGCCGGCCACGATCAAGGTGAACGGGGCGCCGAGTTTGCGGGCTTGTTGCACCTCGAGGGGGGCGGTTGCATTATCGGCGACAAACATGGGGGCCCTCAAATGAAAAAAGGGAGTCGGAATCAAATGAATGACCCCGACTCCCATTGCCATGCCACGCCGTGCATTGCCACGCCTGGCCTCGCCAGGCTTCGCCAGGCCCCACCTCGCGCGGCCATGCCTTGCACCGGAAAGCTAACACAATGAACAACGTTGTTAATCTTTCAGACGCGGGTGAGCGGTATCTGCGCGACCGTCGGGTGTTTCGGCTGCGGCTCGAGGGCAGTTCGCTCCGCGAAATCGGCGAGGAGCTCGGCTGTTCTATCGCCGAGGTGCAGGCCTCGATGGCCCGCATGTCATGCGGGGTGTCGCAACAACTGCGCGCCAGCACGGTGGAGCTCGAGTGCGAGCGGCTCGACGCCCTGACGAAAGTGTTTTTCAAACAGGCGGAGGGGGGCGACAAAGAGTCGGCCATGCTGGTCATCCGGCTTATGGACCGGCGCGCCGGCTTCATGGGGACCAACATCCAGCCGCGCGGTGAGAACGCCTTGAACGATCAGCGCCAGGTCGGCGATAGCGCAACCGACAAAATTGAGGCCGCGCTCGACCGCCTGGCGCACGGGCCCATCATCGAGGGCGAGGCCCTGGAAACCAAGGAATGACCGACCGGTTTCTCACCGAGGTGCGGCGCATGCATCGGGCGCGCCGGTCGGTGGCTGCGCTCTCCGACGCCGAGCGCCGGATCCTCGCCGGCCAGTTGGGAAACGATGTTGCCTCCGATTGGGTGTTTGCTGCGCGTGACGCGCAGCTGCCGCCGGAGGATCTCGATTGGGCTTGGTTGTTCCTGGGTGGCCGCGGCACCGGCAAGTCTCATTCGGTGAGCTCGGCCACTCACATCGCCGTGCGCGCCGGCATCAAACGGATCCACGTCATCGCGCCGACCGCGGCCGACGTGCACGATGTGAACCTCGAGGGCTCGAGCGGCATCCTGACCACCTCGCCCCCGAACATGCGGCCGCGCTATGTCGCGTCAAAGCGCCGGCTCGAATGGCCGAATGGCGCCATGGCGGTTTTTTTCTCCGGCGAGGAACCCGACTCGTTGCGTGGCCCCCAGTGTGAGCTCGCGGTCATAGATGAGATCGGCCGCATGCGTTACCAGCAAGAAGTTTTCGACATGACCATGATGGGGCTACGCCTGGGTGACAAACCGCGCATGCTCCTCGCCACCACGCCGCGGCCCACGCCGTTCATGAAAAAGCTGGTGCAGATGGATGGGGTGTCGATCACCAGCGGCACCACCTATGACAACGCCGCGCACCTGGCGCCGTCGTTCCTGCGCAAAATTAAGGAGCTCTATGAGGGCACCAGGCTTGGCCGCCAGGAGCTCCTGGGCGGCATGATCCTCGACCCCGGAAATGCGCTGTTCAAAGATGAGTGGCTGCACCACGACCCGGTGGCGGATGAAATCATCGAACAGGTGTCGGTCGGGGTCGACCCGTCGGGCGGTGCCGACGATGTTGGAATCGTGGTGGCCGCGCTCCTCAACGATAGGCAATTCGCGGTGCTCGCCGACCGCACCATGAACGCCAGCCCGGCCAGCTGGGGGGACGCCGTGGTGCAGGCGCATGACGAATTCGACGCCGACGATGTGGTGGTGGAACGAAATTTCGGCGGGGACATGGTGGCCGACGTGGTCAAATCCGCTGCCGAGCGCGCCGCAGCCAAGGGCCTGCGACCGGATTCCCTCATCCGGGTTAGGGAAGTGACCGCCTCGCGCGGCAAGGTGGTGCGCGCCGAGCCGATTTCCCTGTTATATGAGAAAGGCCGCGTTTTGCACCGCCGTGGGCTCGACCAACTCGAGGCCGAAATGTTGTCTTTCAGCCGGGAGTGGGATCGAGACGTCGACGGCTCGCCGAACCGGCTCGACGCCGCGGTGTGGGCGCTCACGCGGCTCTCGAAAATCATCACTTACGTGCCCATCGCATAGAGGAGCTCATGCCAATGCACGTGAAATGCTGGGGCTGCCGCATCGCGGTGCCGTGTACGCTGCCGACGGCATGGCCGCCGCCCCCGTCGACCCCTTAACCGAGTTGCGGAACCTGCCCACCCCGACAAGGGCTACGGCCCCCGGCGAATGTGGGAGCGATCAGGGAAAGCAAGAGGGCACGGCCAGCGACCCCCATTCGCAGGGTAGGCACGGCCCTCACTCGCTTGCCGGCGTTTCTGCCCTCCCGGGTGGAGTCCCATCGCCGGCCAAGAGCCGCGAGGGGGAACAGGTCACCCGTTCTCCCCGCGGTGCTGTTGTGAAATGGAGGAGGAAACGATGGCATGTGCAGGCTGCGGCCAGGCGCGCTCGCAATTTTTCTCGGCGGTTCGCCATTTTAACCCGCGGGGAGCGATGCAGGCCGTGAAAACCGGGGTAGCTATCAACATGGATAAGCTCGCCGGCATGTCGCAGGCCGACGTGAATCGGAAATACGGCGGCGGCTCGAGCACGCCGACGGTAAAGGCCAAGCCTTATCGCCGAACGACATAAAGGGGGCCGTCATGGGGTGGTTGTGGTCTAAGCAACAAGCGCCGCCGGCGCCGGTGGTGATTGCCAACGGCAACGGCGTGGCCGCAGCCACTAACGCCGCGGTTTCGCTCGACCGCATGTCGAGCGACATGCTGCGGGAATATGTCCGCTCAATTTACCTGTGGCGGTCGGTCGACATGATCGGCCAAATGAGCTCCTCGGTGGTGCTCGAGGTGCACACCGAAACCGGCAAGCTCGACCCGCGCCAACAAAAGGTCGCCGAGGTGCTGGCGCGGCCAAACCCGCAATGGACCGGCGCCGCGCTGCAATACTTCATCACTGCCAGCCTGGCGGTCGCTAACCGGGCGTTTCTCAAACAGGTGCGCGGCACGAATGGAAATTCGCCCATCATCCTCGAGCTCTGGCCGGTCAACGCTAACGAAATCACCATCAAATATCTAAACAACTCAAAGGTGATTGCCGCTTTCGATCACGCCACGGCGAGCGGCACCGTCACCTATCCGGTGGATCTCGAAACCGGCGAGTGTGAGCTCCTCTATGTGCACCGCCCGGCGCTCAACTGGCAAAGCGACAAGTCGCCGGCCGCGGTGGCCGCGGCGCCGGCGGAGGTTTTCACCCGCATTCTGCAACGGTGCGCCGATATCGTTTCGAATTCATCCAACATCACCGGCGTGCTCTCCACCGAGGCGGAGGTCGGGGACAAAGTGGTGCAGGACGTCAAGGCGAGCCTCGAGCGGTTCAAGCTCAATGGCCGGGAATCCGGCGGCACCATGGTGACCGCGAACGCCAAATGGCTCATGACCCGATTGTCAGAGGATCCGTCGACCGCGCTCTCCGTTGAAATCAAGGACAGCCTGGCGCGCGATGTTTGCATGACGTTCGGCGTACCGAGTCAGCTGGTCGGACTGCCAGGCCAGGACACCTACAACAACATGGCGATGGCGCGGGTGGGCTTCCTCACCGACACCATCTTGCCCGGCTATATAAACCTCTATGTGTCGGCACTAAACCACGCCCTGTTGCACGGCAGCGACGCCGAGATCCGGGTGGATATCACCCACATTCCGGCGATGGCCCAGGCGCGCTTGCAGCTGGTCGACATTGCGCGCAACGCCACCATGCTCACGGTGAACGAGCAACGTGCGCTGTTAGGTTATCCGCCCTATGCCGATGACCCCGTCGCCGACGTGCCCATCATGGTCGAGGACATGAACCGCAAACGATTGCAGGTTGAGGTGTTGGCCGGCCAGGTCGGGCGGGAAACCGGGCAGGGAAACGAGGAAGGCGAGCCGTGAGAGCGTAAGCGGGACCACGAGGGGGGGGGACGTCGTTGGTTCTGTTTCCTACACTCTCACGTTCAACCGCAGGTCGGGGGGCAACGCCGCGGCTGAAACTCGCCGGTTTCATAACGCGGAAGGGGGCGAAATGTTCGATGGCCTTACGCCGGGACATTATCGGGCAATCCTGGCCGATCCGCCGTGGCGGTTCAAAACATGGACCGGCCGCGAGCATGTCGAAAAGCGCACCGGTAACAAGTATCACGGCGCCGTCGAGTATCATTACCGCTCAATGCCGATTGCCGACATTTGCGCGCTGCCGGTGCGGGAGCTTGCAGCCACAGACTGCAGTCTGTTTTTGTGGGCGAGTTGGCCGCAGCTAATCGACGCCCTGGCGGTCATCGAGGCCTGGGGCTTCACATTCAAAACCTGCGCATTTTGTTGGACGAAAGCCCACGCCGGCCAGCTGGAAATGTTTGAGGAGGCCATCCCCGACCAGATGGGGCTGGGTTATTGGACAAGGGCAAACAGCGAACCGTGCCTCCTCGCCACCCGCGGGCGGCCTAAGCGGCTCAATGCCGACGTGCGCCAGGCCATCATCGAGCCGCGGCGTCAGCACAGCCGCAAACCGTCGCTGGTGTATCAGCGGATCGAGCGCCTGGTCGACGGCCCTTACTGCGAGCTTTTCGCGCGCACGCGCCGGGTCGGCTGGGATTCGTGGGGGGACCAGCTGGGCAAGTTCGCGGAGGCCGCAGAATGATGGGCCGCGGGCTTTATGCAAAACTGGCCGATCACATGATTGTCGAGGCCGACGGGGTCGGCAATGCGCGCCAGGACCGCGCCGAACGGGAAGGGTTCGAGCCTGGCAACAATCTCATCGCGACGCTCGCGGAGTGCCGGCGGCTCCATATCAATGGCGCCCGCGGCGAGCGCGCCGGCAAAATCGTTTTCGACCCGATTGTGTGGAATAAGGGCCTCGACGGCTCATTCCGGCATTTGCCGGATCTCGGCGATTTCATCGACATTAAAACGATGTGGCGGGACCATCACCGCCTCCTCGTGGAAGTGCCGAGGCTAGTTAAGGACTACGCCTATGTGTGTGTCAGTTCGGAAAATCACCCGTATTATTGGTTTGCGGGTTGGCGGTGGGGGCATGAGCTTTTGCAGCTAAACCAGCGGGATTTTCCCAACCGCCCGGCATATTTCGCCACGGTTGCGCAGCTGCACAAAATCTATCTGTTGCAACAAATCGTCCGCGACGCGAGGCCGTTCGAATGAAATGCGAGAGCGGTGATGTTGCTCGACGTTGACAATGACCGAACGTTTCAGCGCTACCTCGATGACGTCGAGCAACGCCTTCACGTCAACCTGTTTCCCATCCTCACCGCCGGCATCCGCCTGCACGCGGCCCGTAGTTTCATCCGCGCCCAGGACTATGTGAACAAGCGCGGCAAACCGCTCCTGGCGCTGTTCTATCGCCGGATCTACCGTGACCAATATCGCGCCATCACCGACCAGGCCGACGAAAAGGCCCTCACCAATTTCATGACCGAGCAAGTGGCGTGGTTGACCATCCACGCCGGCGCCAAGATCACCGGGATCTCGAGCGCGCTCACCGACGCCATTGCGGATCTCATCCTCGAAATGGTTCGCCAGGGCAAATCAACCAACCGCATTGCGGCGGCCATCGCCAAGCTGGCGCCGGAGCTCGGCAAGAAACGGTCGGCGACCATCGCGCGCACCGAGACTCACAACGCCGCCATGGCCGCGGTCGAGGCCGCGCTGAAATACAAAAACATTCGCATCGGTTCGAAAACCTGGGTGGCCATTCGCGACGCCCGCACCAGGCCGACCCACGCCGCGGTCGGCGGCACCACCGTGCCGTTCGATCAGCCGTTTACGGTCGGCGGAGCTCAAATGATGCGACCGGGCGACGCCAGCCTGGGCGCCGGCGCCGGGGAGATTGTCAATTGCCGGTGCTCAATCCTCTATCACAGCCAAGGACGCGCCCCGCCGGCGGCAGCGGTCGAGGAGCCGGCACCGGCCGGCGGTGACCTAGACACCAGGCGCGCGCTCGCCGGCAGCGTCGCCGAACAGTATGTGCGCGACCAGGGCCGCCTCACCGGCGTCGAGCATTTGCGGTGGTTGGATTACAAAACCGGGCAGCTATCCGAGGAAACCCAGCGCGGCACGCAAAGCAATGTGAGTTTTCCCCCGGAATTGCTGGCGGCCATGCGAGATCCGTTCGGCCGGGTCGAGGTGCACCACAATCACCCCGGCGATGGCTCGTTTTCCTATCAGGATTTGACCGCGCTCGGCGGCTTTCCCGGCCTGCAACGTCTCTATGCCCACGGCGCGCTCGGCAGCCGCTACCTTGCCACCGACGCCAAGCCGGAAGCCGGCCGGGTGCTGAAAAAACTGTATCGCGACAAGATTCCGTTCGAGTTGGGCGGGTGGTTGCTAGACTTGCCCAAAGGCACAAGGAACCGGATCTACAATCACGCCACCGTCGAGGCGGTGGATCGCGCCGGCCTGGTCAAATACACCGCGGAGCTCGCGCCGGATCTAAACGCCGCCATCTTGCGCGACCGTGCGAAATATGAGCGGGTGGTCGATTACTTAACCAAGCGAATTGCTGCCCAGCGGAAAGCGTTGATTGTGAAAGATCGCAGCATTATCGCGCCGGCGTTGATTGACCCGCCGATGCCCGACGCCACGCTCGAGGAGTGGCAGCAATACTATGCCGAGCTCCTGCGCCTCGACGTGCCAGGCCTCGGCCCGTTCCTTCGGGAGGCGGAGCTCAACATCGCGCGGTTGTCGCGGGCCTTTAAGGACCGCCGCTAAGTATTTGCAAGGTTCCGCCTTTTGGCATAACGTCCGGCACGTGGCGCTGGGTGGGGTGCCCTACCGCGCCGCTCGAGGCGCGGGGCGATTCAATGTTTTTCCACGATCTCGCATTGGCCGGCGACGCGGGTTTCGAAACGAAAACGCTCGCCGAGGGCGCCGACGTCGCAACGTTCACCGGCGTGGCCTCCACCGCCAAAACCGACCGGGCCGGCGATATCATCGAGGCCGGTGCGTTCGGCAACGTGGTCCCCAAGGCCATCAAAATGTTTCGGGACCACATGCGGGAGCACCTCATCGGCGGGTGGAAAAAGTTTTCCCAGGAGGGCAGTGAGCTCCACGTCGAGGGGGTGATTACGCTCCTCACCGACAAGGGCCGCGAGACTTACACCCTCATGAAACAGGGCTTCCTCGACGGGCTTTCGGTCGGATTCATCCCCGACCCGGCCGGCGTGGTGTGGAAGGGTTCGCACCGCATCATCAAACGCGCCAATCTTGTCGAGTGCTCGGTGTGTGCGCTGCCCTGCAACACGGGCGCCCGGGTGAGCTCCGTCAAAAGCATGGACGCCGACACCACCAAGGAATGGCTGCGCGAAAACGGTTTCCCCGATGAGGAAATCGAAATCGTGATGCGCAAAGGGTTCGACGCCCTGCGCGACGCCAGGCCAGGTGGCCGGCTCAATATCAGCGCCATAGACGAATTCACGGCATCGGGCGGCAGGGACTCCGACGATGAAAAGCGACTCGCCGCCTTGGCCTCCGGCCTCAAGGCAATCCTGCACGATGTGAGAGAGAGGCGATTGCCATGACCATCGAGGAAACCGTCCAGACGTTGCTCAAAGACGTGCAGGCCGAAGTTAAGAAGCAAAGCGAGGCGCTCCAAACGGCCGACGCGGCGCGCACGTCGACGTTTGAGGAGCTCAAGAAAGACATTGCCAGCAATTCGGCGACCACCAAGGACACCCAGGACAAGCTCGACCGCATTGTGAAAGAGGCCGCCGAGCACGTGGCCAAACTGCAAGGATTGCAGGACGCCATCAACCAACTCTCGAAAAAGATGCAGCGCCCCGACGCCGGCCGGGAAGGCGGCGACTCCAAGGAACAGGCGGTCGCGCTCCTCGAGGCCAAGCATTTCGCCCGCGTCACCAAGCGCGCCCAGGAGCACCCATTCAGCTACACCGAAGATGAGGTCACCCTCGCCGGCGTGGCGATCAAGGCAATGCGCAACCTCATGCATTGCACCAACATCACCGAGTTGCCGGAGGATCAGCGCAAGGCGCTCTCCGCGTTCAACCTCGGCAGCACCGGCTTTTTTCTCGCCCCGGAAATGTCGAGCACCATCCTTTCGTGCATCGAGGACGTGACCGATATCACCGGCCTCATGTCAAACATCACCATCGCCGGCCCGTCGATCAAATTCATGGTCGACAATGAGATCTGGGATACGGCCGCCTGGGCCTGCGAGTCGCAGTGCTTTGCCAACAACCCGACCCAGCAAATCGGCGAGGGCCTCGGCGAGGTGGAAATCAAACCGGAATCGCTGCGCTATATCGTTTGCACCAGCCGCGATTTGCTCGAGGACTCGAGCGTCAATATCGAGGCATGGCTGTTGCAGAAGGTGAACCGCGCCTACCGGAATCAGATCTCCTCGGCGGTCATCACCGGCGACGGCATCGGCAAGCCGCTGGGCATCCTGCGCGCCGGAATTCCGGTGTGTAACACCGGCGGAGCGACACCGGCCGGCCAGTTCGGCTGGCAAGATCTGGTGATGCTGAAATACACCGTGCCCACCAATTTCCAGGGCGCGGGTGGCTCCTACCTCATGAACCAGAATTCGTTCGCGCTCACGTTGACCATGAGCGATGCAATGGGCAGGCCAATCATGCTGGTGTCGCCGGTCAACGCCGGCCAGTTCATCATCGCCGGCTCGCCGGTGGTGATTTCCAATCAAATGCCCGACGTGGTCGCTGGCAGCACGCCGGTCGCGTTTGCCAATTGGAAACAACTTTACATGGTGGTGAATAGGAAAAGTGTCACAATGCAGCAAGATCCGTATAGTGCGGGCTTTTGCGTGTTGTTTAAGTTCGAGGCTCGAATCGGTGGAAGCCCGATTTGCACCAATGCCGGGCGACTCCTGCGAATCCAGTGAGGTGATAAAATCCGTGCCTTGCCTCGCAGCGCCGAGCCTAACCGAGCCTCGCCTGGCCTGGCCATGCCGTGCAACGCCGCACCTTGCAGGGTGAGGCTACCGAAAACAGGAGGCTAACACCATGAGCATGAGCGCAGCCGGCACCGTCATCGCTTTCAATGTGGCGTCGCCGAAATATGCCGACATTGGCCAGGGTCACGCCTACGCCATCATTCTCTCGAACCAAACCAACGCCGACGTCGCCGCCGGCACGTTCACGGTCGAGGGCGCCGATCCGGATCCGAACGATCCTTGCATCCCCGGCACGTTTGCTCCGCTCAAGGTCGAGCCGGAATGTTCGCCGCCGCTCGGCGCCGGAGCTCCTAACGCGGTCATCACGCTATCGGCGGAGGCGCCGGTCAGGGCCATGTCGCAGTGCGCGTTTGCGGTGGCGTGCCCGAAACCATTCGTGCGGGTTGCCGGCACCCCTGGCACGCTCGACATTCTCGCCGTTGTCACCCGCTTGAAACGGACGGGGATGTAATCGGAGGATCTCATGGTATCGGCCGCCGGCACCGTTCTCGCGTTCAACGCGCTTCAGCCTAAGTATGCCGATTTGAGCCTCGGCCATGCTTACGAGGTCGTTTTCTCGAACCAGACCGGCGACGATGTGGATTTCGGCACCTATACGTTCTATGGCGCCGATGCGGATCCGAACGATCCTTGCGTGCCGGGCGCGTTTGCGCCGCTGAAAATTCAACCGGACTGCGCGCCCTCCCAGGGAGTGCTCGACCCGACCGGCACATTTTCGCTCACGTCGCAGAACCCGCTGCGCGCCAACTCGCAATGTCACGTTGCCATCGCGTGCCCGAAACAGTTTATCCAAGTATTCTCGCAGGGCGCCCAGGAGCTCGACATTATCGCGGTGATAACCCGGCTCAAGCGCACCGGGATGTGAGGTTCGGGTGGATGTTTTGTTCGACCACGGCACCGTCACGCCGCAGCCGATACCTGGCAAGGCCGCGCGCATAATCTTCCGCGGCGAGGGCCCCGCGCGCTTCAAGCTGCAACACACTCGAGATCTCGACGGCACGCCGGACGATTTGTCGTGGTGTGATGTTTCGAATCTATCGAACGGCCGCGCTGCGGATCCGGTCGCCCTGGTCGACAAGGTGGCCGGCACCGTGCGCGGCGGCTTTCTGGTCGACAAGATCGAGGGCGACGCCGAGGTGATTTACCGCCGGCACATTGCCGATTGGTTGCGGGTGCTACCGTTCGAGGCGCCGGAGGAGGAGAGCGAATCCACGTGCTTACCTTACATCGTGTCGGTGGAGGCCCTGCGGTGACCCTGGTGCGCATCGTTTCGCGCGAGCCGGTGCGTTATTCGCTCGACAACGGGGTGACGGTGAACGAATACGCCCCGGGCGAGGTTTATCAGGTGCCCGATTGGGTTGGCGCCGGCATGGTGAAACGCGGTTGGGCTAAGGTGGTAAAGGCGGAGGAGCTCCCCGTTGCCACCGAAAGCGATGAGCCGACCGACGTTGACATGATAGATCTACGGCGAACAAAGGAGAGCTAGGCCATGATGGTTTCCCGATGCATGGAATTCTGCCCGGCCACGCCGGCGTGTAATCTCGACTATTTCGCATCGCCGTGCATGTGCACCACCACGAGCACAACCACGTTTCAGCAGCAACTCGAGGAACGTGAGGGTGCAGCTGGTCGTGGCGGCGAGCGGCGCCAGACGGCGCAGCGGTAAGTAAATGCGGGCCTGGCCGGTTTCGTATGCTGGCGGCTATCAACGGCCGGCCGGGTACAATGGTGAGCGGTGGCCGATTTCCTCCCGGTTGCCGCTTTCCACCGAGCAAACATGCGCCGGCGCTGTTCTGATTTCGCAGCGCCGGATCCGGGTGCTCTATAGCGAGCGCCGTATCGCGCGCCTGGTGGCGCCCTGCCGGAGGTGAGCGGCCATGCAAACGTTCCAGTGTTCGCCCTATCCGGCCTGCACCTGCATGATGTGGGAGGTTCGGCCGGGTGAAACCGTGCCGATGCAGATTGATTGGACCGGGTTGCTGGCGAGTGTTGACGGGTTCGGCCTCTCGAGCATCGAGTCGGCGACCCTTTCAAACATGATGGTATCGCCGCCGGCACCGGCCGACATGACCGAAATCGAGTTGGTGTCGGGTCACGCCACGCCGCCGGCAAATGCCTGGCCAGGCAACACCGTCATCACCGGCGAAAATCGCATGACCGTGAACATGATCAAAACCGGCGCCAACCTGGCCGTCGGCAAGGTGTTCCGGTTCGATATTTCGCTGGGGCTAACGGACTGCAACGGCCGCAAAATGGTGGTGAACGATTGCGTGTCGATCAGCGTTCGAGCGGGACATTAACGAGGTGCGCGGTTGCCGGAGCTCGTTACACCTATCGAGCAAGCCTATGAAATCGCCAAGCTACACGCGGCGACCGATGGGCATTTCGATGAGCGATTGACGCGGCATTGGTTCAACGCGGCGTGGGAAATTTGCGCCGACGCCGTGGGCTTCATTTACCCCGGGCGCCAGGTCACCGAAACCGTGCCGGTGCTGCCGAATGGCACCGTGCAATTGTCCGGCCGGCCGTCGGGCGAGGTTCGTTTGTACGCAAACGGAATGCTGGTCGCGGTGCTGCCGCCCAACGCACCAGAATTGAGTGGCCACAAAAACCTCCCGAACCCTTACGCCCACGAGGAGCAATCGCTCACGTGCTCGGTGAGCCTATGCTGCTATTGCAGCCTGGTCGCCGTCTATGATGTCGGCAGCAATGCCGGGCCGTGCGCGGAAATCTCGCCGGCGTTCGTGCAGGCGGTTTGCCAGCTGTTCGCCTACATCTGCGAGAACCGCGGCGACACCAAACTCGATGACCAGATCCTCACCCGCAGCGGCGCCAAAGGATTCCTGGCGCCAGGGATGACTTACGTTGCCTAGGATCGACCAGCGCAGCGAGAGTGTCCCCCGCATCGGCGATTTGCGTGACGTGGTCATTGTGTGCACCACGCTCGAGCGCCCGGATGATTTCGTATCGACCATCGTGGAGCGGCCCGGCGTTATCCGGGTGCACGCCCGGGTGCGGCCGCTCACCCCCCAGCAAATCCTCGACTATCAAACCGTAAACCCGGGCATGGGTCGCGGCCACGCGCAAATCAAACAACCGAGCGTCGAAATCACCATTCGGGTGCCGCCCGACGTCAAGGTTGATTTGCATCACTGGGTGTTTCACCGGAATCGCTACACTGAAACGTGGTACAAAGTCGCCAGCGTCAAGGACATGGGCGGCGTGCAGCGCTTCCTCATCCTTTATTGCTGGTCGGAGATCATCCGCGACCGCCGCAGCGACCCCGCCACCCAGGAGCTCCCGCCCAAATTCGAGGTGCCGGAGTGGCGCCCGGTGGATCGCATCTAATGGCCGACATTACCGTCACGGTGCGCGTGGAGCTCGACAATCTGTTCGGGGTCGAAATTGACGAGGGCATCATCACCTCGTGGATTGAGAACCGGCTCAATGACGCGCGCAGCTATTTCATAAGCAACGCATCGGGCCCCTCGCCTTCCTCGCCTGGCGCCTGGCCGGGCGCCGATACCGGCCGGCTCATCGGATCCATCGACTACCAGGCGAGCGGCCGCGAGGGCGAGCTCACCTCCGACGTGGAATATGCCGGCTATTTAACCACCGGCACCAGCAAGATGGCGGCGCGCAAGATGCTGCCCGACGCGCTAGACGAGTCGCTATCGGCGCGGCCGGAGCTCGCCGAGCTCGCCCGGGCGGTTAAGTTCACGGGTGGCCGCTAATGGATGACACCACCAGCACGCGCTCAATGCTGCAAACGTTCGGCGTCGGCGAAAGCCTGTTCAACGCCGTGGTGCGCCGGCTGCGGCGCGCCTCCACCATGTTCGATGACCGCATCAAGCTATCGCTGCGGCAACTCGAACAGGAGCAATGGGCGCACCTCGAGCCGCCCTACCTCATCGTGGTGCCGACCATCGTTCGCATTCCGCAGCTGCGGCCGGTGGAGTCGGAGGTCGAGGACATTATCAACCCGCGCTCAATCACGTTCCTGGCGCAGTTCGATGCCCGCGCCTCGGAATGCGAATGGGAGGCGGCCGACGATATCGAGCTCGCCGAAAAGCAACTCATAAACGCCCTGGTCAACTGGCGGCCAAATGAGTTTTTCAAGCCGACGCAGTATGCCGGCATGAGGATTGAGGGCACCCGGGTGCCGGACGTTAAGGTGCAATATGTGTTCGTTTTCTTTGAACAGATCCGGTTCTGCGAGGATCCGCTCGACATGCTGGGGCCGGAGTGCTCCGAGCTCGGCGATGTGTTCATCAATCTCAAATCGGATTGCGGGCCGCCGCCGTGCGACCCGTGCCAGCCGTGCGCGCCGCCCGACCCCACGATTTTCGTGGTAGATCCGCCAATGCACGCGGTCGAACCCGAACCGCCGGGGGCCTATTGGCCGAATTTGGGCGGTGTCCCGAAACCCTAAAGAGGAGGCGACAAGCCATGGCCAAACAACGCACCACCCCGACGTTTAATCCCCAGGCCGCCAGCCCGCGCGCCACGGCTCCGACCGAACCGCAAATGCTGCGGGTCAAGGCCAAGGTTGACAGCCTCACCAGCACTGCCGGCGAACCGTATGACTCGCCTCGCGTCGTTTACGACATGAACGACCAGCTGATTCCGCACGAGGACTATGTCACCACGCCGATGACTGCGAGCCTCGTGCTGGCGCTCATGGCCGGGGATATCGAGGAGGAGCCGCCGCCGGCGCCGCCGCCCGGCACGGCGTTCAAAGACATGAAGATGCCGGCGGAGTTCGGCGGCCGGCTCGAGGAGCGGGACGACCAGGCGGAGGGCGAGGGCCAGGCGCGGGACCAGGCGCAGGGCAAACCGGAAGCGAGGCCGCCTCGGCAGGAAGGCCAGGACCAGCGCCGCAGCTGGTAAGATTGCCGAACCCTAGAAGTTCCGATAGCTTACGGCGAGCGGCTCAAGTTTTGGCGCATGTTGTGGGGAGGCCTCAATGGCTCAAAATCGCATCTCACTAGCGCAGGCCCGCGGCAATTTCCTCACGTGGTGCGTCACCGGTTACATGCCGCTCGCCGAACTCTGCCGGCCCCTCTACATCGCGCAAATGACCGATGAGGGAACCGCCGTTCCGGGCGAGTTCTATATCGTCTATTCGGTGATGGAGTGCCGGGAGCTATTCGGCGCCGGCTCGGTGCTCGCGCTCATGGCGGAGCAACATTTCAACACCTGCCCGGAGCTCCCGCTCTACATCGCGCCGCTCGGCGACCCGGTGGGCGGTGTCGCCGCCACCTATACGGTGACATTCTCCGGGGTGTGCACCAATTCGGGCGTGCTGGCCTGGTCGCTCATCGACAAGATTTTTAACGTCGGCGTCATCATCGGCGCCACCGCCGACAGCGTCGCCACCAACTACGCCGCGGCGGTCAATGCCGATTTGGATCTCCCGTTCACCGCCACCGCCGCGGCCGCGGTGGTCACCCTCACCGCCAAGAACATGGGCCAGCAATCCAATTGGTTCGTGCCGGTGTGGAATCCGCAGTTTGGCGACGATTTCCCCGAGGGCATCACCGTCACCGAGGCGGCGGGCGTCGAGGGCGCCGGTGTGGTCGATTACAACACCGCCATCCCGGCGATGAATTGCCCCTGGGATTGCATCGCGCTCGGCACCGAGGAGGAGATCGCCATCGAGGCGTTTATCCAACTGGTGCGGCAAAACTGGCGCTGCGGCGTTCAAGGCAACTTCAAAGGCGGCCACCTATTCCACTCAAAGACCGCGAGCGCCGGCACCATCGCCGCCTATGGCCGCGACCGGAACAACCCGGAGGAAGTCGTGGTTCCGGTGCGTACCGGTTACAAATACCCCGGTTACGTGATGGCTGCGGCTACCACCTCGCGGGTGTGCTGCACCGCCTGCTATGACCCCTCGCGGCCCGTGCAGTATGACAACGGGTTCCTCGGATTCCTGTTCGATAGCCGGCAGTGCTCGACCGTTTGGACGTCGGCGGAAAAGCGGGCGTTTTACGACGCCGGCATCATGAACTGG
>Ga0190274_10001216_pt1 | contig 15124 bp, 17 predicted proteins | sample Popmic531T_FD_133002 | JGI IMG/M metagenome (GOLD analysis project Ga0190274, IMG submission 133002) | Populus adjacent soil microbial communities from riparian zone of Yellowstone River, Montana, USA - 531 T | ecosystem: Environmental > Terrestrial > Soil > Riparian zone | place: USA: Montana...
CTCGTGGTACAGGTCTCGCCATTGGGTCTTGTCGGCGGACGACGGCATGATGCGCGAAGCATAGCCCAGGTCCGGCATGCCCCCGAGGGCACCCCCCCGAGGAAACCGGAACCGCCCCCCGTCCGTAGTACCCCCGTCCGAGACTGCAGACGGGGGAGAGGCAAGATGCGAACGCGAACGACGACATCCATCGTGATGATGGTGCTGCTCACGCTGAGCCTGGCCGCGTGCAGCAGCGACGACGGCGATTCCGGCGGCTCGACCCCTTCCAGCGCAGCGAACGCATCGGGCCGGGCGGGCGACCTCGCGATCACGGCCGAGGACTTCTCGTTCTCGCCGGATACCTTGGCCGTGCCCTCGGGCGAGAGCACGATCACCGTGACGAACTCCGGGTCGGTCGAGCACAACTTCACGCTCGACGACGACAGCGTCAGCGAGGACGTGGAGCCGGGCGAGTCCGTGACCGTGACGGTGGACGTCAGCGCCGACGCGCCGTTCCACTGCAAGTACCACCCCGACCAGATGACCGGCACCCTCACCGTCGCCTGATCGCGTCGGGTTCCCGAGTGGACTAGGCTCCTGCCGGGACGATCGACCGATCACGAGGGGGAGCGATGCGCCACCGAACTCGCCACGCAACCGGATGGGTGTCTCTGTGCGTCGCGGTGGTGCTGATGGTCACCGCGGCCGGCTGCTCGAGCGGCGGTGACGAGGAACCCACCACCGGCCAGGACGGCGACGTGCTGCCGGGCACGGCGGCCCTCGCGATCGCCGACCTGGCGTATGAGCCCAGCGTGCTGCCCGTCGTACGCGGAACGACCGAGATCACGATCACCAACAGCGACACGGTCGATCACACGTTCACCTTGGACACCGGGGTGATCGACGAACCCATCCCGGCCGGCGAGACCGTGATGGTGGCCGTGAGCCTGGAGAACTCGGCAGGGTTCCACTGCGAGATCCACTCACAGATGACCGGCAAACTCCAGGTCACCTGACGCCAGGTCGGCCCTTCAGACGCTGAAGGAGTCGCCGCAGGCGCACTCGTGGGTCACCTGCGGGTTCCGCATCTTCAGCCCGCCGCCGAGCAGCGCGTCGTCGAACTCGAGCGTCGAGCCCTCGATGATCGGCGCGCTCCGGGGGTCGACCAGCACGCGGAAGCCGTCGGCTCCGACGATGACGTGATCGTCGGCCTCGACCTGGTCGGTGAACGAGAGCTGGTAGCTGAACCCCGAGCACCCGCCCGCGGTCACGCGCACACGCAGGTGGGCTCCCGGCCGGCCCTCACGCTCGGCGAGCTGCGCGGCTTTGCGCGCGGCTCCGTCCGTGACGGTGAGCACCTGGCGGGGTTCGGCTTGCGTCGACATGCATCAAGGATACCCCCGCCAACCGGTTCGGCCCGCTTCAGCCCAGGAACGTGGCGAAGATCCGAGCGTAGCTGCGGGCGCCCGCCACGAGTTCGTCCACGTCGATCGATTCGCCCGCGGTGTGCGCCACCGTGAGCGACCCTGGGCCCAGGATCACCGTGGGGATCTCCGCCTGGTTGATGTAGAAGCGGGCGTCGGTGATGCCGGTGAACCCGACCGAAGCCGGTGAGGTCCCGGTCTGGGCAGCGACGGCGTCCCGGGCGATCCGGACGATCTCGGTGTCGGGGGAGGCCTCGGCTGCGTCGGTCCATTCGCGAAGTTCGACGTCGATCTCCAGGTCCGGGTGGTCCCGCTGCAGGTCGGCGACCAGCGCCAGGAACGGCGCGCGCACCTGTTCGGGATCGGTCTCGCCGGGGGAGATGCGCCGATCGATATCGACCTGGCAGCGATCGGGCACCACGTTGGGGGCGCTGCCACCGGTGATCAGCGCAGCGTTGACCGTGGGGCGGCCGGTGAGCGGATGCTCCAGATCGGGAAGCACCTCGGGCAGGCGGAGCAGGAACCGGGCCATCGACGTGATCGCATTGACCCCTCGATGCGGCTGCGAGCCGTGGGCGGCCCTTCCGTACGCGGTCGCGGTGAACCAGGCGCCGCCTCGCTCGGCCAGCCCCAGCTGGAGTTCGCTGGGCTCGCCCACGATGCACGCGTCCTGATCGAGCAGGCCGCGCTCCCACAGCACCTTCGTGCCGTGGATGCCGGCCAGCTCCTCGTCGGCGGCGAGGTGGAACACCAGGGTGCCGCGGCGTTGGACCCCCGACCGTACGAGGGCCGCCGCCGCCGCGAGCGCGGCCCCGATCGGGCCTTTCATGTCGGCCGAGCCACGTCCCACGAGGCGTCCGTCGTGGATCGCCCCCGCCCAGGGGTCCGACGCCCAGGTGTCGGGCGATCCGGCCGGCACGACGTCGAGGTGGCCGTTCCACGCCAGGTGTGGTCGGCCTCCGTCCCCGATCGCGGCGACCACGCTGGGGCGTCCCGCGTCAGAGCGAACGATCGTGGGATCGGCACCCAGCCCGCGGAGGATCGAGACGGCGACATCGGCAGCGGCGTCCTCGGTGCCGCCGGGATTCTCACTTCGAGCGGCGATCAGCGATCGGGTGAAGGTGACGACCTCGTCCGGATCGACGGCATCGGCGACGGCCCCGGCCAGGTTCGACGGCTCATCTACCATGGCGCGCGATGCTACCTCCTGACGATCTCGCCGGAGCGTTGCAGGCGGCGCTCGAGCAGGATCCCCGACCCGTGCCGGCGGCCGGAGACCGCCTCGCCGCCGTGTTGGCGCCGTTGATCACCCAGCCCGAGCCGTCCCTGATGTTCACGGTCCGCGCCGCGGCGATGTCGCGGCATGCGGGCGAGATCTCCTTCCCCGGAGGCCTGCAGGATCCGGGCGAGACGCTCGTCGAGACGGTGCTGCGCGAGGTGAACGAGGAGCTCGGCCTCGATCCCGACGCCGTGAGGATCGTCGGCGCGTTGCCGTCGGTGCACACGTTCGTGAGTGGCATCCTCGTGGTGCCGTTCGTGGGCATGCTGGCGACGATGCCGGTGTTGACCGTGAGCGACGGGGAGATCGACGAGGTGCTCACCTTCCCGGTGATGCGTCTCGCGGAGGCCGAGGCCGTGGTGCACTACGACCTGGACGGAGGCAGGACCTGGAAAGGGTTCGCCTACGAGCTGGACGGCGCGACGATCTGGGGCGCCACGGGCTGGATGCTCCACACGTTGCTCGAGACGATCAGGAAGGACACATCGTGGCCGATCCCGTGATCCCGGTGGTGCCGGACGACGAGACGCTCCGTCGCATCCTCGCGGAGGCGCGCACGATCGCGGTGGTGGGCCTGTCCTCCAAACCTGGCCGCGCCTCGCTCGACATCGGGCACTCCCTCCAGGAACGGGGCTACCGGATCATCCCGGTGAACCCGCGTGAGACCCAGGTGCTCGGCGAGACGGCCTATCCTTCACTGCGCGACATCCCCGAGGAGGTCCGCGTCGACATCGTCGACGTGTTCCGGCGAGCCGAGGACACACCGGAGATCGCCCGCGATGCGGTGGCGATCGGCGCCAAGGCGTTCTGGCTCCAGCTCGACATCGTGAGCGAGGAAGCGGGAGCCATCGCCTCGGCGGGTGGATTGGACGTCATCATGGGGGTCTGCATCAAGCAGACCGCGCAACGTTTGGACCGCGACCAGGAACGGGAGGGACGCAACGATGGGTGAGGCCGTGACCGTCTGGGAGTACTTCGTGGCACCGCTGCTCGAACACAACCCCGGCGAGATCTTGGACGCGTTCGGGCAGGACGGCTGGGAGTTGGTGAACGTCGTGGCCCAGCCCACCCCGGCGGGTGGGAGTTCGACCGTCGCCTACCTCAAGCGTCCCAAGGGGTAGCGGAGCCCGTCCGTGGACATCGAGACCATCTTCGGCCTCCCGGCGCACCCGCTCCTGGTGCACGTCCCCGTCGTCCTGATCCCGCTCTGTGCGGCGGGCGCGGTCTGGATCGTCGTGTGGCCGTCGTGGCGCCAGCGGATCGGATGGATCGTCGTGAGTCTGTCGGGGTTCACCGTGGTGATGTCGAAGCTGGCCGCCGACAGTGGGGAGGCGCTCGAGGATGCCCTGGACAGGGAATCCTCCCTCCTCGAGCGTCACACCGAACTCGGCGATACGTTCGTCTGGTTCGCCCTGGTGTTCTTCGTCGCGGTGCTCGCGCTGATGCTCTGGGATCGGGCGCAGCGCAGGAAGGCCGATCCCTCGGGCGGATCCACCGGCCGGGCTCGCGCCACGACGCCGGCCGCCATCGTGCTCAGCATCCTGGTGGTGGTGACGGCGGCGGCGGCATCCTTCCGCGTCTACCAGGTCGGGCACTCGGGAGCCGAAAGCGTCTGGAACGAGGACCAGGGTTCGTCCGACTCATCGGGGCCGGGTTCGGGTGAGGAGGGCTAGCCTTCTCGGCGCATCCGCCGTCCTGCCGCGAACCGCAGCCCCAGCCCGACCGCCAGCGCCCCGAGCGCGGCGACCGTGATCCACGTTCGGGCCGTCGAGTCGTTGCCGTCTCCTTCGGCCGCTGCGACGGACGTTGATGGCGACGCCGAGGTCGGCGATACGGACGAGGACGGGCTCTGCACTCCGGCAGCGATCGGTGCCATGCGCAAGATCGCATCGTTGGTGGCGATGTACAGGAGACCGTCGGGCCCCAGGGCGACGTCGGTGACGCCCGCGTCGAGCCGGGCGATCTCCTCGACGTCGCCGGTGTCCTGCTGTGCGGCCGGCAGTCGCCACAGCCGACCGTCGAACGAGCCGAAGTACAGGTCGCCATCGACCACGGTGCATCCCGTCACCGCGATCGTGTCGGGGAAGACCACGACCGGCTGCACGAAGGCATCATCGTTCGACCGGCCGGTGACGAGCGGCCAGCCATAGTTGCCCCCCCGTTCGATGCGGTTCACCTCGTCGTCGACGTCGGGTCCGTTCTCGGTCTCCCACAACGTGCCGTCGCCGGGATCGACACAGATCCCGAACGAGTTGCGGTGCCCGTAGGACCAGACCGGGTTGCCGGCGCCGAACGGGTTGTCCGCGGGGACGGATCCGTCGGGCTCGAGCCGCACGATCTTGCCGCCCAGGTCGCTCGGGTCCTGTGAGCGGTCGGCCTCGTGCGCCTCACCCAGCGTGACGAACAGAGAGCCGTCCACCCCGAACGCGAGGTCGCCTCCGTTGTGGTAGCCCGCCGCCGAATCGAGTCCCTCGAGCAGCGTCTCGGGCTCCCCCGCGGCTCGGTCGCCATCGGCACGGACGCGCACGAGCCGGTTGACCCCGTCCGTGGCGTCGGACAGGTAGAGATAGATCCACGGATCGGCCTCGAAATCGGGCCCGATCGCGATGCCGAGGAGTCCGCGTTCGGCCTCGGGGACGACGGGCAGGGTCACGAACGGTTCCTGACGCAGCGTGCCGTCGTGCACGACCCGGACGTTGCCGGTCGACTTCTCGGTGTAGAAGAGCCGGCCGTCCGGCGCGAAGGCGAGGTTCGTGGGGAAGGCCAGCCCTTGCAGGAACGGCTTGGGCTCCGGCTGCGCGGCGAACGACCTGGGCGCCGCGAACGCCGCGAACGCGAACGCCGCGAACGTCAGGCTCAGCATGCGCAACGATCGGCGGGCCATGCCTCCGAGCGTACGGCGTGCATGCCACGATGGTGGCTCGACGATGGTGGAAAGGCGGACCGATGCTCTCGATCGATCATGCGGTGCTGGCGGTGGGCGACCTGGACGAAGCGGGCGCGCGGATCCTGCGGACCCACGGCCTCGCGTCGGTGCCTGGCGGTGTCCACCCTCGGTGGGGCACCGCGAACCGCATCATCCCGCTGGGGCGCGACTACCTGGAGCTGATCGCCATCGTCGATCCGGCGGTCGCCGACACCACCGCGTTCGGTCGGACCCTCCAGGCCCTCACCGCGGACGGCCGCGACCATTGGGCCGAGCTCTGCGTGGCCGACACCGACGTCGATGCCACGGCGGCCCGACTGGGCCTCGAGGTGGAGGCGGGCCTGCGCGCCACCCCCGACGGCCGCGAGATCCGCTGGCACGGGGCCGGCCTCGAGGAGGACGTGCGCCGGCCGTACCTGCCGTTCTTCATCACGTGGGACGTGCCCGACGACCTGATGCCCGGACGGATGGTGGCCGACCACCGGACGCCGGCGAGCGGGATCGAACGCGTCGAGGTCGCGGGCGACGCCGCGGTCCTGGATGCCTGGCTCGGCGGCGCCGGCCTGCCCATCGACGTCGTCGCCGGCCCCGAGGGCATCACGGCGGTGACGTTGTCGCTCGCCGACGGTGGGTCGCTCGAGCTTCGCCCCTAGATCCGCCCGGACAGGTCGAGGGCTCTCGCCAAGTCCTCGATGAGGTCGTCCGGATGCTCGATGCCCACCGAGAGCCGCACCAGGTCATCCGGCACCTCCAACGGGGAACCGGCGACGCTCGCGTGGGTCATAGGCCCCGGCACCTCGATCAGCGATTCCACTCCGCCGAGGGATTCGGCCAGGAAGAAGAGCTCGGTCCGCCCGACGAGGTCTACCGCTCGGGCAGCCGACCCGACGCGGAACGACACCATCCCGCCGTAGTCGGCCATCTGCCGGGTCGCGATCGCATGGCCCGCGTGGTCGGACAGCCCCGGGTAGTACACGGCCGAGACGTCGCGGTGGGTCTGCAGGAACCCGGCGATCGCGCGGGCACCCGAGCAGTGCGCCCGCATGCGGATCGCCAGGGTCTTCAGGCCTCGCAGGGCGAGGTAGCAGTCCATCGGCCCGGGCACCGCGCCGATCGCGTTCGTCAGGAACCCGAGTTGTTCGATCCACTCCTCGTCACTGGTGACGATCGCCCCGCCGATCAGATCGGAGTGGCCGCCGATGTACTTCGTGACGCTGTGCACCACGGCGTCGGCTCCCAGAGCCAGTGGTCGCTGCAGCGCCGGGGTGGCGAACGTGTTGTCCACCACCACCCGCGCCCCGGCGGCATGGGCGGTCGCGGCCACCGCGCCGATGTCGACGATCTTCAGCAGGGGGTTCGACGGGGTCTCGATCCAGACGAGCTTCGTCATCGGTCCGAGCGCGTCGACCAGCGCGGCCTGATCGCCGAGATCGACGGTGGTGAAGGTGAGACCCCACGAGGAGAGCACCGAGGACAGCAGTCGGTAGGTACCGCCGTACACGTCATCGGCGAGCACGACGTGGTCTCCGGGCCGCAGCGTCAGCAGCAGCGTGGTCTCGGCGCCGAGCCCGCTCGAGAACGCGAACCCCCGCTCGGCGCCTTCGAGGGCCGCCAGCGCCTGCTGGAACGCCTCGCGGGTGGGGTTGCCGCCACGCGCGTAGTCCCACACCTTGGGCTCACCGACCGCCGGCTGGACGTAGGTCGCGGTCTGGTAGATCGGGACGTTGACCGATCCGTACGGGGCGTCGGGATCCTGGCCCGCGTGGATCGCGCGGGTCTCGAACCGGAAGGTGTCGTCGCTCATGTGCTCCTCTTGGGGCTCCTCGTCGGGCGGTCGGTCGGTCGGGCGTACACGGTGCGGCGCGTCGGGCCGGTCATCGCATCTCCGGTGGCAGTTTCCATCCTCTGGTCGCCAACTCCTCGACGGCGTCGACGCCCTCGCGGGCCTTCGTCCAGAGCATGGCCTTGCGCTTGGCGTCGTGCCCGGGCGCGAATTCGCCGCGCACCAACTGGTCGCAGGAGGCATCGCCGCAGCCGCAGTAGTGGAACAACGGTTGCGCGTCCTTGGGGGGCCGGGCCACGGCTCGGTACGGAGTGGCGGGGAGCGAGGCAGAGGGCACCACGATGACGCCTTCGGTCGGGTCGCCCGGCGCGAACCGCTTCCCGTCGAGCGCCAGCAGCCCCGTCAAGGCCGCCAACGCGGCGTCGACCCTGTCGGGGGAGGACAGTTCGTCGGTCCGCACGCCCTGGTTGCGCAGCACGGCGGTTCGCCACGCGTACTTCTTCGTGCCCTTGGGCGCCAGCCCTCCAGCCAGCACCACCGCGCTGGCGTGCGGGAAGACCTCGAGCGCCTTGCCCTTCGGGCTCCCCGCGGCATACGTGGGGAACCCGGCTTCCGCCGCCTGGGCGAACACCTCGAACCCCACCTGCATCCACCCGAAGAAGCGGTTGCGTTCGCCGTGTTCCTTGCTGGGGGTGTTGAACGACTGGATGTTGAGCGAGGCCAGTTCGCGCTCGGTCCGTCGGGATCGACCGGACGCGGCCCACTTCGGCGGGGAATCGATAGCGATGACGTCGGGCCGCAGGTCGCGGATCAGGCGCTCCACCTCAGGGACCCGGACGTGTGAGAACACCTGCAGCGGGACGCGGCGTTCGTCCAGGAGCACCAGATCGAGTCCTTTGCCGACCCCGACGTCGATCCCCAAGGAACGCACCGTCAGCGCTGGATCTGCCGACGGTGGGCCAGGAAGTCCAGCAGGTCGCTCCGGGTCAGCACGCCGAGCACCTGGCCCTGCTTGGCGATCAGGACGGCCGGCCCGTGCTCCATCTCGGCGAACGCCGACTCGATCGGGTGGTCCCACTCCACCATGGGGATCGGTGGGGCCATCACTTCGGCGACGTCGGCCTGGAGGGCGTCGGGATCGCGGAAGACCCGCTCCAGCAACTCGCGGTCGCGGATCGAACCCACGAAGCCCGTCACGTCGGCACCTTCCCCGCGCACGACCGGCGCCTGGGAGATGTTGTGCTCGTGCAGGACGTCGACGGCTTGCCGGACCTTCGCATGGGCATCGACGGTGATGAGGGACGGCAGGGCGCTCCCCTTGGCGGCCAGGACCTCGTCGACGCGGATCAGGTCGGGCCGGTCGAGCATGCCGTGCTGCAGCATCCACGAGTCGGAGTACACCTTGGACAGGTACTGGCGACCGGTGTCGGGCAGCAGCACGACGACGGTCTTCGACGCGTCGAGTCCACGCGCCACCATGAGGGCGGCGAAGACCGCCGACCCGCACGAGCCACCCACCAGGATCCCTTCCTGCCGCGTCACGGCGCGGGCGGTGAGGAAGGAGTCGCGATCGCTGACCTTGACGTAGCGATCGACCACCTCGGGATCGAACGTCCCCGGCCAGAAGTCCTCCCCGATGCCTTCCACCAGGTACGGGCGAGGCTCGTCGCCCGAGTAGAGCGATCCCTCGGGGTCGGCGCCGACGATCGTGACGTCGGGGTTCTGCTCCTTGAGGTAGCGACCCACGCCGCTGATCGTGCCGCCCGTCCCCACGCCGGCGACGAAGACGTCGATCCGTCCGTCGGTCTGTGCCCAGATCTCCGGGCCGGTGGTCTCGTAGTGGGTCTTGGGGTTCTCCGGGTTCCAGTACTGGTTCGGCTGGAAGGCGCCGGGGATCTCCTCGGTGAGCCGGTCGGCCACCCGGTAGTAACTCTCGGGCGAATCGGGGGCCACCGCCGTGGGCGTGATGATCACCTCGGCACCGTAGGCGCGCAGCAGCCCGATCTTCTCCTGGCTCATCTTGTCGGGCATCACGAAGATGCACTTGTAGCCTTTGATCGCCGCCGCGATCGCGAGACCGTGCCCGGTGTTGCCGCTCGTGGGCTCCACGATCGTCCCGCCGGGCTTCAGGGTGCCCGCACGCTCCGCGGCTTCGATCATGCGGATCCCGATCCGGTCCTTGACCGAACCGCCCGGATTCAGCATCTCGACCTTGGCCAGGACCGTGGCCTCCACGCCTCGGGTCACCGAATGGAGGCGCACGAGCGGCGTGTCACCCATCGCGTCCAGGAACGTGTCGAGCACCTGCATCGTGGACCGAGCCCCCTTCGCCGCATGCGGTCGGGGCCTATGGTGCCACGCCCGGACCGGTCCGTCCCGCGTGCCACCGGGTTCGGGGCGTGTGCGGCAAAGAACAGATCGCTACCCGGACAGGCTTCACCTTCGGGACTAAAGTGCCGATTCGTGACCCAAGCGATTCGCGAGGGGACACGGGGGACACGTGACCGAGCAGATGGACCGAGCACAGGTGCGGGTGTGAACGAAGCCGAAGGATTGAACGTGGATCCGACCGCCGACGCCGGGGGTGGCGAGAGCCTCCTGGTGGTCGACGACGATCCGTTCATCGCGCGCCTGCTGGAGATCGAGTTGCGGGCCGCCGGCTACGACGTGCGCGTGGCCTCCGATGGATCGCTCGCGCTGAATGCCGCCCAGGAGCGCTGTCCCGACCTCGTGCTCGCCGACGTGATGATGCCCAACATGGACGGGTTCGAACTCACCCGGCGCCTGCGTCAGGACCCCCGCACCGCGTCGGTCTCGATCATCATGCTGACGGCACGCGGCCTCTCGGCCGACAAGCTGGAAGGGTTCGCGATCGGCGCCGACGACTACATCGTCAAGCCCTTCGACACGCCTGAGCTGCTGGCCCGGATCCGCGGCGTGCTCCGCCGATCGCGCGACATGCGCGCGCAGTCGCCGCTCACGGGCCTGCCCGGCAACGTCCGGATCGAAGAGGAGATCGACGGCCGCGTGGACCAGGGGATCCCGTTCGCGATCCTGTACGCCGACCTCGATCACTTCAAGGCCTTCAACGACCACTACGGGTTCATGCGCGGCGACCAGGTGATCCAGTCGAGCGCTCGCCTGTTCGAAGAGGTCTCGAGCGACGAGACCGGTGGGGCCGCGTTCGTCGGCCATGTCGGCGGCGACGACTTCGTGGTCGTGGTCGATCCCGGCAAGGCCGAGGCCGTGGCCCAGGCGATCGTGGAGCGGTTCGACCGGGAGGCCCCAGGCCTGTACGACCCGGACGACCGTGACCGGGGCTACATCGAGGTCACGAACCGTCGAGGCGAGCTGCAGCGCTTCCCCATGCTCACGGTCTCGATCGGGGTCGCCTCCACCGACAAGCGCGCCTTCCAGCACTACGCCGAGGCCGTGGCCGTGGCGACCGAGATGAAGCAGTTCACGAAGGGTTCCACCGGCTCGTCCTGGGCGATGGACCGCCGCGTCGGCTAGGAACGCGCGATGGGCCGACGCACCGGCTAGCAGGCGCGACGCTAGGCCAGCTGAGCGGGTTCGGCCAGGTAGAAGCCCTGACCGAAGCGAACGCCCAAGGTCGCGAGCGTGTCGAGTTCCTCCACCGTTTCGATGCCTTCGGCCACCATGACGATGTCCATCTCCTCGGTGAACGAGATCAGGGCCGCCGCGAGGGCCCGTTTCGCGCGGTCGGCGTCGATCCCCCGGGTGAGGCTCATGTCCATCTTCACGATGTCGGGGGTGATCTGCAGGGTGTGTCGCATGCTGGCGAATCCCGCACCGGCATCGTCGATCGCGATGCGGGCGCCCATCTCGCGCAGGGGGGCGAGCGCCGTCACCAGGGCGACGTAGTCCTCGACCGCCTCGTGTTCGGTGATCTCCAGCACGATCCGGCCGGCGTCCGATCCCAGGAGACGCGCCAGTTGGGAGGAGGTGGCCGCGTGATGCGAGCAGTTCACCGCCAGGTAGGCGCCCTCGGGCACCCGGTCCAGCTCGCGCAGGGCCTGGGCGATCGTGGTGAGCTCCAGCTGCACGCCCAACGCCAGCTGGACCGCCTCGGCGAACCATTCGTTCGGTGGTCGCAACGGGAGCGAACGGAACCGGGCCAGCGCCTCGACCCCGACGGTGCTCCTGCTCGAGAGCTCGACGATGGGCTGGAACACCATGGACAGCCCCTCGCCCGCCACGAACCGCTCGATCTCGCCGCGGCGGGCATCGCGCTCCTCGCGAGCCGCCTCCTCGCGTCGCAGCTGCTGGGTGAGCTCGTGCACGATGCCGGCGATCACCTCCGACGACAGGCTTGCGCCGCCGGCCATGACCTTCTGGATTGAACCGAGGATCTCCTCACCGGCGGTGCCCTTCACCAGGTAGCCGACCGCACCGGCGCGCAGCATCTCGAGGACCGTGGGACGGTCCTCGAAGGCGGAGAGCGCGATGACCCGGGTGTCGGGGGATACCCGCATGATCTCCCGCGCCGCTCGGGGTCCACCGCCGGCCGGCATCTTCACGTCGACCAGGGCCACGTCGGGGTGCTCGTCCACGGCGAGTTGGATCGCCTCGTCGGCGTCGCCGGCGCTCCCGATCAGCACCACCTCGTCGTCGTGGGCCAGGAGGTCGGCGAGGGCGATGCGCAGGGCGGGTTCGTCGTCAGCGATGAGGACACGGATCGGGTCGGCGCCCATGCTGCTGGCACCACCCGGCGCGTAGGGGGAAGTTCCGACGGCCATCGGGGGGACGCTACCCGGCAGCAACCCCCTGCTCAAGCACATGAGCCGTTTCTCCCCAGGCTCATCTCGAACGGCCTCCCGGGCGCCCGGCGGGTAGCATCGGCCGGACGGGGGAGGGGATCGATGAGCCACCGCAACATCAGGGCACCGCGAGGCACCGATCTGTCGTGCCGTTCGTGGCCGCAGGAAGCGGCGATGCGGATGCTCATGAACAACCTCGATCCCGAGGTGGCCGAGCGTCCCGAGGACCTGGTCGTCTACGGCGGCACCGGGCGCGCCGCCCGAAGCTGGGAGGCCTACGACGCCATCGTTCGCACCCTGAGGACCCTGGGCGACGACGAGACCCTGCTGGTGCAGTCGGGCAAGCCGGTCGCGGTGTTCCGCACGCACGATCTCGCACCGAGGGTCCTGATCTCCAACTCCATGCTGGTCCCGAAATGGGCCGACTGGGAGACGTTCCGTGCCTTGGAGGCCCAGGGGCTCACGATGTACGGGCAGATGACCGCGGGCTCGTGGATCTACATCGGGACCCAGGGCATCCTGCAGGGCACGTACGAAACCCTCGCCGAGTGCGCGCACCAGCACTTCGGTGATTCGCTCGCCGGCACGATCACGTTGACGGGCGGGCTCGGCGGCATGGGCGGGGCCCAGCCGCTGGCGGTGACGATGAACGGCGGCGTGGCGCTCTGCGTCGACGTCGACCCCGGGCGGATCGAGCGACGGATCCAGACGCGCTACCTCGACCGCATGACCGCCGATCTGGACGAGGCCGTGGACTGGGCCGAAGCGGCGAAGGCCTCGCGCGAAGCGGTCTCGATCGGGGTGGTCGGCAACACCGCCGAGGTCTTCCCCGCGTTGCTCGGGCGCGGGTTCGCCGCTGACGTGGTCACCGACCAGACCAGCGCACACGACCCGCTCGGCGGGTACGTGCCCGAGGGGTTGTCGCTGCCCGAGGCGGATGCGCTCCGGCGCGAGCCCGATGAGTACGTCCAGCGCTCCTACGAGTCGATGGCCCACCAGGTGGACGCCATGGTGGACTTCGCCGAGGCCGGCTCCGTGGTCTTCGACTACGGCAACAACCTGCGGGCGGGGGCGGTGGAAGGCGGACTCGACCGCGACCGGGCGTATTCGTTCCCGGGGTTCGTGCCGGCGTTCGTGCGCCCGCTCTTCTGCGAAGGCAAGGGACCGTTCCGCTGGGCAGCGCTCAGCGGCGATCCGGCCGACATCGCCGCGACCGACCGCGCGGTGGCCGAACTCTTCCCGGACAACGACCGCCTGCACCGTTGGCTGCGGATGGCCGCCGAGCGTGTCGCCTTCCAGGGGTTGCCCGCACGGATCTGTTGGCTCGGCTACGGCGAGCGCGATCGCGCCGGGGAGCGCTTCAACGAGATGGTGGCCTCAGGCGAGGTGTCGGCCCCGATCGTGATCGGGCGCGATCACCTGGACGCCGGCAGCGTCGCCAGTCCCAACCGCGAGACCGAGGCGATGCTGGACGGGTCGGATGCCATCGCCGACTGGCCGATCCTCAACGCGTTGATCAACACGGCCGCGGGCGCGCACTGGGTGAGCGTGCACCACGGGGGCGGCGTGGGGATCGGATACTCGATCCACGCGGGCATGGTGGTGGTGGCCGACGGCACCGCGAACGCCGGTGAGCGGCTCGCGCGGGTGCTGCGATCCGATCCGGGCATGGGCGTGGTGCGGCACGTCGACGCAGGGTACGACCGCGCGATCGACGTCGCGCACGAACGAGGCGTCCGTGTCCCCATGGAGGAGTCATGACCGAACGCCACATCGTGGCGATGGGTGGAGGGCAGTGGCCCTCGGATCCGATCTATCCGTTCCTGTTCGAGCTGGCCGATGCGGCCAAACCCAAGGTGCTCTACGTGCCCACGGCGACCGGTGACAACGATCGCGGCGTGGCGATGTTCTACCGCTCCTTCCCCGCGCACTCGTTCGAGCCGAGCGATCTCGGGCTGTTCGCGCGAACGGTCGAGGACCTGCGTTCGTTCGTCTTGGCCCAGGACGTGGTCCTCGTGGCAGGCGGCAACACGCTGAACATGTTGGCCATCTGGCGCGCACACGGCCTCGATGTGGTGCTCCGGGACGCGTGGGAGGCGGGCGTGATCATGGCGGGCGGCAGCGCCGGGGCCAACTGCTGGTTCGAGGCCAGCACCACCGACTCCTACCTGATGGGCAACGCCGATCCGCTGCCCGACGGCCTGGGCCTGGTGGCGGGGAGCTTCTGCCCGCACTACGACAGCGAGCCCTCGCGCCAGCCGGCCTACCGCGGGCTGGTCGCCGACGGCACCCTGCCACCGGGCATCGCGTGCGACGACCTCGCGGCCGCCCACATCGTGGGCGCGGATCTCGCCGAGATCGTGGTCTCGGCCGAAGGGTCGGGCGCCAGACGCGTCGAGCCCGACGATCGCGGCGGCGCATCGGAGACCGTGTTGCCGGCCCGGCGCCTGGAGGGGCCATGACCGTCGAGATCGGCGCCGGGCTGTCGCTCGCTGACGTGGTGGCGGTCGCCGACGGTGCGCCGGTGGCGTTCCCCGAGCTCGCTCGCGCGTCGGTGGCGGCCTCTCGTGCCGTGGTGGAACGTGCAGTCTCGTCCGGCGAGGTGATCTACGGCGTGACCACCGGGTTCGGTGCACTGGCCGATACCCGCATCGACGCTGCGCAGGCCGCCGAGCTTCAGCACGGCATCATCCGTTCGCATGCGACCGCCGTCGGCGAGCCGCTGTCCCGTGAGGAGGCGCGGGCGATGCTGCTGCTCCGAGCCCATGTCCTGGCGCTCGGTCATTCGGGCGTCCGGGCCGAGGTCATCGACCTGATGGTCCGGATGCTCAACGAGGACGTGATCCCGGCGGTGCCGCAGCAGGGGTCGCTCGGCGCGTCGGGAGATCTCGCGCCGCTCGCCAACCTCGCGTTGCCGCTGATCGGCCACGGATCGGTGCTCAGTCCCGA
>Ga0190274_10001217_pt1 | contig 15119 bp, 9 predicted proteins | sample Popmic531T_FD_133002 | JGI IMG/M metagenome (GOLD analysis project Ga0190274, IMG submission 133002) | Populus adjacent soil microbial communities from riparian zone of Yellowstone River, Montana, USA - 531 T | ecosystem: Environmental > Terrestrial > Soil > Riparian zone | place: USA: Montana...
CGTGCACGACGTGAACCAGGTCGGACGAGTGTCTGAGGTAGCCGACGTGCTTCAAATACCCGCCTTCCTTTCGCGACAAACTGATCTGGTGCTGGAAGCGGCGAGATCGGGTCGGGCGGTGAACATCAAAAAGGGACAGTTTCTTGCACCTCATGATGCTGGCAATATTGTAGAGAAGGCGCGCGCGGTCGGCTGCGAACGATTGATGCTTACCGAGCGCGGCGTTAGTTTTGGTTACAATAATCTGGTGGTAGACATGCGATCGTTTCCGATCATGCATGAGTTTGGGGTGCCGGTAGTGTTTGACGTCACCCACTCACTCCAGCTTCCGGGAGGCTTGGGACATGCAACCGGGGGCCAATCGGAGTACATCGAACCGCTCGCGCGCGCTGGAGTTGCCTGTGGAGTTGATGCGGTCTTTATGGAGGTCCACGAATGTCCGGAGCGGGCGCCGTCGGATGGACCAAACGCACTGCCTCTGGAAAGAATGGGTCCTTTGCTGCTCATTCTCCGTGATATCCACAATCTCGTGAGAGGCGGCGGGCACTAAGCGGGGCAAGCATCGATCATCCGCAGATTACACAGATTACGCAGATCAGAAAGAGAAGAGTAAGAAAGCCGCGACTTCCAACGGTCAAATGTACTTTTAAAAATCTGTGTAATCCGCGTAATCTGTGGATAGTTCAAAACGGAATATTTCTCGTCTATATGAATAGAACACTTGCAATTACTCTTACTACAATCGCTCTCTTCCTTTGTTCGTCCAGTGCGCCGGCCCAGGAAGCAGCCAGCGCTGCATGGCAAATCACCGGCTTCGACGTTAACGCAAATATCCAGCAACCGGAGCGTACGTTAAGCGCTGTCGCCATTCTTAACGTAACGAATGCAGGTCGAGGTCCGGGTCAGTACTTTGCCTTTCGCATCAACTCGAAGGCCATCATCAAAGCGGTAACCATTGCAGGGGCAACTGCAAACACCCGCTCAGTGCCCGAGTCCCAGGGAAATGCCCAACGGATCACGGTTACACTTCCAGGTCCCGTCGCCCCGAACAGCACGTTTGTCATTAACATCACCTACAGCATACCTGTCGATAGCAACACTGGCCTGGCGGCGATTTCACCATTAGGATCGCAGTTCCTGCCGCTGTCTTTTTGGTATCCGACTCCTAACACCGCGCTTTCGGTGCGAGGCGCCGATACCGCGCCTTTTCGCATCGTCGTCAATGGTCCAAATGTGATCAGTTCAGGCTCGGAGAAGCCCGGGGCAGGCGGTGGATCGGCTTACGAGCAAACGCTGAGTGGCCAGCCATTTTTTGTTCAAGGTGACTGGGAGCGAATAGACGCTGCTGGCGACGGTAAGAACATCTCTACTTTTATTGCGCGTGGTGCGGGTCCGGAAGAAAAGAAACAAGCCGAAGCGATCATGGCTCTGGCGGCCAACGCGAGGACTTTTTACGCGGGCTTGATGGGGCCGGCTCCGGAAGTCCCGATCCGCCTGGTCTCCACGCGGCGAGGCGCAGGGTTTAGCGATTCGGGCACAATACTGATTGAACCGGGCGCCTTCCGTCGAGCAAAGGTGGACGCCGGGACGGCGCTATCGATTGGAGAAGCCATTGCCCGCCTATGGATCGGAGGACAGACTTCGGTTCGGGGTGAGGGTGGCGGTCTTCTCCGCGATGGTCTGACCAGATTCCTCGCCACGCTGTTTATTGAAAAGCAATTTGGTCCTGAAGCTGCCCAGGAAGAGCGTTTGCGGGAGCGGTTTGCTTACAGCACGGTGGCAAAGCGAGACGCTCCGCTCGCACGTGTGACCCCGCTTGATGCTACTTACTTCAGTTCAGTGCCAAACAAAGGCGCCATGGTTTGGCGCTTGATCGATCGCACTATGGGCCACGACGCTTTTGTCAACGTGGTTCGCGGGTTGTTGCAGTCGGGCAAAGGGAGCAGCAGTGGGATCAGCCTGGCCGCCTTTCGCGCTGCCCTGATCGAGCGCGGCGGGGATCGTATGAAGGCCCTGCTCGAGCAACAGCTCGATCAAGTAACTGAGCTTGATCTCATGGTTGGCATCCCACAACAGAGGGGTTCTGAATGGGTTTCCAATTTGCGAAACGTCGGTTTGACTGATGTGACGACCACTGTCCGAGGGACCACTGCTAACGGCGAACAACTCTCGGTTGAAGTCACCGTGCCGGGCCGAAATTTTGGAGAAGTCGTTTTTAAAACTCCGGCCCGAATTGTGCGAGTCGAGATTGATCCTGAAAAATTGTTTCCGCAGTTGGACTATTCAAACGATAGCGCTCCGACTACGCGAAACTTGCCGGAATCCCTGAGTGAGGCGACCAGACAATTTGGCGCCCAGGACTATCCAAAGGCCGAGGCGATTGCCCGAGAGATTCTCGCCACGGCGCCTCACCTCCAGGAAGCGCACATCATTCTGGGTCGAGTTTTACTGGGCCAAAACCGAACAGATGAAGCCGAAAAGCTCTTTCGTTTGGCCCTTGATGAATCGTTGCCCACCTCTGCTACCTTGGCGTGGGCCAATATTGGACTCGGCGAAACGAGTTTGAAGAAGGGCCAGGCGGCGGAAGCGGCGAAACGCTTCAACGATGCCGTGCGTGCTGACGCCGACTATGCGTCATCTCTGGCGGCGCGCGCCGGCCGAATTAAAGCTGAAACGGCTGCCAACACTTTGCAGGTGGATAGTGCTGTTCGCACTTTTCTTACTCAAATGGACCAGGCCATAACCAGCGGCAAGAAAGTCGAGTTGGATTCACGGATCGTTTCCGGAGAATTGATTCGATTCAGCAATGGGGTGGTGGGCACGCAACCCGAGATCTGGCAGACGCGGGTGCTCCGCACGGAACAACTTGATGCAAACCTGGTGTCCGCCGACGTCAGTCTCAACACTAAACAATTGGGACGGGAGGAGTCTGGAACGGCGGTGTTGATTCTGGCGCGGGTAGGTGGTGGTTTCAAACTGGCGGGCATAGAGCTTTTTGAGGTTCGGTAGCGTTTCTATTTGTTTGTGTGGTAGGTCGGCCATCGTGTCAATGAAGTCAGTACATCTCGCGGTAGCGGGTGGGTGACCGATTGCGATAGTCGATTGCGGAATGCTGATTGGTCGTTTCGCCAGCATCAATCGGAAATCGACAATCACCAATCTAAGAGACCCACCCGCTACCGCGAGGTGGTACTGACCTCAATTACACACAGACTAAGACATGGAAGATCTAACCTCAATACAGCGCCGCGCATCCCACATCAAGCTGCTCTTGATGGATTGCGATGGCGTGCTCACGGATGGCCGTTTGTGGCTGCTCGAGAGTGGCGATGAACATAAGTGTTTCGATACCAGGGACGGGCTGGGGATTCACTTGTTGCATTGTGCCGGATTGAAGTCGGGAATTATTAGTGGTCGCCAGTCGAGTGTCGTGGACCAGCGTGCCCGTGAACTGTCAATCGAGTTTGTCCGCCAGGGCGACCCGAGCAAGACAAAGGCCTTCGAGGATGTGTTGCGGCTGGCGGGAGTGGATGAGAATGAGGTTGCCTTCGTTGGAGACGATCTAAACGATATTCCACTGATGAGGCGATGTGAGTTGGCGGTGGCCGTAGCTGACGCCGTGGAAGAGACACGTTCCGTGGCCCATTATGTTACCCAGGCGGCCGGCGGTCGTGGCGCCGTTCGTGAGGTTGTTGAATTGATCTTGAAAGCTCAGGGCCACTGGAACGATTTAGTCGAAGGCTACTTGAAGTAAACCTTTTCATCCTTCATACTTCCGCCAATCTTGCTCTTGAGCGGGCGTAACTCAATGGTAGAGTGTCGGCTTCCCAAGCCGGATGTTGCGGGTTCGATCCCCGTCGCCCGCTCCAGCTATTTCAAAAAATGCACCGTCATATCGGGATGCTTTTGTCGTGATTGGAGATTAGATCATGAGAGCTCTTGCGTTCCTTCCCGTAATTCTGAGCCTTCTGGCGCCAATTCAAAATCCTACATTTACGACGGACGGTGAGCCGGTACTGGTTGTGAGTGCCAAATGGGCCAAGAGCCGCCTCACCGCCGAACAGGCTGAAACCGTGTCCGTCCCTCCGGTGGCGGCCGTGATTCCTGCAAATAAGATTATTGAGCGAAATCGCCGCGCTGATATTCCGGCAGGCATGCGAGATCCAAATCTGGATACCATCGATGGACGCTCAGCGGCCATTGAGAAAAGCATCCAGGATTCACGCGCTGGAAAACCTGCCGATGGGTTTGTCTACCGGACCAAAGTACATAATGCCGGCACCAAGCGTATTGAAACGCTTTTCTGGGAGTATCAATTCATAGATCCGACAAACACCACGCCGACAGCCAGTCACCAATTTCTTTGCCTGGTTATCATCAACCCCGAGAAAGACAAGGATCTCGATGCCTTTAGTCTGTCTGGCCCGAGTAATGTTGTCAGCGTGGAAATGTTATCAAAAAAAGGCGGCAATCCCTTTCAGGAAAAGGTTGTAATCAATCGCGTGGAATACGCGGATGGATCGATCTGGCAGCGGAAGGGCTGGCACTTGTCGGATGTGAAGTTGGGCTATGACCGAGCTCTGCGAACTCCATGGGGACCAGAGAAGTGCCGAGTCCTTTAAACAGGAGGCTGGAGGCAGGTGGCAGGAGCAGAAAGAAAAATAGGACCTATATGACGTATAGGTCCTATACAATTCACTGCCTACTGCCTACTGCCTACTGCCTACTGCCTACTGCCTTCTTTTCGGAATCACGCCTGGTATTCAAAGCGGGCCACGTCAGACTCACCCATAATGACCGTGTCGCCGGAGTTTAGGACTGCTTCAGTGACGCGCTCTGACTTCGGATCGTTGATGAAGGTACCATTCCGCGAATCCTGATCCACAATTTTGACGCCACCGTCCTGCACTCCTATCCAAAGGTGTCGCTTCGAGATTCTCGGATCAGAAACAACTATTTGCGAGAGATTATTGTCACGCCCGATAAATGCTCCCTCCGGCTCGACCTCAAACTGCTGGCCCGCCAATACACCTGAAACAAACTTTATCGTTCCATAGCTAATTGCGACCGTATTCTCCCTGATGATCGCTACTGTCCGCGAAGGATCAAAAGGCTCGGTAGCACCACCCGGAGTTCCGACGGCGGGTGGAGGAAGGTCGGGGTCCAACGTCTCAGCTGTTTCTGGCGAGGCCATAGCATAAGCAGCTTCGGCCTGAGATGAGGAGCCATACGGCACTTGGGGTTGCGATGTGCCGGCATAAGGTTCTTCTGGTAGTGACATGCCGGCATAAGCAGAAGCACTTGGTCCAGATGACAGGGAAGCATCAACCGGAGCCGCTGCGCTTAGGGCCTTCTTCCGTTTGCGAATGACAAAAAAGATCACTAAACCGACGGCGACAATAACCACAATAAAAAACAGAAATACTAAAACAGCAATCAGGATAATCCACATTTGCTGGTCGTTGGCCGTGGATTCCTGAAATCCGAGGGCTAGCAAAAACTGATTCATTGTTTAGTGCTCCTTGAGAAAGAATGACTAATTGTCTTCCACTATCCCGGAACGTGAAAATCTGGGGTGAATATTAGCCCAAAAGCGACTCACCCGCTGAATAAATTTACCGACTTAACCGGTGCAGCCGTGTAAGGCGGCTACGGGTGGGGCGTATTGTAAGTGAACGACTCGAGGGCGTTGCCGTATGCTTTGATGGCACCGAGTTAGACCGAGACATGGTTTTTCCCAAAAAGGGGCGGTGGGCGACGCCATTACGCGAGTATCGCTGGCACGTTGGTTGCCCACGTTATGTTGTCCAAAAGTTCATTCAATCAGTAGGGATTCAACGTCCGGGAGGAACTAACGTGATTAATAAGCTCTCCATTCTTTTTGTGGTTGCGATTCTGGCGGTTGGGGGCAGCGCTTGCGCTACGACTGACGCCGAGAATGCGAACACTAACGCAAACGCCAGCCCCGTGGTCGCGAGCAATACCACTCGCCCGGGTTCCGACAACTCGGAGATCACGACCAGCACAGATGCCAATGGCGTAAGAACTGAAACGCGGGTATTCCATAACAACCCAAGGGTCTCAAGGGTGGTGGTTACGACATCACGGGACGGTCAACGGACCACGACAGTCTACGGCCCAACTGGCGAACCGAAGGACCTGAAGGATAAAACGGTCGACGCACTCGAAGGTGCGGGCTCTGCCATCGCGGATGCGGCGGGTTTTGTGGCCGATAAGTCGGAAGACGTAGCCGGCAAGGTCACCGAGGGCGCGAAGACCGCAGCCGAGAAGACTGTTGAGGGAGCAAAAACCGCGGCCGAAAAGACTAAAGAAGGAGCGGGCACAGTCGCCGACAAGACAAAAGAAGGCGCCAAGACCGCCGCCGAAAAGACGAAAGAGGGTGCGAAGAAAGCAGGCTCAGCAATCAAGAAAGCGGTTACACCTTAGTTAACCTCGCAGAATAATTCGTAGGGGCGGCACTCCGTGGCCGCCCCTCGTAGCGCAGCGAAAGACTCCACCGGCAGCAAGCAGGCAAGCATGCCGGCGCTCCGGGTTTTAGCGGCCTTCGATGCTATACTGGCTCCGTTCCAAATCGAGTTTCTTCAGAGGAGCCGGCTAATGGCAGACTCAACGCGATATACCATAATCTGTCCATGCTGCGAGGCCACTCTCACCATCGACTCGCAGACGGGCGCGCTTATTTCCCACGAAGAAAAGACCAGGCCGCTGGCTTCTTTTGATGAGATGGTCAAGGGTCTCGATAAACAGAAACAGGTGCGCGAGCAGATCTTTGCTCAAGAACTCAGCTCGATGAAGGACCGTGATCGGATCCTTGAAGAGAAATTCCAGGATGCTATGAAGCGAGCTGAAAAAGACAAAGACAAACCTTATCGGAATCCCCTTGACATGGATTGACAGCGAGCACGCCTTCCTGACCTGGAGATGATGAAACCATCTTACTGAGAAAACGAGAGAACGGATCCACTAAATCAGACGAAACAGGCACCAAAAAAGTCCTTGGTGATATTGGGTTTTCGTGTTGTTTCGTGTGATTTAGTGGAACGTTCTTTCATCTACCGACACGAATACTCCCGGTTTCAATGCACCCCAATCTGCGCACATTTCTCGACCTCCTGTCCCGGGAAAACGAAATCATCACCATCGAAGCGGAAGTCGATCCTTATCTCGAAATCGCTGAAGTTCATCGACGAGTCATAGATCTTGGTGGGCCAACGCTCTTATTTAAGCGGGTGAAGGGGAGTCCATATCCGGTAGTTACCAATCTCTTTGGAACCAAAAGACGAATTGATCTGGCGTTCGGACCCAAACCTGAAGCAATAGTGCGCGAGTTGGTCCAGGTGGCGGAATCGTTGCTTCCTCCCAAACCGGCAGAGTTATGGAAGCATCGTTCACTCGGACGCGAAGTACTCAAGCTGGGAACCAGGAACACTACTCGTTCGCCAGTAACGCAGGTTCGCGATAGTCCTGCACGCCTTAACGAGTTGCCGGTTTTAACTACCTGGCAGGAAGACGGTGGGCCCTTCGTTACTCTGCCCCTGGTCTATACCGAGAACCCGCTGACGAGGAAGCACAACCTCGGTATCTATCGCATGCAGGTCTATGACGCGCAGTCCACTGGACTCCACTGGCAGATTCAAAAAGGCGGTGGTTTCCATTACCGCGAAGCTGAGCGGTTGGGCCAGGCGTTGCCCGTGACTGTCTTTCTCGGTGGGCCTCCCGCTTTGATTCTGTCAGCGATTGCGCCGCTGCCGGAAGATGTTCCGGAGCTGGTGCTGGCGTCGTTGCTGGCCGGCGAAAAGTTGAAGATGGCGCGAAATCCACTCGGCGGACCACACCGGTTGGCTGCGGAGGCGGAGTTTGCTCTGGTGGGGAAAGCACTTCCGCACAAACGGCGGGTTGAGGGACCTTTTGGCGACCACTACGGATACTATTCTCTGGAGCATGATTATCCCGTGTTTGAAGTGGACGCTGTGTTTCATCGTCGTGATGCAATCTATCCGGCCACCGTGGTCGGTAAACCTCGCCAGGAAGATTTTTTCATCGGAGACTACCTGCAGGAGTTATTGTCGCCACTGTTTCCTTTGGTGATGCCTGGTGTGCGCGACCTCTGGAGTTATGGTGAAACTGGATTTCACTCGCTGGCAGCTGCCGTCGTGCAGGAGCGTTATGGACGCGAGGCCCTTGTCTCCGGTTTCCGTATTTTGGGCGAGGGTCAGCTTTCGTTGACCAAGTTTCTCCTGCTTACCGACACACCGCAGGACCTGCGCGACTTTCCCCGGTTGTTTGAGCACGTGCTGGCACGTTGTAACCCGGCCACCGATCTGTTCATCTTTTCAAACGTGTCAATGGACACTCTCGACTACACCAGCGGCAAAGTTAACGAAGGCAGTAAAGCCATCATGTTGGGTGTTGGGCAGGCGGTTCGAGAACTACCGCGTGAGTTTCGCCGCGGATTGCCGTCCGGCGTCGTCGCGGCGGAAGTCTTTTGCGGCGGTTGCCTGGTCGTGCAGGGAAACTCGTACGAAGACGATCCGGAACAAGGAGCGCGATTGGCTAACGAAGCGGCGTTCGCCAACTGGCCTCTCGTCGTATTGCACGACGATATCAACGTCGCGCGTTCAACTCCGGATTTCTTATGGTCCACCTGGACGCGGTTCGAACCTGCCAGTGACATCTACGCCGCTGACACGAAAGTTATTCGTCATCATCTCTCTTATACTGCGCCCATCGTGATTGACGCCCGCACCAAGCCCGGCTTTCCCAAAGAGCTGATTGTTCGCGATGACATCAGGGAACTAGTTGATAGTCGCTGGCGTAAGTATTTTCCCAGTGGTTTATAGGTTAGCGACTCATAACTGGTTTTCCTCTGTGCAACCTCAGTGTCCTCTGTGTCGCCGTGGTGAACCTAACTGGAGAACAGTCCACCACAGAGACACAGAGGACACTGAGGTTGCACAGAGACTGAAGCGGAAGGCTTCCAAATACGCAGCTTCTCCACGATGCTTATTCCGTTCATAATCTCAGTTGTTACTCTTCTGGGTCTGCTATTCGTGTTCATTCGCGAGTTGCGACGGCCGCCGGGCCCGCGCCAATGGGGCCACGCTCCCGTCTGGAAGAAGCGGATTCGAGTCGCGGCGGCGGCTATTCCATTGCTCCTGTTCAGCCTCGGCTTCTGGTCCGTATTCATTGAGCCCGGCCGACTGATTATTCATCAAGAAACGATTCGGATCGACAATTGGCCGCCGGAACTCAGCGGTCTTCGGGTGGCGGTCATTTCAGACATTCACGCTGGCAGCTGGTTCATCGACGACAAAAAACTACGGTTGATTGTGGAACGGACAAATCAGCTGCAACCGGATCTGATTGTGGTGGCTGGTGACTACATGGTGTCGAATACCTGGCACGGCAAGCGAGTCGAGCCGGAAGTAATTGGGGCGGTGCTGAAGGATTTTCGCGCGTCGCTTGGTGTCTATTCGGTTCTTGGCAACCATGATTGGTGGTACAGCGGACAAAAGGTCCGCCGCGGTCTTGAAGCGAATGGCATCAGAGTTTTGGACGATGAAGTCGTGGAATTGAAATGGCGCGATAGTTCATTCTGGCTAGTCGGCCTCGCGGATTTATGGACTCGGCCGCAAAACATCAGCCAAACTATCGCCAAAGTTCCGCAGGGTAAGCCGGTGATTGCATTGACCCACAATCCAGACATCTTTCCTCGTCTTCCGCCGAGCGTGCAGTTGTTGTTAGCCGGGCACACTCACGGCGGACAGGTGAACTTTCCACTCATTGGCAGACCGATTGAACCTTCTGACTTTGGTCAGCGTTATGGCGCCGGCCACGTCTTTGAAAACGGCCATCATCTGTTTACCACCACGGGGATCGGCACCAGCATCCTGCCGCTTCGCTTTCGTGTCCCGCCCGAGATTGTTTTGCTGACGATAGTTCGTTGACATCTCGCATTCGATTTCGCGTTCTTTCGTGTGATTTCGTGGATTGTATGTTCTCGATCCAATTAGAACGATCCACGAAGTTACACGAAATCGCACGAAGTCACTCGAATCGATGCTGGCTTACCAGAGGAGAGTTTGAGCATTGAGCTTGTAGACAAAGCAGACCTGTGAAATCATTCGCCGCATGCTGCGGGGGGAACTAATTTCCAAAGATATGTTGAAATCCTGGACCGTTGCGGTAGTAGCGATTGCAGTTCTGTTTTCAACCACGTTGCCATGCGAAGCTCATCTCGTCCGGCGTTTAATACGCCTCGATAACACCGCACTCTTTCAAACTATTCAATCACTCGAGGTCGGAAAGCCCATTGAGCGAAACCTCGATGGTGGCGGCATTCACTCGTATCAACTGAAGTTGTCGCTGGATCAGTTCACTCATCTTGTGGCCGACCAGCGAGGCATCGACCTCGCGCTAAGTATCTTCGACCCCAACGGAAATAAGCTCCGGGAGGTCAATGACAACCGAGGCGAACGTGGGCTGGAGTTCGCTTCATTGGTTGCCAAAGAAGCAGGACTCTATCGAGTTGAAGTTCGGTCCGTTCGCAAAACCGATCCGCTCGGCAGTTACCAAATAAGACTGGAAAGGCTGCAACCGGCAGGCGACCAGGATCGAGCGATGAACCTGGCCCAACAACTGGTCTCGGAAGGGACCGCGTTGCAAGCACGGCAGACAAAGGACTCGTTGGCCCAGGCAATCGCGAAATACCAGGAGTCTCTGGAGCTGTTGAAACTGACGGACGAGCAGCTGATGAAGGCAGTGGTGCTTAATAAGATTGGAAAGAGCCACTACTTCCTGGCCGATTATCAGAAGGCCATCGACTATCATAGCCAGGCTTTGCCGTTCGCACGCACCGCCGCTAACCAGCAGGAGGAAGCCTCAACCCTCCGTGATCTTGGCCAGGCCTACAGACTAAAACCCGAGAATGAGAAAGCACTGGATTATCTCAACCAGGCGCTACAAATATGGCAGGTCATTCAAGACCGCCGGGGCGAGTGGGAAACCCTGTTGAGCGTCGGGGGGCTTTACTCGGCGATGGGCGAAGGGCATAAATCGCTTTCGTACCTGGATCGGGCGCTACAACTCTCGCGAATCCTTTCCAATCCGGGCCAGGAGCTTAACACCCTGAGTGGCCTGGCCCTCTCATACTACACTCTGGGTGAATTTGAAAAGGCGCGTGAAATTTGGGAACAGGCACTGGGTCTTGCGACGGCAGGCGGTCAACAGGGCATGGAGATGCTTCTGCTGGGCAAACTCGGCTCGGTTTACAATGCGTTGGGTGATCACCAGGGGGCGCTCGACTACCTAAACAAGTCGATTCGTTTGTCGCGAGATAGGGGCGACCGGGTGGACGAAGCGGGCAGCCTGCAAACTATCGGTCGAGTTTACCGCTCGATGGGTGAGCCGAAGAAATCGATTGAGTATCTCGAACAGTCTCTGGTGGTCCTGAAAGACGTTAATAATCCTCCAACCAGCATGGCCCGGGCCCACTACAACCTCGGCAAGGCTTACACCGACCTCGGTGAGCATCAGAAAGCGATCGACTACTTAAACCAGGCCCTCATGGTCTGGAAATCCAGAAGTGACCCGATAAACATTGCCGCGACAATTCGTGAGTTGGCCCGCGCGGAACTTGGTCGCGGCAATCTCGAGACAGCGCTGGCTCAGAGTGAAGCCGCCATTAGCCTGATGGAGTGGATACGAACGCGAGCCGGTGGACCGGAACTACGAGCCTCTTATCTGGCTATCGTTCAGAATTGTTTTGAGCTGCGCGTTGATGTGCTGAGCCAGCTGCACAAGCGCGACCCGTCTAAGCACTACGCCGCCGCGGCACTCCAGACCAGCGAAAGCGCGCACGCCAGATCGTTGCTGGAGACTCTGGTGGAGGCCGGCGTCGATGTCCGTCGAGGTGTCGCTCCGGAACTACTCAAGCGCGAGCAGACAATCACTGAAGAACTCGGCGCCAAAGCAACTGAGCAGGCGCGGCTGATGGGGCAGAAATCCACTGACCGTTTACTGGCTGAAGTCAGCAAAGAGATCAAAAACCTTAGCGCCCAATACGAACTAGTGGAAGCGGAGATTCGTGCTGCCAGCACTCGTTACGCGGAGTTGAGCCAACCTCAACCTTTGAGCCTGGCTGAAATTCGCAAACAGGTTATTGATAACGACACTGTGTTGCTGGAATATTTCCTCGGTGAGGAGCGCAGCTATCTCTGGGCGGTCACATCCACCTCGTTAGAAACCTACGAGCTGCCTAAGCGAGAAGTAGTGGAGACGGCCGCCAGGAAAGTTTATGAATTGCTCACCGCTCGAAACCGGCGTTTGAAATTCGAGACTGTTGGTGAGCGTCGCGACCGCATCGCCAAAGCCGATGCTGACTACCCCGCTGCGGCTGGCGCCTTAAGCCAAATGGTGCTCAGACCAGCGACCGCGCAACTGGGCCAGAAGCGCTTGTTAATTGTCGGCGATGGTGCATTGCAGTACATACCGTTTGCATCTTTGCCGGTTCCAGGTCCTGAAGGTGTCCCGTCAACTTATCAGCCACTAACTGTCAACCATGAAGTAGTCAGTCTTCCATCGGCGTCAGCTCTCGCAGTTCTCAGGCGAGATGTCAACAGACGCAAGCCGGCTTTAAAGACGATCGCTGTCTTCGCCGACCCGGTGTTTGTTGGTGATGACCCCCGGGTCAAAGACGCTATGACTCGGAATAAGATTCTGCCTTCAAATACGGCGATCGCCAGCACCCGACCAGCCATGTTTAGGAGTGCAGTCGAAAGATCCGCCGTGGAATCTGGCTGGGACGGTGAAGCACTCAGCATGTCGAGATTGCCGTTTACGCGACGGGAGGCGGAGGCTATCAAGACGTTGGTGCCGGCGGCGTACCGCGATGAGGAAGTGGATTTTGGCGCTAATCTTTCGAATGCCACCAGCACCGATCTCTCGCAATATCGCATCGTGCACTTTGCTACTCATGGCTTCCTGAACAGCCGCCATCCGGAGTTGTCCGGTATCGTGCTTTCGCTCGTAGATGAGAACGGCCGCGATCAGGATGGTTTCCTGCGCGCACACGAGATCTACGACCTGAAAATTCCCGCCGAACTGGTGGTGCTGAGCGGCTGCCGGACGGGATTGGGAAAAGAGATTAGAGGCGAAGGGTTGATTGGCTTGACCCGGGCATTCATGCATGCCGGGGCAGCGCGCGTAATGGTGAGTTTGTGGGACGTCAACGACGAGGCGACGGCTGAGTTGATGACCCGTTTTTATGGCCGGCTGCTTGGCCGCGAAAAACTTTCGCCGGCAGCCGCACTGCGAGCCGCGCAGGTATCAATGGCGCGTGACAAACGTTGGTCGTCTCCGTATTTCTGGGCCGGTTTCACTCTGCAGGGCGAGCCGCGCTAGTGTCCGACACACTTCAGTTTGTCGTTCTGTGGCGTCGTGATTGCTGCGAAGCCAATTAAGACCGCGAAGAGCCAAGACAACCGTTCGTTTAGAGGTGGGCACCGCCCACCGGTGCGACATTGGTGTCAGGGGTACGGCGGCGGTTCATAGCTCCCAAAACAAGCACCATTATTCAGGTTGATGGTTTCATGCCATCTCGCACCGGTGGGCGGTGCCCACCTCTAAACGAACGGTTTTCTTGAATCCTGGCGCCTTAATTGGCTCGCAGGAATCATCACCCCAACAACGACAAACTGAAGTGTGTCGGACAAATAGAGCGCTACCGCTTCTTCGCCCCATCGATATCTCTAATCAAATCCGCAACCAAACGCTCCGCCACGTAACGAGGTTGGCCAACATACCGCCAGCTTGAACCGCGCCGCGAATCAGGCCAGACAACGTAGCCGTTGGCGTTTGCCGCGCGAACGATAACAATCACCCGCCGATCACCGGCGCGCTCCGAGGCCGGGCGTACCGAAATTTTCAAGGCGGCATCGGCCTGTTCACTGTCTGAGAACTGCAAGCTTGAGCCCGCCGCCAAACGCTCGCGCAATTGTCTTAAGAATTCTTGACTCGACGAATTCTCGCCGACCATCTGGGCGTGGATTCTCCGTACCTCACTCAATGGTTTTCCCATTAAGTCGCGATTCCATGCTCCCCTGGTAGCTACTTCGCCCGGGTCCGAGGTCTCGCTGGCGGTCGGCAAGAGACGGCGCTCCACAATTTCATCATGAGCCGTTGTAGCCGGCTCAGGCTGCGCTATCAACGGCGTCAGTCCGTTTCGATTCTCCAATGCGGGCTTTACTGGAGGTTGGACACCGCGTTGTGGGCCTGTCTCTTGAGGTTTACCCTGCTCGGGCGTAATGGGGACAGGCGTCGGGGCGGTTGGTGGCGGTGTTGGTGTAACACTGACGAGTTGGTTCTGGTGCTGACGACTGGTCCATACCCACCATCCTCCTCCGCATAACAAGCCCAGCGCCGCCAGAGCTGTTATAGGTTTCCACCAACCAACCGAGCCGTGTGTGGTGACGCCGGCGTCACCCATCACCGACTTCCATAACCGGCGCGCTACCAGAGACGTCGCTCGTGCCGGCGCGGTCTCTTTGAACGCCACTTCGACCCGCGCACCATTCGTTGAACCCTGTTCGTCGCGCAGCAAGTTAATGGTGAACGCTAATCGTTGCCCGCCTTCGAGGGTGATCGTGTGACTCTTTGTGTCTGGACCAGTGAAACTCAGTAAATGAGTTCCGAGCAGCAACGGGCCACGCTGGTCGTCGCCGTAAACCTCGATGAGCTCGGCTTCCTCGTCCACTATGAACTGGGCCACGGCAGACTGCTCGGGGTTAAGCTCGGCGCGCCGGTTTCCGTCGATCAAGACTCGCAGGAATCCGACCGAACCAGACTTCCTGCGCATAGCCTCCTGGGCCAGGAGGTCGTTGATAGTGCGCAGCTCGTCCTCAGAAAGATGTGGCGGCGTCCGCGAACCTTCGTCCGTGTGGTCATGCTCGTCCGGAGTGAAAAACGACGGCAGTTCCAACCGTTCATCAGGCGCAGCGAGGCGATTGGCCGCGACCAGGCGCGCGAAACAATCGGGGTGCATTGCAGCGTGTATTCGATTCACTTCGACCTCGTGTTCTTCGTCCGGAAGACGACCTTCA
>Ga0190274_10001218_pt1 | contig 15115 bp, 15 predicted proteins | sample Popmic531T_FD_133002 | JGI IMG/M metagenome (GOLD analysis project Ga0190274, IMG submission 133002) | Populus adjacent soil microbial communities from riparian zone of Yellowstone River, Montana, USA - 531 T | ecosystem: Environmental > Terrestrial > Soil > Riparian zone | place: USA: Montana...
CAGCACCGCACCGATCACCATGTCGGCCTCCCGCACCTGCTGCTCGAGCGCCAGCCTGGACGACGCCAACCCGTGCACCCGGTTGTTGTAACGCCAGAACGACATCCGCAGCTTGTCCAGGTCCGTGTCCAACAACGTCACGTCCGCGCCCATGCCGAGCGCGATGTTCGCCGCGTTCTGACCCGACACACCCGCACCGATGATCACGACCTTCGCGTTCGCGACCCCACCAACCCCACCCATCAGCACACCCCGGCCACCCTGCGCCTTGAGCAGCGAGTACGCACCCACCTGCGGCGCCAGACACCCCGCGACCTCCGACATCGGGTACAACAACGGCAGCCCGCCCGAGGGCAGCTGCACCGTCTCGTAGGCGATGCCGGTGACCTTGCGGGCCAACAGCTCCTCGGTCAGCGGCTTGTCGGCGGCCAGGTGCAGGTAGGTGAAGAGCGTCAGCCCTTCGCGCATCCGGTGGTACTCCTCGGCCACCGGCTCCTTCACCTTGAGCACCAGGTCGATGCTGCCGTCGGCACCCCACGCGGTGTCCGCGTCCGCCACGATCGTGGCGCCGGCCGCAACGTACTCCTCATCCGGGATCGACGACCCGACCCCCGCACCCTGCTCGATGAAGACCTCATGGCCGTGCGCGACCAGCTCATGCACCCCGATCGGCGTGATCGCCACCCGGTACTCGTGGTTCTTGACTTCCTTCGGAACGCCGACCTTCATGCTCTCGTCCTTGTCGTCATGGCGGCACGTCTGGCAACGGAATCGGTTGCTGTCCGCAGCAGATTGCTCGGAATACTCCGTCGAAGAAGCCAATCACCTCCGGAATCATTTGCCAAGCCGATCCACCCCCGTGGACCGCCGGGCTGAATCCGCGCCGCACGGGTACAAGGTCTCCGTGACAGCCGACCTGGTCTACCTCGTCGCCGGGGCGAGCCTGCTGCTGGCGATCGTGCTGCCCGACCTACTGTCGCGCTGGGCGATCTCGGCGCCGATGGTCCTCGTCGGGGTCGGCCTGCTCATCGGCCTGACTCCCCTGCCCGACGACCTGCCGCTCGACCCCCAGGACAACCGGGCCGCCATCGAGCACGTGACCGAGCTCGTCGTGATCGTGGCGCTGATGGGCGTCGGGCTCGCGCTCGACCGGCCGCTCCGGCTCCGGGACCGCAGCAGCTGGCGGCGGTGGTCGGCGACCTGGCGGCTGCTCGCCGTCGGCATGCCCGTCTGCATCGCCGCGATCGCCCTCCTCGGCTGGGCCGCCGGGCTCGCCCCTGCGGCCGCCGTGCTGCTCGGCGCCGTACTCGCACCGACCGACCCGGTGCTCGCCTCGGATGTCCAGGTCGCGGGTCCGCAGACCGGCGACCTCGAGGTGGACGAGGCCGACGAGCTGCGGTTCACGCTCACCTCCGAGGCGGGCCTCAACGACGGCCTGGCCTTCCCGTTCGTGTACGTCGCGATCCTGATGGCGACCGAGGGAGCGGTCTCGAACTGGGGCCTGGAGTGGGTCGGCTACTACCTCGTGGGCAAGATCGTGATCGGCGTCGTCGCCGGCATCGTGGTCGGCCGCCTCCTCGCCTACCTCGCCTTCCGCTCCGCCAGCCGGTCGCTACGCGTCGCCGAACGAGGTGAGTCTCTGCTCGCGCTCGCCGCCCTGATCGCGTCGTACGGCGTCGGCGAGGTGCTGGGCGGCTACGGCTTCCTCTCGGTGTTCGCGTGCGCGATGACATTTCGCTCCGCCGAGCGCTCCCACGACTACCACGCGGCGATGCACGAGGTGGCCGAGCGCCTGGAACGTCTGCTCACCCTCTTCGTGCTGCTGGTGCTCGGCATCGCGCTGACCCGCGGCCTGCTCGACGCCCTCGACTGGCGTGGGGTCGCGATCGGGCTCGCGTTGATCCTGCTCGTGCGTCCGGCGGCGGGGATGCTCGCGCTGGCCGTCCGCGCCAAGCCGGGTGCGGGCGGGCTGAGCCGCCCGCAGCAGTGGGCCGCGGCGTTCTTCGGCGTACGCGGGGTGGGGTCGCTCTACTACCTCGCGTACGCCGCGGGCGAGGCGCCCGAGCTGGGCGCGGACTGGCTATGGTCGACGGTGTCCTTCACCATCGTGGCCTCGGTCCTGGTGCACGGGGTGCTGTCGACACCGGTCATGGCCCGTCTCGACCCCGAGCGCGCGGCTGGCTGAGCCGCGCGCAGGCAGGTGTCGACGGGGCTGCCGCTCTTGCGGATGAGAGTGACGCGGCACCTGTCGGCAGCCTCCTGTGCCGTCAGGAGTGCGCGGCCGACCTCCGAGGTGACCTCCGTGACGGCGGTGAGGTCGACGATCAGGGTGCCGCCCCGACGAGCGAGGCTCAGCACCGCGTCATGGATCCGCGGAGCGTCGTCGTTCCCGCATGACCCGACCACCCGCAGGCGCCGTTGCTGCGCCTCGTACGACAACGTGTCCATGGCCTCGACGCCCCCCGATAGCTGGGCACGGACCCCGGGAGCCGCGACTGCGTGAGGGCGGCTCCCGAGGCCTGCCTTTCCCTGCGCTCAGGTTAACCAGCCGGCTCGCCGCGAGAAATACCCTTCGGGGTGAAAGCCGCGCCCGATCAGGCGATGCCGCGCCGCGGCGACCCCGTCGACGGCTCATCGAGGCCGAAGGCCGGCCCGAGCTGGAGGATGGTGCACAGCCGCCGGACGCAGTCACTGGTCTCGACGAGCTCCAGCCTTCCGCCGAGCTGGGCCGTCATGACCCGGAGCCGGACCAGCAGGCCGATGCCCGCGGCATCGATGAAGGTCAGGCCCCCGAGATACATGCGGACGTCCGTGCACCCCGCCGCGATGGCATCGCCGACACAGCGGGACAGCTGGGGCGACGTGAAGGCGTCCAGCTCTCCGACCACCGTCACGTGCGCGACCGGAGGCTCGGCGTACAACACCGATGCGAAATCCGAGATGTCCATGCTCGTCTACCGTGCTTCGCTCATCACTCACCGAGGTGAGTCACCTGTTTCAGTTCGATGCACCCGACTTCTCGACCGTACGCCGACGCGCGGCGAGCCGTCATCCCCAAGGCTTGTGATGTCGCGCCCTGGCCTCAGGCGGTCGTGCCCGGCTCCAGCCTCGCGCCGCCGGCGACGGCGACACCGCGACCGATCCGCGAGCCGCGACCGACCAGCACGATCGCGTCCGAGTCATCCGGGTCGGCGTCCGCTGAGCCCACCTCCGCTCCCGCACCGACCACGCAGTCGCGGTCCACGACCGACCAGTCCAGCCGCGCTCCCTCCTCGACGTGGGAGTCCTGGAAGACGACGCTGTCGCGCACCAGGGCGCCCGGCTCGACGACCACGCCGGGCCCCAGGACGCTGCGGATGACGGTGCCGCCGACCACCGCACCCGGGCTCAGCAGGCTGTCGCTCACCCGGCCGCCGTCGAGGACGCGGGCAGCTGCCCGCTGCAGCTGGTGGCCCAGGATCGGCCAGTCCGGGTCGCCCAGCACCCCCAGGTCGTCGGTGAGCACGTCGTGGTGGGCGGCGAGATACTTGTGCGGCTGTCCGAGGTCCTTCCAGTAGCCCGTCATCGCGTGCTCGAAGACCTTGCCGCGGTCCACGAGGCGCGGGATCAGGTGCTCCCCGTAGTCGCCCAGCCCGGTATCCCCCTCGTCGGCGTCGGCGCCCAGCTCGTGGTGCAGCTCCTCCAGGACCCGCACGAGCACCGCCGGCTCGTAGACGAAGATCTCGGTCGCGACCGTCCCGGTCCTCGGCGACTCCGGCTTGTAGGCGAACCCGGTCACCCTGCCGTCTCCGTCGCTCTCGACCGTGGCGTGGTCGGCCGCCTCCTCGACCGGGATGGTGGTCGTGACGATGGTGCACTCGGCGCCGGTACGCCGGTGGGTGGCGACCGCCTCCATCACGTCGAAGCGGTAGACGTGGTCGGCACTGAGTACGACGAGCACGTCCGGGGCGTCGGCCGCGACCCGGTCGCGGAACCGGTACAGCTCGTCGGCGTTCCCCTTCGCGAACCCCTCCTCGTCGGTCCCGCCGGTGCCTTCCTGCGGCATCAGCAGTCGCAGCCCGCCGCGGTTGCGGTCGAGGTCCCACGGTCGCCCGTTGGCCACCTCCTCCCCGAGCCCGGCGCCCTGGAACTGCACCGACAGCCAGACGTCGGTGATGCCGCTGTTGGCCAGGTTGGAGAGCGGGAAGTCGACCAGCTGGAAGACCCCGGCGAAGGGCAGTGTCGGCTTGGCCCGCTCTCGGGTCAGGACGTCCATCCGGCCGCCGGCACCGCCGGCTTGGACCAGGGCGAGCACATGGGAACGGGCCACGTCAGCACGGTGCCCGACTTCGCCCCGGCACACACGTGCCGCTACGCGACGTCAGGTCGGTGCAGGGCCTCCTCGTGGAGCGCGAGCTCGCGCATCCGAGCGAGCACCCGGGTCAACAGCCGAGACACCTGCATCTGCGTCACGCCCAGCTCCTCGCCGATCTCTGCCTGGGTCCGACCCTCGTAGAACCGTAGATAGAGGATGAGCCGGTCGCGTGGCTTGAGCTGCTTGGTCAGGCCGCGCAGCAGCACTCGGGCCTCCGCGGCCTCGTAGTCGGCGTCCGAGTCCCGCGCCGCCAGCCGTCCACCGTCCGGCTCACCGTCCTCGCGCGGCTGGTCCAGCGACGAGGGGGCGAAGCAGCCCCGCGCCTGGAGCGCGGCCTCGACGGCCGCCAGCGGCAGGCCCAGCCGTTCGGCGAGCTCGGCGGGAGCGTGCTCGTGGCCGTCGGCGTGAGCGAGGTGCCGGTTGATCAGCGACTGCGCCTCCTGCACCGCGCGGGTCGGCCGGACGACCCAGCCGTGGTCTCGGAAGTACCGCTTGACCTCGCCCCGGATGGTGGGCACGGCGAAGGTGAGGAAGTCGTCGGCCTTGTCCGGGTCGTAGCGGTTGGCCGCCCCGACCAGAGCCATGCAGGCCACCTGTTCGAGGTCTTCGATCGGGATCCCCCGGCCGCGGTACCGGGCTGCGACAGACCTGGCGACCTGCAGGTTCGAGACGATCACCTCGTCGAGGAGGCGTCGACGTTCGGTGGGCGAGGCGGCGTGAGCCTGAGCCAGCAACCGGTTGGTGTGGGAGCGACGCTCATCGCGCGAGGGCGTGAGCGCAGGAATCGCGGGGTTCGAGGCACTCATGACCGTCTGGTCCCCGCACCCTGGCGACGTGAAACCGGCGCGCCTTCGCCCGGAAGGGTGGTTTTTCGCCCGCCCGCCATCAGCTCTCGGCGCTGAGCCGGAGCGGCAGGATCACCATCAGCAGCACCAGCACGACGGCGAGCCCGCCTCCGGCCAGAGCCGCCCACGTACGGTCGACGACCATGTCGACGATGAAGACGACCATCCCGGCCACCAGCAGGGCGATGGCGGCCAGCGCGCAGTAGACCAGCCGGTGGGCCACGACGAGCACCCTCTCCTTGACGTGCTCGCCCGAGAGCCGTCGGTGCACCGCGACCGGAGTGAGCACCAGGACGGTCGTGAGGGCGGCGAGCAGCACCAGCGCCAGGTAGAGGCCCTCTTGGAAACGGTCCAGCTCGGAGAACTTGTCCTGGAACGGCAGCGTCAGCAAGAACCCGGCGGTGAGCTGTGCTCCCGTCTGCATGACGCGCAGCTCCTGAAGCAGGTCGGCGAACTTGCGGTCGACCCGCTCCGCGTCGGTCTCGTTGCGACCCGCTTCCATCGCGTGCTCGTTCCTGTCGGGCTATCGAACGTACGCCGTCCAGTCGCTGTCGACGAGCTCGACGAGCGACTCGACGACGTGGATCGCACCCGCCTCGGTGAGCTCGCCGCGACCGAAGCCACCGGTCAGTACGGCGACGCACCCCATCCCGGCTCGCCGCGCCGCCTCCACGTCGTACGGCGTGTCCCCGACGAAGACAGCACGTCCGACCTCTCCGACTCGGTCGAGGGTGGCGTGGACAAGGTCGGGCTCCGGCTTGGAGGCGTCGACGTCCTCGGAGGTCGTCAGCGCCTCGATCCGGTCGCCGATGCCGAGCAGGTCGATCGCCTCCCGCGCGAACTCCGGATCGCCGGACGACGCGAGCGCGACCCGGTAGCCCCCGGAGAGCCTCCGGACCAGCGCGGCGGCACCCGGCAGCGGCCGGACCTCGGCGCGGAGCTCCAGGTACTCCTGGCGCCAGTAGTCGCGCAGCTTGTCGCCGTGCTGCGCCTCGGTGTCCTCCCCCGCGACGTGGGCGACGAGCTTGTCGCCGCCCATCCCGATGGCGCGGTGCAGGCGCCACACCGCAGGCGGGTCACCCAGGCGGCTGAACGCTCGGTGCCAGGCGATCGCGTGGTGGTACGTCGAGTCCACCAGGGTCCCGTCGATGTCGAACAGCACAGCGTCCACGGTCGCCATGCTCAGTGGTCCCTCAGGGCGTCGATCAGCTTCGACTTCCGCATCGACGAGCGCCCCTCGATGTCGAGCTCGGCGGCGCGCTTGCGCAGGTCGGCGACCGTCCACTCGTCGTACGCCGGAGCGCTGCCGCCCTTCTTGCCGACCGCACTGCGCGAGGTGTTCGCGGCGGCGTTGGCGATGCGGGCGGACTTCTCCTTGCTGTTGCCCTCGTCGCGGAGCTTCTCGTAGAGGTGGTCGTCCTTGACGCTGGGGCCGGGGGTCTTCTGCTTCGGCATGTCGAAACGGTGCCCGGTTGCCGGAGCAACATGCGCGCTCAGCCGATGGAGCCCACGGCGAACGCGACCACGACGAGGGTGGTGAGCAGCGCGGCGGTCGCCTGCAACCCCATCAGCGACTTGGCGCGGCTGGAGAGCGGCATCGTGTCGGTGGGGCTGAAGGCGCTGGAGTTGGTGAGGGACAGGTAGAGGTAGTCGACGAAGATCGGGACCCAGCCCGACTTCGTGCTCGAGGTGCGGCTGACCTCGACGACGGCGTCGTCGTTCTCGTCCTGGGAGAAGCGCCAGTCCGCGTCGGGGAGGTCGTCACGCTCGGCCTCTCGGCGTACGACGGGGCCGCCACGGTCCAGCTCCCAGTAGAGGAGCGCGAAGCCGATCACGTTGGTCAGCCAGATCTGCATCGCGGCGACCAACAGGTGGCTGCCGCTGGCGTCGCCGGTCGAGAGCTGCGCGACCAGCATCACGAGCGCGACCACGTTGGTCACGATCACGACCGAGGCCAGCGCGATCGACGCCCATTGCGACCAGCGGGTCTGCCGGGTCATCCGGCGAGGGTTCGTCACGAGGAGGGCGACGAGCAGGAGGACCTCGATGCCCGGGACGAGCAGGCGGTTGGTGAACAGCACGTCGCTCGGCAGTAGCGCGTAGACGACGACGGCGACGACTACGGCACAGGCCGGCGGGAACCGGTTCTCGCCCGCGGCCGCGCGACGGTCCGAGCGCTGGCTGTTCACCGGGACAGCAAAGCACGGGGACCCTCGGCGTCAGACGGCTTCCTTCCACGGGTCGTGCTCGGCGAGGATCCGGTCGACGCGGGCCTGGTCGAGGCGGGAGACGACGTACTGGGTCTCCTGGGCATCACGGATGCACTTGGCGAGCGAGAACGAGGAGGTCGTCAGGAAGAGGGTGCCGAGGGCCAGGAAGGCCTTGGGCCAGGGGTCACCGGGCAGGTAGAAGATGGCGACCATCATGGTGAGCAGGGCGATGCCGAAGGCAAGCGCCGACTGCGCGAAGAAGGCGGTGGTGTTCTTGGCGGAAGGGGTGTGGGATTCCATGCCGCAACCCTGGCCCGGGCCACGCGGACGCGGCATCCGTACAGATACTCAGCTGCCCTGCGACACTGCCACCTGTGAGCTCGTGGACGTCCCCCGCCTCCATCGCCATCAAGGACCGGATGTTCCGGGCACTCGCGGTGCTGCGCGTTGTCGTCCTCGTCAACGCCGTCGCGCTCAACATCTACCGCGCCGACGAGTTCACGCGTCCGACCGCGGCCGTCGCCTGCGTCGCCCTGATGATCCTGTGGACCGCCTTCGCCGTCTGGGCGTACGCCGACAAGCGGCGCCGTACGTGGCCGCTCCTGGTGGCCGACCTCGGCGTGGCGATGGCGCTGGTCCTCGTCACCCCGTGGGTCAAGGGGCCGGACTTCAGCACCAGCCTGCCCGGGTTCTGGGTGATCGGCGCCCTGTTCGCGTGGGCGATCCACTACCGGCTGCTCGGCGGACTCGTCGCAGGACTCCTGCTCGCCGCTGCCGACTTGCTGCGCCAGGAGATCGACGCCTCCGACTACGGCAACATCTTCTTGCTGGTCATCGGGGGCACGATCGTCGGCTTCATGTGCGACTCCCTCCAGCAGATGGCGACCGATCGCGACGCCGCTGAGCGCGCCGCGGCCATGGCGGCCGAACGCGCCCGCCTCGCCCGCGTCGTGCACGACGGCGTGCTGCAGGTCCTCGCCCTGGTGCAACGACGCGGCCGCGAGCTCGGTGGGGAGGCCGCCGAGCTCGGCCGGCTGGCGGGCGAGCAGGAGCACGAGCTGCGTCGCCTGATCCACGCCCAGGACGCCGTCAGCGCCGTCGACGGCGACGAGACGGCAGACCTGGTCGTCGAGCTCGCCGCGTTGGAGCTGGGGAACATCACGGTCTCGACGCCGGGCACGTCGGTCGAGCTCCCGGCCGCCACCGCCCACGAGCTCGTCGCAGTCACCAGGGCCTGCCTCGACAACGTCGCGAGGCACGTCGGCGAGGACGCACCCGCCTGGGTGCTCCTGCAGGCGTTCCCCGACCGGGTCGAGCTGTCGGTGCGTGACGACGGACCGGGCATTCCGGCCGGGCGCCTCGTGGAGGCGGCTGCACAGGGACGGCTGGGCGTCAGCGAGTCGATCCGCGGCCGGATCACCGACCTCGGGGGGACGGCCGAGCTGACGACGGGGTCCTTCGGCACCGAGTGGGAGTTCGTGGTCCCCCGTACGCCGACCGCGCATTAGGGCTTGGCCTTAGGGTGCCGCCATGAGCGAGACCATCCGGGTGATGGTGGTCGACGACCACCCGATGTGGCGTGACGCCGTCGAGCGCGACCTCGAGGACGCCGGCCTCGACATCGTCGGCGTCGCCGCCAACGGACGCCAGGCGCTGGCCCGGTTCCCTGCCGCCCGACCTCAGGTCGTCGTCCTCGACCTGCAGATCCCGGAGCCTGACGGCGTCGCGGTCACCGCCGAGATGGTCCGCCAGGACCCGTCGGTCCGGGTGCTCATCCTGTCCGCGTCCGGCGAGCAGGCCGACGTACTGGCCGCCGTGACGGCCGGCGCCACGGGCTATCTGGTGAAGTCGGCCTCGCGGGAGGAGCTGCTGACCGCCGTACGACGGGTGGCCGCGGGAGACCCGGTCTTCACCCCGGGGCTGGCCGGGCTGGTGCTGGGAGAGTTCCAGCGGAGGTCCGACGAGCCCACCCGACCCGACGACTCCGGCCTGACCGAGCGCGAGACCGAGGTGCTCAAGATGGTCGCCAAGGGGATGTCCTACCGGCAGATCGCCGACCGGCTCGTGCTCTCGCACCGCACCGTGCAGAACCACGTGCAGAACACCCTGCGCAAGCTCCAGATGCACAACCGGGTCGAGCTCACCCGCTACGCCATCGAACGCGGTCTCGACGCCGAGTAGGCCGGTCATCCCGGTACCGTGACCGCATGAGCGACCGCACCCTGCTCGACGAGCTGATCGCCCAGGAGCAGCGCCTGGTCTTCGACGCCTTCAACGAGGACGTCGCGTGGGACGTCGGGGTCGCGCTGCGGGAGGCCGCGGTCGCCGCTCACCTGCCCGTAGCCATCTCCGTACGCCGCAACGGCCAGCGGCTCTTCCACGCCGCGCTCCCGGGGGCGTCGGCCGACAACGACGGCTGGCTGGCCCGCAAGTGCGCCGTCGTGGATCGCTACGGCTGCTCGTCGCTCCGCGTCGGCGAGCAGTTCCGGATCGCGGGCAAGTCGTTCGACACCGACTCCCGGCTCGACCCCAGCCGGTACGCCGCGCACGGCGGAGCGTTTCCGGTCCTGCTCCGGGGCACCGGCTGCATCGGCACGGTCGCCGTCTCGGGCCTCCCCCAGCTCGACGACCACCGGCTCGTCGTCGAGGCGCTCGAGCAGCTCCTGGCCGGTCCGAGGGGCTGACGCTCATCCTTACCGGGTGATCCGCTGCCGCCGCGGGACTCCCAGAATTGCCGGATGAGTCATGCCCCTGGCCGACAGGTCCTCCCGATTCCCGACCGACCCGTGAACGCGCCGGCGACGTACGACGCGAAGGACCCGGACACCGCCTTCCCGCCGATCGTGCCGCTGCTGCCGCCCGAGGGCGCCCCGAACGTCCTGGTCGTGCTGATCGACGACTGCGGCTTCGGTGCCTCCAGCGCGTTCGGCGGTCCGATCCGGACGCCGACGTTCGAGCGGCTGGCCGACGCTGGGCTGCGGTTCACCCGGTTCCACACCACGGCGCTCTGCTCCCCCACGCGGGCGGCCCTGCTGTCGGGCCGCAACCACCACACAGTCGGCATGGGCGGCATCACCGAGATCGCGACGTCGGCGCCGGGCTACAGCTCGCTGCGGCCCAACGACTGCGCCCCGCTGGCCGAGACGCTCAAGCTGAACGGCTACTCGACCGCCCAGTTCGGCAAGTGCCACGAGGTGCCGGTCTGGCAGACCAGCCCGATGGGGCCGTTCGACAACTGGCCGTCCGGGGGCGGCGGCTTCGAGCACTTCTACGGCTTCATCGGTGGGGAGACCAACCAGTACGCCCCGGCGCTCTACGAGAACCTCACGCCGGTCGAGCCCGACAAGACCCCCGAGGAGGGCTACCACTTCACCGAGGACCTGACCGACCACACCATCGCCTGGATGCGCCAGCAGAAGGCGCTGATGCCCGACAAGCCGTTCTTCGCCTACTACGCGCCCGGCGCGACGCACGCGCCGCACCACGTGCCGGTCGAGTGGTCGGACAGGTACCGCGGCAAGTTCGACCAGGGCTGGGACGCGCTTCGTGAGGAGACCTTCGCCCGCCAGAAGGAGCTCGGGGTGATCCCGGAGTCCGCCGAGCTGACCGCCCGTCACGACGAGATCCCGGCCTGGGACGAGACCCCCGAGGAGCTGCGACCGGTGATGGCACGGCAGATGGAGGTGTACGCCGGCTTCCTCGAGCACACCGACCACCACATCGGGCGCGTGATCGACGCCCTGGCCGAGCTGGAGATCCTCGACGACACGCTGATCTACGTGATCATCGGCGACAACGGCGCCTCGGCCGAGGGCGACCTGCACGGCTGCTTCAACGAGCTGATCAGCCTCAACGGTGCCGGCGCCCTGCAGACGGCCGAGTTCATGGCCTCCCGCATCGACGACTTCGGCACGCCCAAGGCCTACAACCACTACGCGGTCGGCTGGGCGCACGCGATGAACACGCCGTACCAGTGGACGAAGCAGGTCGCCTCCCACTGGGGCGGCACCCGCAACGGCACGATCGTGCACTGGCCGAGCGGCATCGACGCCCGCGGTGAGGTGCGGCACCAGTTCCACCACGTCATCGACGTCGCGCCGACCATCCTCGAGGCCGCCGGGCTCCCCGAGCCGACGTTCGTGCACGGCATCCAGCAACAGCCCTACGAGGGCGTGAGCATGAGCCACGCCTTCGGGGACGCGGACGCCGCCGAGCGACACCAGACGCAGTACTTCGAGATGTTCGTCAACCGCGGCATCTACCACCAGGGCTGGACCGCGGTGACCCGCCACTCGACCCCCTGGGAGGTCAACGCCCAGCTGCCGGCGTACAACGACGACCGGTGGGAGCTCTACGGCCCCGACGACTGGACCCAGGCCCACGACCTCGCCGCCGACAACCCGGAGCAGCTCGCGCACCTGCAGCAGAAGTTCCTGCTCGAGGCGTCGAAGTACAAGGTCTTCCCGCTCGACGACCGACGGATCGAGCGGTTCAACCCCGACCTCGCCGGGCGGCCGACCCTGATCCGTGGCAACAGCCAGGTGCTCTTCGGGGGCATGGGCCGGCTGACCGAGAACGTCGTGCTCAACGTCAAGAACAAGTCGCACGCCGTCACCGCCGACATCTCGGTCCCCGAGGGCGGCGCCACCGGCGTGATCGTCGCGCAGGGCGGTGCGTTCGGCGGCTGGAGCATCTACCTGCTCGAGGGCCGACCCACGTACTGCTACAACCTGTTCGGGATCCGGCTCTTCCACGTCCGCGCCGACACGACGGTGCCGGCGGGCGAGCACCAGGTGCGGCTCGAGTTCGCGTACGACGGCGGCGGGCTCGGCAAGGGCGGCACCGCCGACCTGTACGTCGACGGCACCCAGGTCGCGAGCGGGCGCGTCGACGCCACCGTGCCGATGAACTTCTCCGGGGACGAGACGATGGACGTCGGCTCCGACACCGGCACCCCGGTGAGCGACGAGTACACCGGCCGCGACAGCGCCTTCACCGGCCGGGTCCACCGCGTGCAGATCGATCTCGGCGAGGACGCCGAGGACAACGACCACCTGATCACCCCAGAGGAGCGGATGCGGATCGCCACCACCCGCCAGTGATCGGTCCTCAGAGGATGTAGAGCATCTCCTGGTAGGTCGGCAGCGACCACAGGTCGTCGGCGACCAGGCCCTCGAGCTCGTCGGCGGCGGCCCGGATCGACGCCATCGCGGGGAGCACGTTGTCGCGGGCGAAGGCGGCCTCCTCGATGCCGCTGAGCTCGTGCAGCTTGTGCACGGCCGAGGTCAGGTCGGCGAGCCCTGCCTTCAGGGCACCGATCGGAGCGGTGACCGCGCGGAGCGTCGACAGGTCGGCCTCGACGCCGGCCGCGGTGAGCGCGGCGACGTTGGTGGCGAGCTCGGTCTGGTAGCGGATCGCGCTCGGGAGCACGATCGTGTTGGCGATCTCGAGGGTCAGGTTGGCCTCGACGCTGACGGTCAGCAGGTACTGCTCGATGCCGATCTCGTAGCGGCTGTGCATCTCGCGCTCGCTGAAGACGGCGTACGTCGAGAACAGCTCGATCGCCTCGTCGGAGATCAGCTCCGGCAGCGCGTCGACCGTCGTACGCAGGTTCTTGAGCCCGCGCTGCTCCGCCTCGATCGGCCACTCGTCGGAGTAGCCGTTGCCGTTGAAGATCACGGCGCCGTGGTCGCTGATGATGGTCGTCAGCAGCGACTGGACCGCCTCGTTGAAGTCGGTGCCGTCGGCGACCGCCGTCTCCAGGATCGTGGCGCAGTAGTCGAGGGCCTCGGCCATGATCGTGTTGATCACGACCATCGGCGCCGCCACCGTCTGCAGCGAACCCGGCGCGCGGAACTCGAACCGGTTGCCGGTGAAGGCGAACGGGCTGGTCCGGTTGCGGTCGCCCGGGTCCTGGGTCAGGTTGGGCAGCGTGTCGACGCCGATGGTGAGCGTGCCCTTCTCCTTCGACCGGGTGGCACCACCCTTGGCGATCTGGTCGAAGACGTCGGCCAGCTGGTCGCCGAGGAAGATCGAGATGATCGCCGGCGGTGCCTCGTTGGCCCCGAGGCGGTGGTCGTTGGACGCCGAGGCGACCGAGGAGCGCAGCAGCCCGCCGTACTTGTGCACGGAGCGGATCACCGCGGCGCAGAAGACGAGGAACTGCGCGTTGTCATGGGGGGTGTCGCCCGGCACGAGCAGGCTGCCGAGCTCGGAGTTGCCGAGGGAGAAGTTGACGTGCTTGCCCGAGCCGTTGACACCCGCGAACGGCTTCTCGTGGAAGAGGCACTCCATGCCGTGCTTACGGGCGACCGCCTTGAAGGTCGTCATCAGCAGCTGCTGGTGGTCGGAGGCCTCGTTGGCGCGCTCGAACATCGGGGCGATCTCGAACTGTCCGGGCGCGACCTCGTTGTGCCGGGTCTTGGCCGGGATGCCGAGCTTGAAGAGCTCCCGCTCGGTGTCCATCATGAAGCCGAGCACCCGCTCGGGGATGGCGCCGAAGTAGTGGTCGTCGAACTCCTGGCCCTTGGGCGGCTTGGCGCCGAAGAGCGTGCGGCCGGCGTTGATCAGGTCGGGCCTCGCGAGGAAGAAGTGGCTGTCGACCAGGAAGTACTCCTGCTCGGGGCCGCAGTAGGACACGATGCGCTCGGGGTCGGTGTGGCCGAAGAGCCTCAGGACGCGCTCGGCTTGCACCGCCATCGCCTGCTGCGAGCGCAGCACCGGGGTCTTGTGGTCGAGCGCCTCACCGGTCATCGAGATGAAGACCGTCGGGATGCAGAGCGTGTTGCCGTTCGGGTTCTCCAGGACGTACGCCGGGCTCATCACGTCCCAACCGGTGTAGCCGCGGGCCTCGAACGTGTTGCGCAGGCCGCCGTTCGGGAAGCTCGACGCGTCCGGCTCGCCCTGGACCAGCGTCTTGCCGGAGAACGACGCGAGCGCCGTACCGTCGCCGACCGGGTCGAGGAAGCTGTCGTGCTTCTCGGCGGTCAGGCCGGTCAGCGGGTAGAAGACGTGCGCGTAGTGGGTCGCGCCCTTCTCCAGGGCCCAGTCCTTCATCGCCGAGGCGACGGAGTCGGCCACGTCGGGGTCCAGCGGGGTGGACTTCTCGATCGTCGCCAGCACGGACTTGTAGACCGACTTCGGGAGCCGCTTCTGCATCACGCTGACGCTGAAGACGTTGGCGCCGAAGATCTCCCCCGGCTCCTCGCCAGGGTCGAAGCTGATCGCCGGCGGGACGTAGGCCTCCACGTCGGAGATGGCCTGCAGACGGACCTTGTTCGCGCTCATATGACTCGGGCTCCCTACGACGTACGCCGCTCCCCACGGCCGCTGGTCGCGAACGTACGGGGGTCATGTGTCGGGATTGTTTCGGCCGCGTATCACCCGCCGTCCACCATCGAGCGGGCTAGGCATCGGCACGTCGCTGAGCGATGACGGAACGATAACGAGCCGTTCGTGGCATCATCCGTCTCCATGGAGGGTGTACCGCAGCCGGCTCGGCGCGCCGTGGTGATCGAGGATGATCGTGACATCCGCGAGCTGATCACGCACACGCTCACCGACCTCGGGCTCGAGGTGACCGCGGTCGACACCGGGCCGGGCGGCGTCGCCGCCGTACGCACGGTCGACCCCGACCTGGTCACCCTCGACCTGGGCCTGCCCGGCATCGACGGGATCGAGGTCTGCCGGCAGATCCGGGAGACGAC
>Ga0190274_10001219_pt1 | contig 15115 bp, 13 predicted proteins | sample Popmic531T_FD_133002 | JGI IMG/M metagenome (GOLD analysis project Ga0190274, IMG submission 133002) | Populus adjacent soil microbial communities from riparian zone of Yellowstone River, Montana, USA - 531 T | ecosystem: Environmental > Terrestrial > Soil > Riparian zone | place: USA: Montana...
AACGACCAGGCCTACATCGTGCCCGGGTTGGGGGATTTCGGGGACCGGCTGTTCGGCACCTGATCGAGTACGATTGAATGTCTCGATCCTGACGAACAAGACGAAGAGATCACGTGGCTCGACCGCAGCCACCTCGCGTCGGTGAGGAGCTGCTGGCCATCGGGGCCGCCCTGGCCATCGACCGGCTGCGCGTCCTGCGGCTGTGGTCGCGGAAGCTGGAGCAGGCCGACGCCGTCCACTCGTGCTCGACCCGCGGCCCCTGGACCTGGCCGTGGTGGTGGAGCGGATCCTCTCCCCGTTCCGGGCCATGGCCGCCAGGCACACCTTGCGGACCAAGCTCCCGACCGGCCTGCCGGTGGTCTGGGGCGATCCCGACAAGGTCGAGCAGATTTTGACCAACCTGGTCGGGAATGCGATCAAATACTCTCCCGGGGGCGGCGAGGTCCTCGTCACCGTGGACGCCGACCGCGACACGGTGCAGGTGAGGGTTCGGGACCAGGGAATCGGGATGAGCCCACGCGACATGGGGCAGTTGCTCGAGAAGTTCTACCGGGTGGACCGCGAGGAGGTCCGCCGCGCCGGCGGCACCGGGCTCGGCCTCTACATCACCAGGCGGCTGGTCGAGATGCACGGCGGCCGGCTGTGGGCCGAGTCCTGGCCGGGGGTCGGCTCGGTGTTCCGCTTCACCCTGCCCACCTCCGACGAGCTTGCCGGGAGCGGCCGATGAAGCTGCTGATCGCCGACGACGAGCCGGCCGTGCGGGCCCTTGTCCACGTCACCCTGGAGGGCGACGACTACGAGATCCTGGAGGCCGCCGACGGGGTCGAGGCCCTGGAGGTGGCCAGGGGCGAGGCCCCCAGGCTGGTCCTGCTCGACATCATGATGCCGCGCCTGGACGGCCTGGAGGTCTGCCGGCAGCTCAAGGCCGACCCCGACACCAGCGACATCGTGGTCGTGCTGCTCACCGCCCAGGCCCAGGAGCGCGACCGCGACCAGGGGCTGGCGGCCGGCGCCGACGACTACTTCACCAAGCCCTTCTCCCCCCTGGCCCTGCTCAACATGGTCGAGCGGGTCCGCCACAACCAGTCCGGCGCCGACTGATCTCAGGGGTCGGCCACGTGCGCCAGGCCGGCCCCGAAGGCGTTGCGGTTGGAGATGGGCGCCCCGCCCAGGTGGCAGAAGCCGGTCGGGCAGGCCACCCCGGTGAGGTCGCCGGGCGAGGTGTCGGTGGCCGACAGCGGCGGGGTGGAGTTCCCCACCGAGCGGGCCTTGGCCTCGAGCCGGGCCACCAGCGCCCCCGGCCGGTGGCGCAGGGACGGGTGCTCGCTGGCGATCAGGGCGACCGCGGCGGCGGCGTGGGGCGCGGCCATCGGGGTGCCCTGGATGGTCGAGTAGCACTGGCCCGACCCGCCCTGGGCGGAGGGCGCGGCGGACGACGGCGCCACCAGCAGCGCCGCCATGCCGGCTGGTGCCTGATGATCCGGAATGCCAGATGATCGCGCTATACGCCGAAACGACCAGATTCGGTGCTTGTCGAGATGGCGGTCGGGACGGTGTCTCGGCCATTCCGGAGCACGCGGAGGACGACGCCGGGGCTCAGCAGCGACTGGGGCGGCGCCACCAGCCCGGCGACGCGGATGAACGCGGTGGCGAGGCGGGCGTCGCCCGCGGCGGCGGCATGCAGCCGGGCCAGGTAGGCGTTGGCCAGCCGGACCTTGGGTGTTCGGCGTCCCTGGACGCCGGGGAAGGCCAGGTCGCCGCCGGCCGACATGTCCCAGGGCACGTCGACCACGCGGGCGAGGTCGCGGAACCAGCGCCGGGGCCGCGGCTCGATGCCCCGCTCCAGGTGGCGGCGCAGGGTGAGCGCCTCCAGGGCGGCCACGGTCATGCCCTGGCCGTAGATCGGGTTGAAGCTGCAGACGGCGTCGCCCGTCACCAGGAAGCCGTCCGGGAAGCGGGGCAGCCGCTCGTAGCGGTGCCGGACGCTGGCCGGGAAGCGGAAGCCGACCGGGTCGTCCAGCGGCTCGGCGACGCGGACCGCCTGGTAGATGTCGGGGAACCGGAGGGATCGGGCGAAGTCGAGGAACCCGTCGGGATCGGTGGGCGGGTGGTCACCCAGGATGCCGGCCAGCGTCAGCATCCACCGGCCGCCCTCCAGCGACTGGAGGGCCCCGGTCCGCGGATGCTGGGGCGTGGCGGCGTCCAGGATCGCCAGGTCGCCATCGAGGGCGTCGGGTGGCAGCCGGTAGGTCCGGGTGGCATAGCCCAGCCCGATCCGCACCTGCTCCGCGTCTGGCCGGGAGTAGCCGAGCGTGTCCAGCCACGCTGGGGCGCGCGAGCCGCGGCCGCTGGCGTCAACGACCAGGTCGGCGCCGACGAGCTCCTCGGCGCTGCCGTCGGCCCGACGCAGCACCCGCGCCCCGGTCACGCGGCGACCATCCGGGGTGGTGGCCAGCCCGACGACGTCGCAACGGTCCAGGAGCCGCGCGGTGGGGAGGGCCCGCACCCGGGCCCGCACGTGACCCTCCAGGAGTGGTCGGCTGGCGCACAGCAGCATCAGTCCGCTGTCCGCCTGCCGGAGCCGGTGGCCGCTGAGGCACAAGCGGGCGTCGGTCAGCAGGTTCCCGGCCGGCGCCCCCTGGGCGACCAGGTCCGCGGTGAGCCCGGGGAACAGCTCCTCCAGGGCTTGCTGCCCGCGCGCCGCCAGCGCATGCAGGTGGCGGCCGTGGGGGACGCCACGCCGGTGCATCGGGGTCTCGGGCAACTCGTCCCGGTCGATCACCGTCACCTGCCCGTAGCTGTCGGCGAGCACCCGAGCGGCCAGCAGTCCCGCCATGCTGGCGCCGAGCACCACCGCGCGGTCTCCGATCTGCCTGCTCATCGCGGCCACCTCCTCGGTTACCGGGAGGCTGCGCCGCGGCGTTGCTCGGTTTCCAGACCAGAAGCTGCCCGGTTGTGCTCAGTGGCGCCCGCTGCTGCCGTAGACCTCCTGGTCCCACAGCCAGGTCACGACCCGGTCCACGCCCTGGGTGAGGTGGCGGCGGTAGGTGCTGAACGGCAGCCCCAGCGCCGCGGCGGCCCGCTCCTGGGTGGCGGCCGGACGCACATAGGTCCGCTCGACGGCCCGCCACAGCTTGTCGTCGCGCGGGTGCTCGCGCAGGGTCTCCACCGCCGCGCCCACCAGTGCCTCCAGCGTCGCCGCGCCCGGCGCTTCGTCTCCGGCGCGGTCACGTGCCAGGCGGGTCCGCAACAGCGGGTTGCGCCCCAGCAGCTCCGGTCGCCGCAGGTCACGCAACGCCTGTCGTACCGAGTCGTCGAACTCCGGCTGGGAGAGCACCAGCAGCGGCGGCTTGGCCGTCGGCGGAGACGGCGTCAGGTCCTGGGCGAGGGCGCGCTCGGTCACCAGCTCCAGCAGGGCGTCCACCGGGACCTGCCGGAAGTCGTGGGCGAACAGCCCATAGCGGCGGCCGCCCACCCAGAAGTCGGCGCCGGGCGCGCGAGGCAGGTCGGCGGCGGCGAAGTAGGCGTCCCACCGCTCCGGCTCGGCCAGCGTCAGGAAGTCCCAGGCCAGGTTGGGGGTGCCCAGATAGCGCTGGAAGGTCAGGATCGGCGTGGCGTTGAGGGTCGCCGACGGGCCCTGGTAGGCCCCCCGGTCGATGATGAACCGGGACTGGGTCACCAGCTCGGTGGGCCGGGGCGCAGCCTGCCGCGTTGCGTAGTCCCAGGCGGCGCGGGCGCCGGGGTCGGCCGCGATGTCCTGGGTGGAGGCTCGGGTCAGGTCCAGGAGGGCGAGGAAGCCACCAACCACGCCGTCCTGGCCCCGGACCACGAAGAAGCCCTCGGGCTGCCGCTCCCACCAACGCGCCGCGATCGCCGCCGACGCATCCCCCTCCCATGTCAGGACGAGGTCCAGGATCGGCTGCCGGTCTGCCGGCCGTGCCGGCTCGGGATACTGCTGGCCCCACACGTCCCAGTCGACCGGCGACATGACGCCGGGAAGGCGGCGGAACAGGTACTTGGCGTCGGCGATCGCGCGCTGTTGCTCCTGGCCCCGGGACGACCGCAGGCGACCGCTGACCTGGCCGCGGATCCCGCGGAACACCCGCTTGTAGCCGTCGGGGTCACGCCAGCGAAGGTCGGCCTCCAGGGCGTCGCGGGCCAGGTCGTGCGGGAACACACCCTCCGGCCCGGACTCCACGAAGGACAGCTCCCGCAGCCAGGTGAACAGCTCGTGCGCATCCTCCAGCCCGAGCACCTCCCGCAACAGCGCCTCGGTGGTCACCCTGGCCAACGCGCACCCCTCCAGGGCACGGCGATGCCCCCCGTCAGGGACGATCTCGACGAACCGTCGCAGCAGGGTGCCCACCAGATCCGGGGTCAGCGGATCGGCGACCGCCTCGCCGCCGCGGACGACCACATCGGCCAGCAGCGACAGCCCCAGCGGGTGGCCATGGGCCAGCTCGACCAGCTGGTCGTGGCGGGCGGGCTCCACCCCACAGGCGCGCAGATACTGCCGGCTCTCCTCCGGGCTGAGGTTGCGCAGCGACACCACCCGCAACAGCTCCCGCCAGGCTGGATCGGCCCGCCAGGCCGAACCCGGCGCCGCCCGACCGGCGACCACCGTCAGGGCGGTGGCCGGCAGCCGCGGCAGCAGCCAGGTGCGCACCCAGTCATCCAGCGGCCCCAGCCGCTCATAGGTGTCGACCAGGACCACCAACCGGCCGCCGTCGGCCAGCCCGGCGATGGCGCCCTCCCCCCCGGGCAGCTCGAGCGCTCCGCCCAGCGCCTGCAGCACCGCCGGCGGCGACGGGAGGAGGTCGCGGCCGTCCAGACGAACCACGCTCGCGCCCGCGCCGGCCGCAAGCCCGGCAAAGGCGTCCAACAACCTCGTCTTGCCGATGCCTGGTGGTCCGTGGATGTGGAGCACCACAAACGGTGGTTCGGGCGACTCCAGCGCCGCCCGGAACAGCTCGACCTCGGATGCGCGCCCCACGAACCGGCGCCGCCGGCGAGACGCCAACAGGTCACCGAGCGTCCCGGCAGACCCCATCTCGGTCATAGCGGCAGGATAGGAGCCGAAGCCCGCGGCTACTAGCCGACGATGGGACGCGCGAAGCGAAACGGCGTCTCAGCGGGCCAGGCCGCCCAGGCGGTCGCGGGGGACCTGGGCGGCGGCCGGGTCGAGGACCTCGTCGGCGGGGAGGCGGCCGGCCAGCCAGGCGTCCAGCTGCTCGGCGGCGATCTCGGCCCACTCGGCGAACACCTCGTCCACCTTCCAGCCGATGTGGGGGGTGAGGACCACGTTGGGGGCGCGGCGCAGGGGGTGGTCGGCCGGCAGGGGCTCGGTGGCGAACACGTCCAGGCCGGCCCCGGCCAGCCGCCCGGCGGTCAGCGCCTCGACCAGGGCCTGCTCGTCGACGATGGCCCCGCGGGCGGTGTTGACCAGGATCGCCCCGGGCCGCATGCGGGCCAGCCGGTCGCGGTCCAGCAGCCCGGTGGACTCGGGCGACAGCTTGAGGTGGATCGAGACCACGTCGGAGCGGGCCAGCAGGTCGTCAAGGGGCAGCCGCTCGGCGACCGGCTCGTCGTCGGGGTACTCGCGGCCGGGATCGCGGTCCCAGGCCAGGACCAGCATGCCGAAGGCGGCGGCGATCCTGGCCACCGGGCGGCCGTGCCGGCCCAGCCCGAGGACGCCCAGGGTGCGGCCGGCCAGGGTGCCGCCCATGGCCGCCGGCCAGGCCCCGGCGGCCAGCTCGGCGGCCAGCGGGTGGATGCGGCGCAGCACGGCCAGCATCAGGCCGAAGGTGAGCTCGGGCACCGACGCCGAGGCCATCCTGGCCCGGCGGCTGAGGGCGACCACCACCCCCCGCCCGGTCGCCGCCTGCTGGTCGACGTGGTAGGCGTGGCCGCCCGTCTGCAGCACCAGCTCCAGCTCGGGCAGCCGCTCCAGCAGGGCCTCGTCGAGGCGGGTCCGCTCGCGGATGGCCAGCAGCACCCGGACCCCGGCCAGGCGGTCGAGGTCGCCGTCGGCCAGCGGCCGGTCGAGCACGGCCACCTCGGCCAGCTCGCGCAGCCGGGCCATGGCCGGGGCGCCGGCGATGCGGCCCTCGAAGTCGTCCAGCACCAGCAGCCGCGGTCTCATCGACGCTCCCCGAAGTCGTAGACGTCCTGGTCGAAGGCGGCGTAGTCGGCGTAGCCGAGCAGCTCGTACAGCCGGGCCCGGGTCTGCATGCGGTCGACCAGGCCGGCCTGGGTGCCGTCGTCGCGCAGCCGGCGCAGCCCGTCCTCGACCGCCCCCATGGCCAGGCGCAGCCCGGTGACCGGGTAGATGACCAGGTTGACGCCGAGATCGGCCAGGGTGCGGGCGTCGAGCAGCTTGGACCTGCCGAACTCGGTCATGTTACTCAGCAGGGGCACGTCCACGGCCCGGCGGACGGCCTCGAGCTCGCGCTCGTCGGCCAGGGCCTCGGGGAACAGCATCTCGGCGCCGGCGTCGACATAGGCCCGGGCCCGCTCCAGCATGGCCTGGAGGCCCTCGACCGCCCGGGCGTCGCTGCGGGCGATGACCAGGAAAGCGGGGTCGCGCCGGGCGGTCACGGCCGCCTGGATGCGGCGGACCATGTCGGCCACCGGCACCACCTCCTTGCCGTCCAGGTGGCCGCAGCGCTTGGGGTTGACCTGGTCCTCGAGGTGGCAGCCGGCCAGGCCGAGGTCGTCCAGCTCGGCCACGGCGCGGGCCGCGTTGAGGGGCTCGCCGAAGCCGGTGTCGGCGTCGGCCAGCACCGGCAGGCTGGTCGCCGAGGCGATCTGCCGGGCCCGCTGGGCGACCTCGGTCATGGTGGTGAGGCCGACGTCGGGCAGGCCGAGGTCGGCCGCGACCACCGCCCCGGACACGTACGCGCCGTCGAAGCCGAGCTCCTCGACCAGCCGTGCCACCAGGGGCGAGAACGCCCCCGGCATGCGCAGCAGCCGCCCCGAGGCCAGCCCGGCCCGCAGGGCGGCCCGCTTCTCGGTCGGGGGGCGCGGGGCCAGGGCCGGGAAGCCCATCAGCAGATCCCCCGGCCGTCGGCGGCCGCCCCGGCCAGGTGGCCGGCGGTGACGGTCAGGCCGGCCAGCTCGTCCGGGGCCAGCTGGCCGAGGCGGCCGACCAGGCCGGCGAACCGGTCCAGCTCGGCCCCGGCCACCACCCCCCCGGCCAGGGTGGCCAGCTTGCGCCGGTAGTCGGGGCGGGCGAACGGGGCCGCGCCGTTGGGGTGGGCGTCGGCCACGGCCAGCTCGCCGGCGACCACCTCGCCGCCGGCCAGGTGGACCTCGGCCCGGCCGCCGAAGGCGCGCCGGGCCGGGTCGGGGTCGTGGTAGCGGGCCGTCCAGGCCGGGTCCTCGACCGTCTCGACCCGGTGCCAGAGCCGCACCGTGTCGGGGCGGGCCGCCCGCTCTGGGGTGTAGCTGTCCAGGTGGTGCCAGCGGCCGTCCTGGAGGGCGACGGCGAAGATGTACATGACCGAGTGGTCCAGGGTCTCGCGGGTGGCCGCCGGGTCGAGCTTCTCGGGGTCGCCGGCCCCGGTCCCGATGACGTTGTGGGTGTGGTCGCTGGTGCGCAGGACCACCCGCTCGACCCGGCCGGTGTCGCCGACCCGCTCCCGCAGCCGGAAGGCCAGGTCGATGAAGGCCTGGGCCTGGTACTCGGCCGAGTGGGCCTTGGTGAAGGTGTCGAGGATGGCCCGCCGGGGCTCGCCCGGGGTGGGCAGCGGCACCCGGTAGCAGGCCCCGGGGCCGTCCAGCAGCCAGGCCACCACCCCGTCCTCCCCCTCCCAGATGGGCGCCGGGGCGGTCTGGCCGCGCATCGCCCGGTCGACCGCCTCCACGCCCAGCTTGCCGGCGTGGGCCGGGGCGAAGGCCTTCCAGCTGGAGATGGTCCCCTTGCGCGACTGGCGGGTGGCCGTGGTCACGTGCAGGGCCTGGTTGATGGCCTGGTAGGTGACCTCGGGGTCGAGGCCGAGGAGGGCGCCGAGGCCGGCCGCGACGCTCGGGCCGAGGTGGGCCACGTGGTCGATCCGGTGCGAGTGCAGGTCGATGGCCCGGGTCAGGGCGACCTGGACCTCGTAGGCGGTGACGATCGCCCGGACCAGGTCGGCGCCGGAGCGGCGGCACTGCTGCGCGGTCGCCAGCAGCGGCGGGATGTTGTCGCCCGGGTGGGCGAAGTCGGCGGCCAGGAAGGTGTCGTGGAAGTCGAGCTCGCGCACGGCGGCGCCGTTGGCCCAGGCCGCCCATTCGGCCGCCACCCGGACCGCCGGATCGAGGCCGAGCACGGTCGCCCCGCCGGGCCGCGGGTGGGCCAGGGCCTGGGCCCGGGCCGCGGCCGGCGGGTCGCGGTCCAGGGCGGCCACGGCCACGGCCACGTCGTCCAGCAGCCGGTTGCCGACCATCTCGGCCACCTCGGGCTCCACCGGCGCCGGGTCGGCGGCCACCTCGGCCAGCCGCCAGGCCAGCTCCCGCTCCCGCGGAAGCCGCTCGCCCGGGCGCTGGACGCGGACCTCGTGCTCCTCCACGGGCTTACCCTACCCACCCGGGTGGCCGACAATGACCCCATGAAGCTGGCGGACCGCATGGGGCGGCTGGGCACCGAGTCGGCCTTCGAGGTGCTGGCCAGGGCGCGGGCCCTGGAGGCGACCGGGGTCGAGGTCATCCACCTGGAGATCGGCGAGCCCGACTTCGACACCCCGGCCCACGTGGTCGGAGCCGCCCGGGAGGCCCTGGATCGGGGACACACCCACTACGTCCCCGCCCCGGGCATCCTGGAGCTGCGGACGGCCGTGGCCGCCTTCCTGGAGCGGACGGGCCGGCTGCGCGTCACCCCGGACCGGGTGGTGGTCACGCCCGGGGCCAAGCCGATCATGTTCTTCACCATCCTGGCCCTGTGCCAGGCCGGCGACGAGGTCCTCTACCCCGACCCGGGCTTCCCGATGTACGAGTCGATCGCCGCCTTCGCCGGGGCCCGGCCGGTGCCGGTGCCGCTGCGCGAGGAGCACGGCTTCCGCATGGACCCCGAGGAGCTGGCCTCGCTGGTCACCGAGCGGACCCGGCTGGTCATCCTGAACTCGCCCCACAACCCGTGTGGGAGCATGCTCACCGCCGCCGACGTCGAGGCCGTGGCCCGGGTGGCCATCGAGCACGACCTGGTGGTCCTGGCCGACGAGGTCTACTGGGCGATCCGCTACGGCGGCGACTACCCCAGCGTCCTCGACGTCGACGGCATGGCCGAGCGGACCGTGCTGCTGGACGGCTGGTCCAAGACCTTCGCCATGACCGGCTGGCGGCTCGGCTTCGGCGTGCTCCCCCAGCCCCTGGTCGAGCCGGTGACCCGGCTGGTCATCAACTCCGTCTCCTGCACCTCGGCGTTCAGCCAGCACGCGGCCATCGCCGCCCTGGAGGGGCCGTGGGCGCCGGTGGAGCGGATGGTGGCCGCCTTCCGCGAGCGCCGCGACGTGGTCGTGGCCGGCCTGAACGCCATCGACGGCATCGCCTGCCAGGAGCCGACCGGCGCCTTCTACGCCTTCCCGCGGGTGGCCGACCTCGGCCTGCCCGCGGCCACCCTGGCCGACCGGCTGCTGGCCGAGGGCGGCGTGGCGTTGCTGCCCGGCACCGCCTTCGGCGCCCACGGCGAGGGCTACCTGCGCCTGTCGTACGCCAACTCGGTCGACAACCTGCGCCGGGCCCTGACCCGGATCGAGCGGGTCACCGCCGACGCGCCGGGCGGCTGACGGCTGGCTCAGCCGCGCCGCCGGTCCTGAGCCAGCAGCCGGCGGATGGCTGCCTGCATGTGCGCGGCCATCGCGGCCCGGGCCGCCTCCGGGTCACCGGCCGCGATGGCCCGGTAGATGGGCACGTGGTCCCGGTAGGCGATCCTGGTGGTGCCGGCGGCCGCGATGTTGCGCTCCACCCAGCCACGGATCACGGTCCGGATGCTGGCCAGCATGTCCTTCAGGACGACGTTCCCGGCCAGCTCGGCGATCTTCGAATGAAAGGCGAGGTCGGCGTCGGGGAAGCTTTTCTGGTCGCTGACCCGCATCCGCTCCAGCAGCGCCTCGAGGGCGCCCACGTCGTCCTCGCCCCGCCGCTCGGCGGCCCGGCCGCTGGCGACGATCTCCAGATCCGCCCGGGTCTCCAGCAGGTCCCTGGCCTTGCCGTCCCCGAACAGCAGGGTCCACTCGAACAGCCGGAACAGCAGCTCCTGGTCGGGGCCGCGGAAGTAGGTCCCGCTGCCCTGGCGGACCTCGAGCAGCCCCAGGAACCCCAGCGCCCTGATGGCCTCCCGCACGGCGGGCCGGTTCACCCCCAGCGACTCGGCCAGCTGGCGCTCTGACGGGATCCGGCCGCCCGGAGGCACCGCGCCGGACAGGAGGTAGTCGAGCAGCCGCCGGGCGACCTCGGAGCCCAGCGGCTCGCGGGGCGCCAGCTCGATCCGGCTCAGGTTGGCGGGCATCCCGGGAAGTCTATCGACCAATATGAACACTTCCTCGTGGTCCTTGACCGTCCATCCAGGCCACTGGTAGACCGGTATACCACATGACTCGCCCCGGAGGAGAAGCGGATGAGCGTTCGCGGGCCAGGGAAGCGGTATCGGCTGGGGGTGCTGGAGGGCGACGGCATCGGCCCGGAGATCGTCCCCGCCGCCACCCGCGTGGTGGACGCCGCGCTGGCCCGGACGGCCGGCGCGGTGGAATGGGTGCCGCTGCCGATCGGCTGGACGGCCATCCACGAGCACGGCGGGCACACGCCGCCGTCCACCGTCGAGGCGCTGGCCGAGCTCGACGGCTGGCTGCTCGGCCCCCATGACAGCGCCGCCTATCCGGAGCCGCACCGGTCGCGGCTGAACCCGAGCGGCGCCCTCCGCAAGCGCTTCGACCTGTTCGCCAACATCCGGCCGGCCAAGGGCGTGCCCGGCTCCAAGGCCGTGGCCCCGCACGCCGACCTGGTCATCGTGCGCGAGAACACCGAGGGCTTCTACGCCGACCGCAACACCTACGCCGGGACCGGCGAGTTCATGCCGTCGCCCGACGTGGCCATCGCCATGGGCATCTTCACCCGCCCACGCATCCAGCGGATCGCCCGCGTCGCCTTCGACCTGGCCCGGCGGCGGCGGCGGCGCGTGACCATCGTCCACAAGGCCAACGTGCTCCAGCTGTCCAGCGGCCTGTTCCGGGACGTCTGCCGCGAGGTCGCCGCCGACTACCCCGACGTCGAGGTCGACGACCAGCACATCGACGCCATGACCGTCCACCTGGTGCGCCGGGCGGCCGACTTCGACGTGATCGTCACCGAGAACATGTTCGGCGACATCCTGTCCGACCTCGCCGGCGAGCTCGCCGGGTCCCTGGGCCTGGCCGCCTCGCTCAACGCCTCCGACACCAGGGCCATGGCCCAGGCGGCGCACGGGTCGGCGCCAGACATCGCCGGCCAGGACGTCGCCAACCCGGTGTCGACGATCCTCTCGGCGGCGCTGCTGCTGGGCTGGCTGGGCGACCGGCACGCCGATCCGGAAGCGTCTGCCGCGGCCGAGCTGATCGAGCAGGCCGTGGTCGGCGCCATCGCCGCCGGGGTGCGGACCCGTGACCTGGGCGGGGCCGCGAGCACCTCGGGCTTCGCCGCCGCCGTCGTCGACCGGGTCGGCGGAGCGGCCGTGACCGCGGACCTCGGCCCGGACGCCCCGCTGGTCCTGCGGCAGGCGGAGATCGAGCCGTTCGACCGGGGGACGGGCGTGCGGACGCTGCCCTATGTCGGCAAGTGGAACGCCGAGCAGAACAGGGCCACCACCGGGGTCACCGAGTTCCCCCCGGGCGCCGGCATCCCCCTGCACACTCACAACGTCGAGGAGTCGGTGCTGATCCTGGACGGGCAGGCGACCGCGGTCATCGGCGAGGACAGCTTCGACCTGGAGCCGGGGGATGCCACCTGGGCGCCGGCCGGCGTGCCGCACCGGTTCGCCAACCGCGGGGAGGGGCCGATGCGGATCTACTGGGTGTACGGCGGGCGCGACGTCACCCGCACCATCTGCGCCACCGGGGAGACCTTCGAGCACCTCTCCGAGCGGGACCGCGGGGCCGAGGTGACGCCGTGACCGGGATCCTGCGTTCGGTGGACCCGGCGACCGGGGACGAGATCGCCAGCCATCCGGCGCTCACGCCGGCCGAGCTCGACGCGGCGGTGGCCGCGGCCGACCAGGCCCAGCGGGCCTGGCGGGACGTGTCCTTCGACGAGCGGGCCCTGCGCCTGCGGGCGGCGGCCCGGCTGCTGGCGGAGCGGCGGGACCGGTACGCGACCCTCATCACCCGGGAGATGGGCAAGCCGATCGCCGAGGCCCGCGCCGAGATCGACAAGTGCGCCTTGACCTGCGACTTCTACGTCGAGAAGGCGACCGAGTTCCTGGCCCCCGAGCCGGTGGAGACGGCGGCCGACGACAGCTTCGCGACCTACGAGCCGCTGGGCGTGGTCCTGGCCATCATGCCCTGGAACTTCCCCTTCTGGCAGGTCACGCGGTTCGCCGCCCCCGCCCTCATGGCCGGGAATGGTGGGCTGCTCAAGCACGCCCCCAACGTGTCCGGCTGCGCGCTGGCGTTCCAGGAGGTGCTGGGTGACGCCGGCTTCCCCGACGGCCTGTTCCGGACCCTGCTCGTCGACGAGGCCACCGTGGCCGAGACCACCGCGGGCCTGCTGGCCGATCCCCGGATCGCCGCGGTGACGATCACCGGCAGCGACCGGGCCGGGGCGCATGTCGCCGCCGCGGCCGGGCGGGCGCTGAAGAAGAGCGTGCTCGAGCTGGGCGGCTCCGACCCGTTCCTGGTCCTGGCCGACGCCGACCTGCCCGCGGTGGCGGCGCAGGCGGCGCGCTCGCGGTTCCTCAACAGCGGCCAGAGCTGCCTGGCCGCCAAGCGGTTCGTGGTCGAGGAGGCGGTCGCCGACGAGTTCGAGGGCCGCCTGGTCGACGCCGTGGAGGCCCTGACGGTCGGCAACCCGCTGGACCCGGCGACCCAGGTGGGCCCGCTGGCCCGGGCCGACCTGGTCGACGGCATCGACCGGCAGGTCCGCGAGTCGGTGGCCAAGGGCGCTCGGGTCCTCACCGGCGGCCGGCGGCTCGGCGACCGCGGCTGCTTCTATGCCCCCACCGTGCTCGCCGGCGTGGGGCCCGGCATGCCGGCCTACGACGAGGAGACCTTCGGGCCGGTCGCCGCGGTGATCCGGGTCACCGACGAGGACCACGCGATCCGCGTGGCCAACGACACCGCCTACGGCCTGGGCGCCTCGGTCTGGACCCGGGACGTCGAGCGGGGCCTGCGGGTGGCCCGGCAGGTCCAGTCCGGGGCCGTCTTCGTCAACGCCGTGGTCGCCTCCGACCCACGGCTGCCCTTTGGCGGGATCAAGCGCAGCGGCTACGGACGCGAGCTGGCCGCCGCCGGGATCCGCGAGTTCACCAACCAGCGCACCTGGTGGGTCAGCGGCTCCGCCGCCCCCGCCCCGGGCGCCGCCCTGACGGAATGAGGACGCCGATGGACCAGGACCGCCTGCAGGCCGGCGACCGGATCCCCGCGCCGCGGCTGACCGAGTTCGCCACCGCCGTGCTGGCCGCCGTCGGGGTGCCGGACCCCGACGCCGCCCTGGTCGCCGACAGCCTGGTCGCCGCCGACCTCTGGGGCCACCAGTCCCACGGGGTCATGCGGCTGAGCTGGTACGTCGACCGCATCCGGGCCGGGGTCATGCGGGCCGTGACCACCCCCGAGACCGTCTCCGACACCGGGGCGCTGGCCGTGATCGACGGTCACGACGGCGTCGGCCAGGTGCTGGCCGCCCACGCCGCCCGGGAGGCCGCCCGCCGGGCCCACAGCCACGGCGTCGGGGTCGTGGCCGTGCGCAACTCCAACCACTTCGGCACGGCCGCCTACTTCACCCGGATGGCCGCCCGCGACGGCTGCGTGGCCATCCTCGCCACCAACGCCAGCCCGGCCATGGCCCCCTGGGGCGGGCGAGCAAAGACCGTTGGCACCAACCCGTGGTCGATCGCCGCCCCCGCCGGCGAGCACGACGTCATGGTCATGGACATCGCCAACACGGCCGTGGCCCGCGGCAAGGTGTACCTGGCCCGGCAGCGCGGGGAGGCGATCCCGGCCGGCTGGGCGATCGACGCCGACGGCGCGCCCACCACCGACCCGGCGGCCGCCATCGCCGGGGTGATCCTGCCCATGGCCGGCCACAAGGGGTATGCGATCTCGTTGATGATGGACGTGCTCTCCGGCGTGCTCACCGGCAGCGCCTTCGGGACCGCGGTCAGCGGCCCCTACCAGATCGAGCGGCCCAGCGGCTGCGGCCACCTGTGCATCGCCCTGGACGTGGCCGCCTTCGGCGACCCGGACGGCTTCGCCCGGCGGATGGAGCAGCTGGTCGCCGAGGTCAAGTCCGTGCCCCTGGCCCACGGGTTTGACGAGGTCCTCTACCCGGGCGAGCTGGAGGCCCGGGCCGCCCGCGCGAACCTCGACCTCGGGTTGTCCCTTCCCCGGCAGACCCTCGACGACCTGCGGCGGCTCGCCCGCTCCACCGGCGTGCCGGCCCTGTGATCACACCGCCTCGACGCGGGCGTACTCCGGCTGCCACATGGCCTGGTGGACCTGCTGGATGGGGTCGTCCAGGGCGACCTCGGCCAGGCCGTCGGCGGCGGCCGCCCTGGCCACGGCCACGGCCACGGTGGCCGACACCTCGCGCAGGTTGTCGACCGGCGGCAGCAGGGCCGCCCCCGGGGTGGTGGCGTCCGAGAGCCCGGCCACGGCGTCGGCGGCCGCGGCCAGCATGCGGTCGCTGACCCGCCGGGCCCGGGCCACCGCCACCCCCAGCCCCAGGCCCGGGAAGACCAGGGCGTTGTTGGCCTGGGCGATCCGGTAGGTGGTGTCGTCACCGACGACCGGGTCGAAGGGGCTGCCGGTGGCGACCAGGGCCCGGCCATCGGTCCAGGCGATCAGGTCGGCCGGCACCGCCTCGGATCGGGACGTGGGGTTGGACAGGGGCATGATCACCGGCCGCTCGGTGTGGGCGGCCATCTGGCGGACGATCGCCTCGCCGAACGCGCCGG
>Ga0190274_10001220_pt1 | contig 15083 bp, 19 predicted proteins | sample Popmic531T_FD_133002 | JGI IMG/M metagenome (GOLD analysis project Ga0190274, IMG submission 133002) | Populus adjacent soil microbial communities from riparian zone of Yellowstone River, Montana, USA - 531 T | ecosystem: Environmental > Terrestrial > Soil > Riparian zone | place: USA: Montana...
GATGATGTAGATGCCGTTGCGCTCGGTCATGATGAAGCGCTTCATCTTCGGGTTCCAGCGACGGGTCTGGTGCCCGAAGTGGACGCCGCTCTCGAGGAGCTGGCGCATGGTGACGACTGCCATTGAGATGTCTCCTGGTGATCGGAGCACACACCGTGACGCCTGTCCTTGAACCAGGACGGACCGGAGCGTGCTCCTGTTGTGTTTTCAGTTGCTGCCCCCGGCGGGTGCCGGCGGCCCTGACGCCTGCGCGCGGCCCGATCCACACCGGATCCATTTCTGGGGCCATGCGGAACTGAGGGTCGCGCCCACGGGTGGTCGGGTCCTCGGAGTGCCAGGGCCCGTCGCGGTCTGCGAGCGTGCGAAGTCAACCCTTGCGGGTTGCACGGACAAGAGTAGTCCAGCGCCGCCCGCGGGGCGAATCGCTGGCGGCGGCCCCACGACCGTCCACAGGCCAGCCCCGGAACCCGTTCTCCCCAGCCTGTCACGCCTCGTTCGCGAGGCCCCTCCCCCGCGGGCGAACCTGGACTCATGCCTCACCGGATCGCCACCGCCCTGCTCCTCCTCGCCGCCTGTTGCTGGCCGCTCCGCGCGGTCGCGGCCGAGCCCGATCCGGTCGGCGTCTGGCCGCTGGTCCCGGCTCCTGAGGTGGTCCACGGCTTCGCCCCGCCGGACGACCCGTGGGGCGCTGGGCACCGCGGGGTCGACCTGCTCGGCATCGTCGGCCAGCCGGTGCGATCGACACTCGCCGGCCGCGTGTCCTGGGTCGGGGTGCTGGCCGGTCGAGGCGTGGTGGTGGTCGACCACGGCGGGACCCGCACCACCTACGAGCCGGTCGACGCCGGCACCGAGCTGGGGGCGATGGTCGGCGCCGGCGACCGGATCGGGACGCTCGAGCTCGCCGGCTCTCACTGCCTGCCCCGCGCCTGCCTGCACTGGGGCTGGCTGGCGGGAGACACCTACCTGGACCCGCTGCGGCTCGTGGGCGCCGGCCCGGTGCGGCTGTTGCCGCTGTGGAGAGACGCACCGGTCGGGGCAGCGACGCTCGCTCGCGCGGCGTACGCCGGTTGGCGGACCCCGATCGAGCTCTTCACCGGAGGGTGAACGGGGCTCGACACGCCGGTCGGCTTGCTCGACCACACCATCGACGGATCCGCTGACGCGTCTCCGTCAGGCGCGCGGGTGGGCCTGTTGGTAGGCCCGCCGCAGCCGGTCCGTGGTGACGTGCGTGTAGAGCTGCGTGGTCGCGAGCGACGCGTGGCCGAGCAGCTCCTGCACCGAGCGCAGGTCGGCACCGCCTTCGAGCAGATGGGTCGCGGCCGTGTGGCGCAACCCGTGCGGGCCGATGTCGGGCGCGCCCGGGACCTCGGCGATCCGGCGGTGCACCATCGTGCGGACCGCACGCTGGTCGATCCGCTTGCCGCGAGTGCCCAGGAAGAGCGCGGCCCCCGATCCCTCGATCGCGAGCTGGGGGCGTCCTTGCCGCACCCAGAAGTCGACCGCGCGAGCGGCCGGTCGCCCGAACGGGACCGACCGCTCCTTGCGCCCCTTGCCGAACACCCGGATGACGTTGCGCTCACGGTCGACGTCGTCGACGTCCAGCCCGACGAGCTCGCCCACCCGGATCCCGGTGGCGTAGAGGAGCTCGAGCATCGCGATGTCGCGCAGGCCGGTCGGGCTGCCGTCGTCGGCGTGCTCCGTCGCCGCCCGGATCAGGTCGGCGGCCTCGTCGGCGCGGAGCACCGGAGGGAGCGACTTGTGGGTCTTCGGGGAGCCGAGGCTGGCTCCGACGTCGGTCGGGATCCGCCCCGTGCGCGTCAGCCAGGCGGTGAACACCCGCGCCGCGGTCGCCCGGCGCGCGATGGTGGTGCGGGAACGGCCCATCGTCTGCTGCTTGGCCAGCCAGCTGCGCAGCGTCCGCAGGTCCAGCCCGGCCACGTCCGTGTCGCCCATCCGGGCGGCATGGTCGAGCAGGCCCGCCACGTCGGCAAGGTACGCCCGGACGGTGTGCGGGGCGAGGTCGCGCTCGACGGCGAGGTGACGCTCGTACGCCGCCAGCACGCCCGCCATCGCCTCCGGCAGCGCGTCGGCCTCCGCCGCTTCGCCCGCCCGCTCGTCGGCCTGCTCCGTCACGACTCCACTCTAGGAACGCCGGGTGTCCTCAGTCGTGAGCGAGCGCGGCGAGCCGCCTGTCACTCGGGAGGAGGGCGCCAGACACGAAGACCGATGTGTCGGGCGGCTAGCTGGAAGTCCTGATGGGTGGTGAGGAGGGTGTGGTCGCCGGCGATGGCGAGCTGAGCGATCAAGGAGTCCACCGAGCCGAGCTGGATCCCCGCGCGTCGGCACACATTGCCCACAGCCGCGGCACCCACGTAGTCATCGCGTGAAGGCTCGACGAGCTCCAACGACTCGAACGCCGCCCGGATCGTCTCCTGCGCCTTGGCCGGCACGAACCCCCTCAGCAGCTCGAGCAGGATCATGCCGGTCGTGACGACAGCGTCACCTCCGGTCAAGGCTCGTCGCAGAGCCGCGACCTCGGGCACACCCGGCGGGGTGTCACGCCGGTAGGCGAGCGACCAGACGCTCGTGTCCACGAGCAGTGCCATCAGTCGCTGGGAACCAGCTTGTGATCGCGCGATCGGCGATCTGCCTCGTGGTCATAGGACTGGTCCCAGTCGAGGGTCCCGAACGAGTCGACGACCTTGGCCTGGGCACGACGCGCGATGAACTCCTGAAGGGCGATCGTGACGGTCTCCTTCTTCGTCCGCACGCCGCTCACCGCCAAGGCATCCTCGAGCAGTTGAGGGTCGATCGCGAGGTTGGTAGCCATGTGCGCCTCCTTACACATGAGATTACACATTGGGTCGCAGCACCAAGCCCCATCGGCTCAGTCGTGAGCGAGTGCGGCGAGCCGCCATCCGTCGTCGGTCATCTCGACCATCCCGCGAATCTCGAGAGCGAGCAGCGTCGCGTGCACCTCCTCAGCAGGAAGTCCGGCGACGTGGGCCACCGAGACCGTCGGCGCCCCGCGCGCCACCGGCACCGCATCGAGCACCTGGCGCTGGAGGTGACTCAGCCCGTCGCGGGGACGGTCCTTGCCGCGCGGCAGGTCGAGCACGTGCTCCCCGGACGCCCCGAGCAGCTCCAGGGCCTCCTCCCCCGATGTCACGAGGGTCGCCGCGCCGGTGCGGATCAGCTGATGCACGCCGGCCGAGTGGGCACTCGTCACCGGACCCGGCATCCCCATCACGGTCCGGTTGAGACGGCCGGCCCAGTTCGCCGTGTTGAGGGCACCGCTGCGCAGCGCCGCCTCGACCACCACCGTCCCGGCCGACAGCGCGGCGATGATCCGGTTGCGGGACAGGAAGCGGACCCGCATCGGCGCCCCTCCCGGGACCGTCTCGGAGACCACGGCTCCTTCGCTGGCGATGTGGGAGATCAACTGCTCGTGAGCCACCGGGTAGGCGCGGTCGGCGCCGCACGCGAGCACCGCGACCGTCGGTACACCGACGGCGACCGCGCCGCGATGCGCAGCGAAGTCGATGCCGAACGCCGCCCCGGACACGATCGCCCGGCCTGCCTGACCGACCGTGGCCGCGAGGTCGGCCGCGAGGTCGGTGCCATAGGTCGACGCATTGCGCGCCCCCACCACCGCGAGCGAGCCTCCGACCTCATCGAGGCGGACCGGTCCCCGCACCCAGAGCCCGATCGGCACTCCCCCGCGCTCCTGCACCGGTTCCGCGGTCCGCAGGTCGTCCAGCACCGGGGGCCACTCGTCGTCACCAGGGACGACGAACCGGAGACCGCTCCGCGCCGCGGCCGCCAGCTCTCGCTCGGGCTCGACCGCAGCGAGGCGCGGGCCGACGTCGGGGTGCTCGAGCAGGCCGGCGTGGACGGTCTCCGCGCCGCTGTCGCTCACCAGGTCGAGAAGCCTCACGTGCCCCGGCTCCGTGATGCGGGCCAGCGCGACCCGGGCGAGTCGGTCCGCGTCCGGGGTGCTGGACGAGGCAGTCACGACGCCCGCTCCAGCATGCCGATCAGGAGCGGATCACCCGTCCGCAGCCGGAGCGCCACGGCGACCTCCTCGACACCTGGACCGTTGAGACGGCGCAGGTCTGCCACCGTCCAGGCGAGTCGGTGCACCCGGGTAGCACCACGCCGGCTGAGTCTGCCGCTGTAGACCTCGTCGTCGAGCAACCGTTGAGCTGGTTCGGGTAGCGGCCAGCGCTCGCGCAGCACCGGTCCGGGCGCGTGGCCGTTGAGCCCCCAGCTCTCCTCGGCGAACCGCTCGGCCTGGCGCGACCGTGCGGCGGCCACCCGCTCGCGGATCGCCGTCGAGGACTCGGGCACCGTGAACCGGTCGCCACGGTCGGCCGGACCGAGCGGCACCAGGTTGCGGACGATGTCGACCCGGTCGGCGACCGGTCCCGTGACCTTGTTGCGATAGTCCCGCAGCTGCGGTGAGCGGCAGCCGCACCCGTTCGCCCCCGGGTTGGCGCTGTAGCGGCCGCAGGGGCACGGGTTGCAGGCGAGCACCACCATCCCGCGGGCCGGCAGCGTGACCGACTCCTCCTGCCTCGCGATCGTCACGTCACCGCTCTCCAGGGGCTGCCGCAGCGCCTCGATCACATCGCTGCGAAAGAGCGGGAACTCGTCGAGGAACAGCACCCCGCCGTGTGCGCGGCTGACCTCTCCCGGTCGCACCTGGCCGCGGCCGCCACCGATGAGGCTGGCCTTGCTGGCGTCGTGGTGGGGCGCCGAGTACGGCGGCCGGACGACCATGCCCTGACCCGGGTCGAGGACGCCGGCGAGCGAGTGGATCGCCGTCAGCTCGAGCGACTCCGACCGGGAGAGGTCGGGCAGGATGCCCGGGATCCGCTCGGCGATGCTGGTCTTGCCGGCCCCCTTCGGGCCGGACAGGAGAAGGTGGTGGCACCCGGCTGCCGCCACCTCGACGGCGTACCGTACGTCCGCCAGCCCGAGCAGGTCGGACATGTCGGTCTCCTCGAGGCGTTCCTCTCCCCGCCAGCTCAGCAACCGGGCTCCCGACATCGGCGCCACCGGTGGCGCCTCGGGCACCTCGTCGCCGCGGAGCTCGGCCACCACCTGCCCGAGCGAGCGCATCCCGAAGACCTCCATGTCCGGCACCATCGCGGCCTCGCGCGCCTGGGGCTCGGGGACGAAGACGCGCCGTACGCCTCGCTCGGCCGCGGCCAGCACCATCGGGAGAACCCCCGCGACCGACCGCAGGTTGCCGTCGAGCGTGAGCTCGCCGATGAACGCCGTGCCGGCCAGCGTCGGCTTCGGGACGCCACCGTCGGCCGCGAGCACCGACATGGCGATCGCGAGGTCGAAGTGGGTCCCGGACTTGAGCAGGTCTGCCGGCGAGAGCAGGATCGTGATCCGCTTGGTCGTCGGCCAGGTCAGCCTGCTGTTGATGATCGCCATCCGGCAGCGGTCCCGGGCCTCGTTGAGCGTGGCGTCGGGACGGCCCACCATCGTGAGGCCCGGCTGGCCCGGGGAGACGTCGCTCTGGACATCGATCAGGTGGCCGACGGCGCCGTGCAGCGAGACGGTCTGTGCGGTCGCGAACGGCATCAGCCGAGCCCTCGCACGTGCTCGACGGCCGACGGGCCGCGGCGCGGACGCAGCACGGCGACCAGGTCGATCCTGACGTCGGGTACGGCGAGGCCGCGCTCCGCCTGCCAGCGCATCGCGAGCCGGCGCAGCCGGTCGAGCTTGGCGTCGGTGATCGCCTCGTGCGGCGTGCCGTAGGCGGCGCTGCTGCGGGTCTTCACCTCGCAGACCACGAGCACCGCGCCGTCGCGCAGCACGAGGTCGATCTCCCCCGCCTCGCAACGCCAGTTGCGGTCGAGCAGCACCAGCCCCTGCTCCACCAGGTGGCGCGCCGCCACGGACTCGCCGTACGCACCGAGCGCCTGCTTCGCCGTTGTCGAACTCGTCATCCCGAGACCTCCTGACCGCAACCCTCGCGGTCGGCGGGGACGCTCAGAAGGGCCCGGGAGGACGCCTGTGGATCAAGCGGTCGGGAGGGCGCCTGTGGACGACAAGTGGTCCGCTACGCCGGCACCACTACGACTTGGGGAGGTCGATCTCCGTCGGGCTGAGCTCCTCGACGTTCACGTCCTTGAAGGTCAGTACCTTCACGTTCTTCGCGAAGCGGGCCGGGCGGTACATGTCCCACACCCACGCGTCGCTCATCGACACCTCGAAGAACACGTCACCGGCCTCGGTGCGCGCCTTCACGTCCACCTGGTTGCACAGGTAGAACCGGCGGTCGGTCTCGACGACGTACTTGAAGATGCCGACGACGTCGCGGTACTCCCGATAGAGCGTCAGCTCCATCTCGGTCTCGTACTTCTCGAGGTCCTCGGCGCTCACGACACCGACTCTATCGCCGTCGCCTCGTCCGCGAGGGGCTCCAGGCCGGCGGCACGCCGCACGTTCACGAACCTCATCCGGTGCACCGGCGACGGCCCGTGCTCCAGGAGCGCGGCGGTGTGCACGTCGGTGATGTAGCCCTTGTGCGTCTTGAAGTCGTACGCCGGCCACTCGGCGTCCAGCTCGGTCATCATCCGGTCCCGGGTCACCTTCGCGATCACCGACGCCGCGGAGATGCAGGCCGCCACCCGGTCGCCCTTCCACACCGCCAACCCGGGCACGCCGAGGCCGTCGACGGGGAACCCGTCGGTGAGAACGTACGCCGGCGGCAGCTCGAGCAGCGCGACCGCTCGCCGCAGCGCCTCGACGTTCGCCACGTGCATGCCGAGGCGGTCGCACTCCTCGTGGGAGATCGCCACCACCGACCAGGCGAGGGCGCGCTTGACGACCTGGGCGTAGCACCGCTCGCGCGCCTTCTCGGTGAGCAGCTTGGAGTCGGCCAGCCCCGGGATGATCCCGGCCTTGCCCGGGGGCAGGATCGCCGCGCCCGCGACCAGCGGGCCGGCGCAGGCTCCGCGGCCGGCCTCGTCGACACCGGCGATCGGCTCGATCCCGTGCCGGCGCAGGGCGCGCTCGTAGCCGTAGAGCCCGGCGTCCTTGCGGACCGTGGAGCCACGTGGCAGGGCGCTCATCCGGTCACCTCAGTCGGCATCCGGCACGTCGTCGAACGAGTCCGGGCGATGCAGGACCGTGAACCGGCCAGGGGGCCAGGGCAGCAGGAAGACCTTGCCCACGACCTCGTCGACATCGACGTACGGGCTGTCCTTGCAGCCCGGCCTGTCGAAGCAGGCGTGGAAGCTCGAGTCGCCCGAGTGGCTGCGGTTGTCCCCCATCACGAACAGGTCGCCCTTCGGGACCGGACCGACCTCCCAGTCGCAGTGCGACTGCCCCGTCGGCATCGGCCCGTAGCAGTCGGCGCCGTCGAGGCGCGCGTACTCCTTCTCGTCCAGCGGGTGGCCGTTGACCGAGATCCGGCCCTGGTCGTCGCAGCACCTGATGGTGTCGCCCTCGACGCCGATCACCCGCTTCACCAGGTGCCCGCCGGCCGGGTAGAGGCCGATCTTCGACAGCACCCCCTTCACTCCCGTGGGAGCAGCGGAGTCCTCGGCGGGCAGCCAGTCACCCGGGTCCTTGAAGACCACGACGTCCCCGCGTTCCGGGCCGCCGAACCAGTACGACGGCTTCTCGACCAGGATCCGGTCGTCCTTGACCAGCCCCGGCTCCATCGACTCCGACGGGATGTAGAACGCCTGGAAGAAGAGCGCCTTGACCACGACCGCGACGATCAGGGCAATGCCCAGCAGCAGGATCGTCTCCTGCCAGACCGGCAGGTGCTTCTTGTCCTTCTTCGTGCCGGTCCCGCCGTCGGCCGTCGCCTCCGAGCCGGTCGTGTGCGCAGTCACCGGGAGCTCAGTCGGCGTCCGGGACGTCCGCGAAGGTGTCGGGACGGTGGATGAACTTGAACCGGTCGCTCGGCCAGAGCAGCACGAAGACCTTGCCGACGACGTCGTCCACGTCGACGTACGGGTTGGCCGTGCAGTCCTTCGCCCCCGGCTTGCACATGTGGAACGACGAGTCCGCGGAGTTGTTGCGGTTGTCGCCCATCACGAAGATCTCGCCCTTGGGGATCGGGCCGGTCTCCCAGTCGGTGCCGCAGTCGTCGACCATCGGGCCGTAGCACTCGGCGCCGCCGAGGCGCGCGTAGTCCTTCTCGTTCAACGGCTGACCGTTGACCGAGATCCGGCCCTGGTCGTCGCAGCACTTGACGGTGTCGCCCTCGACGCCGATCACCCGCTTCACCAGGTGCCCGCCGGTCGGGTACAGCCCGACCTTGGAGAGCGCCTTGGCGACCGGGCTGGTCGGGCCCGCCGCCTCCTCGCCGCCGAGCCAGCCGCCCGGGTCCTTGAAGACCACGATGTCGCCGCGCTCGGGTCCGTCGAACCAGTACGACGGCTTCTCGACCAGGATCCGGTCGTTCTTGACCAGGCCGGGCTCCATCGACTCCGACGGGATGTAGAACGCCTGGACGAAGAGCGCCTTGATGACGATGGCGAGCACCAGGGCGATGCCGAGCAGCAGGATCGTCTCCTGCCAGACCGGCAGGTGCTTCTTGTTCTTCTTTCCGGGCTTCGCGTCCGGCTGGGGAGCGTCCGTCGCGGTCTCGTCGGTTGTGCTCATCGCCTCGCCGCTGTCCTCGTGGTGGGAGCCCGCGTCGGGGCCCGGAACGTGCGAAGACCGCGACCCCTGCTCGTCGGTGTCGACGGGCTTCGGGTCACGGTCTTCGGAAGTCACGCGCAGAGCGTAACCATCGCGCCTGAGAGATCAGACGTCGCGGCGCTCCTTGATCTTCGCCTTCTTGCCGCGAAGGTTGCGCAGGTAGTAGAGCTTGGCGCGGCGGACGTCACCGCGGGTGACGACCTCGATCTGCTCGAAGATCGGGGAGTTCAGCGGGAAGGTCCGCTCGACACCGACGCCGAAGGAGACCTTGCGGACGGTGAAGGTGCGGCCGACGCCGGCACCGTGGATACGGATCACGACACCCTGGAAGACCTGGATGCGGGAGCGGTTGCCCTCGACGACCTTCACGTGCACCTTGACGGTGTCACCGGCCCGGAAATCGGGGAGGTCGGAGCGCTTGATCGAGTTGCCGAGTTCGGCGATGACGTTCGTCATGGTGGTATCTCTCCTCGCAGATGTCACAGGTCAGCCGCGGTACGGGGATGTGGTGCAGTTGTAGGTCCAGCCATGGTGGTCGGCGGCGCCGAACTCCCCCTGTGACAGGAGCCGGAGCGGAACCCCCTCGGAGACTTCCTCGGGGCGATCCCTGTTTGACCGGGTGGACCGAGGAGCAAGTCTGCCACAGGGGCGTCAGCGCGGACCAATCCGCTTCGTCATGCGTACGACGCCGGGAGCGATCTCCCCGCGAAGGCGGTAGCCGGCCTTCTTGTAGATCCGCTGGTTGCGCAGGCTGCCCGCCCCGGTGAAGAGCGCGTACGTCGTGGCCGTGGCCGGGGCCAGGGCCTCGATGCGCTCCAGGAGCGCACGGCCCAGCCCGCGGCCGGCGAGGTCCGGAGCGACCATCAGCCGGCCGACCTCCCAGGCCTCGCCGTCCAGCGAGGCCCGGACGGCACCGACGAGCCGCCCGGCCGAGCGGGCAACCAGCACGGTGTCGCGGGCGAGCCACGCACGCAGGTCGTCGTACGTCTCGTGCAGCGCGGGGATCCGCACGCCCGGGTTGTCGTGCTGCTCGGCGACCCAGCAGGCCAGCTGGAGCACGTACAGCTCCCCCGCGTCCGCCGGCTCGGCCGCCCGGACCTCGATGCCGTCGAGGAGCACGGAGCCGTGGGCCAGGTCGGGCCGTCGCTCCGCCGTACGCCGGACCGCCTGGTCGCGCCGCCAGGCCGCGATCGCCGCGTGGTCCCCGGACAGCAGCACCGGCGGCACCTGGCGGTCGCGCCAGGTCGCGGGCTTGGTGAAGACGGGGTACTCGAGCAGGCTCCCCCCCGAATCGGACAGAGTGTGCGACTCCTCCTCGAGCGAGGCGGCGTTGCCCATGAACCCCGGCACCAGGCGTACGACGGCCTCGGTGATCGCCAGCGCGGCCACCTCTCCCCCGTTGAGCACGTAGTCACCCAGCGAGATCTCGCGGACCTCGGCCCTGGTGGAGACCTCGTCGATCACCCGCTGGTCGATGCCCTCGTAGCGCCCACAAGCGAAGACGATCCGCTCGCGCGAGGCGAGCTCGCGGGCGACGGCCTGGGTGAAGGGCTGCCCGGACGGGGTCGTGAAGACGACCGTCGCGCCGTCGTCGTCGAGCAGCGCGTCGAACGCCTCGCCCCAGGGTTCGGGCTTCATCACCATGCCGGCACCGCCGCCGTACGGCGTGTCGTCGACCGAGTGGTGCTTGTCGCGGGTCCACCCGCGCAGGTCGTGCACCTGGATGTCGATCAGCCCGCGCTCGCGCGCCTTGCCAGCGAGCGACAGCTCCAGCGGGGCGAGGTAGTCGGGGAAGATCGTGACGACGTCGATGCGCATCCGCGCCGCCTACTCGTCGTCGGGCAGCGGCGTGACCAGGCCCGGGCGGTCCGCCACGACGACGCGGCCACCGGCGACGTCGACCTCCGGCACCAGCGCCTTCACGAACGGCACCAGCGTGTCCCGTCCGTCGACCGCACGGATCGCCAGCAGGTCCTGGGCACCGTGGACCAGGCTGGTGACCTCGCCGAGGACGACGCCCTCCAGGTCGTACGCCGTGAGCCCGACCAGCTGGTGGTCATAGAACTCGTCGGGGTCCTCGGGCGACTCGCCGGCCGGGATCGAGGCATGCAGCAGGATGCCGCGGGCGCCCTCGGCGGCGGTGCGGTCCGGGAGCTCCTCGAAGCGGACCAGCAGGACCGAGGAGTGCCAGCGCGAGCTCGCCACGGTCAGGGTCCGCGGCGTGAAGTGCGAGCCCGCGGGTGCCTCCACGTCCAGCACGGAGCCAGCCGCGAAGCGCCGCTCGGGCTCGTCGGTGCGGACGTTGATGGTCACGTCGCCGCGCAGGCCGTGGGCCTTGCCGATCCGGCCCACGACGACGTCGATGCTCTCCACGCGGTCAGCGTAGAGGGTCCGCGTCGAGTCCGACGAAGCGACGGAACGCCGCCAGACCCTCGACCTCGAGCGGGTCCTCACCGCGCACGAACGTCTCCGGTGTCAGCACCAGCCTCTGGTTGACGGCCACCTCACCGGGACGCCGCTGCAGCCGTTCGCGGCCGTCCTCGCGGTAGCCGACCTTGCGGGACACCGCGAGCGACGCGGGGTTGTCGACGAACGCGCCCGAGCTGACCTCGACGGCATCGAGATGGTCGAAGGCGAAGGCGCAGATCGCCTGCCGCATCAGGGTGCCGATGCCGCGACCCTGGTGCGCGAGCCCCAGCCACGACCCGGTCTCGCCGGTCCGGGTCACGAGGAAGTCACGGGTGCGGAGACTCTGGGACCCCACGAGCTCCCCGTCGTACCAGACGCCCAGCGCGAGCGACCACGACGTCGTCGACCAGGTGGCCCGGTTGCTCCAGTGGTGCGCCGCGGTGTTGCGGGCGAGCTCTCCGGGAGGGGCCTCGGTCCAGGGGACGTAGAACGGCATATCGCCGGGCGGGTGCACACCCGCCTCCGCGAGGGCACAGAGCAGCACGAGGTCGTCGTCGGTGACACCGCGGAGCTCGACCGCGCCGGCGGTGATCCGGAGCCCGAGCGGTGGATGGAGATCGGCGAGATTCACGGGCACACCCTGTCCGCCGCCCCGCACGGGCGCAACCGGAAATGCAGCCCGAAATGCAGAACGGGTGTCGCCCCGGAGGGCAACACCCGTTCAAAGCGGTCTGACCTAGCGACGACGGTCCACGTCGACGAAGTCGATCCGGGCACCGCCGCGTCCCGCGAGTGCGGAGACGACGGTGCGGAACGCCGTCGCGGTGCGGCCGCCACGCCCGATGACCTTGCCCAGGTCGTCGGGGTGCACCCGCACCTCGAGGATCGAGCCGCGACGCAGCGCCTTGTCGCGCACGACCACGTCGTCGGGGTGTTCGACGACACCACGCACCAGGTGCTCGAGCGCCTCGGCGAGCATGGCGGTCAGGACTCGGCCTTCTCGGCGTCAGCCTCGGCAGCGGGGGTCTCCTCGGCCGGGGTCTCGGCGGCGGGGGTCTCCGCGGCGGGAGCCTCCTCGACGGCCGGGGTCTCCTCGACGGCGGGGGCCTCCTCGGCCTTCTTGTCCTCGGCCTTCTTGTCCTCGGCCGGCTTGTCCTCGGCCGGCTTGTCCTCGGCCTTCTTCTTCGCGGCCTTCTTGGTCACCGCGTCACCCTTGGGTGCGCTGGCGGCGTCCTTGAGGGCCTCGTTGAAGAGGTCCAGCTTGCTCGGCTTCGGAGCGGCCACCTTGAGGGTGCCCTCGGTGCCGGACATGCCCTTGAAGGTCTGCCAGTCACCCGTGATGGTGAGGATCTTGGCGACGGCGTCGGACGGCTGCGCGCCGACACCCAGCCAGTACTGCACCCGGTCGGAGACGACGTCGATGTACGACGGGTCCTCCTTGGGGTGGTACTTGCCGATCTCCTCGATCACCTTGCCGTCGCGCTTCTTGCGCGAGTCGACGACGACGATGCGGTACTGCGGAACCCGGACCTTGCCCAGGCGCTTCAAACGGATCTTGACGGCCACGTTTGTGGTGTCTCCTCAGGAATAAGTGTGGTGATGAAGGCTCCGGGACCAGGTGGGGAAAGCACCGGCCGGTTCCTCCGATGGGCTCTGCGACGCTCGGGTGAGAGGGTCCGGGCGCGCAGGACTCAGCCAGCAAGTCTGCCAGACGGAGCGCCAGACGCAGAAATCGACCTCGGAATGGGGCAGAGTCGAGCCATGAGCCAGCCGCCGCCGTCGTACCCGGTGCCGTCGGGCTACCCGCCCGGGCAGCCACCGCTCCCGCCTAAGCGCCGCCCGAGCGGGTGGTGGTTCGTGGTCGGGGGCGGCCTGATCGTCCTCGCGGTCGCGACCGCCGTCGGGCTCTTCATCTGGACGCTGTCGGCGTTCTTCGAGACCGACGCGACCGTCGCGGCCGACGGCCGGTCTCACGTGGTCACGGTCGGCACCGACGGCCAGCGCATGCTGTGGCGCGACGACGACGTCTTCGACCCCCGCTGCACGATCCTCGACATCGAGACCGGCACCGAGGTCGAGCTGCGCCCGGTGACCAGCCAGTTCACGAAGGACTTCGGCGAAGGCGAGTGGACCGCGGCGTACCGGTTCGACCCCGGCTCCGGCAGGCTCGCGGTCACCTGCGCCGCCGTTCGCGACCCCGACGACGGAGGCCAGGTGCAGATCGGTCCGGCGCCGAGCATCGGAGCCTTCGTCGGTGGGCTGATCGCCACCATCGCGATTCCGAGCCTGCTCGGGCTCTTCGGCCTGGCGATCCTGATCGTCACCGGCATCCTCTGGTCCACGCGCCCGGCCAGACCCAAGGGCTGACGCACAACCAACCGAACACCGGGCGCGTCCCACCGACGTGACCCCCTCCCAGCGGTACCCGTGGCTGCGTCCCGCCGCCGTGCTCGCCCACCGCACCCGACGCCGCGCGCACTGGTTGCTGAGCGCGACGGCGTGGGCGTCGCAGCGTGACCCCGACGACCTGCCGGTGCGCGTCCAGCGCCACGGGTCCCTGCTGCTCCGGGAGCTGTCCGGGGCCGACATGGTGCTCCAGCACAACAAGGTCGTGAACCTCCGGCTCGCGTCGGCGCGGGTCGACGGGATCGTGATCCGGCCGGGCGAGACGTTCTCGTTCAACAAGGTGGTCGGCAACTGCACCCGACGCAAGGGTTACATCGACGGCATGCGGCTCTCGGAGGGAGAGGTGGCCGCCGGCGTCGGCGGCGGGATCTGCCAGCTCGCGAACCTGCTGCACTGGATGGTCCTGCACTCTCCCCTGACCGTCGTCGAGCGCTCCGAGCACAGCTTCGACCCGTTCCCCGACAACGGCCGGGTGCTGCCCTGGGGCGTGGGCTGCTCGATCGCCTACAACTACGTCGACCTCGTCGTCCGCAACGACACCGCGACGACGTTCCAGCTCCGCACCTGGGTCGGCGAGCGCCACCTCCGCGGCGAGCTCCGGACGGACCGACAGCTCCCGGTGGCCTACCACGTGGAGGCTCGTGACGAGCGGTTCGAGCTCGGCGACGACGGTCTCGTACGGCGCAGCAACGAGATCTGGCGGACCACCACGGACCGGCGTACCGGCGACGTCGTCGCCACCGAGCTCGTCCGGCGCAACCGGGCCGTCGTGAAGTACGCGACAGGCGTGTCGTCGGCCTGACAAGTCGCCGACGGCCTGTGATACTCCGTCGGGTGTCTGATTCCTCGGGGGCCGCCGGCCCGGTCGCGCTCGTCATCGAGGACGACGAGGACACGACCGCGTTGCTGGAGGTCGTGCTCACCCAGGCCGGCTTCTCGGTCGTCACGGCCGACAACGGCACCGACGGCATCGCGCTGGCGCGCGAGCACCGGCCGGCCCTGGCCACCATCGACGTCACGATGCCCGAGATGGACGGGCTCGAGGCGACCCGCCGGATCCGTGAGTTCAGCGCCACCTACATCGTCATCATCAGCAGCAAGTCGCAGGAGCACGACATCCTCGCCGGCTTCGACGCCGGCGCCGACGACTACGTCCCCAAGCCGATCCGGCCGGTCGAGCTCCGCGCCCGGCTCGCCGCGGTCGCCCGACGCCCGGTCGCCGGCATCATCGACGGACCGGCCGCGCCGACCTGGGAGCCGGCCGACGTGGACTCCGCCCGCTCGGCCTTCCTGGAGCGGGTCGTCGCCGGCCAGCCGATCGACACCTCGGCGACCGACAGCGCCGACGAGGTCGAGGAGGACGCCGGCCAGGACGGCCGCGAGGGCATGCTCGAGATCGGCATGCGGTTCGTCGGCAGCTGGATCGAGTTCCGCGGCCTGCGGATCAACCCGGCCCGCGGCATCGTCGTCGTCGACGACCGGCTGGTCGACATGCCCCAGGAGCAGACCGACCTGCTCGAGATCCTGATGTACGCCGGCACCCGCACGCTGACCTCGCGCCAGCTCGCCATGCGGCTGCGCGGGCAGAC
>Ga0190274_10001222_pt1 | contig 15078 bp, 16 predicted proteins | sample Popmic531T_FD_133002 | JGI IMG/M metagenome (GOLD analysis project Ga0190274, IMG submission 133002) | Populus adjacent soil microbial communities from riparian zone of Yellowstone River, Montana, USA - 531 T | ecosystem: Environmental > Terrestrial > Soil > Riparian zone | place: USA: Montana...
AGCCCACACCATGCCCACCCACGCCGACCCCGCCCACCCCGACCCCACCCTCCGCGACTCCCGTCCCGCCGGGATCCTCGGGGGGCTCGACCCGGAGCAGCGGGTGGCGGCGGGGGCCGAGGCGGGGCCCCTCCTCGTCGTGGCGGGACCGGGGACCGGGAAGACGCGGACGCTGACGCACCGGCTGGCCTACCTGATCGAAGAGCGGGGGATGGCGGCGGAGCGGTGCCTGGCGATCAGCTTCACCCGGCGGGCGTGTGGGGAGCTGCGGGAGCGGCTGGACGCCCTCGTCCCCCGGGAGGCGGGGCGGGCGCTGGTGACGACCTTCCACGGGCTGGGGCTGCGCATCCTGCGCGAGCAGCACGAGGCGGTGCGGCTGGGGCCCGGGTTCCGGGTCGCGGACGACGTGGAGCGGCTGGAGCTGCTGGCCGAGGTGCTCGGCTGTCCGGAGCGGGAGGCGCGGCGGCTGCTGCCCGAGCTGGTGCGGCGCAAGCGGGACCGGGCGCTGCGCTGGCCCGACCTGGATCCCGAGCCATCCGAGGTCGCGGGGCCCCTGGCCCGCTACGAGGCGGCGCTGCGCAAGCTCGACCTGGTCGACCTCGACGACCTGCTGGCCCTGCCGGTGACCCTGCTGGCCGGCGACCCCGCCCTGGCCGCCCGCTACCGGGAGCGGTTCGGCTTCGTGGCCGTGGACGAGTACCAGGACGTCGACGAGCTCCAGTACCGGCTGCTGCGCCTGCTGACCGCCCCCGACGCCAACCTGTGCGTGATCGGCGACCCCGACCAGGCGATCTACGGCTTCCGGGGAGCCGACGTCGGCTTCTTCCTCCACTTCACCCGGGACTTCCCGGCCGCCACCACCGTGCGGCTGACCCGCAACTACCGCTCCAGCCCGGCCATCGTCGCCGGGGCGCTCCAGGCCATCGCCCCCTCGACCCTGGTCCCCGGGCGCGAGCTGGCCGCCATGGCCGGCCAGGCGTCCCCGACCCGGATCACCGTCCACCAGGCGGCCAGCGACCTCGCCGAGGCCGAGTTCGTCGCCCAGACGATCGACCGGTTGCTGGGCGGCGCCTCGTTCCTGTCCCTGGACAGCGGCCGGGCCGACGGCGGGGCCGAGCACGGGCTGTCGTTCGCGGACGTGGCCGTGCTGTACCGCACCGACGCCCAGTCGGGGCCGCTGGCCGAGGCGCTCGGCCGGGCCGGCATGCCGTTCCAGAAGCGCTCGCACGACCGGCTGCTCGACCGCCCGGCGGTGCGGGCCCTGGTCCGCGCCCTCCGCGACCCCGGGCCGGACGGCGCCCGGCCTCTGACCGCCCGCCTGGCGGCCGCCGCCGCGGCCGGCCCCGCGGCGGCCGAAGCGGCCGAGGCGCTGGAGCTGGTCGCCCCGCTGGCCGAGCGCTGCGGCGACGACCTGGACCGGTTCCTGGCCGAGCTGGCCCTGGGCGACGAGGCCGACACCTGGGATCCGAGGGCGGACCGGGTGTCGCTGCTGACCCTGCACGCCGCCAAGGGCCTGGAGTTCCCGGTGGTGTTCCTGGTCGGCTGCGAGGACGGCCTGCTGCCGCTGCGCTTCGGCCCTCGGCCGTCGGCCGCCGAGCTGGCCGAGGAGCGGCGCCTGTTCTTCGTCGGCATGACCCGCGCCCGCTCCCACCTGTTTCTCAGCCACGCCCGCCGGCGGTCCTGGCGGGGCTCGGTCCGCGAGGCCGAGCCGTCCCCGTTCCTGGCCGACCTGGAGGCGGCGCTGCTCGACCACGCCCGCACCCCCGTCCGCCGCCGTCCCGAGCCGACCCCGGGCGACCAGCTCTCGCTGCTGTAGCGGAGCCCGGGGTTCAGGCAGGCAGCGTGAGGTCCACCTCCAGCCAGTGCGCCAGGTCCTTGATCTCGCCCTCCACGGCGGCGGTCATGGTCCTGTCGAAGGGCACGTCCTGGTGGACCGCGTCGACCCGCAGCACCCCGGCGTCGCGGTCGGCGGTGGCGTCGAGCTTCCCCACCAGCCGGTCGCCGTACAGGATGGGGAGCGCGAAGTACCCCCAGCGGCGCCCGGCGGCGGGCTTGTACATCTCCAGCTGGTAGTCGAACCCGAAGAGCTCGACCGCGCGCTTGCGGTCGTGGATCAGCCGGTCGAACGGTGACAGCAGCGCCGCCCGCCCCGAGAAGGGCTGGCCCAGCTGGGCCAGCTGGGAAGGATCGACCCGCCAGGTGCCCTTGACCCCCTCGACCACGGCCGGCTCGCCGGCCTCGCCCACGTCCACCGGCTCGACGGGGCATTCCGGTCCCCGGGCGCGGGCGATGCCGAGGGAGCGCAGCCGCCGCTGGTCGCGGAGGTGTCGCGCCTCGGCCGCGGGGACCACCGGGTCGTCGGGGTAGACCCGGGTAGCCAGGTCCCACAGCCGGTCGCCGCCCCTCCGTCCGGCGATCGCGACCTCGCCGCGCAGCACCATGAGCTCCAGCAGCTGGGTGACGTTGCGGTTGTTGGTCCAGCCGCTGGAGCGCCACGGCAGCTCGCAGGTGTCGGGAAGCTCACGCGACGGCAGCGGCCCCGAGGCGCCGAGCCGGTCGAGGATGTCCCGACGGCAGGCGTCGTTGGCCCGCACCCAGTCGCGCTGGGAGGCCCGCCAGCCCGGTTGCTGCCCGCGCTCGGCCCGCTCCCAGCCGGCCATGTCCGCGCGGTAGAGGGCGAGGTCCTCGCTGGGCCGGATCATCGCCCGCAGCTCGAGCAGCGCCCGGTCGGCGAGGGCGGTGTCCAGCTCGGCCGGCGAGTACGCCGACCCGAGGCGGCTCCAGGCAACGAGATCGGCGTTCGGCGCGATGGCGGCGGTGGGGTCGATCTGGAGCAGGGTCAGCTGGCGGACCACCTCCAGCAGCCCGCTCGGCCGCCGGCTGTCCAGGAGCTGCGCGCGCACGGCGATGCGGCGCGCGTCGCGGCGCGAGAGCTCGTGGACGGCCACCGCCCGACGGTATGGGAGGGGTGTGACCGGGAGCCACCTCAGCGTCTGGCGGGGGCCGGGCGGGGCAGGCGCGACTCGACCAGCTTGAACTTGCCGGCGGTGTCGCGCTCGTCCTGGAGACTGTCGCGCAGCTCGACCTGGACGGCCGGGCCGGCCACGCCCTGGGCGGCCAGCTTCTCGGTCAGGCGGGTCGTCACCAGCTGGACGGTCCGGTCTCCGGCGGCGTCGGGGCGCAGGGCGGCCCGGACGTGCAGGCCGTCGTGGTCGAGGACCACCTTGTACTGGGCCAGGCCGGGGATGCCGGCCAGGGCGCCGCGCAGGGCCAGCGGGTGCACGGCCACGGTGCCGCCGGCGGCCGCCGGCAGGTGCAGGATGTCGTCGTTGCGGCCCTCGATCCCGCGCAGCAGCCGGAACGGCCGGCCGCAGGGGCAGGGCTCGGCGGCCATGGCGACCATGTCCGAGACCTCGTAGCGGAGCAGCGGCTGGGTCCGGGCGACCAGGTTGGTGACCAGCAGCTTGTGGCCGAGCTGGCCGTCGGGGACGGGCCGGTTCCGCTCATCGACCACTTCCACGATGGCCTGGTCCTCGAACAGGTGGATGCCGGTGTGCCGGTCGCAGTGGGAGCCGACGATGCCGGCCTCGGTCAGGCCGTACATCTCGAACGAGCTGGTCCCCCAGGCGGCCCGGATGGCGTCGCGCAGCTCGTCGGTGTGGGTCTCGCCCGAGCTGGCGATGGTCGTCGGGTGGATGCGCAGCCGGCCGTCGAGCTGCTCGGCCGCCAGCAGCCCGAGCACCGACCCGTAGGCGTAGAGGAACTCCGGCTGGTGCCGGTTCAAGGCCTCGACCATGGCCGCCGGCGGCATCGCCGCCTCCAGCCGCAGGACCCGGTACAGCCCGACGTCGATGCTGGCCGCCATGCGGTAGGTCATGTGCAGGGGCCGGGCGGCGGCGATCGAGGCGATCCGCAGCCGCCGCGGCAGCCGCGGCCTGAGGTCGGCGTAGTGGTTCCAGCGGAAGAAGCCGGCCAGGTACTGGCGCCACTCGGCCCGGTCGGCCACGAACACGCCCTTGCGGCCGGTGCTGCCGCCGGTGGCCATGGCCCGGTAGCGGCCCAGCAGCAGCTCGTCGCGGGCCAGGCCGTCGAGGTGGGCCTCGACCGCGGCCAGGCTGAGCCGCCGGTCGCAGACCAGGTCGTCGAAGCGCTCCATCACCGTGGCCTTGTCGACCACCGGCAGCCGGGACAGCTCGACCGGGTCCCCGGGGTCGAGGCCGGCGTAGCGCTCCCGGTAGAAGGGCGAGCTGGCGGTGGCGTGCCGCACCAGCTCGGCCAGCCGCCGGCGCTGGAGGGCCTGGAGCTGCTCGGTGGTCCAGGTGTCGTGGGCGACGAGCTCGCGGGCCAGGCGCATCGCCCCAGCGATATTCGCGAACCGCTTCAGCTGGTCGGTCGGTGCCATGTCAAGACCTCCGTTCTGCCGCCGGTCCGTCGGCGGCCGCGCCCCGCAGGAAGGAGATGGCCATGGTGGACAGCAGGCCGTCGGGCACCCGGTCGGGGTCGGCCAGCCGCTCCAGGGCGACGCCGTTGCCCATGGCCACCACCGCCCGGGCCAGCACCTCCGGGGCCAGCGGGAGGGTGAGGCCGAGGCGGGCGTAGTCGGCCTCGATGAGGCCGGCGTAGGCCTGGACCAGCCGCTCGTGGCGGGCGGCGAACTCGCGCCGCAGGCGCTCGTCGCGGGCGGCGTGCGACCAGAACTCGACCACCAGCGGGAACCACTCGCGCTCGCGCTCCAGCAGGGCCATGCGCCGGCCGGCCAGCAGCTCGGCGTGAGCCGGCAGCGGCTGGTCGAGGCGGGCCACCTGGGCGACCTCGGCCACGAGCTGGTCGATCCGCTCGTCCAGGATGGCCAGGAACAGGTCGGCCTTGCTGCCGAAGCGGGAGTAGACGGCGCCGATGGTGAACCCGGCCTCCTCGGCCACCAGCTCCAGCGAGGCCGCATGGAACCCGCGGCGCAGGAACAGCTGCCGGGCCGAGGCCATCAGCTCGGCCCTGGTCTGGGCGCTCCGCTCCGCTCGTGTGAGGCGCTGCTTCGTCATAGTGGCGCTATTGTAATAGCTCCACTATCGAAGTCAAGGGGCGGTGGTCGTGTCGGTGCTGCCCCACTCCCAGGGGAACACCCGCCTGCCGGCCGTACCGCCCTGGTTGGCGAGGATGGTGCCCAGCAGCACGAACACCATCATCACGGCGGCGAACACGACGATCGCCAGCTGCAGCCGGATCGAGCGCTTGATCTCGGCCTTGTCGGACCGCTCGCGCGACCCGGCCCGGTGGCCGGTCGCCTTCCACAGCTCGCGGGGGGTCACGGCCGCGTAGGCCTTGCCGAGGCGGCGCTTGAACTCCTCGCGGTCGATCTCGCCGGCGGCCAGCGCCTGCTGGAGCAGCCGCTCGGCCTGGTGCTTGTCCTGCAGGCTGATGAGCTTGGGCCCGTCGTCGTCCTGGCTGGCGGAAGGGTCTCCCCGCTTCCTCATGAGCAACCTCCACCCGGATGGTCCGGCGACACGATCATGCCCCGCCCTGGCCGACCTGCCAACCGGCATACTGCGTTAGCGTGAACCAGCATTGGGAGCCTGCCGGGACCGGCCGCGGCCGGGCGGTCCTGCTGCACGGGATGATGTCGACCGCCGCCACCTGGTGGCGGATCGGGCCGGCCCTGGCCGAGCGGGGCTGGGTGGTCGACGCCCTCGACCTGCCGGGCCACGGCGACTGGCCGCGGTCGGAGCGGCCGCTGGACCTGGACATGCTGGTCGACGGGGTCGCCGGACAGCTCGGGGGGCCGGTCGACCTGCTGGTCGGCCACAGCCTGGGCGGGGCCACGGCCGTCGCCCTGGCCGGCCGGCGCCCGGGGGTGGCCCGGGCCGTGGTCCTGGAGGACCCGCCGAGCGGGCTGGGCGGCGCCGCCCGGGCGACCCTGGCCGACGGGGTCGAGGCCGACGCCCGGCTGGTCCGCCGCGACCGCTCCCGGCTGGTCCGCCGGGAGCGGGAGGCCAACCCGACCTGGGCGACCGAGGACGTGGAGCACTCGGTGGACGGCATCGCCGCCGCCGACTGGCAGGCGATGGCGGCCGGCCTCCGGGGCGAGCTGGCCTGGGACCTGCCGGCCATGGTGGCCGCGGTCCGGGTGCCGCTGCTGGTCATGGCCGCCCCCGGCGACCGGGGCCTGGAGGCCGGCGGCAGCGCCCTCCAGGGCCCGGTCCGCGAGGCCGTGCGCGCCCAGCTCCCGCCCGACCGGTTCGTGGTCCTCGACGGCGGCCACTGCCTCCACCGCGACCTCCCCGACCGCTGGCTGGCCATGGTCGGCGAGTTCGCCGACGCGGTCCTGGCCCCCGCCCCGTAGCGCTCAGGCCGACCCGGGGTCCTCCAGCGGGAAGGTGGCCAGGTCCTCCAGCCGGACCTCCCGCGGCGAGCTGCGGTCGGCGACCAGCGACACCGACCGGGCCGTCCACGACCCGGTCACCGGGCGGCCGGCCAGCTCCTTCGGGACCCGGCCCCGGGCCAGGACCACGTCGGCCTGGAACGGCTGGGGGTGGGTGACCGGGACCAGCCGCTCGGTCGCCTCGAACACCACCGCGGCCAGGTCGTCGAGCCCGGACACGGGCGCGCCCAGCCACTGGCCGCCGAGGCGGCGGGTGGCCGGGCCAAGCCGGCAGGCGGCGGCCGGCGCCCCGTCCAGCTCGGCCTCGAGCGCGGCCCGCAGCGGCACCATCACCCGGTCGGCCACCGGCCCGAGCGGACGCAGCTTGACCAGCCACTGGCCGGGCACCGACCAGCGGACGCCCGGCAGCGGCGGCCGCTCCAGGGCCGCGAGCAGGTCGACCACCTCGGGCGGGAGCCGCGTGGCCACGAACAGCCGGGGCATGCCGGCCAGTCTCCCAGCATCGCCGCGGGTGCGCGGGCCGGGCCGACGCGCGACGATGCGGCTCTCGTCCCCGGCTGGAAAGGGCATCGCATGGCCAAGCGCACCAAGGCCGCCGCGCGGGTGTCGGACCTGCTGCGGGTCCCGGCCGGCCCGGTCGACCTGAGCGCGCTCGACACCCGCGCCACCCCCGGCTTCGACGGCGACAAGGCGGCCGGCAGGGCCGAGCTGGCCGCCCTCGGCCCCCGTCTCTCCGACCTCCAGGAGCGCCTCCACGCCGAGGGGGTCAAGGACGGCTCGCGCAGCCTGCTGCTGGTCATCCAGGGCCTGGACACCTCGGGCAAGGGCGGCGTGCTCCGCCACGTCATCGGCCAGGTGGACCCCCAGGGCTGCGAGATCGCCTCCTTCAAGGCGCCGACCAGGGAGGAGCTGGCCCACGACTTCCTGTGGCGGATCCGCAAGCGGCTGCCCGGCCCGGGCAAGCTGGGCGTGTTCGACCGCTCCCACTACGAGGACGTGCTGGTGGTCCGGGTCCACGACCTGGTCCCGAGGTCGACGTGGAGCCGGCGCTACGCCAGCATCAACCGCTTCGAGGCCGGGCTGGTCGAGGACGACATCCGCGTGGTCAAGGTGTTCCTGCACATCTCCAAGGAAGAGCAGCGCCAGCGGCTGCTGGCCCGGCTCGACGAACCGACCAAGCACTGGAAGTTCAACCCCCGCGACGTCGACGAGCGCGCCTTCTGGGCCGACTACCAGCGCGCCTACGAGGCCGCCCTGGAGCGCTGCAACACCGACCTGGCGCCCTGGTACCGGGTCCCGGCCGACCGCAAGTGGTACCGCGACTGGGCGATCGCCAGCCTCCTGGTCGAGCAGCTCGAGGACATGAAGCTGACCTGGCCCAAGGCCGACTTCGACGTCGAGGAGCAGCGGGCCCGGCTACTCGCCGACACCTGAGGCGGGCGGGTCGAGGCCGACGCCGTGGAGGCCCTGGCGGGTGGGGCGGACCAGCGGGTCGGCGGCGACGTCGTGCTGCTGGTACCAGCCGCCACGGATCTGGTCGAGCCAGGCGCTGCCGGGGGTGTAGCCGGGCACGTCCAGGTGGGGCTCGAACGGCTTGATGTCGAGCACCGGGGTGCCGTCGAGCAGGTCGACCCCGGTGAACTCGACCACGTTGCCATGCACGGCCACCACCCGGACCAGGCTGAGGGCCAGGTAGTTGGGGCGGACAGGGGCGCGGGTGGCGAACACCCCGACCCGCTGGCCGAGGTGCTGGAGCAGGAACGGCACCGGCCGCAGCCGATCGCCGGTGAACGGCCGGGCGCCCTGGCCGTCGGCCTGCCAGGCCCGGTCGAGGAAGCAGACCAGGTGGGCGTAGTCGAAGCCCTCCAGGCCCTCCAGGCCGTTGGCGTACTCCTCCAGCAGGACCAGGCGGCCGGGCTCGTCGGGGTTGCGGGTGGTCTGGATGGGGGTGTCCTCCAGCCGCCGGTAGGCGGTGCGGACATGGCCGATCGGCCGCAGCTCGATCCGGTCCAGCGGTGGGCCTGCTGCCGGTGCCATGGGCGGTCTCCTGGTTCGTTCAGGCGGGGTAGACGGTGACCTCGGTGGCCTTGACGCTGGCCCACACCGGGCCGCCGTCGGCCAGGCGGAGCTCGCTGGCGGCGGCCGGGGTGACCTCGGCCACGATCGGGACCGGGCCGGCCACCCGGACCCGCACCCGGTCGCCGACCACGTCGAGGGTATCGGCGGTGCCGGCCCAGACGTTGCGGGGGGTGCCCTCGGGACGGTGGCGGTGCAGGGCGACGGCGTGGGGGTGGACGGCGGCGTACACCTCGCCGTCGTGGTCGCCGGCGGTGACCAGGACCGCGCCCCCGCCGAGCTCGACCGCGGGCCCGGCGGCCCGGCCCCGGAACAGGTTGACCCCGACCAGCTCGGCCACGTACCGGGAGCGGGGCCGGGCGCTGACCTCGGCCGGGCCGCCGGTCTGGGTGACCCGGCCTCCCTCCAGGACGACCAGCCGGTCGGCCAGGGCCATGGCCTCCAGCGGGTCGTGGGTGACCAGCAGCCGGGTGCCGTCGAAGGAGGCCAGGTGGCGGCGGAGGTCGCGGCGGACCTCGGTGCGGGTGGCCGCGTCCAGGGCGGCCAGGGGCTCGTCCAGCAGCAGCAGCCGCGGGTCCGCGACCATCGCCCGGGCCAGGGCGACCCGCTGGGCCTGGCCGCCGGACAGGGCCCGCGGCCGGGCCCCGGCGTGGCCGGCCAGGCCGACCCGCTCCAGCCAGGCGGCGGCCCGGCGGCGGGCCTCGTCCCGGCCGACGCCGCGGGCGCGGAGCCCGAAGGCCACGTTCTCCAGGGCCGACAGGTGCGGGAAGAGCAGGTAGTCCTGGAACACGAAGCCGATCGGCCGCCGCTCGGTCGGCACCCAGGCGCCGGTGGCGGCGTCCTCCAGCACCTGCCCGTCCAGCGCCACCCGGCCGCGGTCGAGGGCCAGCAGCCCGGCCAGGGCGCGCAGCAGGGTGGTCTTGCCGGCGCCGTTGGGGCCCAGCAGCACCACCAGCTCCCCGGTGGCCACGGCCAGCTCCACCTCCAGGGCGAGCTGCCCGAGGCGGAGCTCGACCCTGGCCTCCAGGCTCATGCGGTCGGGAACCAGCGGTCGCGCAGGGCGACCAGGACGACCAGGGAGATCGCCAGCAGGACCAGGCTGAGGGCGATGGCCGCCTCCAGGTCGGTCTCCAGGGCGATGTAGACGGCCAGGGGCATCGTCTGGGTGACCCCGGGCAGGTTGCCGGCGAAGGTGATGGTGGCCCCGAACTCGCCCAGCGCCCGCGCCCAGCACAGGGCCATCCCGGCGAACAGCGACGGCCCGATCAGGGGCAGGGTGACCCGCCGGAAGGTCAGCCAGCGGCCGGCCCCGAGGGTGGCGGCGGCGTCTTCATAGCGCCGGTCCATGGCCCGCAGCCCGGCCTCGACGGTGATGACCAGGAACGGCATGGCCACGAAGGCCTCGGCCAGGATGGCCCCGGCGGTGGTGAAGGGCAGGGTGATCCCAAAGGCCCGGTCCAGCCACTGGCCGACCAGGCCGCGGCGGCCGAAGGCCAGCAGCAGGGCCACCCCGCCGACCACCGGGGGCAGCACCATCGGCAGGGTGGTCAGGGCGCGGACCAGGTTGCGGCCGGGGAAGGCGACCCGGGCCAGCAGGAAGGCCAGCGGGACCCCGAGCACGACCGACACCGCCACCGCCCCCAGCGAGCAGACCAGCGACAGCCGCAGCGCCTCCAGCACCCGTGGGCTGGTCAGCTCGGTCCCGATGCTCCCCCACGGGGTCCGCGCGAGCAGGCCGACCAGTGGGACGGTCAGGAACGCCACGGCCAGCGCGGCCGGGACCGCGAACAGGCGCGGCGCCCTGCTCCTTGTTGTCACGTGGTCGGCGGCGGCAGGAACCCGTGTTCCTTGAGGACCTGCTGGCCCTCGGCCGAGCGGACCAGGTCCACGAACGCCTGCGCCGCCTCCGGGGCCTGGCTGGCCTTGACGGTGGCGATCGGGTAGGTGGCGGTCACGTTCTGGTCGGGGGGGATGTCGACCCCCTCGACCCTGTCGCCGCCGGCGGTGACGTCGGTGACGTAGACGATGCCGGCGTCGGCCTCGCCCAGGGACACCTTGGTGACCACCGCCTTGACGTTGTCCTCCTGCGACACCGGGGTCACGCTCACCCCGGCCTGGTCGAGGATCTGCTTGGCGTACTTGCCGGCCGGCACCTCCTCGGCCGCCAGGACCACCTTGAGGTCGGGGTCGGCCAGGTCGTCCAGGCCCTCCACGCCCTTGGGGTTGCCCTGCTCGACCACGATCGCCAGCAGGTTGCTGGCGAAGCTCCGGGGGGTGCCGACCAGGTCCTTGACCTTGTCCATGTTGGGGACGTCGGCCGAGGCGAACACGTCGGCCGGGGCGGCCTGCTGGATCTGGGTGGCCAGGGCCTGGCTGCCGGCGAAGTTGAAGGTCACCTTGGCACCGCCGTTGGCGCTGCTGTACCGCTCGCCGAGCTTGGTGAAGGCCGCGGTCAGCGACGCCGCCGCGAACACCTTGATCTCGCCCGGCGCCGCCGCGCCCGAGCCGCCGTCGCCCGAGCCGTCACCGCCGCCGCAGCCGGCGAGGGCCAGCGCGGCCACCGCCAGCAGCGCGGCCAGGCGGGTCCGGGTCAGGGTCAGGGTTCTCGGCATGACGCCTCCTCTACCTCGCGGTCGGCTCGCCCCGTGGCGGCGCCGGCAGCTCGATCACCACGTTGGTCGCCTTGACGGCGGCCACGGCCAGCATCCCGGGGGCCAGGGCCAGCTCGTCGGCCGCCTCCCTGGTCATCAGCGACACCACCCGGTAGGGGCCGGCCTGGAGCTCCACCTTGGCCACGATCTCGTCCTTGACGACCCGGGTGACGATCCCCTGGAACCGGTTGCGGGCCGACTGGGCGATGACCTCGTCCCGCTCCGGCAGGTGCCGCAGGCCGGTCATGAACTCGGCCAGGGCGGCCCCGTCGACCACCCGCTGGCCGCCCTCGGTCCGGTTGGCCCCCAGGCGGCCGCTGTCCACCCAGCGGCGGACCGTGTCCACGCTGACCCCGAGCAGCTCGGCCACCTGGCCGATCCGGTAGCTTGGCATTTGCCAGTGATCTTAGCATCTGGCCCGGCGTCCGCTAGATGTACCTCGTCCTCGAATCGCAATTGCTAGGACGAGTCAGATCCTGGCCGTGGGGCGGACCGAGACGCCCAGGGTCAGGGTGACGACGCCGATGCCGGCCAGGGCCAGGAACGGGACCCGGTAGGAGCCGGCGGCGTCGTAGAGGGCGCCGGCCAGGACCGGGCCGGTGGCGGCCAGCAGGTAGCCGACCAGCAGGGCCATGCCGGACAGGCGGGCCGAGGCCGCCGGGGTCGAGGCCAGCTTGACCAGCAGGGTCAGGGCGAGGGCGAACATGCCGCCGACGCCCAGGCCGAGCAGGGCCGCCCACAGCCAGGGGGCGGCCTCTGGGGCCAGGCCGAGGGCGGCCAGCATGGCCGTGGTGGTGCCGACGCACAGGGCCAGCCAGGGCCGGTGGTCGCCGGTGCGGTCGGCCAGGGCGGGGACGGCCAGGGCGGAGAAGATCTGGGTGAAGCTGAACAGGCCCAGGAGCAGCCCGGCCCGGCCGGCCGTCCAGCCGGCGTCCAGGTAGAGGGGTGACAGCCAGGTGAGGACGGCGTAGTAGAGCAGGGACTGGGAGCCCATGTAAAGGGTGACCCGCCAGGCGACCCCGCTCCGCCACGGCAGCCGAATCCGGCCGGCGGGCGGCTCGGCCGGCCCGGCCGGCAGGCGGCGGGTCACCGGCACCCAGGCGATCAGGGCCGCCACAGCCAGCAGCCCCCAGGCGGCGATGGCCGCCGGCCAGTCGAGGCCGAGGGCGTCCAGCAGCGGCACCGTGGCCGCGGCGGCCAGCATCGCCCCGGCGACCAGCCCGGCGGTGTACAGGCCGGTGACCGCGCCCGGGCGATCCGGGAACCAGGCCTTGACCACCCCGGGGAGCAGGACCCCGCCCAGGGCGATCCCGATCCCGGCGATCAGGGTGCCGCCGTACAGCGGCGCCACCGAGGCGCCGAGGCCGCGGACCAGGGTGCCGCAGGCGACCAGGGCCAGCGCGTAGGACATGGCCGCCTCCCGCCCGACCCGCCGGGCCAGGGCCGGCCCGACGGGGGCGAACAGCCCCATGCAGACCACCGGCAGGGCGGTGAGCAGCCCGGCCCCGGCGGCCGACAGCCCCAGGTCGGACTGGATGGTGTCGAGCAGGGGGGGCACGGCGGCGATGGCCGGGCGCAGGTTGAGGGCGACCGCGACCACGGCGACCAGCAGCGGCCAGCCGGGCCGCCGGCTGGCCGGCCGGGCCCGGGTCGACGGCTGGGAGGTGGTCACCGGCCCCCCGTCAGCTGCCCCGGGTGGCCGTCCCGCTTGGCCTGCTGGATCTGGGCGTAGACGTGGCTGCGGAGCTGGGTGAAGCGGGTGGTGAGCTGGTCCCGCTCGTCGGGGAGGTCGACGGCCAGGTCCTCCTGGACGACCGTGGGCGAGGAGGACAGCACCAGCACCCGCTGGCCCAGGTACGCCGCCTCGTCGATGTCGTGGGTGACGAACACGATCGTCACCCCGGTGCGGCGCCAGGACAGCACCCGGTTCTCGAACACCCGGAAGGCCAGCGACAGGGCCACCCCGAGCAGGCCCAGGAGCAGGATCCCGCTCCACATCTCCGGGATGGCGAAGCCCCGCTGGAACTGGACGATGGTGAAGCCGAGGCCGCTGGAGGCGGCGAACATCTCGCTGATCACCATCAGGATGATGCCGATCGACAGCGCCTGGCGCATCCCGGTGACGATCTGCGGGCCCGGCCAGCCCCAGGCCGCCACCGGCCGGCGCCGCTCACGACGGCAGGAAGGCGGCCAGGTCCGGTTGCGTGGTGACCAGGCCGTCGTGGACGGCCAGGTTGGCCAGCGTCTCCACCGACGCCCGGTTGATGTCCGGCGGCCACTTGGGCAAGGTCAGCTCCTGGATGACGGCCTGGTCGATCTGGGTGTGGGTGGTGAGCACCTGGCGGGCCTCGTCGGGATGGGCGTCGGCGTAGGCCAGCGACTCGGTCATCGCCTCGGTGAACCGCGTGACCAGGTCGGGGTTGTCCTTGGTGAGCGGGATGACCCCGACCTTGACCTGCTGGGGCCGCCGCCCGACGCCTCGCCCGAGTCGTCACCGGACGACCCGCAGCCGACGGCCATGGGCATCCCCGGCAGAACGTATGTCGAGGCAGAGACCCCGTCGACCGCCAAGCCCGACGATCGGCCGATGTGGCCGAACGGTGACAACTTCGAGTTCGGAGCGTACCGAGCACGCTGCGTTGCTGTGACCGGATAAGCGGAACGTAAGCGGCGACGGCGCAGGGAGCACGCGCCGCAGACGAGAGGAGCAGCCATGTCGGCCCCGACCCTCCACCGCCCACCGACGACGCCCCGCCCCGCCCCGCCGACCCGCAGCCGCCGGCCCCGGATGCTGCTGATCGCGGCCGGCCTGGTCGTGGTCGCGGCCGCCGCCGGCACCAGCCTGGCCCTGACCAACCGGTCGTCGACCGGCACGCCGGCCGCCGCCCCCGTCGCCACCGACGCCATCGCCGCCGGCCAGCCCGCCGACCAGCTCGCCGGCCAGGCCGGCGACCAGCGCGGCCCCGCCGACCAGAGCGGCCAGAGCGGCGGCGCCGCCAAGGCCAAGGACGACAGCAGCTCGCGGGGCAACGGCTCCGCATCGGCCGACACCGCCAAGGGCGCGGCCGTCCTGGCCGACGGCGTCCACCACGCCCACATCCGCAAGGTCGACGTGGCCAACGGCCGCCTGACGGTCGACGTGGTCCAGGCGTTCTTCGACGGCGACGCCGTCAAGGCCGCCATCGCCGATGGCAGGTCGCGCGAGGAGGCCCAGTACCTGCCGGTCTGGCTCCGCAACGAGAACCCGCGGCTCCGCACCCTGCCGGTGGCCGCCGGCTTCAAGGCCGCCTTCCTCGACCCCTGCGACGAGCCGTCCGGCCGGGGCGCCGCGCTGGAGCGGCTGGCCGCCAACGCCCAGAGCGGCGTCTACTTCTACTCCCTGTCCGTCCGTGACGGGGCCGTCCAGTCCGTCAAGGAGCGGCTGGCCGTCAACGCCTGCTGACCGTCAGGCCCGCGTGCCGCCGGCGGCCTGGCCGCCGGCGGCCTCGCTCGTGCCGGTCTGGTGGGCGGCCAGGGCCCGGTCGACCAGCGGCCCGGCCGAGCCGAGGTAGCCGGCCGGGTCGAGCAGCCGGTCGACGGCCGCCTCGTCGAGGTGCTCGCGGACGGTCGCGTCGGCCAGCAGGACCTCCCGCAGCGGCCGGCCGCTGTCGGCGGCCTCGCGGCTGCGCCGCTGGACCAGCTCCTGGGCGCCGGCGCGACCGAGGGCGCCGGCCAGGGCGCCGGCGACCCGCTCGGCCAGCAGCAGCCCGCCGGTCATCTCCAGGTTGGCCCGCATCCGCTCCGGGTGCACCTCCAGCCCTTCGAGCAGGTCGCGGGTGCGGGCGGCGGCCCCGCCGACCAGCCGCAGCAGCACGGCCTGCGGCTCCCACTCGGCATGCCAGGCCCCCGTTGCCCGCTCCTGCTCCTGGGCCATGGCCGCCAGCAGGGTGGCCACCAGCCCCGGCGCTCGCCGGGTGGCCGCGGTGACGAGCACGG
>Ga0190274_10001223_pt1 | contig 15069 bp, 6 predicted proteins | sample Popmic531T_FD_133002 | JGI IMG/M metagenome (GOLD analysis project Ga0190274, IMG submission 133002) | Populus adjacent soil microbial communities from riparian zone of Yellowstone River, Montana, USA - 531 T | ecosystem: Environmental > Terrestrial > Soil > Riparian zone | place: USA: Montana...
CGGCGTAGACCGCGTCATTGCCCTCGTTCGCCGCCTCGACGACGACGTCGCCCGCATTGTCCACGATATAGGTGTCGTTGCCGAGGCTGCCGGCCAGATGATCCGAACCGCCCAGACCGTTCAGCACATCGTCGCCAGCCAGACCCCGAAGATCGTCGTCGCCCGGTCCGCCGATCAAAATATCGTTGCCCATCGTGCCGAATTGCACGGCGGTCATGACGAGGTCCGCCATGGCGAGGGCGCCGTAGACGCGGATCGAGAGATTGCCGGCGGCCGTGGTGACGGTCAGCAAATTGTAGGCGAAGCCGCCTTCGTCGACCTGCGCCGTCCAGCTCGCCGAGCTCGGAGAGAGCGCGCCGAGCTCGATCTTGTCGAGGCCGGACTGGAAATCGAGAATATAGTCCTGATCGGACAGGGTGGAATCGCCCAAGGCGAGATAGACGAAGCGGTCGCCATCGGCGCTGCCGCGCAGATCGTCGCCGCCCAGCCCGCCGATCAGCCGGTCGCTGCCCGACCCGCCCTCGAGATCGTCGAAGCCCGCGCCGCCATAAAGCGTATCATTGCCCTCATCGCCCAGGACATAGCCGATGAGGCTGCCTGCGCGGCCGTCGTAGAGATCGTCGCCGAGGCCGAGCGAAACCACGCCTTCCACCAGGCCGCTGTTGAGGAGCTGGTCCGAGCCGTCGCCGAGATAGATGTCGCCGTTGATCCGGCCGCTATTGTTCAATGCGTCGTGATTGCTGCCGTGATTGGTGTTGCCGTCGTCCGAGTAGAAGGCGATATCGGCGCTGATCGTGCCGGCATTGGTGTATACGGAATTGACGCCGTTGCCGTGCCACACCAGCACTCCAACCGAATAATAGTCGCCGGTCGGCGCCGTCTTGACGACGATCGTGCCGTAATTCTCGAACTGACCATTCTGGTAATCGCGAAACCAGACACCGACCGCGAAATTGCCGCCAATGACGTTGATGCTGCCATTGTTCGTGAACTTGCCCGTGCCGCCAAGCTCGAACCCGTAAGCCTCGTCGGCGGTCGTGGCGAGGAAGCTGCCATTGTTGACGATCGGATAATGATTGAAGACATCGAAGCCCGCAGTGACTCCGGTAACGTTGCCGCTGGCGGCCCGAACCTCGAAATATCCGTCGTTGCGAAACAGCAGCGATTGCGACGGCGCGTAGAAGCCGTAGGTCCAGCCGAAGCCGACATTGCCGGATTGATCCGCCCACTCGGATCTCACCACGAAACTGCCGTCCGCCTCGTTGACGAAGGATCCGCCCGATACCCAGCCCTGGACGACATAGAGGCCGGTCAGAAAGCCGAGGCCGGGCTCGGTCATGCGATGCGTGATCGAGCCGTGATTAATGATATCGACGGCGCCGCCGCCCGGCGCGCGAACGACGAAATGAGCGCTCAGATCGATATAGGGGGTGACGTTGACCGTCTCCCGGACCTGGCCGGCGCCGATCGTCAGGTCGCCGGTGACCAGCGTCGCGTAGTTCGGCGACACGTGCGGATCATAGCCGCCGAAATTCGCGGCGGTGAATTGCGCCACATTGGTGTTGAGGAAGCGGATCGGCGTCGGCGATCCGAACAGGTCATCGTCTGGCAGGCCGTCTTTGTACACGAGCAGTTCGACGTCGTTGCCGACCTGCCGAAGCACCGCATAGCCGAGAGCGAAGGGATTGCGCTCAGGCGTTAGAACCAGGCCGCCGTCGACGAAGGACAGCCTTGCCTCGAGATAGGCCATCACGTCGAATATGTCGCCATTATCGCCGGTGGCGAAATCCTGAATCACGGTGGGCTGGGACATGTTGGGCGGCGGCGTGAAGATGATCGTGTCGCGGCCCGATCCCAGGATCAATCCGCTCATCGAGCGATCGAAGCGAATGACGTCGTCGCCGGCGCCCAGATTGACCGCGTAATTCGTGCTCGACCCGACGAGCGTGACGCTGTCGTTGCCGTCACCCGCATTGATCGATCCGGACGGGCCGCCATCGCTGGCGGCGGCGTCGAAATTCACTTTGATCTCGTCGTTGCCAACGCCCCCGACGATCGTGTCATGGCCATAGGTGTCGATGATGACGTCGTCGCCGCCGCCGCCGTCGATCATGTCGCGGCCGGCGTCGCCGCTGAGCCAATCGGCGTCTTCGCCGCCGCTGAGATTGTCGCTTCCGGAGCCGCCATAGAGGCGGTCAAGTCCGGCGCCGCCGCTGAGCAGGTCGTCGCCATCATGGCCGCGGAGGAGATCGTTCCCGACAAGACCGCTCAGCTGGTCGTTACCGGCGTCTCCAATGATGACGTCGACCCCGCCAGTGCCGTCGATCACATCGTTGCCGACGGTCCCTGCCTGCGTCGACAAAAAGAGGTCATAGCCGAGATTGTAGGCGGTGAAGCTCGCGACGCTCGTATTCTTGAATGTGATCAGGGTCTCATAGGCCGCCGGGAAGTTCCGGTTCGCGTTTCTGTTGAGCTGCAGCAACGTGTCGGCGCCCGACTGAACGAGGCGCGCATCCTCCCCCAGAAAGGGATTATAGGCGGCCATGTTCATGAAATAGGGATTGCTGGCCGGATGATAGGTCGAAAGCTCGACCTCCGCGAATAACGCCCAGTCGAGCCGGTCGCCGCCGGCGCCGGTCGCGAAGTCGGTGATCGTGATCGGATCCAATGTGGTGATCGAATAGAGGGGGTCGATAAGGACGGTATCGACTCCGGCGCCGAGCGTGATGAACGCCCCCTGATTGGGGACGGACATGAGCCGCAGCCGATCGTCGCCGCTGCCGAGGTCGATCGTCAGCTTACCCGCGTCGGCCGAGGCCTCGGCATAATCGGCGCCGTCGCCCGCGTTGATGGTGACGGTTTCCTGGACATTCGCCCAGTTGAAATGCTCGACGATGATGACGTCGTCGCCGCCGCCGCCGGACAGGATGTCGTCGCCGCGCTTCCTCTCCTCGATCAGATCGTTGCCGTCGCCGCCGTTGATCGCATCGGAACCGTAGCCGCCGTAGAGATGGTCGTCTCCCGCCGTTCCCGTGGTGACGGTGTAGGAGGAAGCGGCCCCGGCCGGGTCGTAGCCGTTGAAGTTGAACGCGGTCAGGCTGGATGCGGTGACATTGTAGAGAATCGCGATCGTATGCTGGTAGCTCGGGTTTCCGGTGCCGTAATAATCGTAAATCACCAGCGTGCGGTCCGCCTGCTGCTGAAGCCGTAAATGGCCGGTGGCGAACGGATTGCCCTGCGGGATCGCACCCTCCGCCGTGTCCATCAGGCTGTCGAGATCGAGGACGTCGCCGCCATTGCCGGCCGCGAAATCGTGGATCCAGAGCGGGTTCAGCTGGTTCGCCTCGCCATAGCCCTGGTCGCTGAAATAGAAGCGATCGAACACCACCCGGTCCTGGCCGGCGCCGAGCGTCAGCTCGGCGGACCAGGCGATGATGTGGAAGAGTTCGATACGGTCGTTGCCGGCGCCGAGGTCGACCTGGAGCAGCAGCTCGCGGCGATTCTCGACGGCCTCGAACTCCACTTGGAAGCTGACGAAATCGTCGCCGTCGCCACCCTTGATGATGACCTGCTCGCTGATCGCCGGCAGGCCCGGCTGCAGCTTCGGGCGGGCGATGACGATGCGGTCGTTGCCGGCGCCGCCTTCGATCAGGTCGTTGCCGAAATCATCGTCGATTATGTCGTCGCCGTCGCCGCCGCGGAGGATATCGTCGCCGAAGCCGCCATCGATCCGATCGTTGTCGGCGCCGCCGTCGATCACATCGCCGCCGGTGCCGCCGAACAACATGTCGTCGCCGCCGGCGCCGAACAGGTCGGAACCCCCGGCATCCGCGCTCAGCCACTCGCCCGCCGCGGTGCCATTGATGCTGTTGTGGCTCGGGACCGTCCCGTCCGGGGAGAAGCCGGCGAGATTGTAGGCGGTGAGCGCGCCCGCGGTGACGTTGGTGAGGCGGACCGCGTCCCGAATATAGAATCCGCTGCTCGCCGGGCCGTTGCCGTCCAGATCGACCCGGACGACGACGTCGGCGCCATCCTGGATGAGGCGCAAATAGCCGCTTGCGAACGGGTTGCCGGCATAGCTCGTATAGGCGAGCAGCGCCTTCAGCATGCCGGCGAGATCGAGGACGTCGCCGCCATTGCCGGCCGTGAAGTCGGTGACGACGATCGTGCTGGGGCCCGCGCGCAGGGCGTCGCCATAAACGCCTTCGAGCACGATCCGGTCCGAACCCGCGCCCGTGGTCACGCTGACCTCGGAGTCGAAAATGACGGCCGGCGGAGCGAAGCGCAGAAGATCGTTGCCGGTGCCGAGGTCGACGGTCAGCCTGTGCAGGGCGCCGACATCGATCTGGACGATGTCGCCACCGTCGCCGGCCTGGACCAGGTTCGTTCGAACGAGACCGTCGTGCACGGTCGCTTGCGACTGGTTGAGGAGGTGGATCGAATCGCTGCCCGCGCCGCCGCGGATGACGTTGCTTCCGCCCATGTCGAGGATGACGTCGTCACCGTCGCCGCCGTCGATGACATCGTCGCCCCAATCGTCCGCGATCGTGTCGGCCAGGGCGGTGCCGGTCAGCACGTCGCTGCCGGCGGTGCCGATCAGCGCCGGATTGTAGGGACCGCCGAATGAGGACGGGGATAGCGGACCGCCGATATCCGGATAGCCGGACAGCGCGAACGCCCCGTCCGCAATCGGCGGCAACATCACGTAATTCGAGCTTTCGCGATCGGCCTCGATCGCGGGAAGGCGGCCGGTTCCCGGCCGCGTCTCGAGCTTCTTCAAAACCTGATCCCCCGCAAAGGCCTTGCGGAAGCTCCCCGGCAAAACCTGTTCGATCAGTGTTTTAGGCCGACGGCAGGCGGTCCGCAAGTAACCGGCGGCCGTGGCGGCCGGGGGCTCATTGCGCGGTGGAAAAGAGCGACATCGATCTGCCGGCGCCCCGGCGCTTCGCCCTGGTCTCGCGCCCTGTCAGCTGGCACGGCTAGTCCTGGATCCTGAAACGGGTTCAGGACGATGCCTTCGTCAGCGGAAATTGTCGGCGTAGGCCTGGAGCTTGAGCTTGGTCTCGGCGGGCGGGACGATGTGGGCGTCGACGCCCTCGCGCTCCGCATAGGCCTTCGCCGCCTCGAGGCTCGGGAAGGTGAGCCGGACCTGCTCCTGGGTCTCGGCGCCGCCGGACCAGCCGGTCAGCGGGTCGGCGCGCTTGGCCCTGGCGGATTCGAACTGCAGCACCCATTCGGCCGAGCGCGCCCGGCCCGACTGCATTGCATTCTTCTCCCGCCGGAAAATCCGCGCCTTCATGAGGCGCCAGTGCCGGATCGGCGAAGTTGAATCAAGAGACGCCGTCATTGCGAGCGACGCGCGGTCGAGGGACAGTTACCGGGGACAGTTACGAGTAACTGTCCCCATTCGGCGCGCAGTTGCCGGGGACACTTACGTAAGTGTCCCCATTCAGGCGGCCTTCGGCCCCTGGCGATGACGAGGCCGGAGGCTCTAGCCGCTCGCCCCATGCCCCTCTATCAACCCGCCCATGGCGAGGGACGTCGAGCGAAGCGGGATCGGCCGCCGGACATTGCTGATCGGCGGCGGCGCCGGGGTGGGGCTGCTCGTCGCCTGGAAATTCTGGCCGCGCAGCTACCGGCCGAACCTGCGCGCGGCCGAGGGCGAGACCCTGTTCAACGCCTGGCTCAAGATCGGCCGCGACGGCCGGGTCGCGGTGGCGGTGCCGCAGACCGAGCTCGGCCAGGGCGTGTGGACGAGCCTGCCGCAGATCCTCGCCGACGAGCTCGGCGCGGACTGGCGCACCGTCTCGGTCGAGCCGGCGCCGGTCAGCCCGCTCTACGCCAACCGGATGCTGGCCGAGGCGGCGGCGGACGACAGCGGCCTGCCCGGCTTCCTGCAGGGGATCGGGCGCTGGGCGGCGCGGGATTATGCGACGAAGAGCGCGCTGATGCTGACCGCCGGATCGACCTCGGTGCGCGCCTTCGAGCCGCTCATGCGCGAGGCGGGGGCCGGCGCCCGGGCGCTGCTGCAGAGGGCGGCGGCGGCGCGCTGGAACCTGGACTGGGAGGAGCTCGACACCCGCGCCGGCTTCGTCTGGGGCCCGGCCGGGCGGATCCCGTTCGCCGAGCTGGCGGAGGCCGCGGCCGGGCTGGAGCTGCCGGAGCATCTGCCGGTGCGCGGCGGCGGCGAGAACCGGCTGACCGGCCAGCCGCTGCCCAGACTCGACCTTCCCGCCAAGATCGACGGCTCGGCGCGCTTCGCCGCCGACGTCCGCTTACGCGACATGGTCTTCGCCGCGGTCCGAAGCGGCCCGCCCGGGAGCCGCCTCGCCGGGATCGACGCCGAGGCGGCGCGGCACGTCTCCGGCGTTCTGAAGATCGTCCGCAACCCTGAGTGGGTCAGCGTGGTCGCCAGCAACTGGTGGGCGGCCTGGCAGGCGCTGGCCGCGATCAGGCCGCGCTTCCATCCGCCGGACGGCCTGCCGGACAGCCGGTCGATCTCGGCCGCTTTGGCCTCGGCGCTGGACGGCGGCGGCGCCGACCGGATCTTCGAGAGCGGCGACATGGAGACCGGCTTTCCCGGCGCAAGCCCGATCGAGGCGCTCTACCAGGTCGGGCTCGCCCCGTCGGCGGCGATCGAGCCGCTGACCGCCACCGTCCAGGTCACCGGCGACCGGATCGAGATCTGGGCGCCGACCCAGGCGCCCGGCCTCGCCCGCGCCGCCGCCGGCCGCGCCATCGGCTTTTCGGAAAGCCAGGTGACGCTCTACCCGATGCTCGCCGGCGGCGGCTACGGCCGCAAGCTGGAGACCGACGCGATCGAGCAGGCGGCAATCCTGGCGGTCAAGCTGGGCCGGCCGGTGCAGCTGACCTGGCCGCGAATCCAGGAGATCGAGCGCGACACATTCCGCCCGGCGGCGGCGGCGAAGATGACCGGCTGGCTTCAGCAGGGGCGGCTTCAGGGCTGGCACGCTTTGATCGCGGCGCCGGCGACCAGCTCCGAGGTGGCGGCCCGGCTCGGCGCCGGCAGCCGGCTGATCCGGCCGGACGGCGCCGCGGTCGCCGGCGCAGTGCCGCCCTATGACATCCCGGCCGTCGCGGTCGATCATGCCCCGGCCGACCTCGGCCTTCCCACCGGCTATTGGCGCGGCGCCGCGCACAGCTACACCGGCTTCTTCACCGAATGTTTCGTCGACGAGCTGGCGCGGACCGCAGGCCTCGAAGTGCTCGCCTTCCGCACTTCTCTGCTCGCCGGCAATCCGCGGCTGGCGCGATGCCTCGCCACCGCCGCCTCGATCGGCGGCTGGGACGGCGGCCCGCCGGGCAGCGGCATGGGCCTCGCCTGCCACTCGGCCTTCGGCTCCCATATCGCCACCCTGGTCGAGATCGAAGTGACCCGCGACCAGCGCCTGCGCGTGCTCCGCGCCGTCTCGGCCGTCGATTGCGGCCGCGCGATCAACCCGGAGATCGTCAGGCAGCAGATCGAGGGCGGGTTGATCCACGGCATTTCGGCGGCGACCGGCAGGCCGATCGACATCGTCGACGGATCGCCGGCGATGCGCACCATCGCCGAATACGGCCTGCCGACGCTTCGCGACTCGCCCGAGGTCAGCGTCGAATTGCTGGAGAGCGAGGAGGAGCCGGGCGGAGTCACCGAGCTCGCCGTCCCGACCGCCGCCCCCGCCGTCGCCAACGCCTTTTTCTCGCTGACCGGGCAAAGGGTGCGGACTCTGCCGATCGTGATCGGGCGGCGCGGATGAGGCGCCCCGCCGGCCATCCGGAGATACCGGCGCCGAAAATCGGCGTGCTGTTGATCAACCTCGGCACGCCGGACTCGGCCGAGCCGCGCGCGGTTCGGCGCTATCTCGCCCAATTCCTGTCCGACCGGCGGGTGATCGAGATCCCGCGCCTGATCTGGCAGCCGATCCTGAGGGGCATCATCCTCAATACGAGGCCCAAAAAATCGGCGCACGCCTATCGGCAGGTCTGGACCGAAGAGGGCTCGCCGCTGGCGGCGATCACCGCCCGACAGGCGAAGGCGCTGGAGGGGGCGTTCGGAGCGGATGTGATCGTCGACCATGCCATGCGCTACGGCCGGCCGGCGATCGGCGATCGGCTCGACGCGCTTCGGGCACAGGGCTGCGAGCGGATTCTGATCGCCCCGCTCTACCCGCAATATTGCGCCGCGACGACGGCGACGGCCAACGATGCCGCCTTCGCCCATCTGTTCGGACTCAGATGGCAACCGGCGCTGCGCACGCTGCCGCCTTATCATGACAATCCGGCCTATATCGGCGCCTGGAGGGGGAGCGTGGAGGCCTCGCTCGCCGCCCTCGATTTCGAGCCGCAGGCTTTGATCGCCAGCTTCCACGGCATGCCGGAGCGGACATTGCGTCTCGGCGATCCCTATCATTGCCACTGCCAGAAAACGGCCCGGCTGCTTTCGGAAGCGCTCGGCCGCGAGCTCAGGATCGCCTTTCAGTCGCGCTTCGGCCGCGCGAAGTGGCTGGAGCCGGCGACCGACCGGATGCTCGCCGCGCTTCCGGGCGAAGGCGCGAAGAAGGTCGCGATCTTCGCCCCGGGCTTCGCCGCCGACTGCCTGGAAACGCTGGAGGAGCTTGAGATCCGCGGCCGCGACACCTTCCTCGCCGCCGGCGGGACGGATTTCGCCTATCTGCCCTGCCTCAACGACGGCGCCCCGGGCATGGCCATGCTGGAGGCGCTGATCGGCCGCGAGCTTGAAGGTTGGCGCACCGGGCAATAAGGGCCTCTCCACAGATGAAAAGGGAGAGGATCATGGCACGCGTCGCAATCGTCACCGGCGGATCGAGGGGCATAGGCGAGGCGATCAGCATCGCGCTTCGCGACGAAGGCGTCACCGTCGCCGCCAATTATGCCGGCAATGACGAGCGCGCGCGCGAGTTCAGCGACCGGACCGGGATCAAGGCCTATAAATGGGACGTCGCCGATCTCGACGCCTGCATGGCCGGCGTTCAGCAGGTCGAGAGCGAGCTCGGGCCGGTCGACGTGCTGGTCAACAATGCCGGAATCACCCGCGACGGCACGATGAAGCGGATGGACCGCAATTCCTGGGACGAAGTGATCGACGTCAATCTCGGCGGTTGCTTCAACATGGCGAAAGCGGTGTGGGGCGGAATGAACGAGCGCAAATACGGCCGGATAGTCAATATCGGCTCGATCAACGGCCAGGCGGGGCAATACGGCCAGGTCAATTATGCCGCGGCCAAATCGGGCATTCATGGCTTCACCAAGGCGCTGGCGCAGGAGGGCGCGCGCGCCGGGATCACCGTCAACGCGATCGCTCCGGGCTATATCGACACCGACATGGTCGCCGCGGTTCCGCCCGACGTGCTCGAGAAGATCGTCGCCAAGATCCCGGTCGGCCGGCTCGGCAAGGCCGAGGAGATCGCCCGCGGAGTCGCCTTCCTCTGCTCGGAAAATGGCGGGTTCATCACGGGAAGCACGCTGAGCATCAACGGCGGCCAGCATATGTATTGAAAAGGGGGAGGAGCAGCTGATGAATCTCCCTCTTTCGTCAGGCCGGACTTGATCCGGCATCCACCTTTCTCTGCCCGGCGTCCGCGAAGGCAGGTGGACCCCGGATCAAGTCCGGGGTGACGGTCCTGTGAGCGGCCCGGTAAAGCGCTCGATCATGATCGCGGGGCACGCGACCTCGATCAGCCTGGAGCCGGTCTTCTGGGAGGCGTTGCGCGACGCGGCGGCGGCGGAGGGGCTGCCGCTGAACGCGCTGGTCGCGCGGATCGACGCCGAGCGCGTCGCCGCGCCGGAGGCGGCCAACCTGGCCAGCGCGATCCGGGTCTGGCTGTTCGAACGGAAGTGCGCGGCATGAGCGTCACCCCCTAGGCCGTCATTGCGAGCGCAGCGAAGCAATCCAGTCCACGCTGGATTGCCGCGTCCCCCGGCCTTTGCCGGGGTCCTCGCACTGACGAGGAATAGGTCAGCGCGCGAGCAGCACCCTGGCCTGCGTCGCGATCTGGGCGAGCATCGGCGCGGTGGTGACCGAGGCGGTCCGGGCGCGGTCCACCGTGCGGCGGAATTGCTCGATTCGGGGGCCTTGCCCCGCTACCCATTTGTCGACCGTCGCCTTGGGGTCGTCGCTCTTGCGCCGCTCCAGGAACTCGAGGCGCAGCTGCTCGAAATCGCGGGCGAGGCCGGCGGTCAGCAGCCGCTCCCACTGGTCGCGCGCCTGGAAATGGTTGGCCGCGTTCTGCGCCCAATCCAGGCCCAGGGCCTCGCCGAGCTTGGTATAGGCGCGGGTCAGCTGGACCTCGTCGATCTTGAGCTTCTGGCCGAGCACGGCGAGGCCGACGGCGCCGTTCAGCTCGTAGAGCCGGATGATCCGGTCGGCGATCTCGCGCGGCGCCGCCATCGCCTCTAGCTGGCCGCGCAGGCTGCCGGCCTCGGCGCGGGCCTCGGGCCGGAGCAAGTCGTCGACCATCGCCTCCAGCTTGGCCAGACCCGGGGTCAGCAGCTCGACGATCTGGCCCGGAGTCATGTCCTGAGCGGTCGTTCGGAGCAGATCGGCGATGTGCAGCTGGAGGCCGGTCGCGGCCTGGTCGAACAGAGCGAGGCGCACCTGCTCGGGCACGTCGGCCGTGTCGATCGCGGTCCACAGCGCCTGCATCCGGAACAATTTCTCGGCGGCGAGGAAGGCGGCCGCCGCCTGGCCGAACGCCGCTCCTTCCTCCTCGGTCAAAGCGAACGGAGCGATGATCCCGAGCCGGTTGACGAAGCGGTTGGCGACCTTGGTGGCGATGATCTCCTTCTTCAGCCGATGGGCGAGGATGGCATCGCCCCGCCGCTGCTGCATCGCCTTCGGGAAGGCGTTGCAAAGCTCGGGCGTCAGAGTCGGGTCGTCGGTGAATTTCGACCCTTCGATCGCCGCCTGCAGCCGCATCTTCGAGGTCGACAGCAACACCGCCAGCTCGGGCCGGGTCAGGCCCAGATTCTGCTGGGCGCGGCGGAGCAGCTCCTCATTGGTGTCGAGCCCTTCGACGGCGCGGTTGAGCCGGCCGCTTTCCTCCAGAATCTCGATCACCCGAACCAGCTGCGGCAAGGTGCGCGCGCCGCCGCGCTCGGCGATCGACAGCGCCAGCGTCTGCAGCCGGTTGTCCTCGAGCACCAAAGCGGCGACGTCGTCGGTCATCTCGGCGAGCAGGAGATTGCGCTCCTCGAGGCCCAGCCGTCCTTCCGCCATTTCGCGGTTCAGCGGAATCTTGATGTTGACCTCATTGTCCGAGCAATCGACGCCGGCGCTGTTGTCGATGAAGTCGGTGTTGATCCGGCCGCCGAGCTGGCTGAACTCGATCCGCGCCGCCTGGGTGATACCGAGATTGGCGCCCTCGCCGATCGCCTTGACCCGAAGGTCGGCGGCGTTGGCCCGGATCGCGTCGTTGCCGGGGTCGCCGACCTCGGCGTGGCTCTCGCCCCTGGCCTTCACATAGGTGCCGATGCCGCCGAACCAGAGCAGGTCGACCTCGGCGAGCAGGATGGCGGTGATCAGCGCGGCCGGCTCAACCTCCTCCGCCTCGATTCCGAGCATCGCTCGGACCTCGGGGCTGAGCGGGATCAGCTTCTGGCTGCGCGGGAAAACGCCGCCGCCCTTCGAGATCAGGCCCTTGTCGTAATCGTCCCAGGTCGAGCGCGGAAGCGAGAACATCCGCTTGCGCTCCTTCCAGCTCTTCGCCGGATCGGGATCGGGATCGAGGAAGATGTGGCGGTGGTCGAAGGCGGCGACCAGCTTCAGCGCCTTGGACAGGAGCATGCCGTTGCCGAACACGTCGCCGCTCATGTCGCCGACTCCGGCGACCCGGATCGGCTGCTTCTGGACGTCCACGCCGAGCTCGCGGAAGTGGCGCTGGACCGAGACCCAGGCGCCCTTGGCGGTGATCCCCATCGCCTTGTGATCGTAGCCGTTGGAGCCGCCGCTCGCGAACGCGTCGCCGAGCCAGAAGCCGCGCTCGACCGCGATCGCATTGGCGACGTCGGAGAAGGTCGCGGTCCCCTTGTCGGCGGCGACCACGAAATAGGGGTCCTCGCCGTCGAGGATGGTCACCTGCTCCGGATGGACGACCCTGTCCTCGACGATATTGTCGGTGACCGAGAGCAGCGAGCGGATGAAGATCCGGTAGCTTTCGGTCCCTTCCGCCAGCCAGGCGTCGCGGCTCGACATGGGCGGCAATTGCTTGGGATAGAAGCCGCCCTTGGCGCCGGTCGGGACGATGACGGCGTTCTTGACCAGCTGCGCCTTCATCAGGCCCAAAATCTCGGTCCGGAAATCGTCGCGCCGGTCGGACCAGCGAAGGCCGCCGCGGGCGATCGGGCCGCCGCGCAGGTGGATGCCCTCGAGCCGCGGCGAATAGACCCAGATCTCCCGCCAGGGCCGCGGCGCCGGCAGGCCGGGAACGAGGGCGGAATCGAGCTTGAAGGCGAGCGCCTCCTGGCCCGACGGAGCGAAGGCGTTGGTGCGAAGCGTCGCCGCGATCACGCCGCGGATCAGGCGCAGGATCCGGTCCTCGTCGATCGCCGCGACCGCTTCGAGGCCGCGGTCGATGCGCCGGCTGGCGGCCCTGATCGCTTCCTCGCGCGGGCCCTCCAGCGCCGGATCGTGCATCGCGTCGAACAAGGCGATCAGGCCCTTGGTGACTTCCGGCGCCCGGCGCAGCGCGTCGACGACGGTGACCAAAGAGTAGGAAAGGCCGGTCTGGCGCAAATAGCGGAACCAAGCGCGGAACAGGGCGATCTCGCGCGGCGCGAGGCCGGCGGCGACGATCAGCTGGTTGAACGGATCGTTCTCCGCTTTGCCTTCGAGCACGTCGGCGATCGCCCGCTCGACCACCTGGCCGCGCTTCAGGACCAAAGCGGCGTCGCCGCCATAGGGCATCTGCAGATCGAAATCGTGGACATAGCCGGTCGCGCCGCCGCCGACCGGGGTCGGCACTTCGTCGAGCACCCGGAAGCCGAAATTCTCGAACACCGGCACCGCTTCGGACAAGGGGATGATCGCGCCGACCCGATAGGTCTTCAGATGGAAGCGGTCGGGCTCGTCGTCGTCGCGGCGGAACAGGCGGACGTCGCGGTCGCCGGCATTTTCCAGGCCCGACAGGCAGACCACGTCGCGCGCGGCCGCCTCGGCGGCGGTGCGGATCCGGTAGCCTTCCGGAAACTGGTCGAGATAGGTGATGGCAAGACGCGTCGCCCGCGCTTCGCCGACCAGCGCGCCCAGGGCTTCCTCGACGCTCGGCACCCAGCCGCGCACCATCGCGTCCAATTTCTTGTCGAGCGCGGCGGCGTTCGGCGTCGGCCTTTTGGCGTCGACGTTCAGCGTGTAGCGGACCAGCGCCAGGTCGCCGTCGCCCAGATCCACCGACCAGTTGGTGATCTGCCCCGCCGCGGCCTGCTCGATCATCTCGCCGATGGCGATCCGCCGCCTCGTGGTGAGCTCGTCGCGCGGCAGCCAGACGAAGGCGAACATATGGCCCTTGAGGATCGAGCGGACCAGCATCAGGGTCGGCCGGGGCCGGTCGGCCAGCGAGATCGCCATCGCGGTCAGATCCTTGACCGCCTTCGGCCGAAGATTGACGAGCAGGTCGCGCGGCAGCGAGGCCATGGCGTGCCGGAGCGCCTTGCCGTTATGGCCGCTCGGCTGGAAGCCGAAGTCGCGCTCCAGCTCGGCGAGCTGGCGGCGGATCACCGGCACCTCCTCGATCGGCACGGTCAGCGCCTGGCTGGTCCACAGGCCGGCATGGACGCCGATGCCGGTGATCCTGCCCTTGTCCTTGAGCGGAACGACGATCAGGTCGAGCGGAACCCGGCGGTGGACGGGCGAGCGCAGGTCCGCCTTGGCGATCAGGGGCACCGGCCCGCCTTCCTCGAAATAGCGGATCGCGCCCTCGCTGCCGCCCTCGTCGGTGGGATCGTCGGAAAGCTTCATGATGCCGAGCCGGTCCGACGGCGGCTCGCCGGGCCGTTCGACCTCGTAGCCGAGCAGGGTCATGGCGCCGTCGGCCAGCCAGTGAAGCAGCGCCCGTCCCTCGGGATCGTCGATCTCGTCGGCCTGCTCGTGCATCTTCGCCTGCATCGCGCGCCAGTCGGTGACCCCGGCGCGGACGTTGGCGAGCACCCGGTGAAGCTCGTGGACCAGCTCGGCGCGGCCCTTGGCGTCGGCGCGGTCGACCTCGATATACATGATCGATTCGCGCCGGTCGCGGTCGTCGCAGAGCGGCTCGACCTTGGTCAGGCAGCCATGCTCGTCGCGCTCGACGCAGATCACCGGGTGAAGCAGCCGATGGATGATCAGGCCCTTGCCGGCGATCGCCCCGGCGATCGAATCGACCAGGAATGGCATGTCGTCATTGGCGATGCAGATCCGCATCCGCCTCTGGCCCAATTTGGTGCCGACGGACTCCAGCCTGACCAGAGCGATTCCGGGCGGCCGGCGTGAAGCGCAGGCGGCGATGAACGCGGCGGCGGCGCGGCTGTCCTCCGTGGAGAAATCGGCGAGCTCGCCGGGCAGCGCGCCCTCGCGCAGCAGAGTGGCGAGGTTGTCCAACAGGCGCTGGTCAGCGGTGTCTCCCGCTACCATGCTGTCCGCAGTCATAAGGTCTCCCGGGATTCGCGCGGGCCGGCGCCCGTCTCGGCGCGGCCTATAGACCCGGCCGACGGAGAGGGGCAAGGCTGGAGCCCGGCGGGCGCGTCCGCTTTAGCGCTTGCATGTCGGCCGGGGGAGGCGGAAGCTGCCAAGGCCAGCAGCATCGGAGGGGACGATGGAACCCACGCGTAAACCGAGTCGCCGATCCTTCATGGCCCAGGTCCTTGGCGGGGTCACCGCCGGCGGAGCGCTCGCTCTGTTCTCCGGCCGGGCCCGGGCGCAGAACACCCGCTATTCCGGAGTCACCGATTCCGACACCGGCAACGGCGCCGACCGCCCCGGCTACGGCACCGGCACCCGCAGCCAATATACCGACCGCGACACCGGCCCCAATGCCGATCCGCAATTCCACGGCCGCGGCCCCCAGGGCGAGATCA
>Ga0190274_10001224_pt1 | contig 15068 bp, 15 predicted proteins | sample Popmic531T_FD_133002 | JGI IMG/M metagenome (GOLD analysis project Ga0190274, IMG submission 133002) | Populus adjacent soil microbial communities from riparian zone of Yellowstone River, Montana, USA - 531 T | ecosystem: Environmental > Terrestrial > Soil > Riparian zone | place: USA: Montana...
CGAGCGCCAGGGCCAGGATCGCCAGGGTCAGGGCCCGCAGACTCTTGCTTGCCATGGTGCTCACTTGCTACCTCCCCGATCGTGGCTGGCTCGCTTCTTGGTCTGCTTGCGCTGCTGCTTCTTCTGTTTCTTGCTGACGCACTTGCCGCGCTTTCGGACCGCGCCCTTCTTGCAGCGAGGCGTGGGCTGGGGCGGATTGCCAGCCCGCGGTGCTTCGCTGGCCACCCCCTGATTTAGCGGCTGGACTGCCGGCGCCCCCTGGCAGGCTTCGCCGCCGCACGGCGCCGGCGGAGACGGCGGCGCAAAGCCCCCGTTGACCCGCAGCAGGTAGATATCGTTCGCCCCGTCGCCGTCCTCGGGCAAGAGCTTTTGGTCGCTGATGAAAGCGATCTCGTTGCCGGCCATGCTGACCGTCGGCACCTCGCCGAAGGGGATCGCTTGCAGCTTTCCTTCGCGCCACAGGTAGGCGTCGGAGGTGCCGTTGGTATCGGCGGGGTCGAGTGCCTCTTTGGTTCCGAAGACGACGCTCTCGCCGTCCTCGCTGACCCAGCGCCTAAAGGTGAGGGCCTGGGGGCCGGCCTCCCTGTTGGGATAGAACAGGCTGGCCGCGGCGAAGGGGCCGTTGTCGGCGCCGCCGGGAGCGGCGGCGGAGAGCCGTTGCAGCGAGCCGTCGGTGGAGTCATAGCGATAGACGTCGGCTTTGCCGCCGTCGGTGTCGTCCGTGGTCAGCGCCGCACGGGACTCGAAGACGAGCACGTGACCGTCGCCGCCGAGGGACTGGTCCTCAGGATCGGCGCCGAGGGTCGGCACCGCCATCGCTTTGTTTTGGCCCGGGCCGGACTGCCAAAGGCCCTCGAGTTCCTTTTCCCCGAGGGTCGCGGCATCGGTCGCATCGAGCGTGCCGACGAAGGAGATCTCCTCGCTGGGGTACTCATAGAGATAGAGGTTGGGTTTGCCCGCTTCGGGGGTTTTGCCCTGGCCATTGGCGGTGGTGGTGAGAGCGCCTTTGGCGACGAAGTAGAGGTGGGAGCCGTCGCCACCGAAGTCGGGGACGCCGAGCACTTCGGCGCCTTCGCCCGGCGAGGCGTCCTCGCCCGCGGAGAGCTGGGTCAGGCGTTCACCTGCGGGCCGAGAGCCGTCGTGGAGGTAGAGGTCATTGGTGGTGTCCTTGTCAGGATTGGCGAGCTGACGGGTGGTGGTGAAGAGCACCCGCTCGCCTTCCTGGGAGGCGCCCTGGAAGACGTCGTCGCCGTCGGCGCTCGAGCAGGGCGGAGAGACACGGTCGCACTCCGACGCGACCAACGGGGCGATCGTCGGGCCGGCCGGGGTCTGGGTGCGCAGCATGATCCGCAGCTTGTTGGCGGCGGGGTCGCAGACCGGCCCTTCGACCTGGCTGGGGCGGGTCGAGAAGTAGATGCGGCCCGCGTCGGGGGAGACCGCGCCGCGCCCGCTGTTGCCGCCTATCCGCGCCCCGCAGCGCCCGCCGACGACGGCACCGTCTTTGTCGCGGGTCAAAAGCGCCACGCTGGGGGTGCCGTTGGGGTCGCGGTAGGCCTCGTAGACATCTGAATCGTCTGAACCTGCCGTCAGCGGGTCGCCCGGCAGGTAGGCGATGCCGGCGCCGATCAAGAAGAAGAAACGTGAGATGTCGGCGGAGGCGCCTTCGCAGACGCCGTTGCTGATTGCGGTCTGCTCTTTCCCCAACTCATTGATCGGCGTCAGGGTTGGGCTCAGGGTCGTGGTCGGTAGGCCCAAGCCGCCCTGGAAGGCGGTGGTGACCGAGAGCTTGTACTGGGTTTCGGTCGAGGCGAAGGTCGCCCAGCGCGAGAGGTCGGCGCTGAAGGCGCAGGGGACCCCACCGGCCTCGTAGCCGACCGTGTACTCGGGCGGGACCGCGGTCGCCTGGGTCGTCCAGCCCGAAGCGGTGCGGGTGGCGACGTAGCGGTCGAAGATGGTGGCCTGCTTGGGGGTTTCGGCCAGGGCGGCGACGGAGACGAATTTGACCCGCTCGCCGTCGGCCGAGAAGCCCGGGCGCTTGGCGTACTGGTTGAACTTCTTCGCGGGGGAGGCCAGCTCCAGGGCCATGCAGTCCGGGAAGGAGGTAGTGCCTGCGGGCAGCTCGTCGGAGACCTGGCCCGCACGGATCGCTTCGTTGGGGCAGGGCTCGGCGGCGCGGGCGGCGGGGGAGACCACGATGGCGACAAGCAGCAGCGAGGCAAAGAGGCCGATCCCGGCGCCGCGCCACTGCGATCTATGAGTATTCGTCTTGGCCATTTCGATCTCCCTTGTCTGCTGGTCCGGTGCGCCGCTCGATGTCGAGATGAGTCGACCGGCTCTTCGAGCGGCTGGCACCGCTCGAAGAGGGCCGCTTGAGGTAGTAGCTAGGGTGCGGTGGGGGCAGTGACTGCCCAGGTGCCGCGGGCGAAATCACCTTCTTTGTATTTGGTGAAGGTCAGGAAGGCCCCGGTCCGACCGGCTCCGGTCGAGCCGCCAGAGGTGGAAACATCACTAGGACCCGACGCCACCAATTCCGCACCATTTTCCGCGGCGGCGTAGACACAGAGATGGCCGCTGGGTGCCGTCGGTGCTTCGGACGTGCCGAGGCAGGTGGCCGAGGGCACGAGGGCGGGCCGTTCCAACCCCGCCGCGTCGATGTAGTGCACGTGGGCGCCGTCCAGAGGGGCCGCCAGCGGGATCGGGAAGGCAAGCGGCACCAGGATCCCCTGGAAGACATTCACCGGTTCGTCGCCTTTCGAGACCCTGCCGAACGTCCAGGCGCCGGTCTCGGTCTCGCCGGAAGGCAGCGTGCCGCCAGCGGTCCAGGGCTCCCCTTGTGGGCCAGCGGCGCCGGTCGGGCCAACCGGACCGGTCGGGCCAGCGGCGCCGACTGCGCCCTGACTGCCCGGACTGCCCGTGTTGCCGGTTTTGCCTTTCTCGCCTTCGGGGCCTTCGGGGCCCGCAGGCCCGGCCGGTCCGGGAGTCCCCGCCGGTCCTGCCGGTCCCGCGGGACCTGCCGGTCCTGCCGGTCCGGTCTTGCCGGTCTTGCCGCGGGGCCCGGGCTTACCCTTGGCCGACGCGGTGGCCTTGCTGTCGTCGCCGCCCGAATTGGCCGCGACGGCGCCGCCGGCGAGGGCGGCCACCAGGGCCATGATGGCGACGATCAGACCTGCCGCACCGAGGTGCTCGCGGAGTCTCGAGAACATCAAATCTCTCTCCTTGTTCCGTGAGCCCCTCTGCCGGCCGTTTCCCTTAACGGCGCTTCCCTGAGGCTCGGTGGTTGTCCCTGTGAACTGCCGGTTCCCTGATTCACCTGACGGGTGTGACTAGTTCCTAGAAGGTGCTGGCCGTACCGCCAAGTGGCGCCAGTGAAGCACCCCGTCCCAGGGTTGTCAAGGAGAAGTTCCCAAAAGAAAATGCACGTTCCTATAGGCGTTCCCGGCGATGGACGCCGGGGTACCGAAGCGCCTATACGACGGTACGGGCGAGGCGCGCGGCCTCGGCGGGGCCCAGGTACGGGGCGAGGATGAACTCGGCGAAGTCGGGAAGCAGGTCCTCGAGGCGCTGGGCTTCGCCGGCGGCGACCTTGCGGGCGGCGAGGGAGACGAGGGCGCCGAGGGTCGAGTCCTCGGTGGTGGCGGGCAGCTCGCGCTCGCCGGCGCGCTCCCCCCTCCCCCGCTCCAGCGGCGGCGCCAGTTCGCGGACCGCGTCGTGGAAACGCGCCGCCACGACCGGGCCGGCGCTCTGGGACTCGACCAGGCAGAGGCGGGCCAGGTCCGGCTCGGAGGCGAGGAAGACGAGGACCTCGCGGGCGGCGGCGAGCGCCTGGTGCGGCCAGTCCGGCGCCCCCTCGACCGCCTCCGCGACGAGCTCGCGGATGTGCGCCACGACCACCTCGAAAGCCGCCAGGAAGCACGCCTCCTTGTCCTCGAAGTTGGCGTAGAAGACGCGCCGGGAGACCGCGGCCGCCTTGGTGATGTGGGTGATCGTGACCGCGTTGTAGCCGTGCTCGGCGACGGCGCTGGCGAAGCCGGCGATCAGCCGCTCGTACTGGTTGTGGGCGACCTGCTCGCGGCTGAAGCCGTGGCGGCCGGCGGGAAGCGGGCCGAGCTCTTCTTCGGGCACGGGGTGAGGATATGGCGCGCCAGGCAGAATGTCACGAGATAGCAAATTCTCTGTAACCTTCTTCTTATTGATTGAGAATCGCTATATCCTGGGAGCGTGATCGCGGTCGCCAAACGTAAGACGTCCTTCGAGATAGACACCAAGAAAGTCGACGTCGCCAGAGAGATCCTCGGCACCAAGACCATGACCGACACGGTCGATGCCGCCCTTGACGAGATCGTCAAAAGGAAGCAGCGGGAAAAGCTGCTCGAGCTGCTGGATTCGGGGGCCCTAGAGCTTGACAACCCCGAGGTAATGAAAGGCGCCTGGCGGCGCTTCTGACGACCGATGCCGTCGTTCCTGGTCGATACGAGTGCCCTCGCCCGTCGACAAACTCGGGCCGAGGTCCGGGCGGTGCTGGACCCGCTGCTGCGACAGGGACAGGTTGCCACCTGCGGAACCGTCGATTTGGAGACGCTGTACAGCGCCAGAAGCCCCGAGGACTACCGGGCGACGGCCGAATCGCTTGCCGGCATGCCGAGGGCGCCATTGGGGGAGGAGTGCGTGAGCCGAGCCCTCGAGGTGCAGGCCACGCTCGCGGAGCGATCCCAACATCGCGGAGTTCAGCTCTCGGATCTCTTGACCGCCGCCTGCGCCGAGTTGGCGAGTCTGACTGTCCTCCACTACGACGCCGACTTCGATCAAATCGCGGAGGTGACCGACCAGCCCACTCAGTGGGTCGTTCCGCGCGGCAGCGTCAGCTAGAAGCCGCCAGCTGCGCCTCGCGGGCCGCCTTGTCCTCGCCCACGTAGGGCCGCAGGACGAACTCGATCGTCTCCGGCAGCAGGCTCCGCAGGGCCTCGGCCTCGCCGGCAATCAGGCGCTGGTTGATCACCCAGAGGACGCCGCCGGTGAGCGTGTCCTCGAGCGTGTCCGGCAGCTCGGCCCGGCGCGGGTTGAGCTCGCGGCCCGGCTTCAGCAGCGGCGTGAACCGTTTCAGCAGCGCCTCGTGGCGGGCGACCGCCTCGGGGCCGGCGGTCAGCACCTCGACCAGGCAAGCGCGGCCGATGCTGGGGTGGGCGGCGATCTGCTCGAACAGCGCCCCGAGCCCGGCCGCCACCCGGTCCGGCCACTCCTGCTCGCGATCGTAGGCCCGCTGCACGCGGTGGAAGGTGACGCCGTAGGCCGCGTCGAGCAGCTCCAGGTAGCACAGCTCCTTGTCGGCGAAGTTCTTGTAGAAGGTCGCGTAGCCGACCTTGGCGCGGCGCACGATCGTCTCGATCGTCGCCCCCTGATAGCCGTTCTCAGCGACCAGGTCGGCGGTCGCCTCGAGGATGCGGCGGCGCTGGTCGGCGGCAGCGGCGGTGCGGCTCACCGGCTGGGGGCCGGGGGGCTGCCGAGACGCCTTTCCGGGCAGGGCACGCACCCTCCTAGGATAGCGCGGGTTCCCATAGGTACGACCTCAGTACACAGAATGGAGAGAGTTCCCAAATATGGGCTAAAGTACCTCAGGTGGAAGGTACGCGTCCACTCCGAGCGGTCCGGTCCTGGCAAGAGGCCGTCCCGGGCCGCAGCACCGACAGCGACGTCCGGGAAGCAATGCTGCTCACGGTCGGCGCCCACGGTTATGAGGGAGCGACCGCGCAGGAGGTCGCCGAGCGCGCCGGCATCAGCCGCGACCAGCTTCAGCGCCGCTTCGGCGGCAAGGACGAGTGCTTCGGGCAGGCCTACGAGGAGGCGGCCGAGCAGCTCTGCGAGGACCTGCTGCAGGCGGGGCGCGAAGGTGACAGCTGGCGGCTGGGATTTCGCGCCGCCCTCGCCGAGCTGCTCCGCTTCGTCGCCGAGCAGCCGCTGCTGGCGAGGGCCCTGCTGATCGAGGTCCGCGCCGCCCGCGGCCACGCCTGGGACGTGCACCAGCGGCTGGTCGAGCGCCTGATCGCCGCCGTCGACAGCGCCCGCGAGGACGCCGACGCGCTGCCGTCGATCTCGGCGATGACCGCCGGCTTCATGGTCGGCGCGATCGAGGAATCGATCGGGCTGGAGATCGGCACCGGCCGCGCCGCCGAGGTCGAGCGGCTGCTGCCCGACCTCTCCCACCTGGTCGCGCTCAACTACTTCGGCGAGGACGAGGCCTGGCTGGAGCTGCGCTCCCCGGACGCCGCGGTCCAGCCGCGCTAGCCTCTCCGTACCTCATCGTTTATTCAGTAAGTCTTGCGCTAATCACCCAAGTGTGGGAAGCTGCGCCGAGATGTTGGCCAAACATCGGCGAGGCACGGGTAAGCACGGCGGCGCCAGCGGTGACAGCCGCAACCCAGGTGGCGCCACGCCACTGCCGTAGCGCCCGTCGCCTCCGCCACAGCCGTCCGGTCAGCCCTCGCGGGCGACCGCGACGGCCTCGTCGCTGCCGAGGTACGGCGTCAAAGTGAACTCGACCAGGTCGGGCAGCAGCGTCTCCAGCTCGGCGGCCTTGCCGGCGATGATGCGGCGGGAGATCAGCGACATCATGCCGCCGACCAGGGCCTCCTCGGTGGTCGGCGAGAGGCGGGCCAGGACTTCCGGCGAGCGGCCCTCGCGGCCGGTCTGGAAGTAGGGGACGAAGCTCTGGATGGCGCTGTCGTAGCGCTCGACCACGACCGGGCCGGCGACCAGCGCCTCGACCATGCAGAGGCGGGCGAGGTTGGGCTCGGCGGCGAGGAAGCCGAGCATCGCGCCGATCCCGGCCTTGACCGCGTGCGGCCAGTCGGCCTCCTCCTCGAAGGCCTGGCCGACCCGCTCGCGCAGCTCCGCCATCACCGTGTCGTAGGCGGCGACGAAGCACTCGTCCTTGCTGGCGAAGTGCTCGTAGAAGGTGCGCCGGGAGACCGCCGCGTGGCGGGTGATATGGGCGATCGTTGTCCCCGCATAGCCGTTTTCGGCGATCGCCTCGGCGAGGCCGGCGATCAGCCGCTCGCGCTGGTTGTGGGCGACGAACTCGCGCGGCAGGCCGTGCCTTCCCGGGGGGAGGCGGGCTAGCTCCGGTGGGTATTCCTCCACTTGCTCGACGGGGGAGTCGGCAGGATCTGCGGCCACAGACCGACGATACCGGTCGGAGGAATTTGAGCTGCGGCTGAGCTCCTCGAGGGCGGCTTCGACCCCCAGATATGGCATCACCGCGGCCGACATCAGCTGCGGGATCAGCTTCGGCAGCTCGTCGGTGTCGCCGCGCACGACCTTGGCGTAGACCTGGCCATAGGCGGAGCCGGCGAGCGCCTCGGCGGTGGTGTGGGGGACCGATTCGGGATCGTCCATCTCCTTGCGGCCGGCGTCGATCAGCGAGGCGAGCACCCGCATCGTCATGTCGCGGCGGGCGCGGGCCGCGTCGCCGGCGGCCAGCACCTCGACCGCGAAGCTGGCGCGGTTGGGCTCGTGGCAGAGGGAGCCGACGACCTCGCGGGCGACGGCGCGCAGCCGGTCGGGCCAGTCGCGCTCGCTGTCGTAGGCGCGCATCACCGAGTGCATGCACTCCTCGTTCATCTCCTGCCAGACGCTGAGGAAGCTGTCGTACTTGCCACGGAAGTGGCGGTCGAAGGCGGGGCGGTCGAGCCCGGCCCGGGCGACCACCATCTCGATCGACGTGTCCATGTATCCCCGCTCCGCGGCGACCTCGATCAGCGCCTCGATAAGTCGCGCTCGCTCGGAGGAAGCGGAGGTTCGAGCCTCGGTCTCGAGCACTAGGTCATGGGACCCCCGATCCCTGCCTTCTCTTGCTCAGCCGCTGGCGGCTTGAGGTTTCTCGGCCGCCGCCCGCTTTGCTGCCTCGGCGCCGAGGTAAGGGGTGAGGGAGAACTCCACCAGCTCCGGCAGCAGCTCCTCGATCTGCTCCGTCTGCCCCATGATGATGCGCTGGTAGATGATCCAGAAGATGCCGCCGACGATCGTCTCCTCGAGCGTCCCCGGCAGCTCCTCGCCGTGCGGGGAGACCTTGCGGCCCATCCGGAAGAGCGGTACGAAGGCCTGGATCGAGCGCTCGTAGCGATCGACCGCGGCGGGGCCGGCGGAGAGCGCCTCGACGATGCAGGTGCGGGCCAGGGCCGGCTCGCTGGCCACGTAGTGGAGGAAGGCGGAGAGGCCGGAGTTGACCCGCAGCGGCCAGGTGTCGACCTTGCTGGCGGCGTCGACGACGCGGCGCAGGGCCTCCTTGACGGCGAACTCCGAGGCGGCCAGGAAGCAGTCCTCCTTGGAGGAGAAGTTCTCGTAGAAGGTGTTGCGGGCGATGCCGGCGCGGCGCACGATGTCGGCGACGGTGACGGCGCGGTAGCCCTTCTCCACGGTCTCCTCCGCCAGGGCCGAGATGATGCGCGCCCGCTGGTGCTGGGCGATGAACTCTTTGGGGAGGGGATGCCGACCGGGCGGCGGTCGCATCGTCGATGCGTTTTCGGCCACGAACGCCAGAGTACCTTGACCCTGACTGGCTTACAAGCTAGACGCGAGCGCTACATACCGCTAAAGTACCGGAAGCCAGACAAGCGGTTCCCTTGATCGACAAAAAGGAAGGGCAGATGGGAAAGCGCGCCGACACCAGGGTCCTGGCAGGGGCCGCGAGGGCCGGCGTTTCGGGAGTTACGAGCTCCCGTATAGACAACGCTCCCGAACTCGAACTCGTGACCTCTCCGAAGCGCCAGGCGATCTTGGACGGGATGCTCGAAGCGGTCGGGGCGGAGGGCTACGAGCACACCTCGGTCCGCACCGTGATCGACCGCACCGGCGTCTACCGGCAGGCCTTCTACGACAACTTCGCCGACAAGGACGACTGCTACCTGCAGGCCTACGACGCGGGCGTGGCGCGGGTCGAAGCGCTGATGGCCGCGGCCGCGGCGGGGGAGCCGGCCTGGACAGGGAAGCTGCGCGCCGGCCTCGGCGCCCTGCTCGACTTCCTCGACGCCGAGCCGGACGTCGGCCGCGCCCTCGTGGTCGAGGTGCACGCCGCCGGGCCCGAGGCGCTGGCCAGGCGCAGCGCCGCGATGGCGCGCGTCAACGCCTTCCTCGACCAGGCCCGCGAGGTTGCCGGCGAGTCCGAATCGCCGCCGCCGATCGCCGGCGAGGGCATCGCCGCCGGCATCCACGCCGTGATCCACTCCCGGCTCGCCACCGGCAGCAGCGACGGCTTCCGCCAGCTGCTCCCCGAGTTCATGTACTTCGCCGTTCTGCCGTACTTCGGCGCCGAGCTGGCGGGCGCCGAGATGCAGGCCGCAAGCGTCTAGAGCCGCTCCAGGTTGTCGGCCTCGATGCCGCGGGTGACGCCGCGGAAGTCGAGGGTGCGGGGAGCGGTGGCGACGACGCCGGCGTAGTCGATGCCGGGGTGGGCGGTGACGATCGCGGCGAGGTCGGTGGCGGCGAGGGCCTCCTCCAGGTCCACCGAGGCGAGGCCGAGCTCGGGCAGCTCGGGGACGAAGGGGTCGTGGTAGGAGACGTCGGCCTCCAGGGCGGCCAGCAGGCGCAGGATGACCAGCGCCGGCGACTCGCGGGTGTCGCCGCTGCCGGCCTTGTAGCTGGCGCCGAGCAGGAGGATCTTCGAGCCCTTGACCGGCTTCGCCGCCTGGTTGAGGACCCGCTCGACCCGCTCCACGCAGAAGGCCGGCTGCGCCTGGTTGACCTTGCCGGCGAGCTCGATGAACTCGGGGTAGAAGTCGTGCTCGCGGGCCTTGAAGGCGAGGTAGAAGGGGTCGATCGGCAGGCAGTGGCCGCCCATCCCCGGCCCCGGGTCGAAGCGCATGAAGCCGAAGGGCTTGGTCGCGGCGGCGTCGATCACCTCCCAGACGTCGATGCCGAGCCGGTCGCAGAGCTGGGCCAGCTCGTTGACGAAGGCGATGTTGACCGAGCGGAAGACGTTCTCCAGCAGCTTCGAGAGCTCGGCCGCCTCCGGGGTGGAGACGACGACGACCTCGTCGCAGACCAGCTCATAGAGCTCGCGGGCGCGGGCGGTGCAGGCCGGGGTCATGCCGCCGACCAGCTTCGGCGTGGTCCTGATCGTGTAGTCGGTGCGGCCGGGGTCGATCCGCTCGGGGGAGAAGGCGACGAAAAGGTCCTCGCCCACGGTCAGGCCGGAGCGCTCGAGGATCGGGGTCAGCTGCTCGCGGGTGGTGCCCGGGTAGGTGGTCGACTCGAGCACGACCAGCTGGCCCGGGCGCAGGACCGCGGCGAGCGCCGCGGCGGAGTCGAGCAGGTAGGCGAGGTCGGGTTCGCGGGAGCTGGTCAGCGGCGTCGGCACGCAGACGACCACTGCCTCGCAGGCGCTCAGGTCGGCGTAGTCGGCGCTCGCCCGCAGGCGCTCGCCGAGCGGCGCCAGGGCGCTGTCGGGAACGTCCTCGATGTAGCTGCGGCCACCGTTCAGCGCCGCGACCTTGGCCGGGTCGAGGTCGAGTCCGGTCACCTCCTGCCCGGCCTCCGCGAAGGCCACCGCCAGGGGCAGGCCGACGTAGCCGAGTCCGACGATCCCGATCTTCATCGGCGAAGCATAGGCGCGGTTGGACAGGCCGCCGTCGCTGCCCTACGCTGACTGGGATGGATTCATCGGCATCGAATCCACGCTCCCGGTCGGCTGGGAGCCAGGCGCTACCGAGGGCCTACGCGGTCCGCTCCGAGCGCGAGCGGCTGTTGGAGGCGATGGTTCGCGTCGCCGCCGCCAAGGGCTACGAGGCGACCACGGTGGCCGACGTGATCGAGGCGGCGCAGGTCAGCCAAGAGACCTTCGAGGAGATGTTCGCCGACAAGGAGAGCTGCTTCCTCGAGGCCTACGACGCGGTCATCGACGTCCTCGTCGCCCACGTCTCGACCGCCTTCGAGAGCACTGTCGGCCAGCCCTGGCCGGACCGGATCGCCGCCGGCCTGCGGGCGCTGACCGACCTGCTGGCGAGCGAGGCCGACATCGCCCGGATGGCGATGGTCGAGGTGACCGCGGTCGGCGAGGATGCGCGGATCCGCTACCGGGCGGCGCTGGGGCGCTTCACCTACTTCCTCGAGGAAGGGCGGAGCGCCTCGCCCCAGGGCGACGAACTGCCCTCCGACACCGCCCGCTTCGCGATCGGCGGCGCCACCTCGATGATCTTCGACGAGATCCGCGCCGGGCGCGGGCCGGAACTGCGGCGGCTGCTGCCGGAGCTGCTGTTCGCGGTGCTGATGCCCTACATCGGCCCGGAAGCGGCCGAGGACCAGATGCGCCGCGTCGCCGGCAACGGCTGAGCGCGGGGCCGGCGGTCAGACGCCGCTGCCGCCGCGGCCCTCGCCGGCGGCGAAGCGGGCGGCGCCTTCGACCGCGACCTGGAGCGTCTCGCGGCCGAGCCGGTGCTCAAGCGCGAGGCCCTCGGCCAGCGGCAGCCCGGCGCCCTCGATCGCGGCGCGGCGGTCGGCCAGCATCGTCTCCTGCGGGAAGGCGGCGATCCGCTCCGCCAGCTCGAGCGCGCGCTGCAGGTGCGTGCCGGGGGCGACGACCTCGTTGACGAGGCCGATCCGCAGCGCCTCCTCGGCGTCGACGGGGCGGCCGGTGAGGATCAGCTCCAGGGCCCGGCCCATGCCGACCACGCGCGGCATTCGCTGGGTGCCGCCGTCGACCAGCGGCACGCCCCAGCGGCGCTCGAAGAAGCCGAAGGTGGAGCCGGGGGTGGCGATCCGCAGGTCGCACCAGAGGGCCAGCTCGAGACCGCCGGCCAGGCACCAGCCGTCGACCGCGGCGATCGCCGGCTTCGACGGGGTCAGGCGGGTGAAGCCCTCGGGTCCGGCCGGGTCGTCGACGTCGAGGTCGAGCGCCTTCAGGTCGGCGCCGGCGCAGAAGGCCTCGCCGCCGGCGCCGGTGAGGACGAGCACGCGGGCGCCACCGTCGCTCTCGAAGTCGTCGAAGCCCTGGCGCAGCAGGGTCGCGGTGGCGCCGTCGACGGCGTTGCGGCGCTGGGGGCGGTCGATCGTCAACACCGCCGCCGCTCCCACCCGCTCGTAGCGAGCCTCGCCGCTCATCGCCGCCATCCTCCCACAGCCCCAGCGGCGCGAGCGGGCGAGATGCGCGGGCCGGGCAAGAAGGTGGGAGCGGGCGGGCTAGTCGCTGCGAACGGCGCTCACGGGGTTCGCCGGCGACACCCAACTCCCGGAACTGCGCCCCGGTCGCGGGCCAGGGAGGGCAGGTCTCCCATGGACAGGGGTCAAACTAGGCACCGGCGCGGACGGCCAGGGGGGAGAGATCCCCATGGCTGACGACTTGACCCCACTATGGGTGGGTCAACTCCACAACCTTGGTCAGGGGCTGTCTGGCGTCTGGCTGCTTGTCAGCACGGAGTGGTGACCCGGGAGCAGCTGCTCGCCCTGGGGATGGGAACGAGGTCAATCGAGCATCGGCTGTCGAAGGGCCGCCTCCATCCCCTGATGCGCGGTATCTACGCGGTCGGGCGGCCGCGCGTCGGGAGGCGCGGATGGTGGATGGCCGCGGTGCTTGCCTGCGGGCCGCAAGCTCTGCTCAGCCACCACAGCGCCGCCGCTCTCTGGGATATCCGGCGCGCCCAGCCAGAGGATGTCCGGCGCGCAGACGTCCACGTGGTCGTGGGCTCCGGGAATGGACGGCTGCGCCCCGGCATCCGCGTGCATCGGCGGCATGACCACGAGGCACCGGGACGGCGCGAAGTCGACGGCATCCCGATCACCCACCCGATCGCCACCCTGGTCGACCTCGCGGCCGACATCCCCGACGGCCAGCTGGAAGCGGCGGTCAACGAGGCTGACCATCTGAAGCTGGTCGACCCCGAACAGCTGCGCGTTGCGATCGATGCCCTGCCCGGGTGGCGCGGGGTGAAGCGGTTGCGGGAGCTGCTGGACGCGCCGACCATCGCCCTCACCGCCACCGAGCTCGAGCGTCTCTTCCTGCCACTCGCCCTTGAGGCTGGCCTGCCGATCCCGCAGACGCAGACCTGGCTGGATGGACACCGGGTCGATTTCTACTGGCCCGATCTCGGCATCGTGGTCGAGGCCGACAGCCTGCGCTACCACCGCACCCCCTTCAAGCAGGCGAGCGACAAGCGGCGCGACAACGCCCATGCGGCCGCCGGCCTGACGCCGCTTCGCTTCACCCACGGTCAGATCGTGCACGAACCCGCCTACGTGCGAGCGACCCTGACGAGAGCGGCGCGGCTTCGGCAACGGGCTCGTTGACGACTTGACCCCACTATGGGTGGGTCAACTCCACAACTTGGCGGGCACCGGCGCCTGGCGGAGAACGAAGAAACGACCGGTGATGACGCTCGTCGCCTGCCTCGCGCGTAGCCTTCGCGCTTAGAAGCTCGGTTGCGCCACCTTCGAGGCCGCTCCCCGCTTGGCTTCCGCGGGGACCGGTCTCTCCCGGTCGCATGGCGAATCTAGCGCCTCCGCCGGTGGCGGTCCAGAGGGGCGCGAACGCGGATTCCGCAAAGTCCGGTAAAGCTCGCCGGAGGCCGGGAGCGGCGCCTGTCCGCGAGCCGGGATACGGTCCCGGCCGGGATGAGCTCGGGATCGGAGGCGTCGGCGCGGCGAGCGCGGCGCAACGTAGTCCTCACGGCCGCGATCGCGGGCCTCGGCGGGCTGCTGTTCGGCTACGACACCGGGATCATCGCCGGCGCCCTGCTCTTCATCAAGCAGGACTTCGACCTCGGCAGCTTCGCCCAGGGCGTGGTCGTCGCGGCGGTGCCGATCGGGGCGATCGCCGGGGCCGCGATCGCCGGCCCGGCGGCCGACACCTACGGCCGCCGGCTGATGATCCTGCTCGCCGCCGCCGTCTTCATCGTCGGGGCGCTGGGGAGCGCCGCCGCGCCCAACGTCGAGGTGCTGACGATCGCCCGGATCGTGATCGGCGTCGCGATCGGGCTCGCCTCCGCCGCCGCCCCCGTCTACATCTCCGAGGTGGCGCCGCCGGAGAGCCGCGGCCGCCTGGTCAGCTTCTTCCAGCTGGCGGTGACGATCGGCATCCTCGTCGCCTATCTGGTCGGGCTCGCCTTCGACCACAGCGAGGACTGGCGCTGGATGCTCGGGCTCGGCTGCGTGCCGGCGCTGGCGCTCGCCTTCGGGATGCTGCGGATGCCGCAGAGCCCGCGCTGGCTGGTGATGAGCGGCGACGACTTCGCGGCGCGGGCGACGCTGGCGAAGATCCGGGTCGACGACCCGGACACGATCGACCGCGAGCTGGAGGAGATCAAGGAGAGCCTCGACGACAAGCCGGGGGCCTGGAGCGAGCTGCTGCAGCCGGTCGTCAAAGCGGCGCTGTTCGTCGGCGTCGGGCTGGCGATCCTGCAGCAGGTGACCGGGATCAACACGGTCATCTACTACGCGCCGACGATCGTCGAATTCACCGGCGTCGACTCCTCCTCCGGGGCGATCCTGGCGGCGGTCGGGGTCGGCGTCATCAACGTCGGCATGACCGTGCTGGCGCTGCGCCTGCTCGACCGCGCCGGACGGCGGACGCTGCTGATGATCGGCGTCACCGGGATGACGATCTCGCTGTTCGCACTCGGCGCCGCCTTCGTCGGCGGCGGTGGCAGCACCCTCGCCTCGATCGTGGCGATCGTCAGCCTGATGACCTACGTCGCCTCCTTCGCGATCAGCCTCGGGCCGATCTTCTGGCTCCTCAACGCCGAGATCTACCCGCTGGCGGTGCGCAGCAAGGCGGCCGGGCTGGGGACGATGGCGAACTGGACCTTCAACTTCATCGTCTCCCTCACCTTCCTGCTGCTGATCGAAGCGGCCGGGCGCAGCGGCGCCTTCTGGATCTACGGCGGCATCTGCATCGTCACCCTCTGGTTCTGCTGGAGGTTCGTGCCGGAGACCAAGGGCAAGCGGCTGGAGGACATCCAGGAGTACTTCCAGGAGCGGGTCGAGCGGCGCAAGACCTCCGGGTAGCGCCGTCCGGATACCCTCTCCGGATGCGGATCGACGAGATCATCGACGCCCGGCGCCCGACCTTCTCGGTCGAGTTCTTCCCG
>Ga0190274_10001225_pt1 | contig 15067 bp, 6 predicted proteins | sample Popmic531T_FD_133002 | JGI IMG/M metagenome (GOLD analysis project Ga0190274, IMG submission 133002) | Populus adjacent soil microbial communities from riparian zone of Yellowstone River, Montana, USA - 531 T | ecosystem: Environmental > Terrestrial > Soil > Riparian zone | place: USA: Montana...
ACCAACTGTGCGCGCCCGGCCCCGACGGGACGTATCGGTTCGACCCCGGTCGCTGCATGAGGGTTGGTAGGGAGCCTCGGTGGTTGAGGAAGGCGCGCTAGCGCCTGTCTCGAAACCCCGGAAAGCCGCGTGCTTGTCCCAACGAGGACCGTTGGTTGTCGACAACCAACTGTGCACGAACCAACTGTGCGCGCCCGGCCCCGACGGGACGTATCGGTTCGACGTCACCGGGCAGACCGGTGCCCCCGCGTGGGAGCATGCCAGGGTGCGCGTGCTGGTCTCCACGACGGCGGGAGCCGGGCACTTCGGCCCGGTGATCCCGGTCGCGCGAGCGTGCGCGGCAGCGGGCCACGAGGTCGTGGTGGCGGCTCCCCGGTCGTTCGCCGCTCAGGTCGAGGGCGCGGGCTTTCGGCATCGGCCGTTTGCCGACGTCCCAGCCGAGGTGATGGGTCCGATCTTCGGCCGGCTGCCGCAGCTGTCGTTCGAGGAGGCGAACGAGGTCGTCGTGACCGAGATCTTCGGCCGCCATGACGCCCGAGCCGCCCTCCCCGGGCTCGTTGAGATCATCGATCAGTGGCGGCCCGACCTGGTGCTGCGAGAGCCCTGTGAGTTCGGCTCGCTCGTCGCCGCGACGGCAGCAGGCGTCCCGCAGGTGGAGGTCGCCATCGGCATGACAGAGACGATCGCCCGGATGCGCGATCTCTTGACCGACCCACTGGCCGAGCTGGACGCCATGGCCGGACTTCCCACCGGATCGGCCGCAGCGGCGATGTCGTCGACGCAGACGATCTCCAGCGTCCCGTCCGTGCTCGACGACGCTCGGGATGGCGGTGCCGGTGGAACCAACGACGTGCACCGGTTCGGTGACCCGACGCTGACCTCCGACTCTCCGTCACTGCCCGACGCGTGGGGCGACCCGTCGCACCCGCTCGTCTACGTCACCTTCGGCTCGGTCGCAGCTGGGCTCCCGAGTTTCGCCCGCATCTACCCGGACGCGGTGGCGAGCTTCGCCGGGCACCCGGTCCGAGTCCTGCTCACCACGGGTAGTGGCGTGGATCCCGCGGATCTCGGCGCCCTCCCGAGCAACGTGCGGGTCGAACGGTGGTGGCCACAACCCGAGGTGATGCCCCACTGCGCGGCCATGGTCGGCCACGGCGGGTTCGGTACGACGATGGCGGCGCTCGCTGCCGGCGTGCCGCAGGTCGTCGTGCCGCTGTTCGCCTTCGATCAACGCGTCAACGCCGCACATGTCGCTGCGGCCGGAGCCGGCATCGATCTCGAGGGCGGGCCGGAGTGCGTCCCGGGTGTCGCCGACGCCGTGGTGCGGCTGATGCGAGACCCGTCCTATCGCCGGGCGGCCGAGTCGGTCGCGTCCGAGATGGCCGCCCTCCCGCCGGTCGCCGACGCCGTGACTCTGCTGGAACGCATCGCAGAACCGTGACCCACGAGAGGTGACGCCGGGCCGCCCGCTACCGTGCGGCAGGTGACGAACCTGCTGATCCGCAACGCCCGCCTGGTGCCGCTCGGCGCCGTTCAGACCAGGGACGGGCAGACCAGGGACGGGGAGACCGCACCCGACGGCCCGGTCGACATCGCCGTCGAGCACGGGGTGGTGACGGCGGTCGGGACTCGCCTGGAGCGAGCCGTCGGGGTGGAGGAGATCGACGCCGAGGGGCGCTGGGCGATCCCCGGGCTCTGGGACCAGCACACCCACCTGGCGCAGTGGACGCTGTCGTCGCAGCGGCTCGACCTCGCGGGCGCCCGATCGCCCGAGGACGCCACCCGGATGGTCGCCGAGCGGATCGCCGAGTTCCCCGACCTCCCGGTGATCGGGTGGGGTCACCGGTCCGCGGGCTGGCACCGCGAGGTCACCGTGTCGGAGCTCGACGCGGTCTCCGGCGACACCGCCGTGGTGCTGATCAGCGGCGACGGCCACCACGCCTGGCTCAACACGACCGCGTTGCTGCACCTGGCGATGCCGGTGCGCGACTCGGTGGTGCGCGAGACCGAGTGGTTCGCGGCGTACCCGCGCCTGGTCACCCTGGTCGGCAACGACGGCACCTCGCCCGAGGCCTACCGCCGGATGCTCGAGAGCGCCGCGGCCCAGGGGATCACGGGCATGGTCGACTTCGAGTTCGGGGCCGGCGTCGGCGAGTGGGTGGAGCGCTGGGCAGAGGGCTGCGACCTGCTGCGGATCCGCGCGGCGACGTACACGCACCAGCTCGACGAGGTGATCGCGGCGGGCCTGCGCACGGGAGACGCGCTCCCGGGCTGCGACGACCGCGCGACGATGGGTCCGCTCAAGATCATCAGCGACGGCTCGCTCAACACGCGCACGGCCTGGTGCTGTGAGCCGTACGGCGACGCCCACCAGCTCGAGTACCCGTCCGGTCAGCCGAACCTCTCCGGCGCCGACCTGCGCGACCACCTCGCCCGAGCCCACGCCGCCGGCCTGGAGATCGCGACCCACGCGATCGGCGACGCCGCCGTCCAGGAGGCCCTGGCCGCGTACGCCGACACCGGAGCCCGCGGGTCGATCGAGCACGCCCAGATGGCGCGCCGCGACGACGTACGACGAATGGCGCAGCTCGGCATCCGGGCCAGCGTCCAGCCCGCGCATCTACTCGACGACCGCGACCTCACCGACAAGATCTGGGGCGAGCGCGCGGAGCGGTGCTTCGCCTTCCGGTGGATGCTGGACGACGGGGTCGAGCTGGCGCTGGGCTCCGACGCCCCGGTCTCGCCGCTCGACCCGTGGCTGGCGATGGCCGCCGCCGTGCACCGCAGCGCGGACGACCGTGGACCGTGGCACGGCGAGCAGGCGTTGACCGTCCGCGAGGTGCTGGCTGCCTCGGTCGACGGTCAGCCGACGATCGGGGCCGGCTCCCGCGGCGACGTGGTGCTCCTCGACCGTGACCCGCTGCTGCGTGACCTGGATGCGACCGACACCGCCGCGCTGGGTGGCGCGCTCCGGGGGATGCCGGTCGCCCTGACGACGGTCGCCGGGCTGGTCGTCAGCGACGCCCGCTGACGATCAGCCCCGCCGCCGCCGTACGCCGACGACGGTCAGCGCGGCGCCGGCCAGCAGCAGGCTGAGGCCGAGCCACGGCGCCCAGGTCGGCAGGTCGTTGCCGGTGCCCGGGAGGCCGCCGCTGTCCTCGGAACCTTCGGCGCAGTCGCTCGTGACCTCGACCGGGACCCGCACGTCGACCACGCCACCGCGGCCGTCCGCGACCTGGTAGCGGACCACGAAGTCCTTGTCGCCGGACGTCGAGATCTTGAGCTTCCCGTTGTCGGTGAGAGTGGCGACCACGTCGTCCGGGACGTCGACCGAGCCCTTCACGATGCGCAGCCGGTCGCCGTTGGCGTCGGTCACGAAGGCGAACGGGTCGACCACCACGCTGCCGTCGCACTCGACCTGGATGCCGGCACCGGCAGCCCCGTCGCCGTCGAACTCGGGGACGTCGTTCTGGAAGACCGCGAAGTCCGCGTCGAGCGTGGGCTCGTCCGTGAGCGTCAGCCGGGTGACGGTCGGGTCGCCGCCGTCGAGGTCGGAGATCGGCGCGTCCGGCGCCTGCACCGTGTCGCCGTCGAGCGTCACGACGTACTTGCCCGGAGCGAGCCCGGTCACCAGGTAGAACGGGTCGCCCGGGACGGGGACGCCCCCGCGTGCTCGCGGCTGTGTCGTCGGCGGGTCGCCGGTCACCTGCTGGACGGTGACGTCGTCGTCGGTGCCGTCCACGCCGTCGGGACCGAGGTAGCGGACGGACACTCCGACGCCCTGGAGCGCGGGCTCGTCGGCCTGCCGCTCACCGTCGCGGTTGACGTCGCGCCAGACCAGGTCGCCGATCTCCGAGTCGCCGACGTAGCCGAAGTCCTGGTCCAGGTTGCTCGCGCCGCCGGCCAGCGTCAGCGCCGAGACCGAGTCGGCGCCGCCGTCGGGATCGGCGGTGACCCTCACGCCGCTCGGGAGGTCCGCCTGGGTGATCGTCACCCGGTAGTCCCCACCCGGCAGGCCGGTGAACAGGTAGCCGCCGTCGGCGTCGGTCGCCTGCTTCAGCTGCCCGTCGTCGGCGTTGCCGAAGGTGTCGTCGAATCCGGCCCAGTCGAGGGTCACGGTGACGCCGGCGAGGCCGGGCTCGGTCGGGTCCTGGACGCCGTCGCCGTCGAGGTCCCACCAGACGAAGTCGCCGAGGCGACCGGTGCCGGCGTACCCGAAGTCGTCGTCGCGCGCGTTCTCGAGCGGGTCGATCTGACGGTCGGCTCGGTTGTCGTTGCCGCCGTCGAGGTCGTAGACCGGCACCAGTCCGTCCGGGAGGCTGGTGGGATCGACCACGACCCGGCTGACGCCACTCGGGACGTTGTCGACGAGGTACTTGCCCTGCGGGTTGGTCGTGGCGGGGTCGAGGTCCGCGTCATCCGCGTTGCCGAGGACGTCGTCGAAGCCGCCCCAGCGCGTGGAGAGCCGGACACCGGGGATCCGCGGCTCTCCTGCGTCGATCGTCCCGTTGCGGTTGAAGTCCAGCCACACGTCGTCGCCAAGTGAGGCGGTGCCCGCCAGCCCGAAGTCGAAGTCGAGGTCGGTGGCCGTCACGGTCGCGATGCCGACTCCGTCGCGCGCGCCCTCGCGGTCGTAGCTGACCCGCAGGGAGCCGAAGCGCTCGCCGGCCAGGGCGACCCGGATCACGCCCGAGGGCACGCCCTGGACCGCCCAGCGCCCGTCGGCGCCGGTCTCCACGTTCGTCGCCAGGATGACGTTGTCCGCCTGGGTCGCCAGGAGGCCGTCGCGGCCCGCCCAGGTGACGGTCAGGCGTACGCCGGGCACCGGCGGCTCGTCGGGATCGGCGTCAGGCCCGGGGGTGTCCGGCCCGAACGAGTCGCTGTCGACGTCGAGCCAGACCAGGTCGCCGATGGTCTGGGCACCCCGGTAGCCGAAGTCGACGTTGCGCGCGTCCTCCCCGGTCGCGATGGTCCGCAGCGCGGTGTGCGGGGTGCCGGTGCCGTCGAGGTCGAAGGTCGGCACCACGTCGCCCGGGAGCGTGCTCGCGACCACGGTGACCCGCACCTGTCCGGCCGGGACCCCCTCGATGAGATATCCGCCGGCGGGGCCGGTCGTGGTCGTGACGGTGATGTCGTCGCCGCCCCCGAAGGCACCGTCGAAGCCCCACCACGTCACGTCCACGTCCACGCCGCCGATCCCGGGCTCGGCCGGGCCCTGGGCGCCGTCCCCGTTGATGTCGAACCAGACGAAGTCGCCGACGCTGCCGGTCCCGCCGTACCCGAAGTCGACGTCGTCCGCGTCCTCGTCCTCCGGCAGCAGGCGCTCGGCCTGGCCGTTGGCCGGCGCCGTGAGGTCGTACGTCGCGGTCAGTCCGGCCGGCACGCTGCTGGGTCGGACGGTCGCGCGGAACCTGCCGGCCGGCAGGTTCTCGAAGGTGTACTCCCCGTCGGCGTCGGTGGTCTGCGAGCCGAGGTCGAGGTTGTCGCCGGTCGTCGCGAGCAGACCGTCGGGTCCGGCCCAGACGAGGTCGATGATCACGTTTGCGATGCCGGGCTCGGTGCCCTGCTGGGTGCCGTTGCGGTTCATGTCGAACCACACGGTGTCGCCGAGCGACCGGGTGCCGTTGTAGCCGAAGTCCTGGCCGAGGTCGACCCCGTCCTCGGGGAGCGTGAGGGCAGAGGTCGACGGCGTGCCGATGCCGTCCGCGTCGTACGTCGGAGCGAGCCCGGGCGGCAGCGTGAGGGTGTCGATGTCGACCCGGTAGTTGCCGGCCGGCACGAGGTGCGGCGCGGGCGGCGGCGGGGGCGGGACGTCGTTGGTCGACCAGCTGCCGTTGGCGCCGGTGGTGCGCTGGTAGGTCACGTTGTCGGTGCCGCCGGCCACCCCGTCGGGGCCGAACCAGGTGACCGTGACGCCGACGCCCGGGATGCCCGGCTCGCCCGCGTCCTGGACGCCGTCGCCGTTGAGGTCCAACCAGACCCGGTCGCCGATCTCGCCGCCGTCGAGGTTGACGTAGCCGTCGGCCGAGATCGCGGCCGACGGGTAGGTCCGCACGAAGGCGGCCCCGCCGGTCTGCTCGGTCGTCGGCAGCCCGTAGAACTGCGTGACGTCGGCGTGGTTGTGCAGCTCCGGCCCGGCCGGGTCCAGGTCGGCCCGGGGGAACGTCGCGGGCACCGTCAGCGTGTAGTCGATGCGCACCGTCTGGCCGGGCAGGATCGTCGGGATCCGCCAGGTGAGGCAGGCGTCGCCGGTGCCCAGGGTGCCGTCGACCACGAGGTAGTCGGTGGTGCCGACCACGCCGCCGGCCGGCACGGTCAGGCGGGAGTCGCCCAGGCAGCTGCCCCCGGAGGACTCGCTGTCCGGCTCGTCGCCGACCGTGACGTCGTACGCCGTCCAGTCGCTGGGGTTCTCGACGACCAGCTGGTAGCTGACGGTCCCGCCGATCTCGCCCCGCGCCGGGGTGCCCGAGGTCGTGACCCTCAGCCCGCCGTCGACGTTGGTCTGGACCCGCTTGGCGAGGGTGAGCGTCGGCTCGGCGATGTCCACCTGGGCGGTGTCGTCGAGCGAGCCGGTGCCCCAGGTCAGGGTCGCGGTGTTGGTGAGGGTCGAGCCGTCGACGGTCCCGGCGAGGTTGCGGACCCGCACCTCGTAGGTGATCGTCACGACGCGCACGAACTCGCTCGCGCCCACGTTGCCGAACCGCCACTCCGGGGACGTGCTGGTGGCGGTGCCGTTGAGCTCCGGGGTCCCGTTCTGGTTGAAGAAGGCGATGTCGTCGGCGTCGCAGTTCGTGCAGTGCGCGCTGACGGTGCGCAGGTACGTCGAAGCGTTGGTGGCGTCGGTCCCGTTGTCGCCGAGGTCGTCGGTGATCGTGGTGTCGCCGTAGTCGAGGCCGGGGAAGAGCGTCGTCGTGACCGTGTACGTCGCGGTGTCGCCGACGGTGGTGAGCGAGGTGTCGGCGACCTTCGCGAACGTCGGGGAGGCGACCCGCACCCGGGCGTCGTCCGTGGCGATGTAGCCAGGGCAGGTCGCCGGCGAGCACCCGGATGTGCTGGTCCGCTCGCCGCCCGGGCTGCCGGCCATCGAGGTCGTGGTCGCCGTCGCGGTGTTGGTGAGGACGTCGTTGGCGGTCAGCGGCGCGTTCAGCCGGACGGAGTAGTGCAGCGTCACCGATGTGCCGGGCGACAGCCCGGGGGTGCCGTCGCCGTCGGGGTCGACGCCGAGGTTCCAGGTGATGACCGGGCCGGGGCCGACGCTGCCGCCGCCGGCGTCGACCACCGCGTCGACCTCGTTGCCGCCGAGGTCGTCGGTGACGACCGTGCCGTGGGCGGTGCTGACGGCGTTGCCGGCGACGTTCGAGACGACGACCGTGTAGGGCACCACGGCGCCGGGGAGCACGGTGTCGGTGGTGTCGGCCTCCTTGGTGATGGCGATGTCGGGCTCGACGATCGCGGTCGACACCGACGACTGCAGGGTGCGGGTGTCCGTCGCGGCCGACGGGTCCAGGTCGTAGGTCAGGTCGGCGGTGTTGGTGACGTTGCCCGGGCGCACGTTGGCGTTGACGTCGTCGACGGTCGCGTCGAACTGCAGTCGGACGCAGGCCTGGGTGCCGACGGGCGGCGAGACGGTGCCACCCCTGGTGACCGTGATCGCGTTCGGGGTGCTGGTGTCGACATCGGCGGGCGGCGCCGCGGCGTAGGACCCACAGGCACTGCCGCTCGGGGAGGCGACGCCGTACTCGACCACGACCGAGGCGGGGTCGAGGGTCTGGCCGGTGCCGGCCAGGTCGTCGGAGAGCACGAAGCCCTGGGTCGCCGTACCGCCCGACTGCAGCGCGGTCACCGTGTAGTGGATGGTCTCGCCGATCGTGGCCTGGTCGGCGGCCGCGTTGCCGGGCTCGTCGACCGCCGTGGTGCGGGTCTTCGTCAGGGTGATGCCCGGGCTGTAGATCTTGGCGGTGTCGTCGGCGGGATCGGTGTTGGCGTCGGCGTCCCTGGCCGGGTTGATGTTGTCGCGCGGCACGTAGGTGAAGTCGGGGCCGTTGTTGGTGTCCGAGTGGTACTCCACGATGCCGGCGTGGTTGGTCCACTCCGACCCGGCGGGGACCAGCCCGGTGTCGGTGGGCAGGGTCCAGGTGTAGGTGAGGACCACGGAGTCGCCGGCCGGAACATTGATCCCGGTCCAGGTGATCCGGCCGGCGCCGTTGTCGCAGGTGCCGCCGCCCGGGACGGCGATGCCCGCGCAGTCGGCGTCCAGTGCGGGGTCGCCCGGGCTGTTCGTGTTCCGGGGCAGCAGGTCCCAGACGACCGCGTCCGTGGCGTCGCGGGTGCCGGTGTTGGTGACCGTGACCGAGTAGGTGACCGCGGTGCCCGCGACCACGTCGGTCACCTGCGGTACGCCGGGGGCCGGGTGGGTCTCGTCGGCGGCCGGGTCGGGGCGGTCGACCTCGGTGATGCCCTTCTCCAGCCCGAGCTCGGCCTCGGCGAACTGGACACCCGCGGAGTCCGGCACCACGAACACCTCGCCATTGGTGTTCTGGAACGAGAAGCGCGCGTTGTTGGTGAAGACGTCGCCCGAGGTGCCGTTGTCCGGGATGGTGTCGGGCGTGCCGCCGTTGGTGAGGTCGGCGGCGAAGACCACCTGGGCAACCTGGGCCGGTTGCACGGTGGTGCCGGGGATGAGCCGCCACTCGAGCCGCTGGCCGGTGGCGGGGCCGCCGGTGATGGTCGGCGGGAGGGTCTCGATCGGCCGCACCTCGTTGTCCGGGCCCGCCCCCGAGGAGCCGGCGACGTACTCGAACCCGACGGGGAGGAAGTCGACCAGCGACGTGTCCCGGGTGTTGAGGAAGTCCGGTCCCTTGGCGGTCAGCCGGAAGCAGACCCGGTCGCCCGGCCCGACGCCCGCCGCGAGGTCCGGGTCCCAGCTGATGTCGGTGCCGTCCCCGCAGTCGGCACCGTCGGCGGGGACGCCGACGTCCTTGCGGAAGGTGATCGACGTGCCCGACTGCTGCTGGCTGGTGTCGTCGGTGACGTCGTTGTCGACGTGGCCGGTCGGCAGGTCCGGTCCGAGCGGACCGAAGGTCTCGACGTTCGCGTCCAGGTCCGCCGTGTTGACCCAGGTGTCGTTGGCCGACACCGGCCGGCCGGTGCCGCTGACGTAGTTGGCGAGCGCGACGGTGGAGAACGAGATGTCGTAGGTGACGTTCGGCCCGCTCGGCCCGCCGGGGACGTTCCAGGTCAGCGTGGTCTGGCCGTTGGTGCTGTTGAAGCTGGTGCTCGAGTACGCCGGGTTGGGCGGCGGCGCCGTCGTGCCGGCGCACCCGGGGTGCGCGCTGCCGATCGGGCAGAGGCCGTCCGGCGTGGTGTCGGTGACGGTCAGGCCGCTGACCCCGCCGTCGGTGACGTACTCGGACGTGCGGAGGTGGAGCGTCCAGGTCGAGACGCCGCCCTGCTGGATCGTCGGGACGTCCACCGTCTTGTAGACGGAGAGGTCGACGGCGGTCACCGTCTCCTCAGCCTCGACCACGGTCGTCGTGCCACCGAACGTCGAGCCGGCCCGCACGTAGTTGGTGTACGTCGCGCCGTCCTCCGGGTTGCCGTCGGGGACGGCGCCCTGGGTGGTGAACGGTCCGGTGTTGTTGTCGAGGTTCGACGCCTGGTTGCCGGACGCCGGGGACGGTGCGCCGCCCGGGAAGGTGAGCGTGTTGGCGCGCTGCGGGATCGCGGCGACGTACACCATCGAGACCGTGGTGTCCGCCGGGATGGTGGCGCCGCCGCCGAGGATGTCGGCGATGTTCCAGACGACGTGGGTGTAGACGCCGGCGGGGATACCGGACGGGACGGTCGAGGTGGTCTCGACCGAGGACGGCTCGTAGCAGGTCGCGCCGCCGAAGCCCGGTGCGTTGCCGGGGTTCAGCGGCCCGGAGCCCGGGTACTCCTCTCGATTCGAGTTGTCGGCGGTGCCGCAGCCGAGGAACTCGATGCCGGCGGGGATCCAGTCGTCGATCGTGGTGACGCCGACGCTGCCCTGGCTCCCGGTCTCGGCGGTGAGCGTGTAGAGCGTCTGGTGGTCGTGCACGCCGCGGAGCAGCTCGCTCTCCGGCGACGGCTCCGACTTCGTGAGCAGGATCGGCACCAGGAGGGTCGAGTCGGCGGTCGGGGAGGGTGCCTGCTCGATGCCGGCGCCGCTCGGCGGCACGGCCGTGACCGGGTCGGTCGAGCCGCTCGCCTGGAACTGCGGGACCGTGGCGTCGTCGTCGCTGAAGTAGGCGTCGACCGGTGCCTCGACGGTCTCACCGACCTCCCAGAGCTCGGGGGCGCCGGTCCCGACGTCGTGGTGCAGCGAGTAGTTGAACCGATAGACGCTGCCGGCGTTGATGTCGACGAGGTTCTCCCAGACCACGACGGTGTCGAGGACGTCACCGGCCGCGTTGGTCTCGACGATGGTCCGGGCCGGCGCCTGGTCCGACGACGAGACGCTCACGCCCGGCGGCACGGTGACCGAGAAGGCGACATTGAAGGCCCGGTCGTCGCCGGTGTTGCGGAAGCTCACCTCGACCGGCGTCTCCCGGCCGATCAGGGTCTGGCCCGGGATGCTCTGGGTGACCTGGAGGCTCGCGGCGGCGTCCGCCCGCGGGGTCAGCGACTGGGGGAGCGGGACGACGGCGAGGACCGTCGCGGTCAGTGCGGCCGCAGCGAGGATCGCCCCCCAGGTCCGCGAGTGTTCAGGACGGGGTCGGGTTGCCAGCCTCGAGCTCAGCACCAATGCATCGTAAGCACGGATCGGCCGGTCTGGACCGGCCCGAATCGGGTGAACAGGCGACCCTGGTCGTCCGCTATCAGCGCAGTACGTCGAGGAGGAGCTCGGCGACCGCCTGCTGCTCGACGGCGAGCGGGTGGTAGGCGAGAGCACGGTCGGCGGAGGTCACCCGGCCGTTGATCCACGGCTCGTCGCCGCAGATGTCGTGGCCCTCGCTGGGCCCCCAGACGTCGACGTACTCCGCGTCGGTGTCGCGGGCGGCCTCCTGGACCGCGTCGTTGAGGTCCTCGTTGACCTCTCGCGCGAAGGCGTAGTCGCCCTCGGCGAGCGGGAGGTCGTCGCAGCTGCCGGACTCCGGCACGATCTGCGGATAGCCCACCAGCAGGACCCGGGCCTTCGGGGAGCGCTCGCGCACCCCGGCGACGATGTCGGCGAGGTTGCTGCGGATCCGGTCGAGCGTCGCCTCGGTCCGGCCCTCGAACCTGCGGGTGCACGGACTGCCGGTGGGGTCCGAGGAAGCCAGCTTGGTGCAGCCGCCGAGCACGGACCCGAACAGGCCGCCGTCGTTGCCGCCGAGGCCGATGGTGACCAGGTCGGTGCCGTGGCGCAGCGCGTCGAACTGCGGGGGTACGGCGCCGGTCATCCCGCGCTGCGGTGTCGTCATGTTCTCCGTGGCGGCGCCGCTGCAGCTGACGTCGGTCAGCGCCGTCCCGGGCATCCCCTGGGCGACCAGGGCTGGGTAGTTGACGCCCGAGCGGAGGCAGGCGTTGCTGGTGTCGGTCGGCGGCACGAGCGGGGCCGCGGTGTAGGAGTCGCCGAGCGCGACGTACTCGTCGTACCGCGTCGGCGCGGCCACCGGGCTGCCCGTGGTCTCGGCGGGTCCGGGTGGGGGAGCGCTCTCGGGGTCGCCGCCGCACCCGGCGAGGAGGACCCCCGGCAGGAGCAGCGTGATCAGGGCACGGCGCATGACCCCGACCGTACGGGCGGGGCGGATACTGGCGACCATGGCCTCCACCGACGACCCGGCCGCGCCGAGCGGAGGCGAGTCCCTGCTGACCGTGGTGATCGCCCTCACCGCCAACACGGTGCTGGCGGTCGCCAAGACCGTGGCCGCCCTGCTGACCGGCTCGGCCGCGATGGTCGCCGAGGCCGCGCACTCCTGGGCGGACTCGGGCAACGAGGTCTTCCTGCTCATCGCCGAGCGCAGCGGCAGCCGCCCGCGCGACGAGGAGCACCCGCGCGGGTACGGGCGGGCGACGTACGCCTGGTCGATGATCGCGGCCTTCGGGCTCTTCACCGCCGGGGCCGTCGTCTCCATCTGGCACGGCGTCACGCAGCTGACGTCCGAGTCGGAGGAGACCAGCTACCTCGTCAACTACGTGGTGCTCGGCATCGCGTTCCTGCTCGAGGGCACGTCGTTCGTGCAGGCCAGCCGGCAGGTGCACGGCGCCTCGCGGCGGTTGGCGATGCACCCGCTGCGCTACGTCACCCAGACGTCCAACCCGACGCTGCGCGCGGTCTTCTTCGAGGACTTCTCCGCGCTGCTCGGCATCCTGATCGCCGCCGCCGGAATCGGGCTGCACCAGCTCACCGGCAACGCGATCTTCGACGCGATCGGGTCGATCGCGATCGGGGTGCTGCTGGCCTTCGTCGCGGTGTTCCTGATCCGCCGCAACATGGACTACCTCCTCGGCGAGGCGCCGACGGCCGAGACCCGGTCCCGGGTCATCGCCGGGATCCTCGAGCACCCGCAGGTCGAGCGGCTCACCTACCTGCACCTCGAGTACGTCGGGCCGGCGCGGGTGTTCGTGGTGGCCGCCGTGGACCTCGTCGGCGACGACACCGAGGCGCACCTCGCCGTACGCCTGCGTGCCGTCGAGGCCGACATCGAGCGGCACCCGCTGGTCGAGGACGCCGTGCTCACGCTCTCGCTGCCGGACCGGCCCTCGCTCACGCCGTAGCTCAGCCCATCGGGTCGGCCGACCCGCGCAGGTAGGCGAGCACCGCGGATCGCGGGCGTCCTGACAGGGAGTCCTGACGGTTGACAGCCGTTGCAACCCCCGACAAGCGCATGAATCCCCGGTCGACCGGGGATTCATGCGCGGCAAATTTCCGCGAAACGCTTGACGAATAATATGTAAGTGCGCTGAACTAACAAACGTGACCACGACCTCTCCGGTGGGCCGGCAGCTCCGGCCCCGCGGCAAGCTCCTCCAGGAGGACGCCCGTCGCCACCACCGGTCGCTGCTGCTGCAGCAGCTCTTCCGGGAGGGTCCGGCGAGCCGTGCCGACCTGGCCCGCACCAGCGGGCTGACCCGGGTCACCGTCTCCGACCTGGTCGGCGAGCTGGTCGCCGACGGGCTGGTCGAGGAGCTCGGTGCTCCGGCCGAGAGCCGGGTCGGCAAGCCGCCGATGCTGGTCGGGCTGGCGGCCGACTCGACGCACGTGATCGGCATCGACCTGTCGGCAACGGACCGGATGACCGGCGCCGTCATCAACCTCGCGGGCCAGGTCCAGGCGCGCCACGAGCTCCCCCTCGACGGCGCGGTCGGCGAGGCCGCCGTCGCCCTCGTCCACCAGCTCGCCGAGGCCCTGATCGCGATGACCGACCGGCCGGTGCTCGGCATCGGCGTCGGCAGCCCCGGCGTCGTCGACGCGGCCGGCACCGTCATCGACGCCCCGAACCTCGCGTGGACCGACACCCCCCTGGCGGCGAGCCTCACGGACGCGCTCGGCGTGCCGGTCTTCGTCGCCAACGACGCCAACACCGCCGTCCTCGGCGAGCACACCTTCGGCGCCTCCGGTGACGGCGGCCTGATGGTGCTCCGGATCGGGACCGGCGTGGGTGCCGGCCTGGTGCTCGGGGGGTCGCTGTTGCACGGCCATCTCGGCGCCGCGGGCGAGATCGGCCACGTCGTCGTCGACCCGGACGGCGAGCGCTGCGCCTGCTCGCGCACCGGCTGCCTGGAGACGATCCTCGCCGTACCCCACCTGCGGAAGCGGCTCGAGGCAACGAGCAACCCCGACGAGGTCCTCGGCCGCGTCGGTGAGCAGCTCGGGGCGGCACTCGCGCCGGTCGTGGGGACGCTCAACCTCCACGAGCTCGTGCTGAGCGGCCCGCAGGAGCTGCTCGACGGGCCGCTGCTCGAGGCCACCGACCGGCGCATCCGCGAGCGGACCATGCCGGTCAGCTCCGCCGGGCTCGTGGTCCGCACCTCGGAGCTGGGGGAGGACGTGGTGCTCGTCGGCGCCGCCGTCCTCGTCCTCTCCGGACAGCTGGGCGTGTCATGAGGGCCGCCCGCCCATCAGTTGTACGGCCGTCATCCCGACGGACCGGCACCCAGGTCCCGGCTCAGCGCCGCCCCTGGAACTTGATTCACAACATCAGGCAGACGCAAGAGAGGAACCACTGAGGTGCGCATCAAGAAGACGATCGCGGGCGCTGCGCTGGCCACCCTGGCACTGACCGCCCTGGCGGCCTGTGGCAGTGACAGCGACGGCGGCGACAACGAGAGCAGCGGCCCCAAGTCGGCCGACATCCGGGTCTGGCTCAACGGTACGGACACCCCGCAGGAAGCGCGGGACTGGCTGAAGAAGACCTTCGAGGACCAGAACCCCGGCTCCACGCTGACCATCGAGCAGCAGGAGTGGGACGGCCTCGTCGAGAAGCTGACGACCTCCCTGTCCAGCGCGTCCGAGACCCCGGACGTCGTCGAGATCGGCAACACGCAGGCTCCGACCTTTACGTCGGCCGGCGCCTTCTCCGACATGACCGACCAGCTCGACAGCCTCGGCGGCGACGACCTGCTGCAGGGCTTCGTCGACGGCGCCACGATCGACGGCAAGACGTACGCCGTGCCGTACTACGCCGGCTCGAAGTACGTCTTCTACCGCAAGGACCTCTTCAAGGCCGCCGGCATCGACGCCGTGCCGACGACGATGGACGAGTTCATCGACGACGCCATCAAGCTGAAGAAGGCCAACCCGAAGCCGGCCAACTTCTCCGGCTTCTGGTTCCCCGGCCAGGACTGGCGCAACGGTGCTGCCTTCATCTGGGACAAGGGCGGCGACCTGGCCACCGCGGACGGCGACGAGTGGAGCGGCTCCCTGGAGTCCGACGAGTCGATCGCTGGCCTCGAGACCGCGCAGAAGCTCTTCACCGAGGCCTCGGGTGCGGCCAAGGACGGCAACGAGGCCGACTCGTGGACGCCGTTCTGTGCCGGTGAGATCGGCATGGTCTCGGCCCCCGGCTGGATCAAGGGCCTGATCCTGGACCCGAAGACCGGGTGCCCCGACACGTACGGCAAG
>Ga0190274_10001226_pt1 | contig 15066 bp, 12 predicted proteins | sample Popmic531T_FD_133002 | JGI IMG/M metagenome (GOLD analysis project Ga0190274, IMG submission 133002) | Populus adjacent soil microbial communities from riparian zone of Yellowstone River, Montana, USA - 531 T | ecosystem: Environmental > Terrestrial > Soil > Riparian zone | place: USA: Montana...
AAGCTGATGCAGACGAGCGGGCCATCGAACCCACCCGGTCCCGTAGCAGAATTACCGCCCGCTTCCATGCAGGAAGCCGTGCCTGACAGTGCAGCTCGGACACGAGAAGCGTTTCGTGGTCGCGAGCGGGAGACAAGATAAGTGAAAAACTATACGTCGACGCTATTAGGGATTCTCGTCGCACTGTTGCTCCTGGCCAGTTCCTCGCTGTACATTGTGGACCAACGCCAGCAAGCGATCCTGTTTCAGCTCGGAGAGGTGGTGGATGTAAAGACATCCCCAGGGCTATATTTCAAGATTCCTCTTGCCCAGAACGTACGCTACTTCGATTCGCGCATTCTGACCATGGATACGGCTGAGCCGGAGCGATTCATCACTTCCGAAAAAAAGAACGTTCTGGTGGATCTTTTCGTGAAATGGCGCATCGTCGATGTCAAGCAGTATTACGTAAGCGTCCGCGGGGATGAAATGCTGGCACAGACCCGCCTCGCCCAAACGGTAAATTCCAGTCTTCGCGACGAATTCGGGAATCGTACGGTACATGATGTGGTGTCTGGAGAGCGCGACAAAATCATGGAAATCATGCGTCAGAAAGCCGACGCCGATGCGCGCAAGATCGGCGTAGAGGTAGTGGACGTTCGCTTGAAGCGGGTGGATTTGCCACAGGAAGTAAGCGAATCCGTATATCGGCGCATGGAAGCGGAGCGGAAACGGGTGGCAAATGAACTCCGTTCCACTGGATCCGCGGAGTCAGAAAAAATCCGTGCGGACGCGGATCGCCAACGTGAGGTCATCCTCGCGGAAGCGTACCGCAAAGCCCAGGAAGTAAAAGGTCGAGGCGATGCTAAAGCCTCGGCAATCTACGCCGGCGCCTTTCAGGCCAATCCGGAGTTCTATGCCTTCTATCGCAGCATGGATGCCTACAAGCAGAGTTTCAAGAATAAGGGCGACATGCTGGTCCTCGAACCTACCTCGGAGTTTTTCAAGTACATAAAAAACTCCGGAAGGACCGCTCCTAAATAGACAAACTTGCCTGCAGGTGAAGACGCCTCCATGCGCTCCATAGCTGCGCGCTGGCAACAGCCAGATTATCAATCGGCACGGTAAATGGCGGCCCCGTATTCGTGACTTTTCGCAATTCGTCGCAATTCTCTTCGAAAAATTGCACATGCACCTGAAGGCCCTGTAGCGGCATGTTGGATACTATACTAATGGCGTTTGCCCTGATGCTTGTACTAGAGGGCCTCCTGCCATTTTTGGTACCCGGCTTTTGGCGCGACACCTTTCAGAAGCTGACTGAGATCGGCGATAACCACATACGTTTTATCGGCCTGACCTCGATGCTGGCGGGACTGCTTCTGCTTTACCTTGTGAAATAGGCTGGCTCTGCCAGCTTCTCCATTCTCCAATATCTCTCATGCCTGCGTGGATTCTTCCAGAATATATTGAGGACCTCCTTCCTGCCGAGGCGCTGCGCCTAGAAATGATGCGGCGCCGGGTCATAGACTTGCTGCTGTTGCACGGATACGAACTGGTGGGGCCACCGTTGTTGGAATATGTGGAATCATTACTCACCGGTAGTGGCGGTGACGCAAATTTGCGGATGTTCAAGGTAGTTGATCAGCTGAGCGGGCGGATGATGGGACTTAGAGCGGATATGACGCCCCAAGCCGCACGAATTGACGCCCATTTATTGAATCGTAGGGGGGTTGCGCGTCTTTGTTATGCGGGCAGCGTACTACATACCCTGCCGTCGGGCCTGACCCGTACCCGGGAGCCCCTTCAGATAGGGGCCGAACTATATGGTCATGCCGAACTGGAAAGCGACCTAGAAGTTCAGCAACTGATGCTTCGATCCCTGGCAGTCGCAGGGATCGAAGGAATTCACATTGACTTGGGACACGTTGCCGTGTTTCGCGGCCTCGTTAGGGGCGCGGGCATTCAAGCTGAATTGGAAAAGGAGTTATTTGGCGTGCTACAGGCAAAAGATACATACGCACTAAAGGAACTATGCGGGAAACTGGGAGAGAATGTAGAGGCGGAGGCTCGGCGAGCATTATTGATGTTGCCCCAACTGTACGGTGACGAAAGTGTATTGGCCGCCGCATGCAAATACCTCCCCGACTATCCGGAAATCCAGACCGCCCTGAGCGAACTGAAGATCGCAGGTGAGGAGTTGCGCCCATTAGTAGATACGCTCGCGTTCGACCTCGCTGATTTGCGCGGCTATCACTATCACAGTGGTATGGTATTTGCAGCTTATACGAGCGGAAGTCCCAATGCGATTGCTGTGGGCGGACGATACGACGAGGTTGGCAAGGCGTTCGGCAGAGCTCGACCCGCCACCGGTTTCAGTATGGACATACGCGAACTTTCCAGCCTAGTGCAGATGGACCCATCTTCGCAAGGGATTCTGGCGCCTTATGCGAAGGGGGATAAGAAACTTGAGGAAAAAATTGGACAGCTCCGTAGCGAAGGGCAGGTAGTGGTGGTCAATTTGCCCGGGCATGAGCATGATGGTCAGGATATGCCGAATTGCAACCGTAAATTGACGCTGATCCAGGGAGTCTGGTCGGTTGTGAATATTTAAATTGAAAGCCGTTGCTGTCGATACGGCAAAAAATTTCCGGAGAGGCTCTTTCTTTGCTCTCTATGCTCAACGATGTATTAATCCTACAGACTGGCGAACATGAACAAAAATGTGGTTGTCATCGGAACCCAATGGGGTGATGAAGGCAAGGGTAAAATTGTGGACTGGCTTACGGACCATGCCCAGGGAGTAGTCCGCTTCCAAGGGGGGCACAACGCTGGTCATACGCTTGTCATTGGCGGCAGGCAAACAGTGTTGCATCTGATCCCGTCAGGAATCTTGCGGCCGGATGTCGCCTGTTACATCGGTAATGGCGTGGTGATATCTCCCCACGCACTGTTGGATGAGGTGGACATGCTCGAAAACGCGGGAGTAGATGTACGCGGGAGGCTTCGTATCAGTGAAGCCTGCCCTCTTATCCTGCCCTGTCATATCGCGCTGGACAACGCCAGGGAGACAGCCAAGGGGCTGGAAAAAATCGGCACCACCGGACGGGGTATTGGCCCGGCCTACGAGGACAAAGTAGCACGTCGCGCCGTTCGGCTGCAGGACCTTTTCCACCGTGACCGGTTTGCCGCCAAATTGGGTGAAATGCTGGATTATCACAACTTCGTGCTGAAAAATTATTTCCAGGCCCCTGTCGTAGATTTTCAGCAGACCATGGATGACACGCTCGCTCTTGCGGATCGCATAAAACCTATGATGGCAGACGTGCCACAGCTTTTGTTCGAGGCGAATCGAGCCGGTCACAACCTGTTATTTGAGGGCGCACAAGGAACCTTGCTTGATATCGATCACGGCACCTATCCGTTCGTCACGTCCAGCAACTGTATCGCCGGGGCGGCGACCACCGGAAGCGGCGTTGGCCCGCAAATGTTGCATTACGTATTGGGCATCACCAAGGCCTACTCCACCCGGGTTGGTTCCGGTCCCTTTCCGACAGAACTGGACAATGACGTTGGCCGTCATCTGGCCAAGCGGGGTAACGAATTTGGCGCAACCACCGGACGGCCTCGACGGTGCGGATGGTTTGATGCCGCGGCCTTAAAGCGCTCCATTCAGATCAATGGTGTTTCGGGACTATGTGTTACTAAGCTCGACGTAATGGATGGCGTGGAAACGCTGCGCCTGGGGGTGGGCTATAGATTGAGTGGGCGTGAAAGGAATGAAATCAGGAGTATCCTGCCAGTGGGTGCGGACGAACTCGCCTGCTGCGAACCTATTTACGAAGAAATGCCAGGATGGGCTGAAAGTACGGTGGGGATCAAGGACTTCGAAAAATTACCGTTCCCCGCGCAAGCATATCTTAAACGCGTAGAGGAGGTTTGCGAAGTGCCGATCGATATGATATCGACGGGACCGGACCGGCAGGAAACCATCGTCCTGCGTCATCCCTTCAAGTAATCTTTCCAGTCCTGCGGTGGAGAGTTTGTCTAGTTATATGCTATTCACGCTCTGTGTAATTTGTCATGGCTATTGGACTATTAGCTCATAAATACGATGCCCGGGTATACATTGCGTCTGGCAAGCTGGCAGGAAGATAGCCCCGCGCTCAAGCTGATACGAGAAGCAGTTTTCATATACGAGCAGGGCATATCCGTCGAACTGGAATGGGATGGGCTCGATCCCGACTCCATCCATGTGCTAGCGTTGGATGCCATATGTCATCCTATTGGAACCGCGAGATTGCGGCCCGATGGTGCCATCGGACGCATGGCCGTGCTTAAAGAATGGCGGCGCAGGGGCGTGGGCAGTGGACTGCTGGAGCGATTGCTGCGTGAGGCCAGAGATCGGCAAATTCCGCAGGTCACGTTGAATGCGCAAGCATATGTGGCGGGCTTCTACCGTAGATTCGGCTTCGTAGCGACGGGAGAAGAATTCATCGAGGCGGGCATTCCCCACGTAAAGATGGTAGCCAAGCTGGACGGGAATACGGCATAACTAGACTGTGCTGGGATCAGTTCAACCAGGAATGCCCACATTTTGCGCTTGTTCCAGATTTGCCGTTTGCGGGCTGATACAAATCGCCAACCTCAAATCAGAACGGCACCATAAAATCGAGGGATAACACAACCTGATCTCTATGTCCGGCAAAAGGACGGTAGTCCAGGCCATGCAATCCGTCCGCCGCATCATAGCGGACGTTTGGCCGCACGTTGAACTGCTGCATCGCCTTCCAATCGAGCTTAAGCGTCTTTGCCGCTTTCCAGTTCATGCCTACAGTGACTCCATAATAGTCGGCTGGCGCGGCAAAGCTATTGTTAAGCTGGTTGGATCCGAGGGCATAACTGAATCCCCGGTTATTCGTCGCGGCAGCAACCCGGCCAGGGGAAAAGACACGAAACCCATCGCGGTCCCGAAACCATTCCGCACGAACACCTACGGATAGTTCCGGCATCAGGTCATAGTAAAAGTGCGTGTTAATGCCGTACCATTCAGCATCTTGAATTACCCCGTTCAATAAAACTCCACCGGCGAACCCATGGTCGTGTTGAAAGACAAAATGGGTTTTAGGGGTAAATTTATGCTTCAGTACCAAGCTATACAGCATCCACGGCTCGCTGCTCCGGGTGGAGGTCGCGCTATAGCTGCCGCTAAGATTGGCCGAACTACCCATATCGTCGCTGGTCCACGTGATGCCCGCTAGCCCACCCCAGTTACCCAGTTGCTTATCGAAGCCTCCATCCCATCCGCCCGTCGCGCTACCCGTGGTAACCCCACCCATCAACATCCAGTTCTTGTTTATGTTGTAATTTCCCAGGCCACCGGTATGAGTGAACGGCTCCCCATATTGCATCGTATAAGCGTGAGAATAAAAGAAATTGTCTGGCGCGGGTACGGATTCATACCCGATGGGTGTATAAAAATGACCGACCTTGACATTGAGTCCGTTACCGACGGGCACGTATGCCTCTGCAAAGGCCTGGGGAAAGGCGACGCCGTAATACTTGGTGGAGGCGCAGCATAAGTCGAGATCCCAGTTGCTTCTGCTCAAGGGCTGACCAGTAGTGACATCAAACGCGGGAACACCATACGCCTGGGTAAAAATGGCGTCACTACCAAACATGAAATCGGCGCGAAATCCGAAGTCCCAGCTACTGCCTTCTGCCACCACGGCACGCTGCAAATAAACATAAAATTGATTCAATTGGGCTCGGTTCGACTGGTCTGTAAACGTGACCGGCCCATTAAATCCATTCGACTGAGACGGATTGAAAGTCGCGCCGCCATTAATCCAGCCGCCGAGTCTGATACCGCTGTCCTTGTACCATTCAACTGCGGTGTCCAGTGCCGTGGTGCCCGCACCATTCCCCTTGGCACTATTGCCATTGGAACCTGTGTTCCCATTTGAAGAATAGGTGTCAGCATTGGCATTGGTCGCATTAACCGCGATTGCCAATATGCCAACTACAGAGGCGAATACAGTTCGGCTTCTTATTCTAGTTATGCGCAACATATCTTGGTTCCCCTCCCCAAAACACTATTGACACTATTGATAAAGTTGTTATTTTTACCCGAAAGTAACACGTCATATGTAATGAAATTGTAAAATATTTGTGAATAAACTGTGATGTTTTTTGCGTGCGATTCTCAAGCATTTTGAAACATCGATTCAACGGACCTCGTCACGCATGGGAAAAATTAACTAGGATCCCCAACTGAAATTTTTCCTGAAGGGTAATTTGAGGGGATAGTTTGTTGTGGAAGAAACCGAAGCATGACGTCGGTCAGGATAATCGAGCCGTGAATCTCTGGCGAGGATAGCCGGCATGATTTAGCTCGGCTTTTGGAACCATCAAGAAGCTGATCCGGAACATCTATTCTTCTTTCAATCGAAGTTTGAAGCGACAAATGTCTCTCCCGCGCCGTACATTCAAGTTATTATCACCATTAATACATTATAAAGTTCAGGATAACAACATAATAGAAATAAAAACACCTATAACATACAAAATTGACAAAGCCTCTTTAGCTTGCTGCCGTAACTCTTAACTACTGTGGTCTGGATTTGGCTTTTTTCTTGAGCCGCGATAGGAGATGCTCCCAAGAAAGCAAAGATATTTGGCGATTTTTTCCGTGGGCTAGTGACACCGTCTCCCCAACGAGTCTTCGCGGGCTCGTTAGGGCGATGCCATTCGCAAGAATCTGAGAACGCACACGTTACTACTATTCCTCGACTCGATATCATGAGAATATGGCCAAGGGAATACAGACTAGACCGAGGAGCAGAAAAGATTACTTGAGTATTCTGAGGAAAAAGCTATTTCTACAGTAGGCAAGCTCAGGATTTGAAATCGCACTGCGCTGCACGGTCCCCAAATTTATGAAGTCGCGGGAGTAAACATAAAAGAGGCTATCGCGCAGGGCCTACTGGGTTTAGAAGAGAGTTGGTGTGACAAGATCACGGGGACGGATGGGCAACCAGCCCCACCATTGCTGCAATCCAGGGCGGGACGCAACTGACCTGGCGACATCAGAAGGGAATTGTGGCGTCGAGGGAAAATAAAAACTGGTCTTTTCTCCCGTCGAAGGGCCTGTATGGTTGATCAATACTATCAGCTCTGTCATAACGGACATTTGGCCTGATGTTGAGTTTTTGCATCGGCTTCCAGTCCACCTTCAACCGTTTCGCAGGTTTCCAATTCATACCTAGCGTAATGGCGTAGTAGTCTGCAGGGGCACTGGTAAAAGAACTTCCCGCAAAACTGAATCCGGTGTTATCTGTCGCCGCCATCACGCGAAACGGAGAAAAAACACGAAAACCGTCTCGGTCGCGGAACCATTCGCCCCGAATGCCAACGCTGAGGTCATTCAAAAGGTCGTAATACAAGTGCGTATTAATGCCATACCACTCGGCATTTTTGTGTTCCCCATTCAGCAAAACCCCGGCGGCATACCCGTGAGCGTGGTGCAGGACCAGATGGGTCTTCGAGGTAATCCGGTGCTGCAAAACAATACTGTACATGCCCCAGGGCTTATTGCTGCGCGTGGACGTCTCGCTGTACGTGCCGGTGATATTAGCGGACGTCCTCATATCATCGCTGGTCCAGGTGACTCCCCCAAGCCCACCCCAGTTCCCCAGTTCTTTATCAAATGTGCCATCCCAGCCGCCGGTAGCACTGCCCGTTGTGGCCCCGCCCATGATCGACCAATTCGAATTCAGCCCGTAGTTACCCACCAGACCAGTGTGGGTAAACGGTTCACCGTTTGTAAAAGTATACGCATGGGTATAGAAGAAATTGTCAGGCGCGGGAACCGTTTCGTACCCGGTAGGCGAATAAAAGTGCCCAGCCTTAATATTCAGACCCCTGCCGACAGGAATATAAGCCTCAAGATATGCCTGAGGTAGCGCAATGCCGTAAGTACGAGTAGAGGAGCAACATATGTCAAGGTCCCAGTTTCCTCTATCCAGCGGCTGACCGGAATTCACATCGAACGGAGGGATCCCGAAGGCTTGAGTGTAGATCGCGTCGGTTCCAAACATGAAATCGAAACGCCCCCCAAAGTCAAATGCGTTGCCTTCAGTAACCACTGTTCGTTGTAAGAATATATTGAACTGGTTCAGCTGAAAGCGGTTGGCCCTGTCGGCGAAAGTGACCGTGCCGTTGTATCCATTCGCTGGATAACTTGGGTTATACGTTGCCCCGGCATTGACCCAACCACCAACCTTGATGCCGGTGTCCTTGAACAGCTTAACGAGGTCGTTTGCCTGGGCGTTGCCCGAATTCATGACGAGGGATAATAAGCCGCCTATGATGCCTAATAAAAGTTGACTCTTGCGTTTAGGCAAGCGATTCATTGATGTATTCCCTCAAGCCTCTGGATTACCTTGTATTGCCCGCCAGCGAAAAAATGAGGGACACGGGGGCCGCAAGTTAAAGCCGGGCAACGTACCGTTAAAAGCTGCGCACTATGGCCGGGTTGCTGGATTTCACCGCAAGCCGAAGGTACCCGGTTTTTTAGACGGACAACACTGAGGGGAAGCATATTCTATTGATCAAGCCGGATCATGGGGCTTTGTGTTGGCACCCCGTCCACTCACCGCCTCGTCAGGAGGGAAGTGTCATATCGAGCGGGCAGAAATTGATCCTTCGTTCCACCAGAGGACTGAAGGCAAAATCAATACCATCTGTTCGCCATAACGGATATTCTGGATATTGGGCCGGCTATTCAATTTCTGCATTGGGTTCCAGCCCATCTTGAGTCTCTTTGCCGTTCTCGATCACTCCCAGCGCATCCTGCTCCCCCTTTCCACTCAGGTTCCGTTTGTTCAAGTTCTCCTCAACGCCGGTCTAACCCAGGAACAATTTATAAGCCGGGTTTCGGCTTTCATCCCAGTAATGATTGTCAAGTTGATTGAGAAATGCTTTGAAGTCGGCTTTTTCTTCGGGCGGAACTTGTATCCCCACCAACACGCGGCCATAGTCTGCCCCATGATTCCGGTAGTGGAACAAGCTGATATTCCAGTGATGGCTCATGGTGTTCAAAAACTTCATTAACGCGCCGGGGCGATCAGGGAATTCGAATCGATATATGAGTTCGTTTTTAATTTCTCGGGCGCGGCCGCCGACAAGGTGGCGTACATGCAATTTCGCCATTTCGTTGTCGGTGAGGTCTACTGTGTGCAACCCGCTTTTCTCCAGGCTTTCGATCAGTTTTGCCGCTTCGACACGGTCACGCACGGATACGGCAACAAATACGTGCGCTTCCTTTGGATCGGCATAGCGATAATTGAATTCGGTAATGCTTTTCGTTCCCAGCAGTGCGCAAAAATTTTTGAAGCTGCCGGGTTCCTCCGGGATGGTAACCGCCATTACCGCCTCGCGCTGCTCGCCTAGTTCCGCGCGCTCGGAGACGTGGCGCAACCGGTCGAAATTCATGTTGGCACCGGAGCAAACGGCAACAACATCTTTGTTTCGCAACCCCTCGCGCTTGATATAAGCTTTTGCCCCGGCGACGGAAAGCGCCCCGGATGGCTCGAGTATAGCGCGCGTATCCTCGAATACATCCTTGATTGCTGCACATATCGAGTCGGTGTCGACTAAAACAATTTCATCGACCAATTCCTGGCACAAACGCAACGTTTCCACCCCTACCTGCTTTACCGCGACTCCATCCGCAAACAAGCCTACTTGAGGAAGTTTAACGACTCGTTGCTGCTTGAGAGATTGATACATGGAGCTAGCATCAACCGGTTCAACTCCAATTATCCTGATTTCCGGATATAACCGTTTCACATATGACGCTATACCGGAAATAAGCCCACCCCCGCCTATGGGCACGAAAATGGCGTGGATCGGCCCCGTGTGCTGCCGTAGAATTTCCATCCCGATGGTTCCTTGGCCCGCAATGACGTCAGGGTCGTCATACGGATGCACGAAGGTCATCCGCTCGCCCTTGCCAAGTTTCACCGCGCGCGCATAAGCCTCGTCGTAGGAATCGCCATGTATCACCACGGTCGCCCCACGCGCCTCGACCGCCTGGATTTTTATTTGCGGTGTAGTGATGGGCATCACAATTGTTGCGCGGCAATTAAGCCTTTGTGCCGCCAGCGCGACGCCCTGCCCGTGATTGCCCGCCGAGGCGGCGACCACCCCACGTTTCAGCACAGCTGGGGAAAGCTTGACCATTTTATTGTAGGCTCCGCGCACTTTGAACGAAAATACCTCCTGCATATCCTCGCGCTTCAGGAATAACTGATTTTTGAGCCGCGCGGACAGATTGGGCGCAAGTTCCAGTGGAGTCTCCACAGCGACGTCGTAGACGCGGGCAGTGAGGATTCGTTCGAGATAGTTGTTTTGCATTAACTCAGCTTTTCGCGTGCGTAGGGGGACGAGAATTTTAACATGCTGGAACAGCCTGAACGCCGGGCTTAATTGTTAAAATCCGCAGATAGGATTATCCTGCTAGATAATTTTTAATTTCTACTACCGTTCAACATCAGACATGACGCAAGATGAACAAAAACGTGCGGTCGCAAAAGCCGCTATTCAGTACGTTCCCGCAGACTCCATCATCGGCGTGGGTACCGGCTCCACTGCGAACTACTTTATAGACGAGTTGTCCAGCATCAAACGAAACCTTCACGGCGCCGTTGCAAGCTCAGAGGTGACTGCATGCCGGCTGAGAGATCGCGGTATAGAAGTCTTCGATTTGAACAGTGTTGATGACCTCCCCGTGTATGTGGATGGTGCCGACGAAATTACCGAGCACCTGCACATGATAAAAGGAGGAGGCGGAGCTCTGACGCGCGAAAAAATAGTCGCTGCGGTAGCCCGAAAGTTCATTTGCATCGCCGACAAAAGCAAGCTCGTTCCAATACTAGGCAAATTCCCGCTGCCGGTCGAAGTGATCCCAATGGCACGCGGGCACGTAGCGCGGGAACTAACTCGCCTTGGGGGGCAACCGATGCTTCGCCAAGGATTCACCACTGATAATGGAAATATCATTCTTGACGTTCACGGCTTGCAAATTCTCGACCCGGTCGAACTCGAGACAACGCTTAACCAGATTACGGGCGTGGTGACAAACGGCCTATTCGCGCGGCGTGGAGCCGATGTATTGCTGCTGAGCAGCGACGAAGGCATACGAACCATCCGTATCTGATCGACAACAATAAGCCCGTCATAACCTAGTTATATCATTTTCATTTTTTTCTTTGCTCATCTAAGAGGCAAGCGATGGCAAGCAGCGAACATATCTCCAAGCAATTCGACGCCGATCTCGAAGCCGTGCGTACGCGCGTGCTACATATGGGCGGATTTGTGGAAGAACAGATCGAGAAAGCCATTGACGCACTCATCAGTGGAAATGAATCCTTGATCGAGAACATTATCGCAGATGATCACCGCGTCAATGCCATGGAGGTGTCGATAGACGAGATCTGCAGCCAGATCATCGCTCGCCGCCAGCCCGCCGCAGGGGACTTACGCATGATTATGACGGTTATAAAGACCATAACCGATCTCGAGCGTATCGGGGATGAAGCGGAAAAAATAGCACGCATGGCCAAACTGATATACGAGAACGATCGCATGCATATGCCCCGTTTCGTGGAAATCAGACACGTGGCGCACATTGCGATGGAAATGCTGCGCAAATCTCTGGACGCGTTTGCACGTCTGGACCTGGCATCGGCCGCTCAAGTCGTGCGGCAGGACGAGCTGGTGGACGAAGAATTCCGTTCCATCATGCGGCAGCTCATCACTTTCATGATGGAAGACCCGCGCAAAATTTCAACTGCACTTGAGATACTTTTTATAGCAAAAGCGATTGAGCGCATCGGCGACCATGCCAAGAATATGGCGGAGTATGTGATTTATATGGTCAAAGGCAAGGATGTGCGCCATGTTACGGTGGAAGAAATCGAACGCGAAGTAAGCGAATAATCTCTTCGGCCACCTCGGGCAATTATGCGCGAATATTCCACTCTCGCAGCGGTAGACCTCGGCTCCAACAGCTTCCGCTTGCAAGTCGCGCGAGTCGTCGGAAAACAGCTTTATCCGCTGGACAGTCTGGGTGAAATGGTTCGCCTTGCCGCCGGGCTTACTGCCGACAAACGCCTGGACGAGGATGCTCAAGCACGCGCCCTGGATTGCCTCAAACGCTTTGGCGAGAGGCTGCGCGGTTTTCCCGCGCATTCAGTCCGCGCAGTAGCTACGAACACGCTGAGAGTAGCAAAAAACGCATCCGCCTTCCTTAGAAAAGCCGAAGCCGCTGTCGGCTTTCCGATCGAGGTAATCGCCGGCCATGAGGAAGCGCGGCTTATTTATTTGGGTGTAGCCCACAGCCTTCCCATCTCAACGGACCCCCGGCTGGTGATGGACATTGGTGGCGGCTCTACCGAATTTATTATTGGCAAGCGTCTAAGACCCGTCAGGATGGAAAGTCTGTACATGGGTTGCGTCAGCTATAGTCTGCGCTATTTTCCTGACGGGAAGATCACAAAGAGCGCCATGAAGCGCGCGGACCTGATAGCGCGCAGCGAAATTCAAACGATCGCTGCGGGGTTTACAAGTTCCTACTGGGAGGAGGCATTTGGCTCATCCGGCACCGCGCGTGCACTCGGGGACATTATTCATCTGAACAGCTTCGATAGCGCCGGCCGCGAGGGAGACGTTACGCTCGAGGGGCTGGAAAATTTTCGCGAGTACTTACTTAGGGTTGGTGACGTAAAGAAATTGGAATTAGCCGGACTACGTCCCGACCGCGCTCCGGTTATTCCCGGGGGCTTCGTAATCATGTCCGCAGCATTTTCCGAGCTGGGGATTCGCCGCATGTCTCAGGCAATGGGCGCTTTACGGCAAGGCGTGCTCTACGACCTGCTGGGGCGCTTCCACAAACACGACATGCGGGAAACGACCGTAAAGCAATTTATGCAACGCTACCGGGTGGACGCCACCCAGGCTATACGGGTCGAATCACTGGCGTTAGTTCTGGGGAAGCAATTATTGAGGGATTTTCCAGATGATTTGGAAGAGTTTCTTCGGATTCTTTCGTGGGCAGCCAGACTTCACGAAGTCGGCATTTCGGTAGCGCATTCCGGCTACCATAAGCATTCGGCATATATTCTCGGCAACGCCGATATGCCTGGTTTCTCACGGAGAGAGCAAGATCGGCTGAGCCTGCTCGCTCTCGCACACAGGGGCACGCCCGTGAAAGTGCGTGATTCCGTTACGGAACGGTTGGACTTCGCCCTGATTTTTTCGCTTCGCCTAGCCGTGGTTTTTCACCGCAGTCGCAGTGACATCGGACTTCCCCGACTGGAAGTCAGCTTGGGTGACAAAACATTTGAGCTGCGCATTGAACGAGCATGGCTGGATCGCAATCCGCTAACCGATACGGCGTTGTCCGCTGAAATTGAACAATGGGTCCCCCTTGGGTTCGATTTTCAGATTAATAGACAAGGGGGGAACGTCGACCGTGAGGCAGACAAAGCAAGAAAAACTCTATAAACATATGACCATGTGACACTATATGTCATCCCATGCAAAAAGGCGATCCACGAAAGCAGGTCTCCCGCCCGGCACATTGGTCCATATCGGCGCCAGGAAAACTGCAGCCGCTCACCTTACCCTTCTGGATTATGACCCGAACGGCGCACGTGAATCACGAGTAGCGGCTACGGAACTGAGCGATAAGCTCAAGCACGTCCATGGGATAAAATGGGTCAACCTCCACGGCTTGGGCGATATTAATACGATGGAGCAGATTGGCACCTGCTTTAACCTTCACCCTCTAGTGCTGGAAGACATAATCAATACCGACCAGCGCCCAAAGCTAGAGGATTACGGCGACTATCTGTACGTGGTACTAAAAACCTTCAGCTACGAAAAGAGGGGCGGAGAAGAGAGAATAAGTTCCGAACAGGTCAGTCTTGTGCTGGGGAAAAATTTCGTGCTGTCCTTCCTCGAAACGGATGGGGATCAGTTTGCGGTCGTGCGCGAACGTTTACATTCGGGAAAAGGCCAAGTAAGAAAACTAGGGGCCGATTTTTTGATGTACAGCTTGATCGACGCTATCGTGGATGGCTACTTCCTTTTTCTCGAACGTTTTGACGAAAAAACAGAGGGACTGGAAGCAGAATTGGTCAGCCGGCCTCAACCCGGAACCCTGCATTCCATATACTCTCTCAAGCGAGAAAATGTTTTCCTGCGAAGATCATTGTGGCCCTTGCGCGAAGTGATTAATTCATTGCAACGGGGGGATTCCCCACTCTTCACCCGCAATACACTCCTTTATTTGCGAGACGTATACGATCACACCATTCATATCATCGAGTCGGTCGAATCCTTGCGCGACTTGACGGCTGGCATGCTTGATATCTATGTGTCCAGCGTGAGCTACCGCCTCGGTATAATAATGAAAGTTCTCACTGTCATCACGACCATATTTATGCCGTTAACCTTGATTAGCGGAATCTATGGCATGAACTTCCAGTACCTCCCGGGCCTCGACTGGCACTGGGGATTTTTTGCAGTGCTTGGAACAATGGCGGTAACGACGGGAACGATGCTCCTTTTATTCCGCTGGAAAAAATGGTTGTAATAAAAAACTTTGTATAGCTCGGACATCGATAAATGCGACACGGGTTTGCCAAGAGCTTTTAATACCGACGGAGGCTCCCGCTCCAGCACGAGTTTACTGCTACTTGAATTCCCCCGAAGTAGCTCACTACACCTCACATCCTCTAGCCACGAGAACCTCTTCCGTCTAAAAGCACATTCAAGGTCAAAGTAGCTTTGGCGTACAGTCCGGTATTGTCCCTGCCCTTTCCCAGGAAAGCACCTTTAGCCCACGAATACCGGCCCAGAAAATAAGTGGGGCGCGCAGCAACCGTGAAACCCCAGGCAGCAACCATACCTCGGAAATGCGTTTATCGGCCCGCCAACCGCGCATCAAAAGACTAAACGCGGCGCCGAGCCCCACAGAGTTACTGCGCATCTGCAGGCACGGAAGCGGTTGCGAGGGATCCG
>Ga0190274_10001227_pt1 | contig 15066 bp, 13 predicted proteins | sample Popmic531T_FD_133002 | JGI IMG/M metagenome (GOLD analysis project Ga0190274, IMG submission 133002) | Populus adjacent soil microbial communities from riparian zone of Yellowstone River, Montana, USA - 531 T | ecosystem: Environmental > Terrestrial > Soil > Riparian zone | place: USA: Montana...
GATGATGTCGCCTTCCTTGATGTCCTGGAAGTTGCGCAGCACCAGACCACACTCGAAGCCCTCGCGGACCTCGGACGCGTCGTCCTTCTCGCGCTTGAGCGACGCCAGGTCGAGGTTGTCGGCGACCACGGCGCTGTCCCGGAGGACGCGCACCTTGGCGTTGCGACGGATGACCCCACCGATGACCATGCAGCCGGCGATGTTGCCGATCTTCGACGAGCGGAAGATCGCACGGACCTCCGCCTGGCCGAGGGTCGACTCCTCGTACTCCGGCTTGAGCATGCCCTTGAGCGCTGCCTCGATCTCCTCGATGGCCTGGTAGATGACCGAGTAGTACCGGATCTCCACGCCTTCCTTCTCCGCCATCTCGGTCGCCTTGCCCTGAGGCCGGACGTTGAAGCCGATGATGATGGCGTCGGAGGCGGCGGCCAGGTCGACGTTGGTCTCGGTGATCGCACCGACACCGCGGTCGATGACGCGGATGTTGACCTCGTCGCCGACGTCGATCTGCGACAGCGCGTCCTCGAGAGCCTCGACCGAACCGGACACATCGCCCTTGAGGATGAGGTTGAGCTCCTGGCTCGCACCCTTCTCCATGGAGGCCATGAAGTCCTCGAGCGTACGACGCACGCGGCGCTTGGCCTGCATGGCCGCCCGCTCCCGCGACTCGCGCTTCTCGGCGATCTGGCGTGCCATCCGGTCGTCCTCGACCACGATGAACGTCTGACCCGCACCGGGCACCGCGGTGAGTCCGAGCACCATCGCGGGACGCGACGGGTCGGCCTCGGTGATGGTGTCGCCGTGCTCGTCGAGCATCGCCCGCACCCGGCCGTAGCCGGCGCCGGCGACGATCGAGTCGCCCACGCGCAGCGTGCCGCGCTGGACCAGCACCGTGGCGACCGGGCCGCGGCCGCGGTCGAGGTGCGCCTCGACGACGAGACCCTGCGCGTCCTGGTTCGGGTTGGCCCGCAGGTCGAGCGAGGCGTCAGCCGTGAGGATGACGGCCTCGAGCAGCTTGTCGAGGTTGAGCTCGGACTTGGCCGAGACGTCGACGAACATCGCGTCGCCGCCGTACTCCTCGGGCACCAGGCCGTACTCGGTCAGCTGGCCGCGGACCTTGGTCGGGTCCGCCTCCGGCTTGTCGATCTTGTTGACCGCGACCACGATCGGGACGCCGGCGGCCTTGGCGTGGTTGAGCGCCTCCACCGTCTGCGGCATGACACCGTCGTCGGCCGCGACCACGAGGATCGCGATGTCGGTCGCCTGCGCACCACGAGCACGCATGGCGGTGAACGCCTCGTGACCCGGGGTGTCGATGAAGGTGATGCGACGGTCGTTGCCGTCGACCTCGGCCGTGACCTGGTAGGCACCGATGTGCTGGGTGATGCCACCGGCCTCCTTGTCGACGACGTTCGCGTTGCGGAGCGCGTCGAGGAGCTTGGTCTTACCGTGGTCGACGTGACCCATGACGGTCACGACCGGCGGACGGATCGCGAGGTCGCCCTCGTCACCCTCGTCCTCACCGAACTCGAGGTCGAACGACTCGAGCAGCTCGCGGTCCTCGTCCTCCGGGGACACGACCTGGACGACGTAGTTGAGCTCCTCGCCGAGCAGCTCGAACGTCTCGTCGTTGACCGACTCGGTCGCCGTCACCATCTCGCCGAGCGAGAACAGCATCTGCACCAGCGACGAGACGTCGACGCCGATGCGCTCGGCGAAGTCCGTCAGGGACGCGCCACGGGGCAGCTTGACGGTCTCGCCGTCGCCCTTGCGGACGCGCACGCCACCGATCGTCGGGGCCTGCATGGCCTCGAACTCCTGCCGACGTGCCCGCTTCGACTTGCGACCACGACGCGACGGACCACCCGGGCGACCGAAGGCACCCTGGGTCTGGCCGCGCTGGCCGGGACGGCCACCGCCGCCGGGACGGCCACCACCGCTGGGGCCGAAGCCGCCGGGACGACCCGGGGCACCAGCACCGGCGCCGGCACCGGGCGCACCGCGACCGGGAGCGCCACCGCGACCCGGGGCACCGCCACGGGCACCGGGGCCACCCGGACCGCCACGAGCACCGCCGGGACCACCGGGGCCACGACCGCCGGGGCCACCACCGAAGGCGGCCGGGGACTTCGGCATCATCGCCGGGTTGGGACGCGGCATGCCCGGACGACCGGGCGCGCCACCGTCACGGGCGCCCGGGGGGCGCGGCGGACGGTTCTCGCCACCGGGGGCGCCGGGAGCAGCAGGAGCGCCGCCGGGAGCACCCTCGCGCGCCGGGGCGGGCTTGCGGCCCATGCCCTGGCTGGACGCGAACGGGTTGTTGCCCGGGCGGGGGGTGCCGGCGGGCTTGCCCACCGGACGGGGTGCGGGAGCCTTCGGGCTCGCCGAGGCGGCAGGCGCCTCGGGCTCGGCCGGGGGCTCGGTCGCCGCGGGGGTCTCGACAGGAGCCTCGGCGGCCGGGGCCTCCGGGGCAGCTGCCTTCTTCGGGCCCGGCTTGGGAGCCGCCGGAACGTCGGTCACGGCGGCCGGCTCGGCGACCGGCTCGGCCACGGGTGCAACCGGCTCGGCGGCCGGAGCAACGGGCTCCGCGACCTCGACGGGCGCCGGCGCAGCGGCCTTCTTGGCGGGGGCCTTGGGGCCTGGCTTGGCGGGCGCCGCGGCCGGAGCCGCTGGGGCCTCGGCCTTCAGCTTGTCGCCGTACTCCTTGCGGAAACGCATCTCCGCGGGGAGCTCGACAGTGGAGCTCGCCGACTTGACGAACTCCCCCATCTCCTTGAACTTCTCGAGAACAAACTTGCTCTCGACGCCGAACTCCTTGGCGAGTTCGTGAACTCGGGTCTTAGCCACGCTTCTCCTTCTGGCCTGAGACCCGGGTCCAGTTCTTCTGCTGGAGGGTGATTCAGACCGTTAGTGGGGTGTGCAAACTCATCGGAAAGAACTCATCGAGTGCTCATGAGCTGCTGCTCCAGTTTCTGTCGGTCGATCAGGGTTGATGTGCGTGCGAGTCGAGGTACTCACCCACCGGTGCGCTGGACAGTCCCGTCGTGACCCGAAGGGCACGGCCGAAAGCCTTCCGGCGTACCGCGAGTTCGAAACACTCGGCGGTGGGGTGCAGGTGTGCTCCCCGGCCGGGTGCGGTGGCTGCTGGATCGGGTACGACGACCGGCTGGCCGTGCGCGTCCGAGCCGGCGGTCACCCGCAACAACTCGCTCTTCGCGGCCCGCTTGCGACATCCCACGCAGGTCCGGACCGGGCCCCCGTGTTGAGCAGGGAGGGCCGAGGGATCCGGGCATGCAGGAGGGTTGTGTTCACGCGCCACTGACAGCCAGCCTAGCGCGCTCAGGGGTCGGATATCGAACCGGGGCGCTGAGGCGACGTTCTGGCCCGAGGCTAGGGTGCGCCCGTGATTGCCCGACTTCTCGCCCCGATCACCCGCCGCATGGTCTACCCGAGTGCCGGGACCCGGATCGCGACCGAGGACACGACGTACGCCCTCGCCGTCGCCGGCGTCGAGCTGCGCGGCTGGGCGGTCAACCCCGGCAAGGCCCGCGCGCTCGTCTACTTCGGCGGCAACGGCGAGGGGCTCGGGTGGCTGCGGCCCGAGCTGGGGCGACGCTTCCCGGACCACACCAGCTACCTCGTCGCCTACCGCGGGTACGGCGCCAGCGACGGTCGGCCGAGCCAGCGGGCGCTGACCTCCGATGCCGTGGCGCTCGTCGACGAGGCCGCGAGGCGGCACCCCGACGCGCCGGTCGACGTGATCGGGCGGAGCCTGGGTAGCGGGGTCGCCATGCAGGTCGCCGCCCGGCGACCGATCGAGCGCCTGGTGCTGGTGACGCCGTTCGACAGCCTCGCGGCGACGGCCGGCGACCTCTTCCCGCGGCTGCCCGTGCGGCACCTGATCGCCGACCGGTGGGACTCCGTCGAGGCCTCCCGCGACGTCACCGCCGACGTGCTGGTGCTGCGCGCCGGCCGCGACGAGCTGGTCCGCCCGGCCCGCACCGACGCGCTGCTCAGGGCGCTGCGGCCGGGCACGCCGGTCGTCGACCTCCCCGACGCCGACCACTCCAACCTGTCCGAGGACCCGGCGTACTGGTCGGCTATCCAGGATTTCCTGGCGCCCTGACCACGGCCCCAACGCCGAGTCGGCGCCAGTTTCGGTCAGCGGCGCTTCGCGCGGAGGAAAACTGACGCCGACTCGGCGACTATCGACATCAGGAGCTCCTCGTCAGCCGCCGCTACGCGTCGGCTGCCTCGTCGCTCCGGATGTCGATTCTCCAACCGGTGAGCCGTGCGGCCAGGCGGGCGTTCTGGCCCTCCTTGCCGATCGCCAGCGAGAGTTGGAAGTCGGGCACGACGACCCGCGCCGACTTCGCGTCGGCGTCGATCACCTCGACCGAGGTGACCCGGGCCGGGGACAGCGCGTGCGCGACCATCTCGGCGGGGTCCTCGGACCAGTCGATGATGTCGATCTTCTCGCCGTGCAGCTCCGAGGTCACGTTGCGCACCCGCGAGCCCATCGGGCCGATGCAGGCGCCCTTGGCGTTGACGCCCGGCGCGGCCGACTTCACCGCGATCTTGGTCCGGTGGCCGGCCTCGCGGGCGATGGCCGTGATCTCGACGGTGCCGTCGGCGATCTCGGGCACCTCGAGCGCGAAGAGCTTCTTGACCAGGTTCGGGTGCGACCGCGACAGGGTCACCTGCGGTCCGCGCATGCCCTTGCGCACGGAGACCACCAGGCACTTGATCCGGGTGCCGTGGTCGTAGCGCTCGCCCGGGACGCGCTCGCCCACCGGCAGCAGCGCCTCGATCTTGCCGAGGTCCACCATCACGTCATCGGGGTTGCGACCCTGCTGGATGATCCCCGAGATGATGTCGCCCTCCTTGCCGGCGAACTCACCGAACCGGATGTCGTCCTCGGCGTCGCGGAGCCGCTGGAGCATGATCTGCTTCGCGGTGGTCGCGGCGATCCGGCCGAATCCCGCGGGCGTGTCCTCGAACTCGCCGATCTTGTTGCCCTCGTCGTCGAGCTCGGCTGCCATCACGGTCACGTGACCGGACTTCCGGTCCAGCTCCACGCGTGCCTGCTCGTGGGCGCCGGGCGACTTGGTGTACGCCGTGAGGAGCGCCTGCTCGATTGCCTCCACGAGTACGTCGAAGGAGATCTCCTTCTCCCGCTCGAGCATGCGCAGGATGCTCATGTCGATGTCCATCAGGCCTCCTCCTCGTCCCCGTCGTCCGGCGTCTGCCGGTTGAACTCCACCTGCACCAGGGCCTTCTTGACCTCGGCGTACGCCACCTCGCGGCGGCTGCCGTCGATGTCCAGGACCACCGACTCCGCGGCGGCCTCGACGATCCGGCCGGTCACGCTCTCGCCGTCGTTGAAGGTGACCTTGACCAGCCGGCTCGCGTTGCGGCGCCAGTGGCGCTCGAGCGTGAGCGGGCGGTCGACCCCACGTGAGGTGACCTCGAGCGTGTAGGGCTGCTCGCCCATCACGTCGGACTCGTCGAGCACCCGGTTGACCTCACGGGTCGCCTCGGCGACCTCGTCGAGGGTGACCCCGCCGTCCTTGTCGACGGCGACCCGCAGGATCCGGCGCTTGCCGGCCGGTGTGATGTCGACGGCTTCGATGTCGAGGCCCAGGGCGCGTAGGGGGTCGTCGAGCTCAGCCTCGATCCGATCCCGAATGGCGTCCTGTTTGGCACTGCTCACGGTCGGGCGACCTCCTTGTGCTGTTGTCGATCGTCCACGATAGCGGCTCCGGACCCCATCGACCTCACGGAGATAGGGTCGGCGCCGTGCCCGTCGATCCCCAGCTCTCCCGTCGCGTTCTGCTGACGGCCGGCGTGGCAGGCGCAGGGCTCCTGTCGGCCTGCGGCGCCGCACGCTCACCGGCCCCCGCCAGTGCCGACGACCCGGACGGGTCGTTGGTCGACGAGGTGGTGGTCAGGATCACTGCGACGGCCGCACTCGCCGCAGGGGTGCCGGACCTGGTCGCGATGCACACCGCGCACCTCGACGCACTCGAAGCCGCGCCGCCGGTGCCGGGCACCGCGCCGCTCCCCCAGCTGCGTCGCTCGGAGCGGCAGCTGCAGCGGTTCCTGGGCGGTGCCGCCGCTCGCGCCGAGAGCGGCCCGCTGGCCCGGCTCCTGGCGTCCATGTCGGCGGCGGTCTCCCAGCAGGTGGCGGTCCTGTGAGCACCGAGGCGCTGCAGACCACCCTCGCCGGCGAGCACGCCGCCCTCTACGTCCTCGGCACCCTCGGGGGGCGCACCTCGCAGACCACGGACCCGGACCTGTTCGACGCGATCGCCGGCGCCTTCGCCGAGCACCGGTCGCGCCGCGACGAGCTGGTCGCCGCGATCGCCGACCTCGGGGCCGAGCCGGTCGCCGCCGAGGCGGCGTACGACGTGCCTGCCCGGGTCGACCGGGCCCAGCAGATCGCCCGGGTCGCCCGGGCGACGGAGGACGCGTGCGCGACGACGTACGCCTGGCTGGTCGCGAACACCGTCGGCGAGCTGCGCCGATGGGCGATCGGGGCGCTGAACGAAACAGCGGTCCGCGTACTCACCCTCCGAGGAACTCCCGAGATGTTCCCCGGAGCAGGTGAGTACGCGGACCGCTGAGGCCTGGACTTGAGGCCCGAGAGCGAGAACCGCCGGGATGTGGGGGGACTGGCGGGTTTCGCTCTTGCAAAAGCATGCAACACCGCAGGCCTGAGCGCGATATGTCGCGAACCTCACGTTTCTGCATTGCACAAAGGTGCAGAAGTTTGCAGCGTGAAGTGACTCAGATCCAGCCGGCGACGACGCCCGAGATCTCACTCAACCCGTGCACGACGGCGTCCGGGACGCCCTCGCTGTGACCCACCTGGGACGGCGGGATCACGCTGTGCGGGATGTGGATCGCTCGCAGCCCGGCGTTCTGCGCGCCCCACACGTCGTCGAAGAGCCGGTCGCCGACGTACACGCAGCGCGCGGGATCGGTCGCGCCGACCGCGGCCATCGCGGCGCGGAAGGCGTCCGGTGACGGCTTGGTCCACGGGACCTCGCTCGTGTAGACGTCGCCGTCGATGAGGTCGGCCACGCCGTCGCGGCGGAAGAAGCCCTCGTGCCAGGCGCGCGGCCAGATCGTGTTGGAGAGCACGCCGACCTTGATCCCGTCTGCGCGGAGGGACTCCCAGAGCGGCCCGACCTCCGGGTCGGTGAGGGTGTGCGGCTCCCAGAACTCGTAGTACGCCGTCAACAGGTCCGGGTCGTGCTCCAGGCCGGCCTCGGTGAACAGGTCGGCCACCGTCGCGCTCTGCTGGTGGTCGCGGGAGCGCCCCCAGATCGTGTCGCCGGCCTGGTGCAGCCGGGCGCGCGAGACCTCGACGTCGTGGTCGGCGTTCACGACCGCCTGGGCGAGGGCCAGCGACTCGGCGTGGAAGTCGATGTCGTGCCAACGCGTGAGGGTGCCGCCCCAGTCGAAGATGACGGCGTCGATGCCTCCGCTCATGCGCGGACGAGCCTCACGACGTGGTCGACGACGTGGTCGGCGTGCACCTGCTCGCTGCCTCCGCTGGCGCGGTCCTTGACCTCGATGGTGCCGTCGGCGGCGAGACCCTTGCCGACCACGACGATCGTCGGGACGCCGATCAGCTCGGCGTCCTTGAACTTCACGCCGGGGCTGATCTTGCCGAGTCGGTCGTCGAAGAGCACGTCGATGCCGTTGCTCGACAGCTCGTGGGCGATCCGCTCCGCGGCCGCGAGGACGTGCTCGTCCTTGCCGGCCGCGACCAGGTGTACGTCGGCCGGCGCGACCTCGCGGGGCCAGGAGAGCCCGACCTCGTCGAGGGTGCCCTCCGCAATCGCGGCGACCGCACGTGAGGCGCCGATGCCGTAGGAGCCCATGGTGACCGTGACGAGCTTGCCGTTCTCGTCGAGCACCTTGAGGTCGAGCGCGTCGGCGAACTTCCGGCCGAGCGCGAAGATGTGGCCCATCTCGATGCCGCGTGCGGTGTGGAGCGTGCCGTCACCGTTGGGGCAGGGGTCGCCCTCGCGGACCTCGGCGGCCTCGATGGTGCCGTCGGGGGTGAAGTCGCGGCCGGCGACCAGGTCGAGGACGTGGCTGCCGTCGACGTCAGCGCCGGTGACCCAGCGGGTGCCCTCGACGATGCGCGGGTCGACCAGGTAACGGATGCCGGACGCGTTCTTCTCGCCCAGCACGCCGGGGCCGATGTAGCCCTTGGCGAGCATCGGGTGCGCGGCGAAGTCCTTCTCGTCGAACGCCTCGATCTCCGCGGGGTAGACCTGCGCATCGAGTCGCTTGAGGTCGACCTCGCGGTCACCGGGCACGCCGATGGCGAGGGGCTCGCGGACGCCGTCGGGGTGGCGGAGCACCACGATCACGTTCTTGAGGGTGTCGGCCGCCTCCCACGGACGGTCGTCACGGGGCAAGGCGTCGTTGAGGTGGTCGACGAGCGTCTGGATCGTCGGGGTGTCCGGTGTCTGTTCCGCATGGGCAGCCGGCACGTCGTCGTACGACGAGGGCGCGGGCGTCGGCACCCGCACGGCCTCGACGTTCGCGGCGTAGTCACAGGTGCTGCAGCGGACATAGGTGTCCTCGCCGTTCTCGGCCGCGGCCAGGAACTCCTCGGACATCGAGCCGCCCATCGCGCCCGACATGGCAGAGACGATGACGTACTCGAAGCCGAGCCGGTCGAAGATCCGGATGTAGGCGTCGCGGTGCTTCTGGTAGCTGGCTTCCAGGCCGGCGTCGCTCACGTCGAAGGAGTAGGAGTCCTTCATGACGAACTCGCGGCCGCGCAGCAGGCCGGCGCGGGGACGCGCCTCGTCGCGGTACTTCGTCTGGATCTGGTAGATCGACAGCGGCAGGTCCTTGTACGAGCTGTACAGGTCCTTGACCACGAGGGTGAACATCTCCTCGTGCGTGGGGCCGAGCAGGTAGTCGTTGCCCTTGCGGTCCTGGAGCCGGAAGATGCTGTCGCCGTACTCGGTCCACCGGTTGGTCGCCTCGTAGGGCTCCTTGGGCAGCAGCGCCGGGAAGCTGAGCTCCTGCGCGCCGATCCCGTCCATCTCCTCGCGGATGATGCCCTCGATCTTGCGCAGCACCTTGAGCCCGAGCGGCAGCCAGGAGTAGATGCCCGGCGCCGCGCGCCGGATGTAGCCCGCGCGCACCAGCAACCGGTGGCTCGGGACCTCGGCGTCCGCAGGGTCCTCTCGGAGGGTCCGCACGAACAGGCTCGACATCCGCAAGATCATGCGCAGAGGCTACTTGTGCGGTCGGGTGGTCTGCGAACCAGTAAGCGCTAGGCGCTGACGCCTGACTGGAGTCTTTGACGTACCAGGCGCGTCACAGACTCCAGTCTCACCCGCCGACAAGCACCGGCCGCGCCTCGACCACCCGCAGCTCCTGGGGACTCCCGGGGATCGTGACCGTGCCTGCGACGTCGCGCCACGGGCCCTGACCGACGCGGAACTGGGCGGCGTACGTCGTGTCGACGCTGGGACTGACCGGGCCCTTCTGCTGGTACTCGTGGGTGATCTCCAGGCCCGGGTACGCCGACCCCGGGGACGTGCTGTCCTGGGTCTCCCCGTCGCCGAACCGCCACGCGAACGACGCCGGCCAGATCCGCAGCTCCACCTGCCTGCCGAGCAGCGTCACCGTCCGGGTGAACTCGCCCTGCTCGGTGTAGAAGTTCGTCTCGAAGTTCACCAGGGTGCGGCCGTTTGGTGGCTGGATGATGAGCTTGGCTTCGGGGAGTGGGATGCGCTTAAAGGCGGCTGCGACGATGCCGGGGGTCAGTTCGACGGGACCGCCGTCTGCCGGCAGATCACAGAACTGGAACGGGTTCTGTCCCGAGCTGATTGCCTCCTGCACGCATCGTGAATCGAGATCCGAATCGCGAGGGTCGACAATCACTGGTTGCGTCGAATCGGATTCCGTCGAGGCCGCCGCCGCCTCGACCCCTGCGACAACGAAGCCGGTGGGGTCTGGGTAGACGTCGGTCTCATCCCCCTGCGCGGGTTGCATCAGCGCCAACGAGACAGCCATCCCCAGGCCGATCCTGCCGATCACTTCTGGGCTCCCCAACTCTGCATCACCCACCCGGCTGCGGTCTGTGCAAGCAGGGCGTTCATGGTCGTTCGCCCGCCGGGAAAGTCCTTGTCCTTCTCTGTTCCGGGGTACTCCACATGCTGGGGCGTAGACGTCAACGTGAACTTCACAACCGCCTCGGACACATCGCCATCCGGGAGGAGCGTCGACTCGCGGATCTTCACGACTCCATCTCCACCGGAGATCTGTCCGTCAGCCGCGAATACCTCTTCGAGGTACTCGACGCCTCCTTGGCAGGCCTTGCAGCTGTCGTCTCCAAGTCGGCGAAGAGCGTCTACGTCCCCCGTCGCTTGGGCGTAATTGACGGTCTGCCAGTAGAACTCGACGAACGCCTCTGCTGCAGCGGTATCAGTGCCCTGGGCATCAGCGGGTAGCGACGGTCTAGCTGACCCGCCGGCCGGGCTGGTTGACGGCGAGGTGGGTGAGACCGACGGCGTCGGGTCAAACTTCGGCTTCGGCTCGTCGTCAGAACACCCGGCGACCAGGAGCACCGGGATCACGGAGAGTGCGGCGATGACCGCCCGAGTACGGTTCACGCCGCCGATCATTCCCCGACTCCCGCAGCAGCGAAACTGCCCCGCACGAAGCTGTGGACAACCACGCACACCAGGTCAGCGGTGAGCCAGCAACCGTTTCCCGCGATCCGCAGCGGACATTCGGTTGCCTGCTCACCGCCGTACGCCACGCACACTAGGTCAGCGGTGAGCCAGCAACCGTTTACCGCGATCCGGAGCGGATATTCGGTTGCCTGCTCACCGCCGCCCGGCGAACGCTCAGCCGCGGGCCGCCCGCAGGGCCGCGCGGATCATCGGGAGCTGCATGGGGAGCCGGGCGAAGGAGACGACCTTGAAGCCGGTGTTGCGGGTCTTCGTGGAGTCGACCGCCATCTTGATGTTGCCCGGGTAGACCCCGAGGAGCAGCAAGACGCTGGCCCAGCCGGCGGCGCGCCGGGTGGCGGGTACGGCGAGGCCGGCCGCGCAGGCGATCTCGGCGACCCCGCTGGCGAGGATCACCTCGCGGTGCGCGGGCACCCACGACGGCATCAGCGGGAGGTAGACCTCGGGCTTGGCCAGGTGGACGGTGCCGCTGGCCGCGAAGCCGAGGGCGAGGAACTTGACGCTACGAGGGAGAGCCATGGCCCGAGAGTACGGGTGTGCTCAGAACATGACCGTGGCGAAGCGCGCGGTCTCCCGGAAGCCGACCCGCTCGTAGACGGCGCGCGCGGAGGTGTTCCAGTCGTTGACGTAGAGCGACACGACCGGAGCGATCTCGCGCCGGACCAGCTGCACCACGGCCGCCATCCCCGCGGTCGCGAGGCCGAGGCCACGGCGGTCCGCCGGCACGAAGACACCCTGGATCTGGGCGGCGTACGGCGTCGCGCAGGCGACCTCCGCCTTGAAGACCAGCCGGCCGGTGTCGTCGAAGCGGGCGAACGACCACCCCCGGTTGACCAGCTGGGTGACCCGCGCGCGGTAGAGGTCCGCTCCCCCGCCGTACTCCGGCGAGACCCCCACCTCCTCGGTGTACATGGCGACGCAGGCGGGGTAGAGCTCGTGCATGTCCTCGCGAGTCGTACGCCGGACCAGCGGGTCGGGAGCGACTAGTGGACCTGCGGCGATCTCGAGGTGCGGCTGCTCCCAACGGGACTCGCGAGGCTGGCCCCAGGCGCTGGCCACGCCGTTCCAGAACGTGCGGACGGCCTCCTGCGGACCGACGATCGTGGAGACCGTGCGACCTCGGGCGAGCGCACGTTCGGCGAACGCCGCGGCGTCGTCGACGCTCGCCGAGACCGGCACCAGGTTGGCGCCGACGTGGCACGCGGCGGCGAGCTCACCCGCTTCGAAGCGTCCCCACATCTCGCCACCGAGCCAGCGCGGCTCGAGGTTGGTGGTGGTGGCCCGGTAGTCGGCGAACACGTTCACCACCGGGTCGCGACGCGCCAGCGCCAAGAAGGCGTCCAGGTCCGCGGCCCCGAGGGGTCGGACTCCGTGGCGGGTCGTCAGCACGGCAGGAGCCTAGCCCGACCGAGGAGCTAGGAGACGGTGACCTGAGCCGCGGCGCCGTCGACCGACTCCATGCCCTCGGCGATCCGCATGGCCTCCTCGATCAGGGTCTCCACGATCTGCGACTCGGGCACGGTCTTGATGACCTCGCCCTTGACGAAGATCTGGCCCTTGCCGTTGCCCGAGGCGACGCCGAGGTCGGCCTCGCGCGCCTCGCCGGGGCCGTTGACGACGCAGCCCATCACGGCCACGCGCAGCGGGACCTCCATGCCCTCGAGGCCGGCGGTGACCTGCTCGGCCAGCGTGTAGACGTCGACCTGGGCGCGGCCACAGGACGGGCAGGAGACGATCTCGAGCTTGCGCGGGCGCAGGTTGAGCGACTGGAGGATCTGGATGCCGACCTTGACCTCCTCGACCGGCGGGGCCGAGAGGGAGACCCGGATGGTGTCGCCGATGCCCTGCGAGAGCAGCGCACCGAACGCCGTCGCCGACTTGATCGTCCCCTGGAACGCCGGTCCGGCCTCGGTCACCCCGAGGTGCAGCGGCCAGTCGCCGGCCTGGGCCAGCAGCTCGTAGGCCCGCACCATCACGACCGGGTCGTTGTGCTTGACCGAGATCTTGAAGTCGTGGAAGTCGTGCTCCTCGAAGAGACCGGCCTCCCAGACCGCGGACTCGACGAGCGCCTCGGGCGTCGCCTTGCCGTACTTCTCGAGGATCCGCTTGTCGAGGCTGCCGGCGTTGACGCCGATCCGGATCGACGTGCCGCGGTCCTTCGCGGCGCGGGCGATCTCCTTGACCTGGTCGTCGAACTTGCGGATGTTGCCCGGGTTGACGCGTACGGCGGCGCAGCCGGCGTCGATCGCGGCGAAGACGTACTTCGGCTGGAAGTGGATGTCCGCGATCACCGGGATCTGCGAGTGCTGGGCGATCTCGGCGAGCGCGTCGGCGTCGTCCTGGCTGGGGCACGCGACCCGGACGATGTCGCACCCGGTCGCGGTCAGCTCGGCGATCTGCTGGAGGGTCGAGTTGACGTCGGACGTGAGCGTCGTGGTCATCGACTGCACGGAGACCGGGGAGTCGCTGCCGACGCCCACCTTCCCGACCTTGATCTGGCGGGTCTTGCGGCGCGGGTTGAGCACCGGCGGGGGCGCCTCGGGCATGCCCAGGTTGATCTCGGTCATGCCCCTCAGGCTACTGACTCGCCCCCGAAGAAGCGCGATCGGCGTCGTCCGCGGAGCCGCTCGACCTCTGCCCGTGCGAGCTCGAGCTCGCGCCGCGCCTCGGCCAGCTCCGTGCGGAGCCCGTCGGTCGCGGCGGTGCAGGCCTCCCGACGGTTCGAGATCGCCCGGTGGCGGCGCTGGCGGTGCTCCGCGAGCCGTTCCCGCTCGACGTCCCACCCCCGACCGACGACCTCCGACACCTGCTCGGCGATGGCGCGCACGTTGTCGTCGGCAAGGGTGCTGAGCCGCTCCGAGGCGGCCCGGACCTCCGACCGCCTGCCCGCCACGAGGGCGGCACCCAGGGCGTCGTCGAGGTCGTCGATGCGGACGTCGTACGGCATCAGCTCGTCCCAGTGGGCGGCGTACCGGGTCGGCTTGACGCGCCGCATCGTCACCCGCGGGACGCCGTACGCCGCGGCGACGATCCGCACGTGCAGCGACGTGCCGATCACGATGCGGGCCTGCCGGATCTGCCGCACGATGTCGAGCGGCCGGCGGTCGGTGAGCACCTCGACCGCGCGGCCCGGGTCGAGCCGGTGGACACGCCCGGCGACCCGCTCGAGGTCCTCGACCGAGTCGTGCTTCGGCGCCGTACCGGCCATCAGGAGCTGGATCCGCATCCCGGCCAGGTGCGGGCTTTGGACGAGCTTGTGGGCAAGCCGGTCGTGCCCGACCCGCTCCAGCAGCCGCGTGGAGAACTGCACGACGGCGATGTCGGAGTGCGGGTCCGGCTCGTACGGCTCGAGCACGCTCAGGGCATGGACCACGTCAGGCATCAGGCTGTGCTTGACGCCGATGTGGTGCAGGAAGTCGCTGGACTCCCGGTCCCGCACGGAGACGACGTCGGTGCTCCGGAGCACCTCGACCACCTCCTCCCGGATGTGCGGCGGGAGGCCCTTGGCGCCGATCAGGCCCACCGAGTTCAGCACGGAGACCGCGCTCGCGTTGCGCGGAAAGGACCCCGGGGCCGGGATGTACGGCGACACCAGCTGCGCCCCGTGGAACGCCTGCCGGATGAGCGCACGCTGCTCGGACGGCGGCGCGGCGCGGTAGCGGCCGTACTCGGCCGGCGACTTCGACATCCGAAGGGCGGACTCCGGGGAGGTGCCGCCGACCTGTCCCCCGACGGTCCAGATCACGTCGAAGTCCCGGTTGGTCAAGGCCTCTCCGAGCGCCACCACGGGCCGGTCCAGCAGAGGCGTCATGTCGGCCGCGAACGGCGCGGCCGCGACCACCTCGCTGCCGGCCAGGTAGCGCTCGGTGACGAGCAGGAAGAGCAGGTCGCCGAAGTTGTCACGCTCGTACGCACCGACGGTAAGGACCCGGGTCTCGTTCACCCGAGCAATATTAGACTAAGTCAGTAGACTTTGTAACCAAAGCGTCCGGCGTGGCTAGGACGGGAGTCGCACGGGCACGACGAGGTCGCCGACGATCAGCACCAGACCCATGACGAGCAGACAGCCCGCGACGCAGTAGGCGATCGGCAGCAGCCGCGCCACGTCGACGTACCCAGGGTCCGGCCGGCCGCGGAGGCGGGCCCAGCCGCGCCGGAGCGCCTCCCACAGGGCGCCCGCGATGTGACCGCCGTCGAGCGGCAGCAGCGGGATGAAGTTGAACATGCCGATGAAGAAGTTGAAGCCGGCGACCAGCATCAGCAGGAAGACGGCCTTCTCCTTGACCGGGAAGTCCTCCTTGGAGACCGTCTCGCCGGCGAACCGGCCGCC
>Ga0190274_10001228_pt1 | contig 15058 bp, 20 predicted proteins | sample Popmic531T_FD_133002 | JGI IMG/M metagenome (GOLD analysis project Ga0190274, IMG submission 133002) | Populus adjacent soil microbial communities from riparian zone of Yellowstone River, Montana, USA - 531 T | ecosystem: Environmental > Terrestrial > Soil > Riparian zone | place: USA: Montana...
TCCGACATCGACACGCTGGAGCGCATCGAGATCATCCGCGACCTGCGGCTCGGCGCGTTCGACGCGCTGGTCGGCATCAACCTGCTGCGCGAGGGCCTCGATATCCCGGAATGCGCGCTGGTCGCTATCCTCGACGCCGACAAGGAGGGCTTCCTGCGTAGCGAAACCTCGCTGATCCAGACCATCGGCCGCGCTGCGCGCAACGTCGACGGCAAGGTGATCCTCTACGCTGACCAGGTGACCGGCTCGATGCAGCGTGCGATGGAAGAGACCAACCGCCGCCGGGAGAAGCAGGTCGAATACAACACCGCAAACGGCATCACGCCGGAGAGCATCAAGAAGTCGATTGGCGACATTCTCTCCAGCGTGTACGAGCGCGACCATGTGCTGGTCTCGACCGAAGGCGGGCTGTCCGGGGTCGGCGAAGAGGACACCGCCACCATCGGACACAATTTCCATGCGGTGCTGGAGGATCTGGAGAAACGGATGCGGGCGGCGGCAGCCGACCTGAACTTCGAAGAGGCGGCGCGGCTGCGCGACGAGCTCAAGCGGTTGCGCGCCACCGAACTGGCCGTGGTGGACGACCCGACCGCGAAGCGCCCGACGCTTGCCCCGTCACGCCCCCGCAAGCCGACACTCGACGAGATGGGTCCCGGCGTCGAAGCGATCCCGGCGGGGAAGACCAGCCCGCGCTCCACGCTCGGCAAGCCCGGCATGCGCGGTGGCTTCAAGCCGCGGAGGCGGTGAGAGAATGATGCGCGCCGCCTTTCTGCTGCTGTGCTTCACGCTTGCGGGCTGTCTCACTAACGAGCCGGCGCCGACCGCGCCACAGCCTGCGCAGCCCACCGCTGCAGCTCCCCCGCCCGCAGCCGACAAGCCCGCGCCTGGACAGCGGCGTGGCGCGCCCGCGGCAACGCGCGGCGCCAATGCACCCGCGGTCCCGCCGCAGCAGGCTCAAGATCAGCCGCCGGTCGACCCTGTGCTCGAAGTGCGGCAGACGTGCTGGGCCCAGGGCAACGCGAACACCTCGTTCAAGAACATCGAGGCGCGCGCTGACTGGGTCAACAAGTGCATCAGGGACAAGCTGAAGACGCTGCAGTGAGCGCCACGAACGTGAGCTGGCGTGGACGGCGCGATCACGCGCCGTCCACGCCGTCCGTCCAGCGTCAGCCGCTGAGACTTACTTCTTCCAGCCGCGGCGCTGGCCTTCTTCACCGCGCGCGCGTGATCGGGCGGTTCGGACGGCGGCCGCCCTCCTCGCCCAAAGCGAGCGTGGTGACGCGCTGCGCTTCGGCATTGCTGGTGCCGAGCGCAAGCAGGCCGACAGTGCCGGCGGGGAGAGCGCCCGCAACCAGACCGAACAGACCGCGACGTGAAGGGGTGGAGGCTTTCGGCTGAGCAACCGGCTGGGGCCGCGGCCCCCTGACCGGTGAACACATTAACCCTCGGCGAACCAAGCGATTGCGCAGCGCGGGCGCGGCGCGACAATGCGGACCGATGCGGGCGTTGGCTTGGGGATTGGCCATGCGGCACGCGCCGCTGTTCCTCGCGTTGTGCGTCGCGCTTGCGCCGTTGCCGTTGCGCGCGCAAAACACCGGTGACGCCACCGCCGCCGGCCGCTTCGATCACTTCATCGACTTCCGCGCGCGGCCGGGCGCGATGTGGGGCCACACCTTCATCCTGTATGGCCGCGTCGACGGGCGCGGCCGGCCGGTCGAACTGCATCGCGCCGGGTTTTATCCCGACGACGGCCAGGCGGGGTTGATCCTCGGCACCTTCGTGCCGGTGCGCGCCGCGGTGCGCGCGGTGCCCGACGATTTCTCCGAGACGCCGAGCGCGATCTACCGCCGCACGCTGTCGTCCGCGCAATATGCGCGGCTTAAGTCCACGGTGACGCGCATCCGCGCCAACGATCACGGCTGGCACATGCTGGCATACAACTGCAATCACTTCGCCGACCGGGTCGCGCATTCGCTCGGCCTCCACACGCCGCCGAACTTTCTGGTGCCGAACGCCTGGGTGCGCGCGCTGAAGGCGATGAACGAACGGTAACTCCCAACGTCGTTATGCCCGGGCTTGACCCGGGCATTCATCTGTCTTTGCGTAGGCGATGGATCGCCCGGCATAGGCGAGCGAAGCGACGCGTCTTCGAAAGCTATGTCCGGCGATGACGCCGGAATGACATGCGCTCTCCTCGATCCCTCCTGATCTGGCTCGTCATCATCGCGATCGGCGCCGCGATCGCGCAATATTTCCAGGGCCATCGCACGCCCTCGCCCACGGAGCCGCCGAAACCCACCGGCGCCGCGATAGCCGGCCGCGCCCGCGTCATCGACGGCGACTCGATGGAGATCGGGTCGTCGCGCATCCGCCTGTTCGGCATCGACGCGCCGGAGGGCCGCCAGGATTGCCGCGACGCGCAAGGCCGCGGCTATCGCTGCGGCGAGACCGCGCGCCGCGCGCTCACCGACCTGATCGGCGGCCGCGAGGTGACGTGCACGCCGGTCGGCGCCAGCCACGACCGCAACGTCGCGCTCTGCACCGCGCAGGGCCGCGATCTCAGCGAGGCGATGGTGCGCGGCGGCCACGCGCTCGAACTGCGCCAGCACAGCCAGGGCCGCTACGCATCGGCGGAGCGCGAGGCGCGCGAGGCCAAGCGCGGGATGTGGGCCGGCACGTTCGAGCGGCCCGGCCAGTGGCGCGCCGATCATCCGCGCTGACGCTGCCATTCGGGTTCCGGCATCCGTTTCTCCATGGAACGCAGCCCTTCATCCGCCGTTGTTCTTGAAACCGCCAAGGAGCAACAGCATGAAACGAGTTTGCGCGGCGTTGGCGGCGCTGGCCCTGACCGGCGGCGTCGCACTGGCCCAGAGTTCCGGTGGCACCGGCAGCAGCAGCACAGGCGGCGCCAGCACCGGCGGCGCGTTATCCTCCCCCACTTCGCCGACATCGCCCACGACGCCCGGCTCGCCGGTCACCGGCCAGGCCCCAGGCGCATCGCCGTCACCGGGCGCCAACCCACCTGCGCCGTCCGACACCGGCACCACCGGCCGCGCGCCGGGCACCAACCCGGCCAACTCGCAGGACGTGTCGCGCCGCGGCAATCCGCAGGACCTCACGCAGCCGCGCGGCTTCAACCCGCAGGATAGCAGAGCGCCCGGCACGCCGCAGATTTACAAGCCGGAGCAAAGGTAGACGAACTCGGCCTTGGGGAAGGCATCGGCGGGCGCGCCCGCTGCCGTTTGATTGGGAATGCCCGGTTCTTACCCTCGTCGCCCCATCAAGCAAAGTTGATCTCCTGCGCGAGACCCGGAATGCCGCGACGGCCGGGACCGGCGTATCGTGGGGATGGCCGGCGCGTGGAATAACCGGCCCGGCCTGAACCTTTACTCATCACGCGGAGACGAACGGACAGCGGAAACCCCGGCGCCAGGCCGGCCCTCATCAGGAGACGTCCATGTCCAGCAAGTCCAATCTCATCCGTGCCGCGTTCGCGGCGCTGTGTCTCTCCACCTTCGTCGGCGCGGCGCCGCAGCCGGCCCAGGCCGATCCCTATCGCTGGTGCGCGGAATACGGCGGCCGCGGCGGCGGCGGACGCAACTGCTACTTCCTCACGATCAACCAGTGCCGCGCGGCGGTGTCCGGCGTGGGCGGAACCTGCACGCCGAACCCGTTCTTCACCGGCCGGCCGATCGTCACGCCGGAGGACACCTTCGTGGTGCGCGCGCCGCGGCGGGTGGTCTATTACTAGAGCATGATCCCGAAAAGTGGGAACCGGTTTTCGCAAAGGATCATGCTCAAACAAATAAGCGAGGGCCCTTGAACCGAACCGCATTCGCTTGTCTCGCTCTCATCCTCGCCGCCGGCGCAACCGGCGGCGAGGCCAAGGCCGATCCGTACCGCTGGTGCGCCGAATACGGCGGCGGCGGCTTGGGTGGCGGCCGCAATTGCTATTTCATCACGCTTGAGCAGTGCCGCGCCGCGGTGTCCGGCGTTGGCGGTTCCTGCAACATCAATCCATTCTATGACGGCCGTCCGGTCGTCACGCCGGAAGACGGCGTGCGCGTCAATCGCCGCTCGCGCGGCTGACATTGGAGAAATCGTTTGATCCGTTTTGCAGTCGCAGCATTCGTTGTCATCCTCACCGCCGGCGCATCCGGTGGCGAAGCCCGCGCGCAAGCCGACCCTTACCGCTGGTGCGCCGACTATGCCTTCAGCGGTCTCGGCGGCGCCAAGAACTGTTATTTCCTGACGATCGAGCAATGCCGCGCGGCGGTGTCGGGCGTCGGCGGCTATTGCACGCCCAATCCGTTCTATACGGGCCCTGCCATTGAGCGGCCGCAGCCGCAACCGGCACGGCCGCGTCAATCATAATGGAGGATTTTCCATGCGCACCGTGCTTGCCGCTTTCGCATTGCTCGCAGCCGGATCGCTGTTTGACCCGGCGAAAGCCGATCCCTACGCTTGGTGCGCCGAATACGGCGGTGGAAGGGGTGGCGGCCGCAACTGCTATTTCATCACGCTGGAGCAGTGTCGCTGGGCGATCTCCGGCAACGGCGGCACGTGCGCAATCAATCCGTTCTACGACGGCATCCCGGTCGACGGTCAGCCGCGGGTGCGGCGCGCGAAGCGGCGGGCCTGACATGCGCACCGCGCTCGCAGTCCTCGCCCTTCTCGCCGCCGGCGCCTTCTCCGGCACCGCGAAGGCCGATCCGTACCGCTGGTGCGCCGACTACGGCGGCCGCACCGGCGGCAGCAACTGCTACTTCGTCACGCTGGAGCAGTGCCGCGGGGCGATCTCCGGCATGACCACAGGCACCTGCCGGCCGAACGGCTTCTATGACGGCATCCCGGTCGACGGCCCGCAGCCGGCGAAGCGGCGCGCCCGCGCGCGCTCATGATGGAGCTCACGATGCGCATGGTGTTCGCCACGCTGGTGCTGCTCGCCGCCGCAGCCTCGCTCGACGGCGCGAAGGCCAACCCGTACCGCTGGTGCGCACACTACAGCGGCAACGGAGGCAACGGCAGCAATTGCTACTTCATCTCGCTGGAGCAATGCCGCTGGGCGGTGTCGGGCGTCGGCGGCTCGTGCGGCCTCCACCCGTTCTACACCGGCTCCGACCGCGCGGTGCTGGTGCAGCGCAGCCGCACCCGATAGAAGATCGATAAGGCAAGAGCGGCGTCGGCGACGAGCTGCTCCTCTGACGCGGCGATCATGTTCTGATCGCACTGCACCAAAAGCCCGGAACCTTTGGACTATCGGGAGGTTACCCTCACGGGGGAGCTCGGAAAAAATTATGAAAATCGCGCAGATCGCGCCTCTAATCGAAAGCGTTCCCCCACGGCTCTACGGCGGCACCGAACGGATCGTCTCCTACCTGACCGAGGAGTTGGTGGCGCTTGGCCACGAGGTCACTCTGTTCGCGAGCGGCGATTCGATCACCGCGGCCAATCTCGTGCCCTGCGTCCCGAAGGCGCTGCGGCTCGACTCGAGTGTCCGTGATCCAATCCCCTACTACATGCTGATGCTCGATCGCGTGCGCCAGCTTGCCGACGAATTCGACATTCTGCACTTCCATATCGACCAGTTCCAGTTTCCGCTGTTCCGGCCGATCGCGCGCCGCACCGTCACCACGCTTCACGGCCGGCAGGATCTGCCCGATCTGCATCCGCTCTACGTGGGCTTTGACGACATGCCGCTGGTTTCGATCTCCGATGCACAACGTCTGCCCGTGCCGAATGCGAACTTTGTCGCGACCGTCTACCACGGCCTCCCGGTCGGCCTGCATCGTCCCATCGCGGAGCCGCGCGGCGGCTACCTCGCCTTTCTCGGCCGCATTTCGCCGGAGAAGCGGCCCGACCGCGCCATCAAGATCGCGCGCGCGCTGGGCATTCCGCTCAAGATCGCAGCCAAGGTGGACCGCGCCGACGACGTCTATTTCAAAACCCAGATCGAGCCGTTGCTCGACGGGCCTGGCGTCGAGTTCATCGGCGAGATCAACGAACACCAGAAGACGCAATTCCTGGGCGAGGCGCAGGCGCTGCTGTTTCCGGTCGCCTGGCCGGAGCCGTTCGGCCTTTCCATGATCGAGGCCATGGCCTGCGGCACGCCGGTGTTGGCGTTCCGCTGCGGCTCGGTGCCGGAGATCATCGAGGACGGCCTCACCGGCATCATCGTCGACACCATGGAGCAGGCGGTCGCCGCGCTGCCCCGCGTCATCGCGCTCGACCGGAAAAAAGTGCGGCAGCGTTTCGAGCAGCGCTTCTCCGGCACGCGCATGGCGAAGGATTATGTGAGCGTCTACCGCTCGCTGCTTGCGCCGTCGATCTCCCTCGTGGACAAGGAGCCGGAGTCCCAGCATCGCCTGCCCAACGGCAACCATCCGAACTTGAGGCCGCAAATTGCTTAGGAAGGACTCGACCGCGACGCTGGTCGAGGAGGTTCCGGAGGCCCCCTTCTACATTCCGGGGACGGGATCCTCCACACGACCCCGCCGCACTCTCAAGCATGGCGATTGCTTCGTCGTGCTCGACAGCCATGCCGATATCGGGGCGACGCCTGGAGGACCCGACGGCGTTTTCTTTTGCGACACCCGCCATCTTTCGCATCTTGAGATGCTGCTCAACGGTCAGCAACCGCTGCTGCTGGGCTCGAGCGTTCGCGACGACAACTCCATCCTCACGGTCGACCTGACCAATCCCGACATCTACCTCGATCGCAAGCTGGCTCTGCCGAAGGACATGTTGCACGTCGTGCGGACGCTTTTTCTTTGGCGCGGCACCGCCTATCAGCGTCTGCGCATGCAGAACCACGGCGATTTCCCGTTCGACGTCCGGCTCTCGCTCGCCTTCGCCAGCGACTTTGCCGATCTGTTCGAGGTGCGCGGGCTGCGCCGCCCGCGCCGCGGCACCGCGACCGCGGAGGTTACCCGCGAGACGGGGGTCGTTCTGAATTATCAGGGTCTCGATGGCAATCGGCGGCACACCACGATGCTGTTCGACCCGGCGCCGGAGCGGCTCTCCAGCAGCCTGGCGTCTTATGCGCTGACGCTGCAGCCCAACGAATCCCGGTCCATTTACATAACGGTGACGTGTGATCGCGGCGCCGCAACCAGCCCCGCGCTGCCGTTTCGCAAGGGCCTGCGTGCGGCTTTCCATGAACACAAGAACACGCACCGCGGCATCGCCACCGCCACCAGCTCAAACCAAGTGTTCAACGAGGTGCTGTGCCGCTCCATGGCCGACCTTTCGATGCTCACGACGGGCACGTCGCAGGGGCCTTACCCCTACGCCGGCATCCCCTGGTACTCGACCACGTTTGGGCGCGACGGGATCATCACCGCGCTGCAGATGCTGTGGTGCGATTCCCGCATCGCCAAGGGCGTGCTGCGGCGGCTCGCCGCGTTTCAGGCCCGGGAGTTCGACCCGCTGGCCGATGCCGAGCCAGGAAAGATCCTGCACGAGATGCGCGGCGGCGAGATGGCGATGCTGCGTGAGGTGCCGTTCGGCCTGTACTACGGCAGCGTCGATTCCACGCCGTTGTTCGTGATGCTGGCCGGGCTCTACACCGAGCACACCGGCGATCTCGAAACGCTCCGCGAACTGTGGCCCAACATCGAAGCGGCGCTGGGCTGGATCGACGGGCCGGGCGATCCCGACCGCGATGGCTTTGTCGAGTACCACCGCGCCAATGAGAAGGGCCTGGTCAACCAAGGCTGGAAGGATTCGCACGACGCGATCTTCCACGCCGACGGCTCGCTGGCGCAGGGCCCGATCGCGCTCTGCGAGGTGCAGGGCTACGTCTATGCGGCGAAGCGTCTGGCCGCGCGCGGCGCGCGCCGGCTCGGCAAAGACGCGCTCGGCGACACACTCGACGCCGAGGCGGCAAGCCTCGCCGAGCGCTTCGAGACGGCCTTCTGGTGCGAGGACATCAGCACCTATGCGCTCGCGCTTGATGGGCAGAAGCGGCCGTGCCGGGTGCGGACCTCGAACGCCGGGCAAGTGCTGTTCAGCGGCATCGCCGCGCCGGATCGCGCGGAGGCGGTGATGCGCGACCTGATGCGACCGTCGTTTTTCTCCGGCTGGGGCATCCGCACCGTGGCGCGCGAGGAGCGCCGCTACAATCCCATGTCGTATCACAACGGATCGGTCTGGCCGCACGACAATTCGCTGATCGCGGCGGGCTTCGCGCGCTACGGCCACAAGAGCGCGATCGACCGCGTGTTCAAGGGCCTGTTCGATGCCGCGACCTATATGGACCTGCGGCGGCTGCCGGAACTCTATTGCGGCTTCCAACGCGGACGCCAGCGCGGGCCGACGCTCTATCCAGTCGCCTGCTCGCCGCAGGCCTGGGCCGCGGGCACGCCGCTGCTGCTGCTGCAGTCGTCTCTCGGGCTCGAGTTTGACCCGGACCGCAACGAAATCCTGCTGCGCAAGCCGCGGCTGCCGTCGTTCCTAGAGGAGGTGACGCTGCGCAACCTGCGGCTCGGTCAATCGACCGTGGATCTGATGGTGCGCCGGCACGGCACGGATGTCTCGCTGCAGACGCTGCGCAACGAGGGCCACATCAAGGTGGCGGCTGTGTATTCGTGATGGCTCGATCCGACGGCGGCTCGCTCTAGTTCGCCGGCGGTGCCACCTGCGCGTCAGGCTGGTTGGTCACCTTGAGCGCGTCGGCGACGAAGCCCGATTTCTTCATCTCCTCGATGAAGCCCTTGAGGTAGGACACCGCGGGGGTGCGGCCCTTGGGCGTGCCCATCGCCTGCTCGATCGCCATGAAGCGCTGCGGCATCACGCGGACGTCTGGGTTGGTCTTGGCGTATTCGGCGATCGGCTGCCGCACGCCGGCCGCGACCTCGAACTTCTCCTTGAGGAACAGGTCGATCGACGCCTGTCCGCCGCCGGTCGACGCCCGCACGATCTCGGCGTTCTTGATGGTGCGCGTGAGATAGAGGTCGTAGGCCGAGCCCTTGCCGACCGCGATGCGGATGCCCTTCTTGTCGACGTCGGCGGGCGTCTGCAGCGGGGAATCCTTCGCCACCATGTAGGCGCCCTCGATGATCACGTAGGGCGGCGTGAAGTCGATCTCGGCGGCGCGCACCGGCTCGATGGCGAGGAAAGCAATGTCCCAGCGGCCTTCCTTGAGCGCGGCGAACACCTCGCCCGCGGCGTTGAACAGCACCAGCTCGACCGGCACGCCGAGCCGCTTGCCGAGCTCCTTTGCCAGCATGATGGTGACGCCCTTGGGCTCGGAGCCGTCGGCCTGCTTCTGCACCAGGACGCTGTTGCCCTGGTTGATAGCGGCGCGCAGCTTGCCGGTCGGGGCGAAGGCTTTGACGATCTCGGGCGTGACCTTGCTCACTGTGCTGCCTCTTTCCGATGGGGTGGGCTGGGCGACTGCGGTGGCGGGAACGGCCAGCGCAACGATCGCGGCGGCAAGGGTGCTGCGCATGGAATATCCTCTCTGCCTGTCGCTAGCGCAGTCGGGGCAAGGCGCGCAATGGGGTGATATAGCGCCGCCAAAAGCCGCACCCCGGCCAACACATTTCGGCCCGCATGACGCGGATACCTGGGCATGCGGGGCGTGACGCCGGGGTTTCCCCCGGTGCAAAGCGGTGTATCTTGCTCGCCGGCCATCCGGGGCCGCGCGCCGCAAGAGTCCGGAGGGGGATGATGAAGCGTCAGTTGTTGTTGCAGGTATCCGCGTTGGCGGGGGGGCTGGCACTCCTGCCCTCGGTCACCCTCGCGCAATTCCCGCCCCCATCCGCCCCATCGTCGAGAACGGTGCAGGACCGCTGGCCGACGCCAGAGCCTCCGCAAACGCAACAGCAGCCGGCGCAGCAACAGGCGCCCCGGCAGGCGCAGCCGGCGCCGCGCCAGGCGCGGCCCAAGCTGGACGACGACGACGCGCCCAAACCGCCGCCGAAGCCGGGGGTCGCCGCGGCACCGGCCAACGCCGTGACGTGCGGCGGCACGTTCGTCAAGGACACGACGCACCTCAAGCTCGCGATCAAGTACGACTCGCGCAACATCGTGTTCGGCGACGTCGACGGCCCGGACGGCACCAAGATCAAGGCCACCATTCTCTATCCGAACGAATCCAAGCGGCGGCTGGAAGTGATCTGGAACAACGATGCGGCACGCACCGATCTTTCGATGGTGGTGATCAACGGCCAGTCGCAATGGAGCGCGCCGAAGGGCGTAAAGCTCGGCACGCCGCTCGCGGCGCTGGAGAAGATCAACGGCCGGCCGTTCAAGCTCAGCGGCTTCGACCCCGACGGCTCTGCGTCGGTGCTCGGCTGGGAGGGCGGCGCACTCACCTCGCTGCCCGGCGGCTGCAGGGTGGGCGCGCGGATCGCGACAGACGGCAAATCAGCCGCCAGCGTCCCGCAAGGGAAGGAGTTGTTGTCGAACGACGCCAACCTGAAGGCGGTCAAGGCGTCGGTCGTGGAAATCCTTGTCGGCTACTGACTGTTAACCGCGTTTTCGCCGCCTGCCGCAACTCCGCCCGAATCGCCGGGACAATCTGCGCCGCAGCAATGGGCGACATCATGCGACGCGAAACGGCGGGACTGCTTTTCGCAATCTTTTTGCTGGCCGCGGCAAACTCGTCCGTCGCGGCACAGAGCAACCCGAGCAACCCGACGTTCGGCAGCCGCGCCGACAAGCCCGACGGTTCCGTGGCGCTGACGATCGGCCGCCGCCTGCCGACCGACTGGGACACCAAGTTCGGAGTCGATGCCAAGCTGGCTCCCGAGCCGCCGTCCGCGATGGCCGACACCGCGCTGGTCAATCCGTCAGTGACGCGTTCCACCGGCGCGGTGTGGGGCAGCATGACCGGCCCCGGCGTTGCGCCGCTGCTGTTCGACAAGACCGCGGTCGACGCGCGGATCGATCCGAGTCAGGAGAAGGGGGAACTGGCCGCCACGCTGAGCCGCACCCTTCCGTTGAACGGTACGGTATCGGTGACGCTGCAGGACAAATATTCGGTGACGCAATCGCTGCAGAGCAACGGCGCCCCGCCGCAACCGCCGGGCAGCGCGGTCTGGCAGGCCGATCGTTCGGTGCGCCTCAACCTGGCGCCGACCCGCACAACGCTCTCGGCGGGTGTCGTCACGTCGAACGCCGACAACCAGTGGCACAACAAGCTGAGCGCCGAGCAGCGCCTCCTCGGCCCGCTCAACGTGACAACCTCCATCACCGATCCGGGCACCGCCGCAAGCAGCAAGAGCATCGCCGCGGGCTTCAAGCACACCTGGTAAGCGGCTGTTATCCAAGCGCGCAATCGTGTGCCTTGGAATCGTCGCCAAGTCGCCCAACTCCCATGTCGCAATCCTCGCGCGCGCATGATCCGGCGAAGCGGGCTTGCGGTTCGCCGGATCATGCGCCACCAGGCGTAAGCGCGCGGTCGGCGCAAAACCGGTACTCACTTCTGCTGATCGCGCGCTGGGGAGCGTTGTTTCATCTTCATTCATGCAGGTGAAGGAGCAGGGCGATGGCTAAACCTGAACGGCTGAGCGAAATCGACCAGGCGGCTGCGGCCGCAAACGTGGCTCGCGAGGTTGAAGGCGACATCCGCGAGTTCGTGCGGCGCGACGTCTCCGTGTTCCGCCATCCGCGCACCGAAGGCGGCGGCGACATGGCCGCCGAAAATATCAACTCGCTGATCCATCGTGTGGCCGCCCAGTCGATCGGCGAGATCGACCACGTGATCGGCGAGTTGACAAGGGTGCGCGACATGCTGCGCAGCGAGGGCGAGCGGGTGCAGCGCGAGATCAGCGGCTACGCGTCGTTGAGCCAGGCCGCCATGACGTCGATGACGATCATCGCCGACAGCATGGCGCAGTGGGAGCCCAACATTCAGAAGGCCAGGCAGCAAAACGCCTGATCGCAGACGCGCGCTGCCGCCGGGAGGATATCCCGGCGGCGTGCAGCGTGCGTTGCAATCTATTTCTTGATTTCGCCGACCACGGTCCAGAACGTCGGGTCGACGATCAATAAGCGGTTGTTGAGCTGCACGTACTTGTAGCGGCCCACTTCCGGCACCGCGGCCTTCGCGTCGGCGGAAAATTCCTGCATCGTCACGTCGGCGTTCGGCAGGCTCTGCGCCACCGTGACCTGCATGGTCCCGGCCGGCCCGGCGGACGCCTTGCTCACGCTTGCCGCGATCTTTTGCTTTTGCTCGTCGGTCAGCGGGAGCTGCATGGCGAGGATCGGCAACTTGTCCTGCGCGGCGTTTGCGGCCGAAACGGCCGACGGCATGGTCTGCCGGGTCGCGCCGGGGACCGGCTCGGCGACCTTGTCGGGCGTCGTCGAATGTTCGGGCTGCAGCATCGTCGGCTTGGCGTTGTCGGCCTCCTGGCCAGGTGGTTGCGTTGGCAACCGTGGCGCCGGAACGGGGCTTGCCTCGGCGGCCGGCGGGCCGCTTGGCTGCTGCTTCTGGTCGACGGGCGGGTTGTTCTGGGCGGCGGCCAGCCCGATGCCCGCGCAAATTGCCAAGGCGGTGCTGCCGATCCAGATTGAGCTGCGCATGGGGTCCTCCTGCGATGGGTCCCCTCGACAACGCGCGAAACTGCTTTGCGTTGCCTCGGCCTCTCCGAGAAGTGAACGCAAGACCCGCTGGATGTGAGCGCCGCCGCGCCGCCCATTCGGCTATAAATGCCGCAGCCGGATGATCCGGCGCCTTTAGGGGGTGTTTCATGAAGTACCGCAGATCAATCGCGGCGTTGGCCGCGATCGCTGGCGTCGGCGCAATGTCGTTCGCGATTTCCGCGAAGGCCGGCGGCGACCTGGTCAAGTTTCCCGAGGACTATGCGAAGGGCGTCCTGTACACGACGGTCGACCGCCCCGATAACAAGCAATTCCGCGAGCTCTACGTCTCGCCGCCCGGGGCGATCGAGGCCGCCAAGAAGGGCCAGCCGCTGCCGAGCGGCACGGTGCTGACGCTGGTGCAGTTCGCCGCCAAGCTCGACTCCGGCGGCAACCCCGAGAAAGGCGCCGACGGGCGCTTCATCAAAGACAAGGTGGTCGGCTACACGGTGATGGAGAAGCGCACCGGATGGGGCAGCGAGTATCCGGAAAACATTCGAAACGGCGAGTGGGAGTACCAGGCGTTCCGGCCCGACAAGTCGGTCAACACCGGCGCGAAACTGGAAAACTGCTTCACATGCCACAAACCGCTCGGCACCAAAGTGGACTACATGTTCAGCTACGACAAGCTGAAGTGAGCGTTGCCGCGATCCGCGGCGGTGCCCGAAAAAATTAGTGGCGGGGACGTCTAGTGTCCCGGACCCGAAGTTCGCCGATTGTGCAGCAACCACCGTTGCGAACTTCGGGTCCAACGGAACACTAGAATCATGGAGTTGCTGGTGTCGCTTTGGTTCGGACGTTCGCTTCGGAGCAAAGCCGAGAGTTCGAGCGAACTTCCGAACCGCGACACTAGCCCCCGCCGATTTTTTCCGGTTCCTCCCCGCGGCAAATGGCCGACGGTCATCCTTGGGGAAACAATCCCCTTGACCCAACCCGGCTACAACATCGCGTAAGCACTCGAGACCATGCCGACCGGCCGCTTGTCGGCGGCGCTCGACAGCATCACGCGGCCAAAGCAGTTGGTGCGGCCGATCCGTACGATGCGCGCATCGGCCAGCACGTCGAAATTCACCGGGCGCAGGAAGTGCATGGTCTGGTCCACAGCACTCATCGCCCGGTAGCTGCTCCACGCCGCCGCGCAGGCGAACACCATCGCGGTGTCGGCCAGCGCCATCAGCGCCTGCGGGCAGACCACCCCGCCGTCGCGGCAAAGCTTCGCGGAAAATGGCAGCCGCAGCACCGCACCGGGCTGCCAGTCCTGCGGGGCGCCGGCCGGCCTCGATCGCCTCGACCAGCACGCCGAGGTCCTGCACCCATGGCGCGATCACTTCGGTGAGAGGATGACTGGCTGCCTGGATGCCGAAAACGCTGTCGACCGCCTCAAGCCGCCGCGCCTCCACCGCCATGTTCGTCTCCGGTTTCCCGGCGCGAACGCGTTTCACCAAGGCGCGCGAATCAGGTGGCAAGGGTAGGCGGCGACAGCCGAAATCGCCAGCATCGCTGCGGGTTTTCTCGGTGTTAAAATTGTGGTCAACTGGGGCAATCGTGCGAAACTTATGATAGAGTCGTGTCGCTTTTCGAGCCTCGCGGGAGGGTTTTCTGCCGAGGTCAGCCAAGGGTGAGTTCCCAACCAGGTGAGTGTCCAGATGTCCGGCTCGAAGCGTGTTGGCCGCGTGATGTTGCTGGCAGCCGCCGTCGCCATGACGGCTGCCATCGAGATGGCCCGTACCACCCCGGCCGCAGCCGCCAGCTGGCTGGAGCTGAACTTCTGGCTGTCCGGCCCGCGCTATGACGCGGAGATCCCGCCCTGCGATTCCGGCTGGGTGCTGTCCGACATCCGCAGCAACTTCGGCACCAAGGAGCGCCGGTTCTGGAATTCGGATCTGTCGATCATGGATATCGGCGAGGTCAGGCAGGTGGCGTTCCGGCCCTGGGCCGAGGCCACCGTTCCGCGGCGCTGGTGTTCCGGCAAAGTGCTGATCTCCGACGGCAAGTGGCGGCCGGTCCACTATTCGATCGTCGAGAGCGGCGGCGCGATCGGCGCGAGCTGGGGCGTGGAATGGTGCGTGGTCGGGCTCGACCGCAACTGGGCCTACAACCCGCGCTGCAAGATGGCGCGGCCCTAGTGTCGCGGTTCGGACGTTTGCCGAATTCTCGGCTTGCTCTGAAAGCAACTTCCGAAGCGCACCGGTGTCCGAACCAAACCATTGATTGATCGGTGAAATAGGCGTGTTTCACCAACGTTACGTTTTCCAGCGCCGCTAAACACAACCAGCCGTTAGTGGCCTACTTTGATTGGCCGCTTGGCCTATTTCGGCCAGCACCTGTATGTAGCCTCGTCGCATTCGTCCAGTGATGCAGGGGGCGTCCATGGTTCAGTTTGCCATTCGTGCGGCAACATACGCCGCGTTCCTTCTGGTTCTCGCGATCACCATCAACGCGGCGCCCGCGCAGGAGCAGCGGCCGGAAA
>Ga0190274_10001229_pt1 | contig 15057 bp, 9 predicted proteins | sample Popmic531T_FD_133002 | JGI IMG/M metagenome (GOLD analysis project Ga0190274, IMG submission 133002) | Populus adjacent soil microbial communities from riparian zone of Yellowstone River, Montana, USA - 531 T | ecosystem: Environmental > Terrestrial > Soil > Riparian zone | place: USA: Montana...
ATGCTCTACCAACTGAGCTACGCCGGCCCGCTACAGAGTACAAATAGCGCTTTCCGACAAAATGCGGATACTAACAACCCGCAGGGGAAAACGCAAGTCGCACTCAGATTAAGGAAAATCTTAATGACCCAAACACAAAAAAACCGCTACAACCGCGCACCATATTCCGCAACGACCCCGACCCATCACAACTCTCTGGCTCCGTTACGAACAGAACCTTTGGGCTAGCAAGGCACATTTTCGCCCTAATGAGGGAAGAAATTCTTTTCAGCACTGTCTGTAAACTTTTCGCCGCTCCTGCGGCGAGGGCGGGTCCTGGTTAACGACTTTGGAGACACTACACCAGTTCTTGAAGAACGACTAATCACGAACAGACGTTATACTCTGCTGCCTTGACAGAGCATCGACCGCTCTGCTTGACACTACTGACCGGTAAAACGATCTGAAGTAACCATACATCGATAAACATGCTGAAATCACCACCAACCATAGCATTGCCCGGCCGGCGGTATAGAGAAGCACTTGCCAATCGCTCCCCGTCATGGCGCCGCTGCCAAAGAGATGGTGCCAGGCAGTGCGTAATTCCGGGACCGTCCAAAACTCGATAGCCGGAAACGGCAGGCCGAAGTTGGCTACCGGCGGTTTGCCGCTCACACTCGCCCCGATTAGCAGGGCCACAGTCATTACTTGGGCCAGCATCTTGAATTTCCCCATCTTTGAGGCGGAGATAATGACGCCGTCCGTCGCCGCTATTGAACGCAGTCCTGTCACTGCAAACTCGCGGCCGATGATAATCACCACTGCCCAGGCTGGCGCCAATTGATTCTCCACCAGCGAAATCAACGCTGCTGAAATAAGTAGCTTATCGGCAATAGGATCGAGTAACTGGCCCAGTCGGGTTACCTGCCCTCTGCTTCGAGCGAAGTGTCCGTCAAGAAAATCGGTCAATGCGGCGCCCAGGAAAAGCCCGACGCCCAGAAGGTGGCGCGGCAAGCCAAACCAGTGTTCTGAAAAAGGAGTAAGTAGAACGACGACCAAAAGCGGAACGATGAAGATACGCAGGAGCGTCAGGCTGTTTGGAAGGTTCACACCGGTTACGCCTTTAAGAGACTTCGTGTCTGTAAGTGAGATTTCGTGTAGTTTCGTGGATCGCCTGTCCTGATTTTCCACGAGAACGATTCACGAAATTACACGAAATCCCACGAAAGAACAAAGACGGTCAACTCCCGGCAAAAGGAATTTGGAACTTTTGACAACACTCTTGTCAATACATAGTAACAATCGGGTTTGGCTTAGGTGTCCGACACACTTTAGTTGTCGACAGTTTCGGTTAGAGACTTCTTAATTACGTGAGAGGCTACTTCGGTAAGATCGCGACAAACTAAAGTGTGTCGGACACGGAACCAAACCTGAGCGATTGTCTACAGACTCTTAGCGCAATATTCAAAAACTGATATCCAAGGAAGGTCATAACAATCATGAGGAAGCTCGCATCTGTACTTCTGTTATTACTTGCTCCATTGCTCTGCCCCTGCCTCGTGCTGGCAGACGACGCTCGCGCGCAGGAACTCTTAAAGCAGGCTCGCACTGCAATCGGCGGTGAGGACGCGCTGCAAAAAATCCAGAGTCTTGATATCAAGGGGGAATACCGACGCGTTTTCGGTGAACGTGAAATGGCCGGTGATCGCGAGATCAGCATTTCGCTTCCGGACAAATATCTGGTCGAAGATGCCATGAATCCGGGCGGTCTCAGCACCGCAATCATTAACACCAGAGGACTGAATGGCGAGAAGGCATGGATGGGATCGAGTGGCGGCGGTGGCATGGTCTTCCGGATAGGCGGTCCCGGAGGAGCCCAGCAGTCTCCAGAACAGCTGGAAGCAATGCTCCGCAGTTCCCATCGCAGAGAATTCACGCGTTATTTGCTGGCAATTATGATGATGCCTCCCGCCGACTTTGCCGTCGAGTATAAGTACGCGGGCGAATCAGATGTTGAGGGCGCTCAGGCTGAAGTGATCGACGTTACCGGACCGGAAAAGTTTGCAATTCGCATTTTCTTCGATAAGCAAACACACTTGCCTTTGCTGTTGAGCTATCGAGGGACCAAACCTCGCATCATGACCATCAATCGGTCCGCAGCCGACAAAAACGTCAAGGTCGAGGACGCGGTAAAGCACGCCAAAGACGAGGCAGAAAAGATGGCCGCAGAACCTGCCAAACCGGAGGAAGTCGATTTCTTCATCCGCGTTACCGACTACAAAAAGGCAAATGGACTGATGCTGCCATACAAACTGACCTTCCTGACTGAAGCGGTAGTGTCAGAAGAGTTTCAGATTTCAAAGTACCAGGTCAATCCACAGTTCAAGCCGGAACGGTTTCAGAAAAACTGAAGGAGCAAAGCATGCGATTCGATCTCAGGCGGGCTGCTATGCCTGCCTTCCCTTCGCGCGTCACAAGTGTGCTTATCATGCTGGCGTTTCTCGGCAGCCTTTGTGCTGCTCAAACGAAGAACGGCAGCCTGGAGGTTATCGTCACCGATCCCTCTGGCGCTCTGATTCATAACGCGCAAGTGCAACTGGTCAAAGACGGTAAAGCCGAGTCGGCCACACAGACTAACGCCCGAGGCGAAGCCCGACTTGGCCGCATCGCCCCAGGTCGCCACCAGCTACGCGTGGAGGCGGCTGGCTTCAAAGCGCGAGATATCGACATCCAGGAGGTGCGGGCCGGGTCGAATCGGATAGACGTGACCCTGGAGATCGACCCAATCCAGGTCGATGTCGAAGTTTCCGAAGAAGCGAGGACGAGGAACTCGGATCCCAACGGCCCGGCATTTACAAACGTCCTGACCGCGGAACAGATCGCCCAACTTCCAGACGATCCTGAGGAATTCGAGAATGCGATCAACCAGCTGGCCGGACCTGGCGCGCAAATGCGCGTCAATGGATTTCGCGGCGGGAAATTACCGCCCAAGTCGCAAATCCGCGAAATCCGATTTCGGCTGAATCCTTACGCGGCGGAGAACCACGACGCCGGCTTCGGCTTTGTCGACATCATCACCAAGCCCGGGGTCAATTCGTGGCACGGCTCTGCCAACTTCGGCTTTCGCGATGAGTCCCTGGCCGGCCGTCAGGCGTTCGCTAAGGTTCGCGGTCCTGAACAACAGCGCCGGTTCGGTCTTTCGCTCGATGGTCCACTCTGGAAAGATCACACCTCGCTCTTTCTGAATATCGATGGCTCGGATTTCTTCGATGCCAAGACAATAGTGGCAACAGTGCCCACCGGTCCATTTTCCGATCTCGCATTTCGCCCCTCGCGGCGGCTCAATTTCGATGCGCGGGTCGAGCATGCGCTCACCAAGACCCATACTTCGCGGCTTCAGTATCAACGGAATGCAGTTCGACAAAAGAACCTGGGCGTCGGTGATTTTGATCTCGCTGCTCGCGGTTTCTCTCAAAACCAGACCGAACACATCTTTCGGCTCGCCGATTCGGGCCTGTTTGGCAAGAAGTTCTTCAACGAAGCGCGTTTCCAGATCCGCCGGCAACAGTCGGAAGCGGAGTCAAATACCACCGGACAGACGATTCTCGTCCCGGGTGCGTTCAACGACGGCAGTGCACAACGCAGCGGCGGACGGCGATCATTAGAATTTGAATTCGCAGATAATGTTGATTACGCGCTCAAGAACCACGGACTACGCTTCGGTGTTCAAGCCGAGGTCGGCCGCTATCGCAGCAACGATTCAGTAAACGCATTGGGCACATTCCAGTTCGCGAATCTGGCTGCGTACAGCGCAGGACTCCCGACGCAATTCACCCAACGTCTGGGTGACCCAACGGTTTCCTATTCACAATATCAGTTGGGTTGGTACATCCAGGACGACTATCGAGCGCGCAAGGACCTGACGCTGAGCTTCGGTGTTCGTCAGGAGTTGCAAACAAATCTGCCGGACAAGCTCAACCTGGCTCCGCGCCTCGGATTCGTCTGGTCACCCAAAAAGGATGGTTCGATCACGCTGCGCGGCGGCGCCGGAATCTTCTACGACTGGTTCGGCTCGCAAGCATACGAGCAGACGCTTCGGCTCGATGGACAACATCAACGCGATCGGATCATAACCAATCCCGGCTATCCCAATCCGTTCAGCAGCGGGACGCAGACGCTATTGCCGCCCAGTCGGGTCCAAAGTGATCCGAACATGCAGGGCCCCTACGTTTTTCAAGCTTCCTTCGGTGTCGAGACGAGTCCGTTCAAACTCTTCAGGTTAACCACAAACTATCAGTACCAGCGCGGTGTTCACCTGCTGCGTGGGCGCAACTTGAATGCACCGATACCTGGTTTAGGACGGCCGGATCCTTTCGTTGGGAATATCACTAACATCGAGTCGTCCGGTTACTCTTCAATCCACCGCTTGATGATCGGAGTGGGCCCCGCGAAATTCGTAAATGGCATGTTTTGGAGCGCCAACTATCAATTCATGAATAACACCAATGAAGCGGACGGTCCCTTCAGCTTGCCTGTGAACAATTTCAATCTGCGCGCTGAACGCGGACCCTCGGGCGCTGACATGCACCACTTCTTTTCAGCGTTTGGAAGTAAACGTTTGATGAAAGGCTTTGCTATCTCGGCAATAGTCAATGCCACCTCGGCTTTGCCCTATAACATCACCACCGGTTTTGACAATAACGGCGACAGTGTCATTAACGACCGACCCGCCGGAGTCAGACGGAACAGTGCCCGTGGCGCTGGTCGTTTGGAAGTTGGTTCGCGGCTGAGTTGGAGTAAAGACTTTGGACCAGAACAGAAAGCGAGCGCTGGTGGCCCACAGATCAAAATGGTCCGGGTGAGCGGTGGTGGCGAGGGTGGCGCGTCGCCGCCTTCGATGTCCATGCCCGGCACGAAGAGGTTTCGGCTAGAGCTCTATGCCCAGGCATTCAATCTCTTCAACCACACAAATCTCGGTCCATTCAACGGCGTGCAAACCTCGCCCTTCTTCGGCTATGCAACCTCGGCGCAGCTGCCGCGGAGACTAGAACTCGGCACCCGCTTCAACTTCTGATCTCATTTCGTGTTCTTTCGTGAGGTTTCGTGTAAGTTCGTGGATCGTTCGTTCGTTCGGGCGATACGATCCACGAAGTCACACGAAAATCGCACGAAAAACCCTTACCTACCCCTGATCTCCCAGGTTCAGGTTTGCTCGCTTGTCCCACCGCCACCACTCGGCTAGAATCGCTGGTTCGCTACTACCCGAAAATCGCATCTGTAGCGGTCAGTTTTATTTCGCCCCATGACCATTGATCGCATCACTGTCCGAGGAGCGCGTCAGCACAACCTCAAGAATATCAACGTAGAAATACCGCGGGACCGCTTCACAGTCATCACCGGTCTCTCTGGTTCCGGCAAATCTTCTCTCGCTTTTGACACCATTTACGCTGAAGGCCAGCGTCGTTACGTCGAATCTTTGTCAGCTTATGCCCGGCAGTTTCTCGACCAGCTGGAAAAGCCGGACGTCGATTCGGTTGAAGGACTGTCACCGGCAATCTCAATCGAACAAAAAACGGTTTCGCGGAGTCCGCGTTCAACTGTCGGAACCGTGACCGAGATCTACGACTACATGCGGCTGCTCTTCTCTTCTGTTGGCCAGCCGCATTGTCACAAGTGTGGGGCAGCCATCACCAGACAGAGTATCGAGCAGATTGTGCAAAACGTACTCGGTCTAACCGAAGGCGAGCGGGTAATGATCCTTGCGCCAATAGTGCGCGGACGCAAAGGTGAATTCAAAAAGGAAATCGAGAAACTGGCCAGGGATGGCTTTCTCCGCGCCCGTGTAGATGGCGAGCTTCTCTCTCTTGACGAAGAGATCAAACTCGACAAGCGGCGCAATCACACAATCGAAGCGGTAGTTGACCGGCTGCTAATCAAACCCGGAATCAAAGACCGGTTGACGGAGTCAGTCCGCACCGCACTGAAACTTACCGGCGGCGCCGTGCTTGTTTCAGTCGTCGACGGCGAGGAGAAGCTCTACTCGGAGCGAATGGCCTGCGTTATTTGTGGCATCAACGTTCCTCCGCTGGAGCCGCGTTCATTTTCTTTCAATTCGGCTTACGGCGCCTGCAAACGATGTCATGGATTGGGCACGGTCCTGGAAGTTGACCCAGCCAAACTTATCCCCGATGCAAACATCGCGGCCGACAAACTTGCGTTCATGGGAGCCGTCGACAAGCAGGGTGCGGCATATTTGAAAGGTGCTTTGCTGTCAGTCGTCAAACATTTCAATGCTGACATAAGAGTGCCCTTCGCCGAACTCCCGAAGGAAGTTTCCGATGCCTTCCTCCATGGCCTTAGCGGACAGTTAACATTTCGTCAGGGTCTATATTCCTATCAAGGGCCGTGGAAAGGCGCGGTGCGTTGGCTCCGTGAGCGACTAAATGAAGCGCCCTCCGAAAAGGTCAGAATTGCTCTTGAAGAACTGGTCTCGCCTTCGGCCTGCCCCGATTGCAAAGGCAAGCGTCTCAGATCGGACTCGCTTTCGGTTCGCCTCGGAGGTCGAGGGATCGCGGATTACACGTCGCTGCCAATCGAGGATTCGGTCGCGGCTTTTGAACGCATTAAGCTGAATGCTCGTGAGGAACAGATTGCCGGACAAATACTACGCGAAATAAAGAATCGGCTGCGCTTTCTGGAGAGCGTGGGTTTGGGTTATCTGACTCTGGATCGTTCGTCTGCGACCCTATCGGGAGGCGAAGGACAACGGATTCGTCTGGCAACTCAAATTGGCTCGCAGCTGCGCGGCGTCCTCTACGTTTTGGATGAGCCTTCGATCGGGCTTCATCCTCGTGACAATCAAAAACTTTTGGACACCCTGACGGCCCTGCGCGATCTCGGCAACACGGTGCTCGTCGTTGAGCACGATGAGGAGACCATTCGGCGCGCCGACTACGTGGTCGACCTTGGGCCGAAGGCAGGCGCTCACGGTGGCGAGTTGGTGGCTTGCGGCACAGCGGAAGACGTTGCCAATAATCCTCACTCCATCACCGGACTATACATTAGCGGCAACATGAAGATTGAAGTGCCGCGGAAAAGACGTTCGGCAAATGGAAAGTACTTAACGGTTACCGGTGCGCGCGCCAATAACCTAAAGGAAATTGATGTCGCTTTTCCGCTCGGGTTGTTCACAGTTATCACCGGCGTGTCAGGTTCCGGAAAATCAACTCTGGTGGCCGACATCCTCTATCCAGCCCTTGCTCGTCACCTGTATGGTTCGCTCGCTGAACCCGGAGCCTGTGGCGCCATCGAAGGACTGGAGCACGTCGACAAGGTGATTGAAATCGACCAGTCGCCAATAGGCCGCACGCCGCGATCTAATCCAGCTACTTACACCGGTCTGTTCACACCCCTGCGCGAGCTTTACGCTATGCTCCCGGAGTCTCGCGAGCGAGGATACAAACCGGGCCGCTTTTCATTCAACGTCAAAGGCGGAAGATGCGAGGGTTGTGAAGGCGACGGTATGAAGCGCATCGAAATGAACTTCCTGCCGGACGTTTACGTGCTCTGCGACGTTTGTCGTGGCGCTCGCTACAACCGCGAGACTTTGTCAGTGAAATTCAAAGGAAAGTCGATCGCGGAATTACTCGACACCACAGTTGAAGAGGCCGTGCCGCTGCTGGAAAACGTTCCCCAGATTCAGCAGAAACTACAAACGCTGCTCGACGTTGGTCTCGGATATCTGAAGCTTGGCCAATCCGCCACCACGCTCTCGGGCGGCGAAGCCCAACGCATCAAGCTGGCGAAGGAACTGTCTAAACGGGCAACCGGCCGGACTGTTTACATGCTCGATGAGCCGACCACCGGTCTTCATTTTGCCGACGTTCATAAACTGCTCGACGTGTTGCAGCGGCTCGTCTCCCTGGGTAACACCATCATCGTTATTGAGCATAACCTCGACGTCATCAAGTCGGCCGATTACATAGTCGACCTTGGACCAGAAGGCGGTGAACACGGCGGCCGCGTTGTCGTCGCCGGCACACCGGAAGAAGTCGCTCGCTCACGTCGTTCGCACACAGGGCAGGTCTTACGACCACTCCTGAATGGACGTCTCGCGAAGAACGGCAACGGCAATTCTCGTCCCGATGACAAGAAGACCGCGTGAATGGAGCGTGTTATAGTGCGCTGCGTGGAAGGGTTACGAACAAGACGATCCACGAAAGCACACGAAAACAACACGAAGTAAGGCTCCTTTCGTGCCGCTTCGTGTGCTTTCGTGGATCGTTTTACGTTTTCAGTAGTCGCTAGTCAGCTTAGGCTTTCCTACATGTCAATATACGACCAGGACATCGGACCGCTCGCGCTGGATAACGTACGCACCTACCCGCTTACCTCGCGGCCGAGCAAAGTTTCGCTTGCCGACTTTGCCAGTCCCACCAGTGAGAATTCATCGCTGAAAGACTTTCTCGCCAGTCTCCCAAACATTCTCGCGGTTCAAAATTTGAGAGAACTCACGGTGCGCATGCGTCGCGCGCGCGAGTTGCACAAACCAATCATCTGGGGCATCGGCGGTCACGTGATTAAGACCGGACTGGCGCCGGTTATTATCGATCTAATGAACCGGGGTTTTGTTACTGGAATCGCCGCCAATGGCTCTGTTCTGGTTCACGACTCCGAGATTGCCATGGTCGGGTCCACTTCGGAAGATGTTGACGCAACGCTTGGTGAAGGCGCCTTTGGCGGGGCGGAAGAAACCGGCGCGTTGCTAAACCGTGCGGCCCAGGAGGGCGCGCAGGATGGCCTCGGCCTTGGTGAGGCAACCGGTCGCGCACTATTGGCTCTCGATCCAAAACACGCGGGCTATTCTCTGCTGTGTAGCGCCTACAAAGGGCGTGTGCCATTCACAGCTCACATCACAGTTGGTGGTGACATCGCTCACTTCCATCCGAAAACGGATGGCGCCGCCCTGGGTGCAACCACCCATACGGATTTTCGTTTATTGGCCGAACTCGTCCGCCGCATGGATGGCGGCGGTGTCTATCTAAACGTTGGCTCAGCCGTGGTGCTGCCTGAGATTTTTCTGAAGTGTGTCACTCTCGTGCGAAACCTGGGACATGGGCTCAGCGACATTACCACCGCCAACTTTGATTTCATTCAATCGTATCGGCCACTCACCAATGTGGTCCGCCGGCCCAACGCAGATGGCGCCGGGCGCGGTTACTCAATTACCGGCCATCACGAACTAACCATCCCGTTGCTCGCTGCCCACCTCATGTGCGACGTCGCCAGCGAACGCTAACACCCTCTTCCAGCCGTATGCAGCCTCAGAAACTCCAACAATCCAACACCAGCAGGTCGTGCCCTAAGTTCCGAACTTTGCGTTCTTGGCGCTCTTTGCGGTTAATTCTTTAAGGGGTTTCTTTACCGCAAAGTTCGCAAAGAGCCGCAAAGCTACGCAAAGGATTTCCCAAATTAGATCACCAACCCATTAGACCGATAGCACCAACTTTTACCGACGCCAGAAGAACCTTTGCCTCGGGTGTTGACGACCTGCCACCTTTGGTAGTAATTTGAATTTGAAAACGGATTTCAATTTCATCCTAAACGGTTTCAAGACTAACTGCATTAGACAAGGAATAATTTCATGCGCCACACGAATCTTGCCGCGCTACTTTTTTGCCTGATGGGCTTGTTCATAATCGGGGGATTCTTTAGCCCTGCGCAGGCAAAGGATGAGAGCGCCCGCGCTTCTCTGCGGGGGCGGGTACTCGATCAGAATCGTGCTGCTATTCCCGGAGCCAAAGTTGTTGTGGAAGCAACCGGAAGCGCTGCCAGCATTTCTGCCGTTACCGATCAAAACGGCGATTTCTCGATCATGCTCGATCCCGGTGAGTACACAGTCCGAGTGACCGTCAACGGTTTTTCCGACGCTTCCCAAGCCGTCAACTTGCATCAGGGTAGCAACCCGTTCATCGAGGTATTACTTCAAGTTGCCGGCGCAGACAGCACCGTGACTGTGGTTGACGTAGGCGGTTATCAAACTGAAACCATCGGTAGCGCCACCAAAACGCTGACCCCACTCCGAGATGTTCCACAATCGATCAGCGTGGTCACGAATGAACAAATTAAGGATCAGATGTTGATGAGCATTAGCGATGTAGTCCGCTACATGCCGGGCATCACTGCCCATCAAGGTGAAAACAACCGGGACGATGTGGTGATACGAGGCAACCGAAGCAGCGCCGATTTTTTCCTCGACGGCGTTCGCGATGACGTCCAGTATTATCGCGATCTCTATAACCTTGACCGAGTTGAGACTATGAAGGGGCCCAACGCAATGATCTTTGGACGCGGTGGCGGCGGCGGAGTCATCAATCGGGTAACCAAGGAAGCGTACTTTGGCCCTTTACGCGAAATTTCCTTTCAAGGGGGTTCATACTCCAACAAACGCGTTTCGGCGGATTTTGCCCAGCCTCTCAACGAGAAGTTTGCATTCCGGGTCAACGGCGTTTATGAGAATTCCGCCAGCTTCCGCAAATTTGTGAATCTGGAGCGCTACGGGATCAGTCCGACTCTTACTATTCAACCCGGTAGTCAAACAAGAATCACGTTCGGCTATGAACATTTTCATGACGGCCGGACTGCCGACCGAGGTATTACCTCGTTTCAGGGAAGACCGGCGGACGTTCCGATCGACACGTTTTATGGCAACCCTGCTGAGAGCCACGTCCGGGCCGACGTCAACTTGCTATCAGGAACACTCGCTCATCAGGTAGGGAAACTAAGCATTCGCAACCGCACGCTATTCGGCGATTATGATCGACTCTATCAAAACTTTGTTCCAGGTGCGGTGAACGCCACCAAGACCCTGGTGACTCTTACTGCTTATAACAACGCCACCGGCCGGCGCAATCTTTTCAATCAAACCGACCTTACCTTCGAAGCTTCAACCGGACAGATCCGGCATACCCTTGTGGGTGGCGTCGAGTTGGGTCAGCAGAAGACCAAAAATCTTCGCAACACCGGGTTTTTCAACAACAGCGCTACTTCAGTTCAAGCGCCCTATGACAATCCGACCATTTCCATTCCCGTAACATTCCGTCAAAACGCCACTGACGCAGACAATCGTTTGAAACTCAATCTCGTCGCTTCGTATTTCCAGGACCAGATCGAGATATCTCGGTATGTCCAGGTGATCGCCGGCGTCAGATACGACTACTTTGACTTGAAGTATCACAACAATCGGAACGGTGACGATCTTAGACGGGTCGACAACCTGCTTTCACCTCGCCTGGGAGTGGTGGTGAAGCCGGTTACCGAGCTATCCCTTTATGGTAATTACAGCGTGTCCTACCTGCCGAGCGCTGGCGATCAGTTCTCATCACTGACAGCCGTCACACAGCAGGTGAAGCCCGAGAAATTCACAAATTACGAGTTTGGGCTGAAGTGGGATTTGCGTCGCTTCCTTTCCTTAACATCGGCCGTTTACAGGTTGAATCGCACTAATACGAGATCGACCGATCCTAACGACCCAACCAGGATCATTCAGACAGGGAGCCAACGCAGCAACGGTCTGGAGATTGGAGTAAATGGAAGTATTACGCCGGACTGGAGCATCGCCGGAGGCTATGCGTATCAAGACGCATTCATAACCAGCGCGACAGCGGCGGCGGCAGCCGGCAAGCAAGTTGGTCAGGTGCCACATCACACCCTTTCACTGTGGAATAAGTACGAGATCTCTCGAAAATTCAGTGCGGGTCTTGGAATCATCCACCGGGCCGACATGTTCGCCGCAATTGACAACACGGTTACCCTGCCAGGGTATACACGCCTTGATTCTGCGGTCTTCTACTCTTTCAACGAGCATTGGCGGCTCCAGGCAAACTTTGAAAATCTTCTTAATCTAAAGTATTACGCCAATGCAGATAGCAACACGAATATCTCACCGGGATCTCCTCGCGCCGCCCGCGTGGGTTTGACGGCTAGATTCTGAACAGGCTTTTCCTTTTCTTCACCAAACAACTCAGATCACGACATTACCTCGGCGGTTGTGTCCTGATCTGAGTTGTTTTACGGGAGCAGACAAAAGACTGATCCACTAAATCACACGAAACGACACTGAAGTGTTCTTTGTGATATTGGGTTTCGTGCTGTTTCGTGTGATTTAGTGGATCGTGCTTTTGGCCTATCGACCCGAAGGGACCGCCAAGAGATTTAGATTAGGACACGATTACCTCAGCCGCCGCTTTACGCTTATCAAAGCTGTTACGCTATAATCCCCCTTCCCGAAAACAGAGAGATCTTGAATAAGGGAGATAGCTTGGAAACAGCAACACAGCGGCAAGGGATAATAATGCAGCCTGAGAAACTCGCTCACTTTAAAACAATTCTTCTCGACCAACTCCGACAACACACCGAACACATTCGTCAGGATCAAGCCGATGCTATCGAGCTTTCTGAACAGGATGTAAAAGACACGGTCGATCACTCCGTGATGGATGTGAACAAAGAGCTGGCCTTGCGATTGGGTGAGCGCGAATCTCAGATGATTGCGGATATAGATCAGGCACTCCTGCGCATCAAAGAAGGCTCCTACGGCACCTGTGCCCGCTGCGGTCAGGTAATCAATGAACGCCGGTTGGAAGCGGTGCCCACTGCGCGCTACGACGCCGCTTGTCAGGCTACCATCGAAGCTGCCAACGGGGATGATGAGCATTCATCTCTCTAAAACGGGTGAATGGTTAATCGTAAATGGTAAATGGTTTGGTCCTTGCTGCTGGCCGTCCTGGACTCTGAGAAAGCCTCTAACCAAATAAACACTTCCATTTACTATTCACCATTTACCATTTACCGCTCTTACGCTTTCGGGTGAGCTTTATCGTAAACCTGGATCAACTTTTCCATCGAAACGTGAGTGTAAATCTGAGTGGTTGAGAGGCGGGCGTGGCCGAGCAATTCCTGGATGTCGCGCAAATCTGCACCACTATCGAGCAGGTGAGTAGCAAACGAATGGCGCAGCGCGTGCGGACTGATGTCATATCTTCCGGCACAGAGACGAATATACTTTTCCACCATCCGGCCCACTGAGCGAGTAGTTATTCGCGTTCCCTGGTAATTAAGAAAAAGTGCTTCCGGCTCCCGATCGGAAATTGGCGCTACGTCAAGCAACCTGTCACGAATGTCCAGATAATTCTTCAAAGCTTCCAGAGCCGGATCGCCAAAAGGAACAATGCGTTCCTTGCGCCGCTTTCCCGTCACCCGAATCAAACGATTCCTGAAGTCGATGTGGCCCACATTGAGCGTCGTTAACTCCGCAACCCGAACGCCCGTCGCATACATCAATTCCAGAATAGCTCGATCACGTTTGCCAAGGACCGTTTCGAGATCAGGTGTTTCGATAAACTTGATTGCTTCTTCAATCGACAGATGGACCGGAAGCTTCTTTTCCAATCGAGGGGTAGAAACCAACTTGGCCGGATTGAGTTCAACCACACCCTCACGTACCAGAAACTGAAAAAACGTTCGCAGCGCCGCTAGTTTGCGGGCGATCGAGGATTTCTTTTTCTGGGCCGAGTGGAGGGTGGCCAGCCATTCACGGATAGTAATGTGATCGATCGCGGCGATGTCCGGTTCAGTCCGGTGTCCGGTTTGAGGATTAGCGGGCGCGAGGTACTCGAGAAACTGTTCAACGTCGCTCTGGTAATTGCGCAGGGTGTGAGCGCTAACGTTGCGCTCGTAACGGAGGTGTTCGAGGAACTGAGTCAGCAGTTCATTGAGCATATCGGCACCTTACCATTAGTCCGCATGACAGACCGGAAAGAGACTGATCAATACGACTTCCTCTAGTTCAAGGGCACGCTCGGCAGCGATCTTCACCCTGTCAACGTGGTGTTCAAGTGCAAGTCGATCTCGTTCCCACTGAAGGGGGGCATCGGAAAAAAGGATGTGAACCCTGTCGGAAATAGTGAGGCCATCAGAAGAGTGGTAACTGCCTGAGGCTGAGACGTCTGTGCATCCGCCGAACGCATAGCTAAGCTCCATAGCAAACTCCTTAAGTAGGTTACGGTATGCGTTGTCGAAGGAGTCAGGAATGAAGATCTCGATGCGTACCTTTTCGGATAGCGACAATGAACTTCTCCCGGCGCTTTGGGAAAGATTTCATTCGCTCCAACGCTTCCTCGCGCGATATCTTTTCTCGCTTTGAGCGCTGGGACTTGGGCTGTTTCTTTAACTCTTTCACTGTTTTCTCTTCTATTCCCAATTCACTGTCTTGTCAATGTCAGCAACCGAGAGACTTGGATCTCGGTTATGCCTACTTTCTTTCAACCAGTGATCACCAATCCGTCGCAGCAAGATTCGAAGCCTTCGGCGAATAGTATCCCCGTCGTGCCCTCACGCGCACGTCTTTGCGCGATTTGAGTCGCAGATCAATAAGATGGAAACTGCCGTCGCGTCGCTCATCGCCAGGGTAATAGCTAAGCACGTATTGCTGTGCCAGGTCGGCTGCGATCTGTTGAAAAGCGTGTTCCAGATCCGCAGTAGACTTGGGTATGTAGGCCGCCCCACCAGTTTGAGCTGCCAGCTGTTCCATCCGCCGCTCAGCGGCTAACGCGCGCAGGTTAGCACCGTCGTAGAGACCGGTTTGAACAATGAAGACCTGACTGTCGTCGGCGAGCACGTGTTTGATGGTACTTTCAAAATCATTTCGGCTGGTGGTTTCAATTCCATCGGAAACTATGACTAGAACGCGCCGGCCGGCATAAGGACGGAGATATGCCGCGGCATCGATGATTGCGTCAAACAGTGAAGTGGATCCTTCCGGCCGACCAAAACCCTGAATCGTGCGTTCGAGTTTTGAGATATCCCTGGTCAAAGGCTGAGCCAGATAACTCTCTGACCCGATGGAATAAATCGCGGCTTCGTCCGTTGCGCGCATCACTCTGCGAAAAAAGTGAATTGCTGCCTGCTTCTCAAACTCCCGCGCGAAGTCCACGCTACCACTATTGTCGAAGAGCATTACCAACCGAACGCTGGTTTCCGTCCGTGTCAGATCGCTGATGGGCTTCACCTGGCCATCCA
>Ga0190274_10001230_pt1 | contig 15042 bp, 20 predicted proteins | sample Popmic531T_FD_133002 | JGI IMG/M metagenome (GOLD analysis project Ga0190274, IMG submission 133002) | Populus adjacent soil microbial communities from riparian zone of Yellowstone River, Montana, USA - 531 T | ecosystem: Environmental > Terrestrial > Soil > Riparian zone | place: USA: Montana...
CCCGGCTCGGGAGCTCTCTGGGGCTTGGCGGCTCCCGGCGGCTTGGCGGGCCGCGCTTTCGGCACGGGCGGGCCCGGCCGTCCCGCGGCTTCGGGCCTCTTCACACGGTCGGCGCCTGACGGCGCCGGCTCTGTAGGCGCGCCGCGCGCCTCCTTCAGCGCTCCGGGCCGCGGTCCTGCCAAGGAATGGCGGGGCGACGCGTCCCGGGCCGCGCTGAAGCGCTCGCGCAGCAACCCGGGCACGCGCCGGCCGCGGGAGAGGACATCCAAGCCTGAGGCGAGGCCGACTAGAAGGAGGCTGAGCGCCAAGGCCGCGACGGGACGCCCGAGTCCGCTGACCAGTCCGGCCAGCGCCGCAGCCGCGGCCCCGCCGCCCAAGAGGATGGAGCGACCGGAACGACCGTCCAGCGCTGATTCGATCACAGGGTGCCGCACTGAATCCGTCCTGTGTGTGCCGCCAGGCACGATGCAACTACCCTCGACGCGGAGAACTAATCCTGCTTCCTTCGCTCTGCCCAGAGAGGTGGGGTTGGCCCATGCCGGCGCACGCCCGTCCGATCCCTCGCGCATGATCGCTGCGTCGTGGACGCCGACCGGAGCCGACGGTGTTCTTCCGCCTGAGCAGCCTCGAGCTCGGGCTGATGGTCTTCGCGATCGTCCTCGGATCGACGGCCCTCGGGATCTTCGCCGGCCGCAGCCTGCGCGCCCACACCGAGACGCTCCGAGAGCCGTTCGGCGTGCTCCAGGCAGCCCTGCTCGGGCTCGTGGCACTCATCCTCGCGTTCGGCCTGAGCATGGCGGTCGGCCGCTACGACCAGCGGCGCGCGGCCGTCGTCGCGGACGCCAACGCAATCGGGACGACCTACCTGCGCGCCCAGACGCTGCGAGAGCCGATGCGGACGAGCTCGCTCGACCTGCTCACCCGCTATACCGACGCGAGCATCGCGCTCTCCCGAGCGGTGCCCGGCAGCGCAGCCTCGGCGGCGGCGATCGCCGACGGTGAGCGGATCCAGCGAGAGCTCTGGGGCCTGGCGGGGGAGGCACTCGCCGGCTCGCCCGACGACAGCGCGCCGCGGCTCTACGTCGAGACGCTCAACGAGATGATCGACATGCAGACCGTGCGGGTGTCCGCGCTGAACAACCGCGTCCCTTCCGCCGTGCTCATGATCGAGATCGTCGGAGCCGCGGTCGGGCTCGGCCTGCTGGCGCTCTACCTCGCGATCCTCTCTCGCGGCGTCGTGACGGTCGTCCTGGCGGCCGCGTTCGTCTCGGTGCTCCTCCTCATCACGTTCGACCTCGACCGCCCGACCCGAGGGCTCGTGACCGTGCCGGACACGCCGCTCGTCGCGCTGCGAGCGTCGATGGAGCTACCGCCGGCGGCCGAAGGGCCGAGCGCTCCCGGGCGATGAGTTTTCTCGCGCCCGCCGGTCGGTAAGAGCAAGACAGCCCCACGAGAGGAGCGCACGATGGCCACGATGACCTTCATCAACCTGCCCGTGAGAGATCTGTCCAAGACGACCGACTTCTTCTCCGCGCTCGGGTTCGAGTTCGACCCGCAGTTCACGGACGAGAACGCGACCCGCATGATCATCAGCGATGAGGCGTCGGCCATGCTCGTGGTGGAGCCGCTCTTCCAGGGGTTCGTCGCGCCCCGCGACATCGCGGACACGTCCACGAGCCAGGAAGTGATCGTGGGTCTCTCCGCCGAGAGCAGGGAGCAGGTCGACGACCTCACCGACAAGGCGCTCGCGGCCGGTGCCGAGTCGCTGGGCGAGGCCGATGACCAGGGCTCCATGTACATGCGCGGCTTCCGCGACCTCGACGGCCATCAGTGGTCGTTCATCTGGATGGACATGTCGGCGATCCCCGAGGGCTAGCAGCAACGTTTCACGGCCGTCGGCGGGGGTATCGACCCGCCGTGGCGAAACTCATCTACCGGCCGTTCGGATTGCTCTTCAGCATCCTCGGAGGGATCCTCGCCGGGGCGGCGTTCAAGCGGCTCTGGAAGGTCTATTCCGGCGAGAAGGATCCCCCGAAGGCGAAGGAGAGCGAGTACGGCTGGAAGGAAGTCCTCCCAGCCGCCCTGCTGCAGGGCGCCATCTTCGGGCTCGTGAAGGCGGCCATCGACCGGGGCGGCGCACGGGCCTTCGAGAGGCTGACCGGCACGTGGCCGGGCGACTAGTCGCGGACCGGCGCGAACAGGCGTCCGCGAACGACCAGGCCACGCATGGCTCCTATGCCGCGTTCGCCGCCGCCTACAACCTCGCCTTCGCGGGCGCGCTGCTGGGGGCACGTGCCGCAGGTCGGACGCTTCCCAACCCGAGCCTGGGCGACATCGCGCTCTTCGGCGTGGCCACGCACAAGCTCAGCCGTCTGCTCTCCAAGGACAAAGTGACGGCCCCGCTGCGCGCGCCGTTCGCGGAGCTCGACGACAGGGGAGGCCCGGCCGAGGTCGACGAGCGGCCCCGTGGGACAGGAGCGCGACGCGCGGTCGGCGAGCTCGTCACGTGTCCGTACTGCCTCGACCAGTGGGTCGCCGGAGGCTTCGCCGTCGGATCGATCTTCGCCCCTCGGGTCACCCGCCTGACGGCGAGCGTCCTCGCGACGGTCGCGATCGCCGACTTCCTGCAGATCGGCTACAAGCTCGGCCACCGAGCGCTCTAGCGAGCTTCAGTTCACGAGCTTGCGCTGCATCGCGTGGATGGCGACGCGCCAGAGGAAGAGACCCCACGCGATGAGCACGCCGAGCGAGACGAGGTCCTCCCACCCTTCGAGACCGAACACCGCGTTCCTCACGAGCTCGACGCAGTGGTAAAGCGGATTGAACTGGGCGAGTACCTGCGCCCACTCGGGCAGGCCTTCAATGGGGAAGAACGTGCCGGCGACGAGGAAGAGTGGGGTGAGGACGGCGCTGATGACGTAGCTGAAGTTCTCGATCGACTTGGCGTAGCCGGCGATGGCGATGCCGAAGCAAGCCCAGCCGAACCCGGCGATCCACGCAATGAACGGGACGAGGAGCATCCCCCACGACGGCTCCAGTCCGAAGAAGATGGCGACGATCATCGGCACGTTTCCGTAGACACCCGCACGGGTGGCGATCCACAACGCCTCGGCCGTGACCAGCTCCTCCGTGTCGACCGGCGCCGCGAGGATGGCGTCGTACGTGCGCTGGAACTGGTACTTGACGAACGTCCCGAACATGGCCGGGAACGCGCTCGAGAAGAGCACCGCGGTCGCAACCACCCCGGTGCCGACGAAGTCGACATAGTCGTAGCCGCCGATCGTGCTCACGAGCGATCCGAACCCGAAGCCGAAGGCGAGCAGGTAGACGGTCGGCTCCACGGTCGAGGAGAAGGTGGCGGAGCGCCAGTACGAGGAGAAGTTCACGACCTCGCGCACGAGGACGCCCGTGATCGCCGGGCGCTCGAGCCGGCCAAGAGTCACCTTGCGGGCAACGCTTCGAGTTGCCATCACTCGATCTCCTCGCCCGTCAGGAGCACGAAGACGTCTTCGAGGTTGGCGGCGCGGCGCTCACCCTCGGGCGCGCGCCCGTCGGCGCCGTCCACGCCCAGCACCGAGATGCTCGTCCCCGTGCGTCGCGTCTGGAATCCGGCTGCGCGCGCGTCGCGCTCGGCCTCGGCGAGCTTCGCCGGCGACCCGTAGACCTCGATCGCCTCGCGGCCCGCGTGCTCGACGACGAGCTCGGCCGGAGCGCCGGAGGCGACCGCGCTCCCGTGCGACATGATCATGACCGTGTCGGCGAGGCGCTGCGCCTCCTCGATGTAGTGCGTCGACATGAGGATGGTCGTACCCTGGGCCCGGAGGGAGTCGATCAACGCCCAGAGCTCCTGGCGGACCTGCGGGTCGAGCCCGACGGTCGGCTCGTCCAGCAGGACGAGGCGCGGTCGGTGGACGAGCGCGCGGGCGATCAAGAGCCGCCGCCTCATCCCACCCGAGAGCTTGTCGACGCGGCTGTCGCGCCGGTCGACGAGGTTCGCCATCTCGAGCGCTCTCTCGATGGCGGCGCGCCGCTCATGCCGTGCGATCCGGTAGAGGTGCGCGAAGACGAGCAGGTTCTGCTCCACGGTCAGCGTCACATCGAGGTTGTCGATCTGCGGCGTGACGCCGCACTGGGCGCGGGCCGGCTTCGACTCCTCCGGGAGGCGGTACCCGAGGACCTCGAGCTCGCCCTCGTCGGCGATCGCCTGGGCGGTCAGGAGCCGCATCGTCGTCGACTTCCCGGCGCCGTTGGGCCCGAGCAGCCCGACGCACGTGCCCTCCGGAACGTCGAGATCGAGGCCGTTGACCGCGGTGATCGGCCCGTAGCGCTTCACGATTCCGCGCAGCCGGATGGCGAGCTCGGTGCTCACGCCTCCAGCTTGCCAGTCGGGTGACCCACCGCGCAGAGGGCGCCGGTACGCTGCCGCAGTGAGCGCCGAGCCGACCCGCCAGTTCAAAGTTCTCTTCGGCGAGGTGGTCGGCGGCGACCCGCCGCTGACCGAGCTCCTGGCCGACGCACAGCGGCACCTCGCGGGACTGGCGGAGCGTTACGGCGAAGGGCTGACTGCAGGCGAGCAGTTCGAGGTGCTGGACGAGGCTCTCGACGAGCTCGACGCCGCGCTCGAACGCGTCAGGGACGCGCGGGCCAAGCTCACGCGCATCGAGATCCGGCTCGCGACGGCCTACGAGGACGCGGTCGCCCGCATCCGCCAGGCCGAACGCGACACAGCCGACTAGCGGCCGGCGGCCCAGTCGGCGGGCACGTCGCCCCCGCCTTCCTCGCTCACGCGCGCGCCGAAGCGAATCAGCGCCGGGTAAGGCGAGATCTTCCCTGCCGCGAGCGACTCTCCCTGCCGGAAGCTCGTCGCCTGTTCGAGCAGGCTGCGCGGGACGAACGAGAAGACGTCGCCGACGAAACCGAGGTCGGCGGTCGAGTTCATGCGCATCAGGAGGAGGTTGTCGCACTGGGAGAGCACATTCTCGTGCACCTTCTGCGGCCGCTGGGTGGAGACGAGGAGGTAGAGCCCGAACTTCCGCCCTTCGCCTGCGATCCGCACAGCATGCTCGGTCGCGAGCGCGGTCAGAGGATCCTCTGACTCCTGCGGGCAGACGTTGTGCGCCTCGTCGATGACGATCAGGACCGGCACCCGGTCGGTGCGCCGCTCCCAGAGCCGCGCGAGCACGGCCTCGGCGACGAGCGCCTGCTCCGCGCGCGTCCCGAGTGAGCCGAGATCGACGACCAGGCAGCGAAGGTTCGGGTCGACGCACTCGTCGAGGATCGAGCCGGGCTCTCCGCGCGACCAGACGTCCCAGCGCAGGACGCCGAGGTTCTGGGCCCGGACGAGGAGCCGGCGGGCGTCGGGCGAGTCCGACTCGGCCCAGTCCTCGATCCGCGAGGGGCGCCAGTCGGCGAGCGCCTCGCTGAGGACCGCGTACTCGTCGCGGTCGGCGATCGGGTCGAGCCGCAGGAGCGCGGCCTGGGCGGTCGGGCCAAGCTCCGGGAAGGAAAGGCGGAGCCGCTCGTCGGACGCGGCCGATCGCACCGCCACACCGCCTGCCGCCTGCTCGTAGCGCGACGCCAACTCCGGGTTGGCGCCGTCGCGCACGTCAGCGAGCCGGACGAAGTCCGAGTTCGGGTCGAGAATGACGATGCGCAGGTCGGTCTCGAGCAGGAGCCGCTCGAGCACGAGCCCGAGCGAGTAGGTCTTGCCGGAGCCCGACTGCCCGCAGAGGAACGTATGGCGGTCGAAGCCGCCGGCGTCGAGCGCGAAGCGGATGCCTTCGGCGAGGACCAGCCCGCCGATCTCCAGACCGGCACGGTTCGGCCTCGTCCGCTCGAGCCAGGCGGCGACCTCGTCAGGCGAGGCCGGGCGGACCGGGGCGTCGTGGAACGGCGTGCCGTCGCCCTCGAGCACGACCCCCTCCCCGCGCGCGTGGCGCAGCACGATCCTGCTCCGTGCCTCGGTGCCCTCGTCCAGCGAGACCGCAAGATCGGGCCCTTCGGCGGTGGCGGCTTCGAGCGTGATCACCTGGCCGAGCCTGCCTCCTCCGCGGTCGACGTAGCCGCCCGCCTGGAGGGCGAGGCCGTGGAGCGAGGCCTGGAACGCGAAGCGCCTCCCGTCCACCGAGGTCGCCATCGGGACGATGGCCTGCTCGAGGTCGTGCCGAAGGGTCCGGTACTCGCTGAGCCGGCGGTCGAGCTCGCCGTCGGTGGTGCTCACGCGACCTCGCGGCAGTCGTCGATCGGGACGTCCATCCCCGTGGCGCCTTCCTCGATCTCGACGGTGCAGACATCGTCGAGCACCTTGTAGCCCGTGACGAGCCCTTCGCCGTGCGGCGTCGTCACCCGGCGGCCGACCCTCGGCGCGCGGTCGCGGAAGCTCTTGTAGAGCGGGTGCTCGAACGCGAGGCAGCAGCGGAGCCGGCCGCACAGGCCGGTGATGCGCCCCGAGCTCATCGGCAGGTCCTGGTCCTTCGCCATGCGCAGGGTGATCGGCTGCTCGTGCGTCGGGAAGCGCCGTGAGCACTGCATCCCGCCGCACAGCCCGTTGTCGCCGCAGAGGCGCGCGCACTCGCGCGGCCCGACCGAGCGCAGCTCGACGCGGCGGTGAAGGCGCTCGCGGAGGGCGCTCTGGAGGCGCGGGGCGTTGGGGCGCTGCTCCGCCTCGTAGGAGAAGACGAGCCTCGACCCGTCGAAGACGAGCTCGGCGGACACGGGCTTGAGCGTCACGCCCTGCTCCCGGATCACCTCGCGGAAGACGCGCATCGCACGGCCGGCCTCCTCGCGGTTGGCCTCGACGGTCTCGCGGTCGATCTCGGTCGCCCGGCGCACGACCCGCTTGAGCGGCCCGGCCCGCTCTTCCTCGAGCTCGTGGTTCGCCTGGACGACGCGACCGAGCTCCTGGCCGCGCGAGGTCTGGCACACGACCTTCTCGTTCCAGGCGAGTTGGAGGCCGCCCGGATCGAAGGAGTAGACCTTGCCGCCCGGGGAGAACACGATGCCGACAGCGACCGTCATGCCGAAAGTGTGCCTCCAAGATCGCGCCGCAGCCTGACGAAGAGGGCTTCGAGCGCCAGGCCGGGCTGGACGTTGAACTCGAACGAGCGCCAGACGTCGCGCACCGTCGCCGCTGCACGCTCGGCGGCAGGGCCGCGCTCGGGGGCCCCGTCGGCGGACAGGTCGGCGAGACGATCCGAGTTGAGCACGGCATCGCCCGCGCCCGCCGCGACCACCATCAGATCGCGGTACCAGCCGGTGAGCAGGTCGAGGGCGTCCAGGATCTCCTCCCGCTCGGCCCCTCGTCCGGCGCGCCGGCTGCGCTGCTCGGCCTCGCGGGCGGTCTCGTCCACACTGCGCTGCTCCTCGGCCACCGCTCGCGCCTTCGCGCCGCGCTCCTGCGCGATGTCGGTGACGCTGCGCGAGGCACGCCCTGGATCGAACTGCGGGTCGAGGTAGACGGAGCGCGCGAGCTCGATCAGGCTCGCGCGCCGCTCTCCGGCGTCGGCGTCGAGCAACCGCTCTGCCCGATCGAGGCGGCCCGCTGCGACGCGCGCAAACGCCTCCAGCGGCTCGCCCTGGAGCCCTCGCGAGGAGAGGAAGGCCTTGATCGCGCGCTGTGAGAGCCGCCGGAAGGGCACGAGCTGGCAGCGGGAGCGGATCGTCGGCGGCAGCAGCCCGAGCTCGTCGGCGACGAGGACGATGACCGCGTACGGCGGCGGCTCCTCCAGGTCCTTGAGGAGCGCGTCGGCGGCGTCCTCGTTCATCAGGTGCGCGCGCAGGATGAGATAGATGCGGCGCTCGGACTCGAACGGGCGCATGTGCAGGTCGCGCCGAAGCTCGCGGATCGGGTCGATGCGGATCTGGTCGCCGAGCGGCTCGAGGATGTAGAGGTCCGGATGGACGTTGCGCGCGACCCGGTCCGGGTCGCCCAGGAGCTCGCCGGCGAAGGCGGTTGCCGCCCGCCGCTTGCCGACGCCGCGGGGCCCGTGCAGGAGATACGCGTGCGCGGGGCCTTCGGCCAGCGCTGCGCGTAGGAGGCGCTTTGCCTCGTCCTGTTCAGGAAACGTCTCGAAGCTGTCCATGAATGGCCTCGGCGATATCTTCGGGGTTCTGCGTCCCGTCGACCACGACGACCCGCTGCGCGAAGATGCGCGCGAGCTCGCGGTAGGCCCGGTCGACCTCGGCGGCGAATTCCGGCCCCTCCCCCTCGATCCGGTCGGGCTCCCCTCCCTGACGGGCCGCGGCCTCGTTCGGCGGGACGACGATGAGGAACGTCCGGTCGGGCAGAAGGCCGCTCGTCGCCAGGAGGTTGAGCTCCAGCACCCGCTCGACACCGAGGCCGCGGGCCAGGCCCTGGTATGCCAGCGAGGAATCCAGGTAGCGGTCGGAGACCACGTCGGCCCCGCGTGCGAGCGCCGGACGGATCACCTCGTCGACGAGCTGCGCGCGGGCTGCGGCGAAGAGCGCCGCCTCCGCCCAGGGCGCCATCCGCTCGCCGTGCAGGAGGATTCCGCGCACGTGCTCCCCCAGCTCGGTGCCCCCAGGCTCGCGTGTGAGAACGACTTCGCGGCCCTCAGAGCGGAGCCGCTCGGCGAGGAGGCGCGCCTGCGTTGACTTCCCGGAGCCGTCGACTCCCTCGAACGTCACGAACATGCGAGCGCCGTAGGATACGCGGGTGCGGGCGATCGTCACAGGGGGCGCGGGCTTCATCGGCTCGCACGTCGTCGACGCGCTGGTCGCGCGCGGCGACGAGGTGGTCGTTCTCGACGACCTCTCCAACGGCAAACGGGAGAACGTGACTTCGGGCGTGACGCTCGTCGTCGCCGACATCCGCGACGAGGAAGCCGTCGGGAAGGCGTTCGCCGACCTGCGCCCGGAAGCCTGTCTCCACCTCGCGGCCCAGGCAGACGTCCGCGTCTCGGTCTTGCGACCGGTGTTCGACGCCGAGGTGAACGTCCTCGGGACGATCCGTCTCCTCGAGGCCGCGCGCGAGCACGAGTCGCGCATCGTCTTCGCCTCCACCGGCGGCGCCATCTACGGCGAGTGCGAGGAGCCGGCCACGGAGGAGTCGGTGCGTGCGCCGCTCTCGCCCTACGGCGCCTCGAAGCTCGCAGGCGAGGAGTACCTGGCGACGTACAACCGCCTGTACGGCAGCGGGCACACGGCTCTGCGCTTCGGCAACGTCTACGGCCCGCGCCAGGACCCGCACGGGGAGGCCGGCGTGGTCGCCATCTTCCTCGGGCGGCTGGCGCGCGACGAGGTGCCGCACATCTTCGGCGACGGCACCCAACAGCGCGACTACGTCTTCGTCGGCGACGTCGCCCGGGTCGTGCTCGCGGCCCTGGACCGCTCGGCCGGCGTCTTCAACGTCGGAACCGGCGTGGCGACGTCGGTTCTCGACCTGTTCGAGGAGTGCCGGAACGCCGTCGGCGCCGACGTCGAGGCGATCTTCGACCCGCCTCGGCTCGGAGAGCTCCAGCGCAGCGTCCTCGACACGGGGCTCGCCCAACGGGAGCTCGGCTTCCGCGCGGAGACGTCGTTTGCGGACGGAATTTCCATGACCTGGGAATCGATTCGTGCGGAAGGAGAGGTCGGCCAAGGGGCGAACTAGTCCGCCCCGTGGATCATCTCTCCGATCTTTCCGCACAACAGCCCTGGCGCAACGCGGCCTTCATCGCCGCCACAGTCGCCACCGTCGAGCTCGCCATCCTGCTCGTCGTCGGCATCATCGTCTTCGGCAAGTTCTTCGCCGGCGAGGTCGAGAAGGCGAGCGATCCGGTCGCCGTCACGCAGGCGGCGGTCGAGCGCGAGAAGGCGGCCGCTCCGAGCAACGACAACGGCCAGCCGCAAGCAAAGCCTCTCCTTCCGCGCCGCCAGACGTCCGTGATCGTCCTGAACGGAAACGGCATCAGCGGCGCCGCGGCGACCGCCGCGGAGAGCGTTCGCTCCCGCCAGTACCTCATCAGCGGAACCGGCAACGCCCCGCGGACGAACTTCTCCCGCTCGGTCGTCATGTACCGGCCCGGCTTCGAGGGCGAGGCCCGGCGGCTGGCGCGCGACCTCGGCGTGCGGCGCGTGTCTCCGCTCGACGGGATTCGCAGGCGCGAACTGCAGGGCGCCCACATCGCGCTCATCATCGGCGGGTAGCCACCCGGCCGGCGGGCCACCGGCGGCTAGATTTAGGACGTGGCCGAGCCCCTGATCACGCGCGCGTGCCGGCGCGAGCATGTTGAGCGAACTCCCGTCTGGTTCATGCGCCAAGCGGGCCGCTCGTTGCCCGAGTACCGCGCGATCCGGAAGCGCCACAACCTCTTCGAGGTCTGCAACCAGCCGGAGCTCTGCGCCGAGGTCACCTTGCAGCCCGTACGCCGGCACGGCGTCGACGCGGCCGTGATGTTCGCGGACATCATGCTCCCCGTCGTCGGCATGGGAGTCGACGTCGAGCTGGTCGAGAACGTCGGGCCGGTCATCGCGGAGCCGATCGCGAGCGCCGCCGATGTCGAGCGCCTCCGGGTCCCGGATCCCGAGGAGGCGGTGCCATTCGTGCTGGAAGCCGTTCGCCTCGTCCGCGCCGAGCTGACCCCCGACCGGGGCCTCGTCGGGTTCGCCGGGGGCCCGTTCACGGTTGCCGGCTATCTCGTCGAGGGCAAGCCCACCCGCGACTTCCTCAAGACGAAGACGTGCATGTACGGCTCGCCCGAGGTGTGGCACGCCCTCATGGAGAAGCTCGCGGACACGTTCGCCGCCTACCTGCAGGCCAAGGTGCGCGCAGGCGCCGACGTGATCCAGCTGTTCGACTCCTGGGTCGGCGCCCTCTCCCCGGAGGACTACCGCGAGTTCGTCGCGCCGTACTCGGCGCGCATCCTCGACGCGATCGACGTGCCCACGATCCATTTCGGGACGGGCACGGCACACTTGCTCCGCGACATGAAGGCCGTGGGCGGCGACGTGATCGGCCTCGACTGGCGCGTTCCGATCGACCGCGGCTGGGAGTACCTCGGCTCGGGGCGCGGCGTGCAGGGCAACCTCGACCCGGCGCTGCTGCTCGGCCCGTGGGAGCGAACCGAGGACGCCACCGACCGCATCCTCGACGCCGTCGCCGGCCGTCGCGGGCACATCTTCAACCTCGGCCACGGCGTCCTCCCGGAGACCGACCCCGACGCCCTCGGCCGCCTGGTCGAGCACGTCCACGAGCGCACGACGGTCGAGGTGACGGCGTGAGGTTTGACGCGTCTATGTCGGGGGCCCCCCCGATTCGAGCCTATGAAGGAACTGCGCGCGCGTGATGCGCGCGCTGAGCCGAAAGCCGGGCGAAAAAATGACGAAGGACGCGCGGACAGCGGTCATCCTCATGGCCTACGGGAGCCCGGAGCGCCCCGAGGACATCCCTGCCTACTTCGAGGACATCCGCGGCGGGCGGCCGGTCCGGCCGGAGGCCGTGGCCCAGCTGACCGAGCGCTACCGGCGCATCGGCGGCCGCTCGCCGCTCAACGAGATCACCGAGGCTCAGCGCGCCGCGCTCGAGGTCGAGACCGGCCTCCCGGTCTTCGTGGGCATGAAGCACTGGCACCCCTGGATCGCCGACGCGGTCGACGCGGCCCTGGCCGACGGCGCGGAGCGCATCGTCGCGCTCGTGCTCGCCCCCCACTACTCGCGCATGTCGATCGGCGGCTACCGGGACCGTCTCGAGACGGCTCTCGACGGCCGCGCCGAGCTGTCCTTCGTGGAGAGCTGGCACGATCACGAGCCGTACATCGAGCTCCTCGCCGACCGCGTGCAGGGGACGGACGCGCACGTCGTCTTCACGGCGCACAGCCTTCCGGAGCGGATCCTCGCCGACGGCGACCCCTATCGGGACCAGCTGCTCGAGACGTCCCAGCTCGTCGCCGAGCGCGCCGGGGTCGAGCACTGGTCGTTCGCCTTCCAGAGCGAGAGCGCGACCGGCGAGCCGTGGCTGGGCCCGGACATCCTCGACGAGCTCGACTCCCTGTACGACGGTGGCGTCCGCAAGGTGCTGGTGGCGCCCGTCGGGTTCGTCAGCGACCACCTGGAGATCCTCTGGGACATCGACGTCGAGGCCCGCGAGAGAGCCGCCGAGCTCGGGCTCGAGCTCGACCGAATCGAGTCCCTCAACGACGACCCGGCCTTCATCCGCGCGCTTGCGGACCTCGTGAAGAAGGCCTCTCGTGCCGAAGGACGAATCGAAGCCCGATGAGCGCAACACGCAGCTGCCCCGATTGGCCCGTCCTCCTCGAGGTCGCCCCCGACCTCCACTTCAAGCACTACACGCTGGCGGAGGCACGCCTTCCCGCCGAGGTGCTGGTCAACCTGCCGGACGTGCCCATGGAGGCGGTCGCGATCTGCGCCGACCTCGACCACAACGTGTTCAACCCGAGTCACACCGACCCGCGCGTTGCAGCCGCGCTGCAGGACACGTACTGGTATCCACTCTCCGAGTGGACGCAGCGGGCGCCCCGGCCCTAGTAACACTCTGCAACTTGCAGCCCGGCCGCCCGCGTACGATGGGACGGTGGGCAAGGGATACGCAGAAGGGCCGGCGGCCGAGGAGCGGTTCGCGGACCTCGAGCGGGCCGAGCGCGGCGAGATCGCCGACACGTCGCCCGACCGGCAGGCCGTCTACGGCTCGAGCGACGACGACCCCGAACGCCACTTCCTCGGCTGGCTCGGCGACGTCGACCCCGACGAGCTCTTCGCCTCCGGGCAGGCCTGGGGGATCACGGTCGTGCGTCAGCGCGACGCCTAGCCGCGCCGGGCGCACCAGTAGACATCGGTCCTGTACGGAAGCTCGACCTCGGCACGCCCGTGCGTATCGGGATCGCGCGCGAGCAGCTCGCCGACGCTCTCGAGCACGGCGGCCCGCTCCGGCTCGGCGAGCGCCGCGACGAAGCTGACGGACGCCACGCGCGCCACGACCCCGTCCGGAGTCAGGCGGTGGACGTGACGGAACGAGGCCGCCTGGAGCGGCCCGAAGAGCGCGGTGGGCTCGAACGCCTCGCGCCAGGTGCCCGCCGCGGCACGCGGAGCGCTGCCGCGATGTGGCTCCATGATCCGCGTCAGCTCGGCCACCCATGGGACTGTCTCGTCGCGGAAGTTCCAGATGAGCCCGAGCCGCCCGCCGGGCCGCAGGACACGATGGATCTCGGTCAGCGCCTCGTGACCGCGAAACCAGTGAAACGCCTGGCCGACGGTCACGGCATCGACCGACGCGTCGGGAAGCAGGATGGACTCCGCCGTGGAGGCGTGTGCGGCCACGCCCGGCAGCTTTCGCTCCAGGACTGCCCGCATCTCGTCGACGGGCTCCACCGCGATCACGGTTGCCCCCGACGTGACGAGGAGCGCGGTCAGCTTTCCGGTTCCGGCCGCGAGGTCGAGCACCGTGCGCCCCGGGTTCAGCTCGAGCTCGCGCCGCAGGCACGTGACCGCCTCGACAGGGTACGTGGGCCGGCCCAGCTCGTACGGCTCCGGCGCGCGCGCAAAGCCTTGGGCCGCCGCCTGTTCGATCCCCATGCACATCCCGGCAGCGTAGGCACCGGGACCGAGGTCATGATGGCTCGGTGAGAAAGGGAGCCTCCACCCTCCCGGTCGGTGATCGGCGCGTGGAGCAGCCCCAGCTTCGCGCCCGACGAGCCGCCGCACAGCTGCTCGACGCCGCCCGGCCGCGATCCGCGCCGGAGGTCGTCGAGCGGCTGCTCGCGGTGCAGGCCCAGGAGCTCCGCTCGGCGCGGTTGGCCATCCGCGCTCGCTCCGCCTGGCTGACGGCGTCCGACGTCGAGCGCGAGCTGACAGCCGAGCGCTCCCTCGTCGCCGGCTGGCTGCTTCGGGGCACGTTGCACCTCGTTCGCCGCAAGGACTACGGCTGGCTCCACGCGCTGACGGCTCCCACTCAGACGGCGGCGAGCCGTCGCCGTCTTGGCCAGGAGGGCGTCCCGCCCGCGGCTGCCGAGCGCGCCGTCGAGCGCATCGAGGCCACCCTCGCCCGCGAGGGGCCCCTCACGCGCGCGGAGCTGGCCGAGCGACTCGCTGCAGACGGGATCCGCACCGAAGGCCAGGCGACCCCGCGCCTGCTGAAGCTCGCGGCGATCCGGGGCGTCGCCGTGCTCGGCCCCGTGCGGGACGGCGTCCACGCGTACGCGCTCGCGCGGGAGTGGCTGGGAGGCGAGCTTCCCGCGGTCGACCGCGGCGCAGCGCTCGCCGAGCTCGGGCGCCGCTACCTGGCGGGCCACGCGCCCGCCTCGCCGGAGGACCTCGCGACCTGGGCGGGGCTGCCGCTCAGGGATGCGCGCGCGACTCTGGCCGATGTCGACCCCGACGTCCCCATCCCGGTCGAACCGCCCCCGCGGCTCCTCCCGCCCTTCGACCCCTACCTCCTGGGCTGGAAGGACCGCTCCTTCATGGTGTCGCCGGAGCACGCCCGCCGCGTCCATCCGGGCGGCGGCGTCCTGCGGGCGACCGCCACGGTCGACGGCGTCGCCGTCGGCACCTGGAGCCTGAGCGGCGGGCGGGTCGAGATCGACCCCTTCGCACCGCTCGAACCCCGGCACGCCGCCGCGCTGGAGGCCGAGGCCGCCGACGTGGAGCGCTTCGAGGCTAGGGTCACGGCGTGAGCGAAGCCCTTCTCCGGCAGGCCTATGCCGCCTTCAATGCACGCGATCTCGACGCCGCGCTCGCGCTCATGCACCCGGACGTCGACTGGTCGAACGCGAGCGAGGGCGGGCGCGTCCTCGGGCACGCGGACGTCCGCGCGTACTGGGAGCGGCAGTTCGAGACGATTGACCCGCGCCTGGAGCCGGAGCGCTTCAAGGAGGAGGACGGACGCATCGCCGTCGACGTCCACCAGGTCGTCCGCTCTCGCGACGGCGAGCCGCTCGCCGACCAGCGCGTCCGCCACGTCTACACCGTGCGCGACGGCCTGATCGAGCGGATGGAGATCGAGGACTAGCCCGCCGCGAGCTTGCGCAGGGCGTAGAGCAGGATCCCGCCGTGGCGCAGGTAGTCGCGCTCGCGGGGCGTGTCCAGGCGCAC
>Ga0190274_10001231_pt1 | contig 15040 bp, 15 predicted proteins | sample Popmic531T_FD_133002 | JGI IMG/M metagenome (GOLD analysis project Ga0190274, IMG submission 133002) | Populus adjacent soil microbial communities from riparian zone of Yellowstone River, Montana, USA - 531 T | ecosystem: Environmental > Terrestrial > Soil > Riparian zone | place: USA: Montana...
GCTCGATGCGCTCGAGGGGCGGACCGACGGACTGCTCGCGCTCACCGGCGGCGGCGAGGGGGCGCTGGCCCGGCTGATCGCCGAGGGCCAGCCCGCCGACGCGGTCGCGCAGCGGTTGCAGGACCTGTTTCCCGGCCGCCTCTATGTCGAGCTCAGCCGGCGCGGCGATCCCGTCGAGCAGGCGGCGGAGGCCGGGCTGATCGACCTCGCCTACGCCCGCGATCTGCCGCTGGTCGCCACCAATCCGGCCGCCTATGCCGACGCCGCCTTCCATCACGCCCACGACGCGATGCTCTGCATCGCCCAGTCGAGCCAGATCGACCGCGACGACCGGATCCGCTCCTCGCCCGAAGCCTGGATGAAGCCGGCCGCCGACATGCGCGCTTTGTTCGCCGATCTCCCGGAGGCGATCGAGAACACGTCCGTGGTCGCCCGCCGCTGCGGGTTCGGGGCGCCGTCGCGAAAGCCGATCCTGCCGTCGATCGCCGGCGATCTCGATGCCGAGGCGGCGCAGCTCCGCGCCGATTCCCGCGCCGGGCTGAACCAGCGCCTCGCCGCCTATGACGATCTCGGCGCCGCCGAGCGCCAGGCCTATCTCGACCGGCTCGATTACGAGGTCGAGATCATCATCGGCATGGGCTTCGCGGCCTATTTCCTGATCGTCGCCGACTTCATCAAATGGGCGAAGGAGCAGAACATCCCGGTCGGCCCCGGCCGCGGCTCCGGCGCCGGCTCGGTCGTCGCCTGGTCGCTGACCATCACCGATCTCGATCCGATCCGCCTCGGCCTGCTCTTCGAGCGCTTCCTCAATCCCGAGCGGGTGTCGATGCCGGATTTCGACATCGACTTTTGCGAAACCCGCCGCGGCGAGGTGATCCGCTACGTCCAGGAGCGCTACGGCGCCGACAAGGTCGCCCAGATCATCACCTTCGGAAAGCTGAAGGCCCGCGCCGTCCTCAAGGACACCGGCCGGGTGCTGCAAATGCCCTACGGCCAGGTCGACCGGCTCGCCAAGCTGATCCCCAACCACCCGACCGACCCCTGGACTCTGGATCGCGCGCTGAACGGCGTTTCCGAGCTCGCCGCCGAATATCGCAACGACGCCCAGGTCCGCCGGCTGTTCGATCTCGCCATGAAGCTCGAAGGCCTGCCGAGGCACGCGTCCACCCATGCCGCGGGCGTCGTCATCGGCGACCGGCGGCTCGACGCCCTGGTCCCGCTCTACCGCGACCCGCGCTCGGACATGCCGGTCACCCAGTTCGACATGAAATATGTCGAGAAGGCCGGGCTGGTGAAGTTCGATTTTCTCGGCCTCAAGACGCTGTCGGTGCTCCGCAAGGCGGTCGAGATGCTCGCGAAACGCGGCATCGAGGTCGATCTCGACCGGCTGATGCCCTGGGACGATACGGAGGTGTACAAGCTCCTCCAGCGCGCGGACACGGTCGGCGTGTTCCAGCTGGAATCGGAGGGCATGCGGCGCACGCTGGCGGCGGTGAAGCCCGACAATTTCGGCGACATCATCGCGCTGGTCTCGCTCTACCGGCCGGGGCCGATGGACAACATCCCGATGTTCGGCGCCCGCAAGAACGGCCGCGAGCCGATTTCCTATCCGCATCCGCTGTTGGAGGAGGTGCTGAAGGAGACCTACGGCATCTTCGTCTATCAGGAGCAGGTGATGGAGGCGGCCAAGGTCCTCGCCGGCTTCAGCCTCGGCGAGGCCGATCTCCTGCGCCGCGCCATGGGCAAGAAGATCAAGTCGGAGATGGACGCGCAGCGCGCCGGCTTCGTCGCCGGCTGCGCCAGGGTGAACCAGATCCCCGCGGCCAAGGCCAACGAGCTGTTCGACCTGATCGACAAGTTCGCCGGCTACGGCTTCAACAAGAGCCACGCCGCCGCTTACGCTCTGGTCGCCTATCAGACCGCCTGGCTGAAGACCCACCATCCGATCGAATTCTACGCGGCCTCGATGTGCTTCGACATGCACGTCACCGACAAGCTCGCCATCTTCGTCGACGACATGCGCCGGCGCGGCGACGCGATCCTGCCGCCCTCGATCAACGCCAGCGAGGCGGAATTCTCGGTCGAGAAACTACCCGGCGTTCCCGCGAAAGCAGGACCCCGGTCCGAAGCTGAAACTGGACTCCTGCTTTCGCAGGAGCCCAAAATGGCCGTCCGCTACGCGCTCGGCGCGCTGAAGGGCGTCGGCGAGAAGGCGATGGAGCAGCTGGTCGACGAGCGCGGCCTCAACGGCCCGTTCGCCACCCTCGACGATTTCGCCGCCCGAATCGACCCGCGCGCGCTCAACCGGCGCCAGATCGAGAGCCTCGCCGGCGGCGGCGCCTTCGACGGCATCGCCGAGCGCTGGGCCGCCTTCGCCGCGGCCGAGACCATCCTGTCCGCGGCCAGCAGCGCCGCCGAGGCGCGGGTCACGGGGCAGGGCGGCCTGTTCGGCGAAGGCCCCGCCAACGTCGTGCCGATCCGAATGCCGTCGGGAGAGAGCTGGACGCTGGCCCAGCGCATGGCCGCCGAGAAGGACAGCTTCGGCTTCTACTTCTCGGCCCATCCGGTCGACAATTATCGGCATCTCGCCGCCGCCCATGGCGCCAGGCGTTTCACCGATCTCGCCGCTCTGCCGGCGCCGGCCGACGGTGGCCGCACGGGCGCGGTCATGGCGGGCCTGATCGAGGACACGCGCTGGCGCACCTCGGCCAAGGGCCGCCGCTACCTGATGGCGACGCTCTCCGATTCCTCGGGCCAGTTCGAGGCGACGATCTTCGACGATCATGTCGCCGAGCAGGTCCAGGCCGCGGCCAAATCCGGTGCCTGCGCCCTGCTCAACGTCGAGCTCGACCGCCGCCCTGGCGAGGAGACGCCGCGGGTCACCATCCGCTCGCTGCAGGGCTTCGAAGGCCTCGCCAGGCGCAGCCGCCTCCAGCTCGAGGTCGAGGCGGAAGACGAGCAGGCGATTCGCGGTCTTGCCGCCATCGTCCAGGGCGTGCGTGGCGGCACCGGCCTGCTCAAGCTGAAGGCCCGCTTCGACGCGGGCGAGGCGGAGCTGATTCTCGGCCGCGACTTCCTGGTCGACGCCGAGCTCGCCGCCCGGATCGAGCGGATCGAGGGCATCGCCTCGGTCGCCCTGGCGGTTGCCGAAGCGCCACGGCTCGCGCTCGTCTCCTGAGCTCCTCGCCATTCCGGCCAACCATCACCGTCATCCCAGCGAAAGCTGGGATCTCATTTTTCTCTCGACATGAAGACAAAGGGATTCCAGCTTTCGCTGGAATGACGGCGGAGGAAGAGGCCGATGCTTGGCGGGATGCAGGATTGGGAGCTCAGGATACCGCGCCTGATCGACCATGCCGAACGCGAGCATGGCCGGCGCGAGATCGTTACCCATTGGGCCGACGGCCGCCAGACGCGGACCGACTGGGCCGGCATCGCACGGGATGCGAGGAAGCTCGCGCAAGCACTTGAAAATATGGGTGTGAAGCGCGGCGAACGGGTCGCGACCTTGGGCATGAACCACAGCCATCATCTGGTCGCCTGGTACGGCGCGATCGGCATGGGCGGGGTCATCCATACGATCAACCCGCGGCTGTTCGACGAGCAGTTGGTCTACATCGCCAACCATGCCGAGGATAAGGTCCTGTTCTACGACAAGGCGTTTGAGCCGATCGTCGAGCGGCTGAGGCCGCAATGGACGACGATCGAGCATTATATCTGCTTCGACGACGGCGGCTTCGACGCTTTGCTGGCGGCCGGGGACGGCGATTACCAATGGGCGGAAGGCTCGGAACGCGAGCCCTGCATGCTCTGCTATACCTCGGGCACGACCGGCAATCCCAAGGGCGTGCTCTACGAGCACCGCTCGTCGGTGATCCACGCCATGGCCGAGATCGCGCCGTCCTGCTTCGATCTGGCGCCGTCCTCGGTGGCGCTCCCGATCGTTCCGATGTTCCACGCCGCCGCCTGGGGCCTGCCTTTCTCGGGCGCGATGGCCGGCATCAAGTTCGTCTATTCGGCGACCAACGATCCGGTCGTGCTCTGCCGGCTGATGAATGAGGAGAAGGTGACTCACAGCGCCGGAGTCCCCACCGTCTGGCTCGGCATGTTCCAGCATATGGATGCGACCGGCGAGAGGCCCGAGCATCTGAAGATCGTCACCATCGGCGGCTCGGCGGCGCCCAGGGCGATGATCGAGCGGCTGATGAGGATGGGCATCCGGGTCGGCCACGCCTGGGGAATGACCGAGACCTCGCCGATCGGCACGATCGGCTCGCCCCCGGCCAATTGGGACGAGCTGAGCTTCGAGGAGCAGGTCGATCTGGTCGCCAAGCAGGGCCGGGTGCCGTTCGGCGTCGAGTTGCGGGTCGTAAACGATGACGATGAGGTGCAGCCGCGCGACGGACAAAGCTCGGGCCGGCTGCAGATCCGCGGCCCCTGGGTGATCCGCCGCTATTTCCAGGACGAAGCCGGGGATTGCGCCCAGGGCGACAATTGGTTCGACACCGGCGACGTCGCCGTCATCCATCCCTGCGGGACGATGCAGATCACCGACCGCTCCAAGGACGTGATCAAATCGGGCGGCGAATGGATCAGCTCGGTCGACCTCGAAAATGCCGCGGTCGGCTGTCCCGGCGTCGCCGAGGCCGCGGCGATCGGCGTTCGCCACCCGAAATGGGACGAGCGGCCGCTGCTGCTGGTCGTCCGCAAGGAAGGGGCGGAGGTGAGCAGGGAGGCCATCCTCGACCACCTCAGCCGCCACGTCGCCAAATGGTGGCTTCCCGACGAGATATTGTTCGTCGACAGCCTCCCGCACACCGCCACCGGCAAGCTGCTCAAGACCGCGCTCCGCGAGCAATATCGCGATTACGCCCTGCAGACCGCCTAGTGCTGTGTTCGTCATTCCAGCGAAATTGGAAGGCCACCCTGTCCCCCCGGACAGGGCTACGAACGTCCGGGGGACGTTCGTACCTCCTCAATGGAACCTCTCTTCTTCAAATAAGGCACTGAGATCCCAGCTTTCGCTGGGATGACGGGATTGGGCCGCCCACGATATTTTTACCTCTGCCCGCTATGGCGGCGGGCATGGGCCGATCGGGCGAAATGACGGTGATTTTGGATCGCGTGGACGCGTCGCCGGAGCGGGTCGAGGCCGCCGGCGTCGACGTGCGCGTGCATCGCGCTCATGACGTCATCGACAGCCTCGCCGCGGAATGGTCCGCGCTCGCCACCCGGACCGCCGATCCGAATCCGTTCGTCGAACATTGGTTCGCCGCCGTTGCTCTGCGGACCCTGGGCGCCGGCCGCGACATTCGCCTGCTCGAGGTCCGCCGCGGCGGCCGGCTGATCGGAATCCTGCCGGTCTCGATCGAGAGCGGCTACGCGCACCTGCCGGTCCGCTACGTCCAGAACTGGTATCACGACCACATCTTCCTCGGCGACCCGCCGGTCGTCGCGGGCGAGGAGGGCGCTTTCTGGTCCGCCATCCTCGCCACCCTGAGCGAGGCCGATTGGGCTCCGGGCTTCCTGCATCTGCGCGGCCTCGCCGAAGGGGGCGCCGTCCAGCGCGCCCTTTCCGGCGACATCGTCCACCGCCGGCTGCGCGCCTTCCTGCACAGCGATCTCGATCCCGCCGCTTATTACGAGCAGGCCGTCCGCCAGAAGAAGCGCAAGGAGATCCGCCGCCTGCGCAACCGCCTCGCCGAGCTCGGGCCCGTCGAAGCGCGCGAGCTGGCGGACCCTGCCGAGCTTTCCGCCTGGTGCGACGCCTATCTGGCGCTCGAAAAAGCCGGCTGGAAGGGCAGGGAAGGGAGCGGCCTCGCCTGCCGGCCCGAGACCGAAAGCTTCTTCCGCGAGACCCTGGCCGCGGCCTCGGCGGCGGGGCGCTTGCAATTCCTTCGCCTCGACGTCGGCGGGCGCCCGATCGCCATGCTCGTCAATCTGCTGACCCCGCCGGGCAGCTACTCGTTCAAGACCGTGTTCGACGAGGATTATGCCCGCTTCTCGCCGGGCGTGCTTCTCCAGATCGAGAATCTGAAAATCCTCGAGCGCGACGATATCGGCTGGATGGACAGCTGCGCGGTCGACGACCATCCGATGATCGACAGCCTGTGGACCGAGCGCCGCTCGATCGTCCGGATGACGGTGCCGCTCAGGGGCGTCCGCCGCTCGCTCCTCTTCACCTTGTGCCGCGCCCTGGAGAAGGGTTCGGCCGCCTTGCGCCGGGCGCCCGGGGCTTAGCGAGCCTGGGCGCTAGCCGGCCGCGCGGCGCGCGGACGGTCGCCGCCGAACACGCTGTCCGAATACCAGAGCGGCGCCTCCGTCGCGTCGGCGATCTCACGGGCGATCAGATAGTTGAGCTGGGCGAAGCGGGCGCCCGCCTGCCAGTTGAAAGGCTGGCTGAGGTCGTCGCCGGGGCTGTGATATTCATGCTCCAGGAAAGAGGTGAAGCGCTGCCGCCCCTCGCCGCCGAAGCCCGTCATCAGGAAAACGGAGGGCACGCCGGCCCGAACGAACTTGTAATGGTCGGAACGGGTGAACAGGCCCTGCTCGGGCAGCGGATCGGGGACGACCCGAACGCCCATCCGCGCCGCCGCCCGGGCGACGATCGGCCCCATGGTCGAATGCTCCGCCCCGAACGCGATCACGTCCTGGAAATCGTAGGTGAGGATCGGCATGTCGAGGTTCACCACCGAGATCACCCGGCCCTCGACCGGCAGGTTGCCGGCCAGATATTCGGCGCCGAGCAGGCCGATCTCCTCGGCGGTCACCGCGGCGAACAGGATCGGCCGGCGCGGCCGGTTGCCGGGCCGGCTCATCGCCCGCGCCACTTCGATCAGGGTGGCGACTCCGGTGGCGTTGTCCATGGCGCCGTTGCGGATGCGGTCGCCTTCGCCGCCGTCGCGGATTCCGAGCCCGTCGAGATGGGCCATCATCAGCACGTAATCGTTCGCCAGCGCCGGATCGGTGCCGGGAAGCACCGCCAGCACGTTGGCGCTTCGGAAGCGCTCGCTGGCGCCTTCGCGCCGCACCCGCGCGGTCGGGCCGAGCGCGAAGCCGCGCGGCCGGTAGGCGCCGTCGGCGGCGATCCGCCGAAGGATCGAATCGAGGGCCTGCGGCGCCCGCAGGAACACCGCCTCGGCGACCGACCGTTCGGCGACGGCGACGAAGCCGAGGCGCCCGCCCGAATAAGGCCGGCCGTCCGCCCCGATCCAGGTGGTGCCGGGCCGATTGGAAGAGCTCACCATCCGCGCCCAGGGCCGGCGCTGCATCTGCGCGGGGGTGCGCAGGATGATCATTCCGACCGCGCCGCGCGCCGCCGCCATCCGCGCCTTGTCGGCGTTGAGGTGGGCGCCGACGTCGCTGGGGACGCCCCGTGGATAGCCGTCGAACACCACCACGATCTTGCCGCGCGCGTCGAGCCCCGCATAATCGTCATGGCCCTGTCCCGGCAGGTCGATGCCGTAGCCGGCGAACACCATCGGCGCTTCGAGCGTGAACGGCCCCGGCTCGGGGTCCGGCCGCATGATGATGTCGCGGCCATGCTCGAAGGTCTGCCCGGCGATCGTCAGCGTCGGCGTGCCGCGCAGCCGGTAGCGGAGGAACTCGATCGGCTGCTGCCAGCCGCCGCTCGGGCCGCCGGGCCTCAGTCCCAGCGCCTCGAACTGGGTGGCGACGTAGCGCGCGCCGATATCGTAGCCGCGGCTTCCCGCCTCGCGCCCCTCGAGCAGGTCGTCGGCGAGGAAGGTGACGTGGCCCCGAAACGCCTCGGCGCTGAATTCGGGCGAGGCCGGCGCCGGTTGGGCGGCACCCGCGCCGGCGAGGGACAAAGCGGCGAGGCCGCTCAGCAAGGTCTTGATCTTCATGCGAAAAGACTCGGCGGAGATGAAAGGTCCGCGCCGGCCTACCGCTCACCTCTCGCTCTGGCAATGTCCGCGCTTGCTGAACGGTCGCCGACGCCGTCAGTCAGCTTCTGTTCAACTCATCTATGGAATAGAACGGCTCGTCGCAGCAACGACATGCGATCAGGGAGTAAGGCAATGTTGGTCCAGTTGTTCGGTCAGAAAGCCCATCCGCACGATCCGGCGCGGCGGGGCTATCATATCGTCTATCGCGAGAACGAGACGAACCACTGCCCGGGCTGCGGCCGTTCGCACTGGTATGTCGGCCGGCTGTCGGCGGAATGCGCCTTCTGCTCGACCGCCTTGCCGCGGGTCGAGGCGATCAGCACCGGCGCGGGCGTGTTCCGAAGCCGCGGCGGCGGCCTCGACGATTTCGCCTTCGCCGCCTGAGCCGAGGAGCCGCCGGGCAAGTCGCTTGCCCTCCTTGTCAGCGCTGGTATAGACGCCGCCGACCGGCGGCCCGGCGGGCGTGGCGGAACTGGTAGACGCGCCAGGTTTAGGTCCTGGTATCGAAAGATGTGGGGGTTCGAGTCCCTTCGCCCGCACCAGCTCCTCCGTCCGCGATCATGCCGCAAGACATGCTGACAACAGGAAACAGGCCCATCATGCAGACCGTCGAGACGTTGAACCAGGGGCTGAAGCGCGCCTACCGGATCACCATCCCCGCCAAGGAGATCGACGCGCTCGTCGACAAGGAGTTGAAGTCGATCACTCCGCAAGTCCGAATGCCCGGCTTCCGCCCGGGCAAGGTGCCCGCCAACCTCGTCCGGAAGATGCACGGTCCCGCGCTCGAGCAGCAGGCGCTGCAGAACGCGGTGCAGGACGGCGTCCAGCAGCTGATGAGCGAGCAGAAGCTTCGTCCGGCGATGCAGCCGAGCGTGGCGCTGGAGGAAGGCGGCCTCGGTAAGGACGCGATCGTTACCGTCGAGGTCGAGACCCTCCCGGACGTGCCCGAGGCGAAGATCGAGGGCCTGAAGATCGAGCGTCTCAAGGTCGAACCGAGCGAGGAGGCGGTCGATGCCGCCGTCGCGCGCCTCGCCGAAGGGCAGAAGAGCTTCGATCCGGCGCCCGCCACGAGCCGGGCCGAAAAGGGCGACCTCGTCGTCATGGATTTCGAGGGCAAGGGCGACGGCGAGCCGGTCGAGGGCGGCAAGGGCGAGAACATGTCGGTCGAGATCGGCTCGGGCCGCCTGATCCCCGGCTTCGAGGACCAGCTGATCGGCTGCAAGGCGAACGACCAGCTGACCGTCAGCGTGACCTTCCCGTCCGACTACAATGTCGATTACCTCAAGGGCCGCGCCGCGACCTTCGACGTCGTCGTCAACGAGGTGCAGACGCCGCGGGCGATGAAGGCCGACGACGAGTTCGCCAAGTCGATGGGTCTGGAAGGCATCGATCAGCTGCGCGGCCTGCTCAAGGGCCAGGTCGAGCAGGAGCTGAACGGCCTCACCCGCACCCATATGAAACGGCAATTGCTCGACCAGCTCGCCGCCGCGCATGATTTCCCGGTACCTGAGTCCATGGTGGAAGCGGAGTTCAACCAGATCTGGCAGCAGCTCGAGCATGAGGCGAGCCACGAGGAGGATCCGGCCGCCGCCCGCGCCGAGATGGAGGCGGAGAAGGAGGATTACCGCAAGATCGCCGAGCGCCGCGTCCGCCTCGGCCTTTTGCTCTCCGAGATCGGCCAGAAGAACGGCGTCGAGATCAGCCAGCAGGAGATGAACCAGCTGATCATGCAGGCCGCCCAGCAATATCGCCCCGAAGACCGGCAGAAGTTCGTCGAATATGTCCGCGGGGAGCCGATGGCGGCGGCGCAGCTGAGGGCGCCCTTGTTCGAGGACAAGGTGGTCGACTATTTGTTCGGGACCGCGGAGATCAGCGAGCGGACGGTCGAGCGGGCCGAGCTCGAGGCGGCGATCGAGTCCGAGGAAGGGCATGTCCACGGCCCGGGCTGCGGCCACGACCACGATCACGGCGCCAAGCCGAAGAAGGCCGCGGCGAAGAAGCCGGCCGCCAAGAAGGAAGCCGCGCCGGCCAAGGCCGACAAGCCTTCGGCCGCGAAGAAAGCGGCGGCTCCGGCCAAGGAAGCCAAGGCTCCGAAAGCGGAAAAGCCCGCGGCCGGCAAGACTCCGGCGAAGAAGCCTGCCAAGAAGGCCTGAAGCGGCGTAAGGGGGCGGGATGGCGGACGAGGCAAAGCGGCATCGAATCGCGGTCCTGCTGCCGTGCTATAATGAGGAGGCGGCGATCGCGGCGACGGTCGCGGGCTTTCGCGCCGCGCTCCCGGACGCCCGAATCTACGTCTACGACAATAACAGCACCGACGGCACGATCGCCGCCGCGCGCGATGCCGGCGCGATCGTCCGCAGCGAGCGCATGCAGGGCAAGGGCCATGTCGTGCGCCGGATGTTCGCCGACGTCGAGGCCGACATCTACGTGATGGCCGACGGCGACGCGACCTACGACGCGTCGGCGGCGCCCGCGCTCGTCGCGAAATTGCTCGACGAGCAGCTCGACATGGTGGTCGGCGCCCGCAAGTCCGAGGTGGAGGAAGCCTATCGCCGCGGCCACGCGCTCGGCAACCGGCTGTTCACCGGCCTCCTGTCGAGCCTGTTCGGCCGCTCGTTCAGCGACATCTTCTCCGGCTACCGGGTGTTCTCGCGCCGCTTCGCCAAGTCCTTCCCGGCGCTCGCCCGAGGCTTCGAGACCGAGACCGAGATCAGTGTCCACGCGCTCGAGCTGGCGATGCCGGTCGGCGAGCTCGTCACCGCCTACGGCGCCCGCCCGGAAGGCTCGCACTCCAAGCTCTCGACATATCGCGACGGCTGGCGGATCCTGAAGACGATCGTCCACCTCTACCGGATCGAGCGCCCGGTCCTCTTCTACGGCAGCTTCGCCCTGTTCCTGGCCGCGCTCGCCATCGTCCTGTCGATCCCGCTCGCCATCACCTTCATCGAAACCGGCCTCGTCCCCCGCTTCCCCACCGCCATCCTCGCCACCGGCCTGATGATCCTCGCGGCCTTGAGCTTCTTCGCCGGGCTGATCCTGGACACGGTGGTCAGGGGGCGGCGCGAGGTCAGGCGGCTGCATTATCTGAGCCTGCCGGCGGTGGGGGAATAGCTTCGCCTTGTAGTGGTGCTTTGAGTCGGGTGGGAAAGGAGCGACGGCCGCGAAACCCTACATCGTCATGCCGGACTCGATCCCGCTATCTGGAGCAAGAGAAAGCAATCGAAAGTGGTGGTAATGAGCAGCCGGAAGGGGAGAATCGGACCTGTCAGAAGAGGAAGAAGGTTCGATGGATATACCATTGTACAGGAGCGCGCTCAGCCGGTTGAGACGGTGCCGGTGACGGCTCGCGTGGAGATAGGAGAAACCGAGTGGATGCGAAATCTGGTCGGGAACGGGCGGAAGGTTCGGCTGCTGGTCAGTGGTGGGGATATGGGTGCCAAGGAGATCGGGAAACTGATAAAGCTCCTCAAGGCGCAACAGTCCGTGCTGTCGGATGACGATGAGGAAGAGGATGGCGGAGACGAATAAAACCCAGCGCGAGAATTCGAGGAAGCCGCCCGCGAGCTGGAGACGGACGACGATCCGCAGCGCTTCCGCGAGCGCGTCGGGAAGCTGGTGAAGCATAAGCCGGTCGAGAATGAAGAAAATCGTTCTTGATGCCAGCGCGTGGCGCGAGCCGGACGACTTCTACGATTCGCTGCTACCGGCAATCGGCGCACCAGCGTGGCATGGCCGCAATCTTGATGCGATCGAGGAAACGATCTTCTACGACGACAGGATCAACGCCGTCCAGCCACCCTACGAAGTTCAGATTCTGGACGCGGACAGCCTAGACGAATCGATGCGGGCATTTCTCGAACTCGTGCACCGCGTATTCGAGGATCATCGCGGCGAAGGGCTGGCAACCCTTTCGATCGATCCACCGTTGCTGGGTTTGTAAAAGACACATGCGCCAAGATGGATGCCCCGGATCAAGCCGGCATGACGGTGGCGGGGGCGGGAGCGAAGGTCAGCGATAGACCTCGCGCCGGTGCGCCACCCGCACCACCAGGATGGTGATCCGTTCGTCCTCGATACGGGCGATCACGCGATAGTCGCCGATCCGCCAGCGCCAATAACCGTCATGCTCGCCCTCGAGCGGCGCACCGAGCGCGCGCGGGTCGTCGAGCGGCGCGATTCGCGTCTCCAAGGTCCTGACGATCCGCGCCGCGGCCTCGCGGCCGAGCTTCTTCAGCTCCTTCGCGGCCTCCGGCTGAAACTCGATGAGCCAAGGCACGCTTTGTGCCCCTCAGGAGCCGCGGCCGTCCGTCGAATATCGGTACTCGCTCATTCCAGGCCGAGCTCGGTCTTCAGCTCGGCGAGCGGGATCGCATCGCCGGCGCGGAAGTCCTTCGTCCGCGCTTCGGCCAAATAAAAATCCTCGAGATCATCCAGATGCGTTTCGATCGCCTCGCGCGCATAGAAGGTCTTGGTGCGCCCGGTCCGCGCCGCCAGCGCCTCCAGCCGCCGCTTCGTTTTTTCGTCGAGCCTGATCGCCAGCATGAGATTCGCTCCTTCTTGTTATACGTGTATAGCAGCGGTGGGGACGGCGCAACGATTCCGCAGCGCGATCTTGCGTCTTTTGCGCGCGGAAAAAGGGAAAGAATGGTTCACGCGAAGGCGCAAAGGCGCGAAGAAGCGGCGAGAGGGGGCGAAACATGAGTCGTCGCAAGACCTTGTTGGGCGTGGCGATCGCGGGCGCGGCGCTGTGGTCCGTTTATTGGGGCTCGCGTTATTTCTACGGGAAGCGGCTCGACGCCGGCGACTATCAGCACGAGCAGAGCTACCTCATCGACCGGGCGTTTCCGTTCACTTTGGCCGGCCTCGCGGTCCTGCTCGCCTTGCTCCTGCTGCTGCGCTGGAAGGGCGGCGCCGAGTGATCGAAACCGTCACCCTGTGGCGGCCGGTCGGGCCGGAGGAGCTGGCGCTGATCGAGGCGGCGGGGATGCGGGCCTTTCCGCCGAGGCTGCCGGAGCAGCCGATCTTCTATCCGGTGCTGTCCGAGGATTATGCGGTGAAGATCGCCCGCGACTGGAACGTTCCTGCGAGCGGTGCGGGGTTCGTGACGCGGTTCGAGGTGCGCCGCGATTTCCTCGACCGCTACCAGGTCCAGGAGGCCGGGGGGCGGGCGCATCTCGAATATTGGATCCCGGCGGAGGAGCTGGAGAGGTTCAACGCGGCGATCGTCGGCGAGATCGAGGTGGTGCGGGCTTTTCCCGAGGTGAAAAACGGAAGATCGCGCGCTAGGCTGCGGTCATGAAGCTCGGCATTCTCAAATCCGTCGGCCACAATCTCGCCGATTCCGTGTCGAGCGGGATCGGGCTGATGATCGGCGTCAATACGCCGGATATTTATGAGGAAGCGGCCGCGGCGCCGGAGGGCTTTATCGAGGTCGACTTCCTGACCGGGCTGACCGAGGGCGGCGAGCCTTCCGCCTCGCTGTCGCGCGCGATCAGGCTGTATTCGGAAGCGCTGCCGGCCCTGCGCGCGCGACATGGCATCGAGCCGGCGGCGCTGCGGCAGCTCAAGGTCCGTTTCTCCGGCCGAGGCATTTTGCGCCGCTTCGTGGTCAGCGTGGAGGATCGCAAGGGCAAGCGATCGGTCGACGAATATAGCGGCTTTGGCGGGAGGCGGGTGAAGGCGCTCGACCGGCTCGGGCGGATTCGGCCGAAATAGGATAGGGTGCCGAGCCGGCTTCCAGGCGAGGAGGGCGCCCCGTCGGCCGGCGGGGCCGGCGCCCGCTTAGCCTGCGATCGCTTCGCGCTCGCCGCTCTATCCGGGGACGGCCCTCGCTACGGACTCGCCGGCATGTCGTCCTCGCCGCCGCCGCCGACCAGCACGCCGATCAGGACGGCCAGGACGAGCAGGGCCGGGATGGCGAGATAGCCGATCGCTTCGCCCTCCATATTGCGGGGGGCGTCTTGCGCCGCGGGGGCCGCGGGCGGCTTCGCGGCGAGCGGGACGGCGAGGGTGAGGAGGATGGCGAGACAAAGGCGTTTCAATTTCGGTCTCCTGGGCGGCCTTGGTGGAGCAGCATGCAGAAGGTGGATGCCGGATCAAGTCCGGCATGACGGTGAGGGGGTGGATGCCGGATCAAGTCCGGCATGACGATGAAGGGGAAGGTGGATGCCGGATCATCCCGGACCTGATCCGGGACCGGCATGACGGTGAGGATTCGGCGTGCCCTGCGTACCGTCACCCCGGGCTCGACCCGGGGTCCACCTTCCTTCGGCAGCGCCGAAAGGGAGAGAGGAGGTGGATGCCGGATCAAGTCCGGCATGACGGTGAGGGGTAGGTGGATGCCGGATCATCCCGGACCTGATCCGGGACCGGCATGACGAGGAGGATTCGGCGTGCCCTGCGTACCGTCACCCCGGGCTCGACCCGGGGTCCACCTTCTTTGGGAGTAAGGACTCGAACCCGAAGTCTTCCGCCAAGTCGCGCCAAGTCGGGTTCGCCTCTTCGATCAGGGCGAGCTTCCAGTCGCGCCGCCAGTTCTTCAGCTGCTTCTCGCGGGCGATGGCGCTTTCCATGGAGCCGTGCATTTCGAACCAGACCAGGCGCTTGCAGCCGTAGCGCTCGGTAAAGCCGCCGAGGGTGCCCTCGCGATGCTGGTAGACGCGCTGGAGCAGGTTCGAGGTGACGCCGGTGTAGAGCGTGCCGTGGAAGCCGCTGGCCATGATGTAGACGGCGGGGTCGCGTTCCATTGGATGAGGCTAGGTTGGGCGAGCGGGAAGGGAAGGTGGATGCCGGATCATCCCGGACCTGATCCGGGACCGGCATGACGGAGGGGGGGTAGGTGGATGCCGGATCATCCCGGACCTGATCCGGGACCGGCATGACGGAGGGAGGGGTAGGTGGATGCCGGACCAAGTCCGGCATGACGGTGAGGGGTAGGTGGATGCCGGATCAAGTCCGGCATGACGGAGGGAGGGGTAGGTGGATGCCGGATCATCCCGGACCTGATCCGGGACCGGCATGACGGAGGGGTAGGTGGATGCCGGATCATCCCGGACCTGATCCGGGACCGGCATGACGGAGGGGTAGGTGGATGCCGGATCATCCCGGACCTGATCCGGGACCGGCATGACGGA
>Ga0190274_10001232_pt1 | contig 15032 bp, 12 predicted proteins | sample Popmic531T_FD_133002 | JGI IMG/M metagenome (GOLD analysis project Ga0190274, IMG submission 133002) | Populus adjacent soil microbial communities from riparian zone of Yellowstone River, Montana, USA - 531 T | ecosystem: Environmental > Terrestrial > Soil > Riparian zone | place: USA: Montana...
GTAGTTCCAGGCAAATTTATCGGTCTTGAAAATAAAAATTGCGCATACAGTAAATACAGAAAGCGTAATCACTTCCTGGAGCATTTTCAACTGAAAAAGATCAAATGGTCCGCCAAACTGGTTGCTGCCGATACGGTTTCCGGGAACCATAAAGATGTATTCAAAAAATGCAATGCCCCAGCTGATAAGTATGATTCCGAACAAACCCATGTCCTGGAAGATGTTCCACTTTTTTACCTGCAGGTGTCCATACCATGCAAAAGTCATGAAGAAATTTGAAACGACGAGAAGGACAATGGAGAGAACGGCTTTCAATCTGTTCAGAAATATTTCGCCAGTTTGTAAGGGATAAATTCAAACTTTGAAACGACAAATTCATAATCGGTGAAGTCGCTTGGAAAATCTGCCTTGAACATCCAGACGTTCATTGAAAATTTCTCCTTGCTGTTTTTTAACTTCTTGTGTGGCTTATAATTCCACTCCGCATATTTTGTAACCACTTCACTGTCATTTTCCATGGCGATATAACTCGATGAAAAACTGATTTTACTTTTTTTCCAGCTGATTATATGCTGCGTTTTCTTTGAAAGATCTGTTTGGTATCGGTGTACGTTCTCCGGAATTTCATGCGGCTGAAGAACATATTGGGAATTCACATTTTTTTCGTCTCCCCATTTTGAAAATTCAATATCGATCTCACGGTGATGGTGCATGGTATCGCCATGATCATATGTAAAAAATCCAACCACCAAATCTTTGTCGAGTTTCGCCGGGTTTGCTTCGAGCTCAAAAATATATTTTCCATATCCCAGGCTTTCCACAAGCCTTGCTTCTGCACAATACCAGCGTCCGTTGTTATGCGTCATGCGGATGTGCATTCTTCCTTTTTCATCTACCCAAATGTTTTCCCTTCCTCCTGCAAAAAAATTTCTTCCCGGACCTGTGTGCCTGTCGTTGCTTTCCTTCGTTGTCCATTGATATCCCGAGAACAGGAGCGTGTCACCGGTTGCATAATAATTTGTTTCATATTTCGACTCGCCTTCGGCAAATTTGTCGTGACTGATGGATGATGAATCTTTTTTCATCGTGAATGAAAAGGATTGCAGGCCAAAAAATACGGCAGTCATGAACATTCCATCGAGGAATGCCATTGTCCATTTAGAATATGATGCTGTCTCTTTCAACCTTTCTATTAGCCTTGTTGTGATCGGGGATGAAACTTGATGATTGCCGACCGCAGGAAATCGCGGTCAAGATGCGTATAAATTTCTGTTGTTGTTATGCTTTCATGCCCAAGCATTTCCTGTACTGCCCTTAAATCAGCGCCTCCCTCAATGAGGTGTGTAGCAAAGGAGTGACGAAAAGTATGCGGACTGATCGTTTTCTTCAGGCCAATTTTGATCGCCAGCCGTTTTATAATTGTGAAAACCATGATGCGCGAAAGTTTTGCGCCCCTGTTATTCAGGAATACGACGTCTTCATTCCCCGGTTGAATTGACTGCATTGCCCTGACTTCTGCGATATAAATCCGAAGCAATTTTGTTGCCACGCTGCCGATGGGAACCAATCGCTCCTTGTCGCCTTTGCCAAGCGCTTTTACAAATCCTATTTCAAGGTGCAGGCTGGAAAGTTTAAGGTTCACCAATTCGCTCACACGCAATCCGCAACTGTAAAGTGTTTCAAGCATGGCTTTATTTCTTGCTCCTTCCTTGCTGCTGAGGTCAATGGCACCGATGAGGTCGTTAATTTCGTGCACTGAAAGTGTGTCAGGTAATTTTCTTCCCAGTCGTGGAGATTCAATGAGTTGTGAAGGATCATTTACGATGAGGTTCTCCATGACCATATATCTGAAGAATGCTTTTATTCCGCTGATGATTCTCGCCTGGCTTGCCGCACTCATCCCCAATTCATTGATCCATGCGATGAATTCCTGCAGGTGGCTGAGTTTTGTATCAGCCGGTGTAATCTTTAAATTCTGTATGCCAAGAAACTGATCGAGCATAGTTATGTCATGCATGTATGCCTCTACACTGTTTTCACTCAGTGATTTTTCAAGCTTCAGATAACTTTTAAATCCTTTGATATACCCCAACCATGACATCAGCATTTCCGGCCAATAGCCTTTGACGAATATGCATACATTACACTTGCAATGGCGGATTGTTGAAAAGATTTATACACAAGAAATTTTGAATAAAATGGGTTTCTTTGTAGGACCCAATGTCCAAAATTCTGCTTTCGATTTATTTGGTGTGCTTAAGTTTAGCTGTGCATGGACAAGTTGATTCTGATATTTACCACAAGAATTCACTTCTAATTGCCTTGTCAGCCGGCGGAACCTATCCCATAGGGAAATTTGCAAAATTTGAAATTGACTCTTCTGAATATACTGAGAACATTGCAGGAGCAGCGTTAACGGGTTTTAATGTTCGCTTGAATACAGACTATTTTCTCAATCAGGATTTCGGAATAGCATTTTGTTTCCAGCATTCAAAAATCAACTCAAAAAATCCAACTTCGGGCGAATTATTTTATGATCCTCGTCCATGGAGTCAAGGGTTAGGAGGTGGGTCTAAACAGGTATCCTATAACTATAACACCGGGGATTGGAAAATAAGTGAGCTGACCACCGGCATTGTAGCAAAGGCTTCTGCAGAGTATGTTGATTTTTATTGCAGGGTGAATGGAGGGTTGATTATTGTGGTAAGTCCAAAGACAGAACTTGTTGAAAGCAAGTATATATGGCAGATGGGACAGCCAAATGAGTATTATACAAAAACATCAGTACAACCCTCGGCACAGTCATATTCCTTTTGCGGGAGTGTGCAGGCAGATGCACGTTTCAGTTTAAACGCCAGAAAAAAAATATTTCTCCTTGTATCAATTGAATATCTCACTTCGCACTGCGTGCTGCATGCAGTAAGAAATTCTGTATACAGTTCTGGATCACAATCAGAATACAAATTCAGTTTTTCTAAAAATGTTAACACCTTTGGAATCAATGCTGGGATAGCCTGGAGAATTTGAAAATTAAGTATTATGAAAATCATCATCATCAACGGTCCCAACCTCAACCTCCTAGGCAAACGCGAACCGGAAGTTTATGGATCAGCTTCATTCGAAGATTTTTTCTCCGCGCTTAAAAAAAATTATGCTGACATTACTCTCGAGTATTACCAAAGCAATGTGGAAGGTGAGATCATCAACAAGCTGCATGAAACCGGATTTAGTTATGATGGAATTATCCTGAATGCCGGGGGATATACACACACATCAGTTGCAATTGCAGATGCTGTAGCCGCGATTAAGACGCCTGTAATCGAAGTTCATATTTCAAACATCCATGCAAGAGAAGAATTCCGTCACACTTCACTGATTGCCAAGAACTGCAAAGGAATTATTACAGGATTTGGCTTGGACTCGTATAGGCTGGCGATTGAAGCATTGAAAAGGAATTAGGTATTGGCAGATTACTTCCTGCTTCGTTCCTCGCAGTCGCAATGACTGGGAAATAATGTCGAATGATGAAGATATATTGGAAATGAAAAACGACCTGAAGAAAAAATTGCTGGATTATTGCAAGGCTGTTTTGACGAAACGTATTGAATCTGCGAAGAAAGCCATGGAGCAGGCTCAGGAAGCAGCAAACAGCGAAGGGAAAAGTTCTGCGGGCGATAAATATGAAACGTCGCGTGCCATGGGGCAACTGGACCGCGACATGAATGCACGTCAGCTTGAAGAAGCACAGCGCGACCTGGCATTTGTAAATTCAATCCACGCCGATGCAATATTCAGTATTGTACAGATCGGAAGCATTGCGGTGACGGAGAAAAATTATTTTTTTATTTCCATCGGGCTTGGAACAACTTCGGTAAACAACCAGGATGTTGTACTTCTTTCAGCCGCATCCCCTGTTGCAAAAATGATGGAAGGAAAAAAAGCAGGAGAAAGCTTTATACAAAACGGACAGTCAATAAAAATTCTACAAGTCTTTTGATTTCGACAGTAAACAGCCAGCGGACAATGTCAAATGTTAAATAATGAATGTAGAATGTAGAAGGAACTCAAATGGCTGCTTACTTCATCATTCATCATTGAGCGTTCGACATTCGACATTAAAGTTGATTACTGTATGTCGAATGAATACGTGAGTTATAACTCCATCTTCTCAGGTAAACAATTCTTTACTTCCTTTCCGCCGCCTGTTTTATCGTTTCAAAAAAATTATCTTCAACCTTGAATCCCAGTTCCCGCGTGCGTATCACGTCGGCATATGCTTCCTTATAGCGCTGCATGTTATAGAGTGTCGAAGCACGGTTGTAGTATGCTTCCGGATATTCAGGATTAATTTCAATTGCCCTGTCAAGGTCTTTCAATGCTTCAGGATATTTCCTGACCAATGAATATGTTCTGCCGCGCGACATATAAACTCTTTCATCCTCTTTGTTGGTAGCTTCAAGTACAGAGAAGTCTTCAATTGCTTTATCCAATTGCCCGGCTTGTGTAAATGCAATGCCGCGATTGAACCTTGCATCAAAATAATCCGGTTTCAATTGCAGTGCTTTATCGAAATCAGGGATGGCCAAATCAAATTGTCCACGCAGGCAATACACAATCCCGCGGTCCACGTAAGCATTTTCATACATGGGATCATATTGGATTGAACGGTTGAAATCAACCATTGCCCTGTCGAGATCTCCTTTCTCTTTTCCATAAATGTTTCCCCTGTTGTTAAGCGCAACACCAACATTTGGAAACTGCTCAAGTACATTGCTCCATAGGGTGATGCTATCTTTCCAGACATCGCATCTTGCATAAGTGGTAACCGAAAGAAACAGGCAATAAGCACCAAGCGATGCTGCCATCAGGGTTTTCAATGACGGTTTATTTTTAACCAGTCTAACGAAAGCCCAGGCAACAACAAAGAAAAAACCAATCGACGACAAGTAGGAATAGCGCTCCGAAATAATGGTGGGACCTACCGGGAACAGTTGCAGCACAAGGATAATGCAAGCCACAAAAAAACCTGCGCCAAAAAATATTACCCTGTTCATTTTTAGTGACCGGATGATTAAAATCAACAAGCCGGCAACAATAAATGGGGCGATGTAAAAATAATATACAAGATGTCCGTCGACCCGTGGAGGATATGGATAGAAGGAAGATAAATTGACAGGCAAAATCAGCTTGCAGATGTATGCCAGCAAATTGAAATTGGCAATGAAGATTCGTTCCGACAGAGTGAATACATGCAGGGAAACCTGTCCTGTTGTGGAAGCTGTATGCGCGGAAATATATCCGAAGAGCAAGGCAAGAGCAAAGAATGGAACTTTTTCAAGGACAAGTTTCGTCGTGAATTTCCTTGAGAAATAAATATCGATCAGAACAAGCACTGGCGGAAGGGAAGCGGCCATGGCTTTTGAAAAAATTGAAAGGGTAAACAACAGGAAAGAAAAAAATAACAGCCGGTACTTTCCATCACTCTTGATATACCTGACGTACATGATCAGTGAGCCAACGAAAAACATTCCGTACAATAAATCTTTCCGCTCGGCCACCCATGCAACTGATTCCACGTGCAAAGGATGTATACCGAACAACAACGCCGAAATGAGAGCAATCGTTGAATTGCCTGATAACAGGAAAATGAACCTGTACACCAGCGCCGTTACAATGAGGTGCATGACCACGCTTGTCGCATGATAGCCGGCAGGATCCAATTTGTAGAAATGATATTCAACAGCGTAAGAAAAAATGTGCAGCGGCTGGTAATTCCCAAAAAACACTTCTGTAAAAATGCGCCTGATGTTTTCCGCACTCAGCTTGCGGATCCATGTGTTGTCAGTGAGGTAATGCGGATCATCCCAATTGGTGAGAGCGTTGTTAAGCGAAGGAAAAAAAACAATAAACGTGAGTAAGAGAATTGCAGCTAACCAAAACCAATCGCCGGTCTTTTTTTTCTCCTTCGCCGGCTTCTGCTTCCCGGGAGTAACGGTTTTGACCGGTTGCTTTTTCTTGTGGTGGCTCCTGTTTGTCATATAGCGTTTGGCTATTGGCCTTTTGCTATTGGCCATTAGATATAGGCTTGTTGTTCTTGGTTCTTAATTCTTGATTCTTGGTTCTTGATTCTTGGATCTTGATTCTTACTTCTCAAGTCTGGCAGCTTTTTGCGCTTTTCCTTCATACAAATCAGCAGTTGCATTGTCTCCCATACTACGATAAGTTTGCGCTAGGAAATTCAACACAGTCACGTTCACCGGATCAAGACGAAGCACTTGTTGAAATGCATCGACCGCTTTGTCGAATTGTCCCAACGTACCATATGCAGCCCCAACATTTCGCCAGCCGTCAACGTAATTTGGATTCAATCGCACAGCTTCCTTGTATAGTTCCAGTGCCTTATTATAATCCTTTCTCTTTTCGAAATACAATGTGCCAAGACTGTTATAAGCTGTCGACCGGTTCGGGTTCAGCTCCAATCCTTTCTCCACATTTGCAAAAGCCGCACTGTCGATTCCCCGGTAATAAAAAGCAAGGCCAAGCTGTTCATACACTTCTTCATAACCGGGATAAAGTTCCAGCGCCCGTTGGTAATGATAAATGGCGTTGTCGTAAATGGCATTTCTTTTTACAACATCGGTTTCCTTCTCTGCTTTTTCCGCCTTCAGTTCATTGGCATAATTGTAATTGAGCAAGGCACTGTTCGGTCTATTCATCACATCATTTGAAAACAGGGTGACGGTATCTTTCCATTCTGCATTCCTTGATATGGTGAGGTAGCTGTATGGAACAATCAAAACTGAAAGTGCAATAAAAACTTTCCGGTTTTTAGCAGTGAAAAATTCAGAATCCATCTTGTTTTCACCTGAGACCGGCATTCTGAATAATTTCAAAATCAGCCAGCCCACAACAATTGTAAAACCGAGAAGAGGAATGTAGAGGAACCGTTCACCAAATAGTGATCCGATCGTCATCAGGATATTTGAATAAAGGGAGATGGTTATCAGGAAAAGGAAAATTGCGAATGATACAATTTTGTTTTTCGTAAAATACTTAATGGCAATGAACAGCAATGCACCATAAACAAAAAGTGAAACCCATGGCAAAGGCGATGACCATGAAGTTAGATTCCATTCCGGAAATGAATAGTCGCTCGATAGCGGATTCGGTAAAACTATCAGCACCAGGTATTGAAACATGACAAAGAAAATGGTAGCAAAGCGCACTCCAATATCAGGAGCCATGACAAGCACATTTTCCTGCACCTGGAATTTTTTACCGACAGCCATTCCTCCGAGTGCATTGGCTCGCATTAGAATAAAGATGATGGCGGCGATGGAGAGGAGCCCTGTGATTTTAACCAGATCGGCTTTGGTAGCTCCGGCAAACATTGCGAGTATCAATGGAATTGCGGCAAGCATAACGATGGTTCCCTCCTTGCAAAGAAATGCGAGGAAGAGAAGCATCCAAGCCATCAACATATTTTTATTTTTTCTCGTTTCCAGGAATAACAGCAGCTGGTGAACACATAGCAACACAAAAAGGAAAGAAAGAATTTCATCCAGGCTTTTAATGTTGGCAACCACTTCTGTATGCAAGGGATGAGCGATAAAGAGGATCGTAGCAGCAAAGGCCAGCAACGGATGATAACCATGAAATAATTTTTTGAGCAGGTTGAAAAGCACTATACCCGTGAGCGCATAGAGCAGAACATTCAGCAAGTGAAAGGGAAAAGGATTTGATGGAAATAGCTGCCACAATGTTGCAAAGACCATCAATGGCAAGGGCCTGTACAACTCATCATCGCTGGCGCGGTAACCATAACGATAAGGCGTTTTTAAAATGACGGGAAAAGAACTGACACCTTGTTTTACCACCCAATTTTTTTTGATGGCGGAAACATCGTCGAGTGCAAAATCGTTTTGAAGTGTGTTTGCGTAAAGCAGGAATCCCAATACAGCAATGAGAAACCCGGGCATTGCCAAAGAAGTTTTTTTCCTTCCCGGGTTTTTGGCTGCAGGCTTTACAGGATTGTTTCGTTGTAAAGCCAGTTTTTCTTTTCGTGTAAGCTTCCGCTGGTTCAAGAGGGGGAAATTTATGCAAGTTTATAAAAACAGCAGCCTCTAACCACATAGAAACAGAGGAATATAAAAATCAAGGCTGTTAAAAACTTATATGTTCTATGTGCTTATGTGTTTCAAAGGCTGTTCCCGGAAAAGCCAAGCAGCCTCTAACCACATAGGAACATAGGAATATAAAAATCAAGGCTGTTAAAAACTTATATTCTCTATATGCCTATGTGTTTCAAATGGCTGTTTACAATTTAAACTCTGTTCTATATTTGCCATTCATGAACGGAACGCTGAAATTAAGACTGGCATCAATACTTTTCCGGTATGCATACTTCATATACAAGCCCCTATACTTTCGTTATAAATACAGGAAAGACAAAAACCATCTTGAACTCATTCGCAAATTTGTTAAACCGGGGGCGACAGTTATAGATATCGGCGCAAACATCGGCTTCTACTCCACTTTCCTTTCCGAGATTGCCGGCAGCAACGGTCATGTATATTGCTTCGAGCCGGATAAAACTAATTTCAGGCACCTTGAAAAAATACTCGATGGAAAATCCAATGTGACATTGGTTCAGAAAGCTGTGGCTGCAGAAACAGGTACGCTGAAACTTTATCCTTCTTCCCTCCTGAATGTGGACCATCGAACCTATGCTTCAGAAAATTCTAAGGGAAGCTATGAAGTAGAAAAAATTTCCATTGATGATTATGTGGACGGCAAATTCAAAGTTGACTTTATTAAAATGGATATCCAGGGATTTGAAACCGAAGCGCTGAAGGGAATGAATATAACCCTCACTGAAAATCCCGACATCCTGCTTTTCATGGAATTCTGGCCTTATGGTTTGCAACTGGCCGGAAATTCGGCGGCGCTGCTTTATGACAAGGTTGTTGAAAAAGGATTTCATGTATACCGCATCAGTGAAAAAGATATTCTTCCCTTTACACGGGAAGAAGCATTGACAATGAAAGCAGAATATTACACTGACTGCAATGTGCTTTTGACACGGAAGGATATTTTTTAAACTTGTACCCAGACACAAAACTATTTTCGTTGCGATACAAAGAATATTTTGAAAGACTGGCTCCGAAGCGCGTGCGCGACAGGAAACGCCATGCCTATTACTGGAATGACATTACGCGTTACTGCAATTATTTTTCGCATGAAGATTTTTCTGTGCTTGAGATCGGCTGTGGCGCCGGCGAAACCATCCACGATCTGAAAGGTAAGCGCAAGGTCGGAATTGACTACAGCGAAAAGATGATTGAAATTGCGAAGAGTCGCTTTCCTGAAGTAGAGTTCCATACAATGGCTGCAGAGAGTATCGATCTTGTAGAAAAATTCGACCTCATCATTCTTTCCAACCTTGTCGGTTTTCTCGACGACATACAGTCGGTTTTCAGTCAGCTTCATAAAGTATGTCATCCGCGGACAAAAATTATCATCACCTATTATAATTTCCTCTGGGAACCGCTCGTAAAATTTGCCGAGCTCACCGGTCTCAAGAGGAAGACGCCCAACCAGAACTGGCTGCTGAAGCATGACATTAAAAACTTGCTGGCACTTTCCGGTTTTGAAGTTTACAGGAAAGCAAATACGATGATGTTCCCATTTTACATTCCGTTGATTTCTTCTTTCCTCAACCGTTTTCTTGTTCGCATGCCACTGTTCAGACTGCTTGCATTGAACAGCTTTACGTTTGCGAAACTGGCTGCACCAAAACAAGAAAGCACTGACGATTACAATGTATCCATTGTGATTCCTGCACGCAATGAAGCCGGTACAATTGAAAGTGCTATACAAAGAATTCCGTTTTTTGGAAAAAGCCAGGAGCTCATTTTTGTCGAAGGAAATTCAACCGACAATACCTGGGAAGTATTGAACCGGGTAAAAGAAAAATATTCAGGATCTCACAACATCAAAATCGTTCAGCAGCAGGGCAAAGGAAAAAATGATGCGGTGAAAAAAGGATTCAGTATTGCCACAGGCGATGTGCTGATGATTCTGGATGCCGATCTGACAATGCCTCCTGAAGAACTTCCGAAATTCTACAATGCAATTGCTTCGGGCCAGGGTGATTTCATTATCGGTTCGCGTCTTGTTTATGAAATGGAAAACGGTGCCATGCGTTTGCTGAACCTGTTTGGAAATAAATTTTTCTCTTTTGTTTTTTCATGGATGTTGGAACAGCCCATCAAGGATACGCTTTGCGGAACGAAGGTGATATTTAGGAATGACTATGAAAAACTCGTAAGCAACCAGGAGTTTTTCGGCGACTTCGACCCATTCGGAGATTTCGATCTCATCTTTGGCGCTTACAAACTGAATCTTCACATGGTTGAAATTCCCATCCGTTACCGCGAGCGCATTTATGGCAGCACCAACATCTCACGTTTTAAAAATGGAATGGTATTGATTAAGATGTGCTTTTTTGCTGCGAGGAAGGTTAAGTTTATTTGAAGTTGTCCTTGGCTATTTTCATTTCACTTGAATTATTTTGTCTGCTATTTTCTTTAACCTTTCTAAATCACCCGTTACACCCATTCTGTCAACTTGTAATTTAAAAAGACGAGCAGCAATTTCATCTCTCTGTGCTCCTGATTTTTTAAGATTATATATTTCAGGAACATACCCTTGATATTCATCTCTTGGTGCCATATCAATGATTCCTATTGGATCCCAATCAAACCATAATATGTCATCAATCTTCTTGTAAATTAAATATTCTTTTGCTGCGCTTAAATTAACCTTGAATTTCTCATTGCGACTGAAAAGCAATATTGCTGCTTTAACGTCTTCTTCTAATCTGTCATCTTCAAATACTTCCGCTGCCTTTAATGCACAGATAGGGATATACCAACCACTATCATAGTCAAATGGAGCAGGGTCACCTGTGGCATTATATGTAATCTTGGCTACATTTTCTGCTAATAATAAATAAGCTTCGGGCTTGTAGCTTTTGTTGTTGAGTAAAAATTTTCTGATCTTACTAAATTGTCCATGCGCTTGTCTCCAACGCTCTTGATTCTCAATGATTGGATAAAGTTCTTTTATTGAAGTCGGAATATCTTTGATATAATTATCAAATCGAGATAATATAAGTAAACCCCAGCGTGGTCTAATATCATTGGGTATGTTCTCAAAAATCTCTTCTCCGATTTTTAAGTTGTTCTTTATGTCAAATATTTGCGTTCCCATATAAGTGGCACATAACATTTAAATCTCCGCAGTAAATCTATCAAAACCATCGGACACTTAAAACAAGAAAACCCATCCGCCTTTAGCGAACAGGTTTTGAGAAACACAACTAACCATACACTACTCTAACATTCAACACAGAGGATATCATCGGGGGTTTTCTTATCCATTACGTCAAGCAGATGTGAATCTATTGTTCCGCAACCATCAACATCTTCCACGGCGCTGGCAGATGTACCTGAGATGTCGATGTGGCTGCAGCCGGTTGCTTTACTATCAACTTTGAGAGCGCGAACGTCTATCTTGATCTGTGCCCCGTCAGATGCTCTTACCATCAGCATATCTGAATTGATAAGGCCTGAGCAGTCAACTTTCGTATCGCCTTTCACTTCCAGCAGCGAGAGGTTATCGACACGGATCAAAACATTTGTTTTCGCATCAACCTTTCTGACGTTGGTTTGATAAACAAACAACGTATCATCTCTTAAAATTGAAATGGTATTGTAAACCTGGAATTTGCTTCCATCGACAACTACTCCCGGCTCTGCGCTTTGTTCAATTTTTACATCAAGATTTCCTACGATATGCAGGTAATGGTACGGTTTGGAAGTCCTTGTTTCCATCATGTAAGTGCTTCCGGCTGCATTTGCAACCAAGTTTATTGTGGTGAGCATGAGAGCCAGCACAATTGTTTTAATTTTACTTTTCATTGGGATATAAATTATAGGTAATAAGATTATATTTAAATCACGGTTCAAAAGTATTCCCACGATGGACTATCTTTGTAGTCCAGATTTTATATATCAACTAGTCCGGCTATGTTACCCTGGAAAACCATGATTACGCTTCAGAAATCTTCTGAGCGCCCCGTTTACCTGCAGTTATGCGACGCAGTGATCAGTGAAATCAAGCACGGCATCATCAAGCCGGGAACGAAAATGCCCGGCACCAGGCTGATGGCGGAAGAGCTTGAACTGAACAGGCAGACCGTTGTAAAAGCCTATGAAGAGCTCTATGCGCAGGGCTGGATCGAACTGGTACAATCGAAAGGGACATTCGTAAGCGAACACCTGCCTGAAGTTAAACCCCGAAGTATTTCAGAAGAAAAATTTCAAAGTGCAAATTCAGACAAAGCAGGATTTCAATTCCGCATCAATCCCCTGATACATAATCCTGCAAGCACGAACAGGAATGTGATTGGCTTTCATGACGGACCAGATGTACGCACTGTACCTGCTGATCTTCTGAGCCGCACTTATAAAAGTGTGATGAACCGGAAGAGCAGCAAGCTGCTGCTGTCGTACATCGATCCGAAAGGAACCATGCCGGTGCGAAAAGCTATTTCAGAATACCTGAACGGATCACGCGGTTTGCAAACAGAAGAAAATAATATCCTGGTGACACGCGGAACACAGATGGCCTTGTTCATGCTTGCGCAGGTTTTATTTTCACCGGGTGATGTGCTGGTCACTGCAGATATCGGGTACAGGTATGCCGAACTCACGTTCATGCATGCGGGAGCAAAGATGGTCCGTGTGCCGGTGGATAAAGATGGCATTGACGTGGAAGCATTGGAGGCAACCTGCAAGCGAAAAAAAATCCGCGCTATATACATAACGTCTCACCACCACTACCCTACCACCGTTACCCTGAGTGCATCCAGGAGAATGAAGCTTCTGCATCTTGCTGAGAAGTATAGGTTCATCGTTATTGAAGACGATTACGATTATGAATTTCATTATGAAAGCAGCCCTATCCTTCCGCTTGCCAGTGCTGACAGGTGCGGCATGGTGGTATACATCGGTTCATTCAGCAAAACAATTACGCCATCGATCAGGATGGGATACATTGCAGCAACGCCTGACCTGATCAATGAAATCACGAAACTCCGGATGCTTGTGGATGGACAAGGTGAAGCGGTAATGGAACAAGTGATTGCCGAGCTTCTGAATGAAGGAGAAATACGAAGGCATTTGAAAAAGGCGATGAAGATTTACAAGGAACGCAGGGATTTCATTTGTGGCATCCTGGAAAAAGAGTTTGCAAACGTAATCGACTTTACAATTCCTCTCGGAGGACTTTCCATCTGGGCGAAATTTGAAAAGCGGGTTCGTGTTCCTGAATTATCGAAAGCGTTATTCAACAAAGAAATTGTTCTCTCACCGGGCTTGCTTCATAACCTCTCTGCAGGACGGGAATTGAATTCCACCAGAATGGGATTCGGCTTTATGAACATGCGTGAAGCGGAAAGGGCGCTTGGAATTATGAGAGATACAATTAAAAAGTTGTAATATAAAAATTACAGAAATCCTCGAGACACATAAAACAATTTACCACAGAGGCACAGTGACACAGAGAAATAAGCACCTTAAATGATTTCGTGTTCTTGTAGTTAAATGAAGGTAGCAATGATATCACATTGAGCTCTGCGTCATAGCGCCTCTGTGGTTAGGATTTACACACTCTTCCATAAACTGACTGTGGTATTTCCTGAACAAAAATTAATTTTCAAGCTTGACATTTCCTGCAAAATAAATTCAGTAAAGCAGTTCGCATCTGTACAACCCCGTTCCAAAAATTATCCATCACATTCACTTTTTTGCAATTCGTTATTGAATCTTACATCTATTGTCTGGTTAACAAGGACATTCACCAGGCCTTAAATTCCTACAATACACGCAAGGCAAATTGATTCATACTATAATCTGAATTTTTCGCACTAAACCTTGTCTCATTTTATTACAACTTATTTGTCTGTCGTTACAACTGTAATAGATGCTTTGTGAAAAAGGAATTTCCTCAATCTTTTTTCGAAATGCCATGAATTCATAACAAATCTTGCAGGCGATTTTTTCTTTTGGCAGTTATCATTCACCCAGCACAAGGGCTTTCAAACATCTGCCGGTTAAGGGATTGAGGGATTACAGAAACTCCTTGAACGGATCTTTATGACATTTTTCCGGAATTAAGAAGAAAAATATTCACGCGGTAGAGTTAAACCTTACACTATTTTTTTTCAATCATGAATTAAAAAAACGGGGTAAACTGTTTCTCGTTTACAGGGGTACAGGATTGAGAACCAAATCCAAATATGAAGTCCTTTTGTCTGAACCTTTTTTTATTTATTTTTTGTCTGCAAGTACAGGCAGGGACCTACTATTCCCGGAACTCGGGTGGGAACTGGTCAACTCCCGGAACCTGGAGCACCGGTGGTTACGGCGGTTCAGCATCAGGTGTAGCTCCCTCAACAAACGACACAGTTAAAATCGGCGATGGGTACACTGTCGTGATGAATGCCAACAGCACTTGCGCACAGCTTGACATTGGCCAGGGTGTGTCAGGCATTCTCCAGTATTCCAACTCAAACTCATACTCTCTGACCATTGGCGGAAACCTCACAATAAGTTCCGGCGCAACTTTCATTTACAGTTCAAACAACACACGTACGCATACACTTCTCGTGGGAGGAAATTTTACAAACAATGGAACCGTGAATTTTTATTTTGACAGCAACGACCTGGTGAACATAACTTTCAATGGTTCGGCAACAGGAATTGTTTCCGGAAGCGGCACGTGGACGTTGAACACTGTTACCATCAACAAAGCATCTTCAGCGGCGATCGTGGAAGTGCAGGTGGCAGCATTCGAAACGGCAATTGTAACGCTCACGGCAACAACAGGAACTTTCATTCACAACAACAGCGGAAGCTACTCCATCAACAGTTCTGTCTCCACTGATTTTTCTATCAACCAGAACA
>Ga0190274_10001233_pt1 | contig 15028 bp, 10 predicted proteins | sample Popmic531T_FD_133002 | JGI IMG/M metagenome (GOLD analysis project Ga0190274, IMG submission 133002) | Populus adjacent soil microbial communities from riparian zone of Yellowstone River, Montana, USA - 531 T | ecosystem: Environmental > Terrestrial > Soil > Riparian zone | place: USA: Montana...
CTTCAATTCTTTGTCTGCTAGTCTCCGGTTTCGCACTCGCACAAGGCACAACAGGCACACTCACAGGTACCGTCGAGGATGTTTCTAAAGCGCTCATTCCTGGCGTCACGATTTCCGCGACGAATACGGCAACGAGCGTTACCAATACCGCGATCAGCAATGAATCCGGGGCGTACTCTCTCCCGGCGCTGCTGCCCGGCGTCTACACGCTGAGAGCGAGCCTGCCTGGATTCCAAGCTCAGACGATCAATAACATCGGCCTGGGCGTCGAAACGAAGCGCTTCAACTTCACAATGCAAGTTTCGAGCGTCACGACCAATGTTGAGGTCAGTATCGATGCAAGCTCGATCCTGACAACGACTGGTGCGACAGTCGGTGAAGTTCTGAGTGCCGAGAGAGTCGCGGATCTTCCTTTGGTCAGCGGCGACGTCCTGGATCTTGTTCGCATCATGCCGGGCGTGCGCGTCAGTCCATTTGGCGGTGGGTTCGACACCTTCGCCGGAATGAGCGCAAACACTGTCAACACCGTTCGCGACGGTTTGAGCGTCACGGATGGGCGGTACCTGAACGGCGTATTCGCGAGCTCGACCATCAACCCCGATCTTGTTGGCGAAATCCGCTTGGTGCTCACACCGGTGGACGCTGAAATGGGGCGAGGCAATGGCCAGGTCCAGATCACAACGAAGTCCGGAACAAACCGCTACACCGGAACCGCGGTATGGAATGTTCGCAATACGGCTCTCAATGCCAATACCTGGGACAACAACAACGACGTCATCACTGAAAATGGCATCACACGCTGGGAGCCGACGCAACCGAACTGGTCGAATGAGAACCAGATTACGGTGAGCTACGGCGGTCCGATCATTCGCAACAAGACGTTCTTCTTCGCGTTGTATGACCGCAACCTCCATAACCAGCGGTCTCTACAGACAGGTACGGTTCTCACCGACAGCGCGCGCCAGGGCATCTATCGCTATTGGGAAGGGTGGAACAACGGCAATGCGGCGCAGGCTCGGCCGGCCGACGGCAGCGCTTCAGCCAACACCATCGCAACAGTCGACTTCGCGGGAAATCCGCTGAAGCCGTTCCGAAATCAGGGCAATACCACCGCGGCTTATACAGGAAACCTGCGCTGCATCAGCGCATTTGGAACAAGAAAGGCTGATGGAAGTCCCTTCACCGCGGCAGACTGCCCCGGTGGTATCGCAACCTTTCCGAATGCCGGCGCCACGGGCTGGGATTCCGTTCGCCCCGTCATGGACCCCACCGGATTCATTGCCAAATATTTGAAAGAGATGCCCAACGCCAATTATTGGGGCGTCGGTGACGGCCTCAACACGGCCGGTATCCGCTGGCTACGCGGCAACAACGCCAATTCAGGCGGTCTCAATACGACGGCTCTTCAGACCGGCACCAACATCGGCGCGGACCGCAAGCAAATCAACATCAAGATCGACCATAATTTCACCGCCAATCATAAAATCAACGCCGGTTACAGCCATGAGAAGAGTGGCGGCGCCGACTTCCTGACGAACTGGCCGAACGGGATCGCGGGAGAAACGCAACGCTTCAGCGACATCCTGACCAGTAGCTTTACGTCAACGCTGTCGTCAACTCTGCTGAACGAAGCGAGGTTTGGAATAAGGAAGACCAAGACCGCGTCAAACGCGGCGTGGCAAAACGAGTCCAATAAGGAAGCCCGAGACAAGGTGCAGAGCTTTTTCCTCACCGGCAGCAAGAGCCTCTTCGCCAGCGATACCACGCCGATGCCGGCCCTGTTTAACCCGGGCGCCGGAGGTTTCGCTTTCAGCGGCGGGAACTCGCTCTTCGACACCAACGCCGTCTACCTCGGCAACGAGAACCCGCTTTACAACTTCGCGGACACGGTTCGCTGGACGCGGGGCGTTCATGCCTTACGAATCGGCGGCGAACTTCGAATAACTCGATCCAATGGGTACAACTTTCTGCCCTACAACCTCCCGCGGCTGTCGGGTGGCAGCGGCAACGTCACGGCCGGCGCAATTGCCCAGCAGACGACGGCAAACCCAACCGGCATTCCCGGCCTGCTGGACTCCGCCAATGTCGGCAACGCCCGGAACCTTCTCTATTTGCTTGCCGGTTCCATCGGCAGCGGCAATGTCGGCTACTGGATCCAATCTCCTGACGATGTCGCACAGGGCAAGTGGCAGGACTACATCACGGCGGAGAAGAAGTACCGTGATCAGCGATCGAATGAATGGTCGGCATTCTTCCAGGACGATTGGAAGATCACACGGCGGCTGACTCTGAACATGGGACTGCGGTACGAGTACTACGGATCGACGTATCTTAAAGGTGGATTCACCTCCACCTCAGTCGGCCAGGGTTATGGTCTGTTCGGAGCCGCCAGTGCCTCAAGCTCGGACGTTTTCAGCAACTGGCTGGTGCCGGGCAGCATCTTCCTGTCGAACTACGGCGGAACAGCAGCCGGTCGAACGGCAGCGACGATGCTTCAATGCACCTCGGGTGTCACGCAAGCGAGACTTCCTGTGTCCAATTGCGATGCCAAAAAACTCACGACGCTCGAGTTTGTCGGACCGGATTCCCCGAATCCGGGCAAGTCGGTTTTCCCGTCCGATCGAAATAACTTCGGTCCGGCCGTCGGATTCTCCTATCAGCTTCCGTGGTTTGGCGAAGGTAAGACGACCGTTCGTGGTGGTTACTCCATCACGTACGGTGGCCCGGGCCGCGATGGGATCAGTCTCGACGCGGTGCTCGGTGGTGCTCCCGGCGCGACGAATACGGCGAACCTGTCCATGGCTAGCTTTACGAATCCAGACGGTACGCTCGAGTATCTCGATCTGACGGATATCCCGAAGCTGGTGCCGATAACCCCTACGCTAACGCCTGGCGGCAGTTTCTCGATCTTCCAAAAATCGGGAACCTTCACGGCTTATGCGCCGGATTTCGTAACGCCCTATACGCAGAACTACAACTTCTCCGTTACGCGGACACTGTCACGCAATTTCACGTTGGACATGCGTTACGTGGGAACGAGAGGCATGAAGCTTTCGGCCACACAGGATCTCAACGCACCTAACGTCTTCAACAACCCCGAATTGTTCAATGCACTTGAAGCAGTCCGGCGAGGTGAGGAGTCGCCGTTCTTCGATTCGATGTTCGCCGGCGTGAACTTGAATCCCACGACTGCCGGCTACGGCGCAGTCGGCACCTGCGTCGCACAGTCGGCGAGTTCAACCGCCCCCGGTCGTGGAAAGAATGGCTGCGCCGCGAACCAAGTTTTGCAAACCGGCGCAGTGGCCTTACGCCGTTGGCAGGGAGCGAACCTGGCCAATGGGGACTATTTTGCGATTGCCGATGCTTTGAACGGCAATCCGGGAGGTGTCACATTCCTCGGAATTCCGGCCGGTACGACCGTGGGCGGACGCCTCCTCCGCAACGGGTGCGATCGCCTGGCCGTCGGCGCGTCTGTCGGCGGCGCCCCTGTCGGAAAAGTCAATGGAGTCAGCGGTCAGACCGATATTCGCTGCTTCCCGGAAAACTTCATCTCGATGAATCCCCAGTTGGATACGGCGAGCTATGTCCAGAACACCGGATACTCCACGTACCATTCGCTGCAGACCCAGATCATCATGAGACCCATTCACGGAATCAGCTTGACCGGCACGTACACGTGGTCCAAGTCCATGAACCTGGCCGGTTCCAACAATTACGATTTGAGGGATCGGAAGCAGGATTACACACTGTCCCCAAACCATCTCACTCATGATTTCCGCACGAATGGCACGTTCGAACTGCCGATCGGCCCCAACAAGCTGCTCTTTGCGAATGCCTCCGGGTGGTTTGCACGGGCGATTGAACGGTGGCAGGCCAGCTTCATCTTCAATGGCTACACCGGCCGACCGGTTAGTATCACCGGCGCCAGGACCACGTGGTGTTGCTCCGTTTTCGGCGTCAACTCCGGAAGCGTCGATGTTGTGGCACCGTTTCCGGTTCGTGGCGGAACCACCGAATGGGGCACGATCGCTACCAACGCCACCGGCAACACCGGTGGAACCTACTTCGGTTACCCCAGCCCATTCTTGAAAGTGCCGGATCCGGCATGCGCGCCTGGCGGGCTGACCGACGTCACAGATGCCATGGGATACAACCTCCGCGGCAATTCGACCAGTACTGGCGGTTTTACCCAGCTCTGCACGAACGACGCTTTGGCAGATGCGAATAGCGGCCAAATCCTTCTGCAGAACGCACGACCGGGAAAGCGCGGAACACTGGGCAACAACACGCTTCAGAGTCGCGGAATTTGGAATTTCGATGCCAGCGTGAGCAAGACGTTCCGGATTTCGGAGTCGAAGAGCGCCCAAATCCGCGTGGATGCGCAGAACATGCTCAACCACCCGACGCCGCCAGATCCGACGCTGAGTATCAACTCGGGAACCGAATTCGGCTATATGACAGGCGACAAGACAGGCAGCCGGAGCTTTAGAGGGTCCGTTCGTATCACCTTTTAGTTCCGCAGGCGACGGAAGGAATCCCCCCTGAACGCGAACTTCCCTAATTGACGCGGGGAAGTTCGCGATTTTTTCGATTGATGCTCCCTCATCGGAAAGTCCCATAAAGATTGGGATCTCCCGCCGATGCAGCGTTCTCGGAAGCATTGATAGCCTTCCGCCATAGTGCGGAGGCTCCCGTCATGCGAAGACTCTGGAGATATGGGATCGAGCTCGCCTTAACCTTCCTTATTCCTGTCGTTGTCTTTGCAGCTCAAGAAAAGCTTGAATCTGGCGACCACCGCGTGCGAGGGCAAGTGCTTTCTCCGATAAGCAATTTCTTTGACCGCTTCGAAGTTCAACTGTTTCACGAATCCAACCAACCCTTGGGACAGGTCACTGTGGGTACCCAGGAACCCTTCACTTTTTCTGGACTTGATGGCGGAACTTATTACGTTGTCGCAGAAGTTCCAGGTTTCAAGAAAGTGCGCCAGAGAGTAGATGTCAACGGGACGGCAAAAGAGACCCCAGTAATGATTTCTCTGGAGGTGAAGCCCGCCGCCGAAACCGAAAAAGCAGTGGACTTATCGGGCGAAGACGAAGCGTCAGTCAATGTATCGGACCTTATGCCGCGGCCGCCACACTTTGCGGATGAGGTCGTCGCTGCAAACGAGGACGTGGAGAACGGGGATTTCGACGGGGCCAGGCGGCGCCTTGAGCCTATCGTGCGCGAGGATCCAGACTTCTATGAGGCGCGAAAGACGCTGGGAACGGCGTACCAGAAGCTGAGACTGTATCGAGAGGCGGAGATGGAGTTTAAGGCCGCCAGGGATTTGCGGCCGAACTCGGCGGCTCCTTTGATCGCTCTGGGAGGGCTGTACCTGCAGGAAGCGCAATCCAGCGAATCTCGGGGGGCTGCTGTCGCCCGCGGCATTCTCAACCAGGCTTTGGGAAGTCTTCTTGATGCTGTCCAACTCAATCCCCACGCCGCGTTCGGATATTATCTGCTGGGCGTCACTTATTACGAATCGTCGCTCTATGAGGATGCTGAAGAGAACCTCATACGATCTATGGAAATAGAGCCCCGATTGAGTCCTGCTCGTCTTGCGCTTGCAAACGTTTACGTCCGAATCGAAGACTGGCCACAGGCCTTGCTCCAGATCGGCAATTACTTTTCGGCGAACCCGGATCCTCCGGATCGCGGCCAAATCCTCGCGCTTCGCGCCCGCATCGAAGGCATTCTCGCAAGCGAGAAAACCTCGGAGAAGTCAGCGACAAGTCTGCATCACTGAGGTTACGAGTGTGTCCGTCCGATGACGCCAATCCATGAAATTCGTTTAACTCCTGCCATCTTCATCCACGTTCTCTATAAATAAAGGACACCCCTGGCCTTTTCAAGTCTCGCCTGAAAGGTCTCTTCTTTCGAGATCTGACTACCCTGTTTTTTGCACGAATCCCCTGTGTTCACGGGATGGTTGGATCGGCAAATTCGGACAAGGATTATTCCGGGTCAGTTGAAAAGCGGGCTTTCTGTTGGGAACAGACCGCCCGCTTCAATGGAGGTTGGGGCAAATGCGACTTTGCGATTCGATAGTTATAGTTCGGTACCGCCGAGATCGCATCGAACAAGAATCCCCTATCGCGTCGGACTAAAGTCCCAGTTACTAATCGGGATCACTGTGCCTCGTTCCCCGGGGCATGTCTCAAGTTGGCGGGCGAAATTCTTTTGGGAGCAGTGCAGGATGGCCAGACTCCAATCGGCTTTCGATATTGCGAGAGAATCCGGAGCGCTAGGTGCGGTTACCGACCGTACGTTGGCAGGCCTGCGGCTGGTGCTTTCTGTCTCCGCATTTCTCATTATCGTCATCGATCCATACGAACCGAGCCGACTGGAAAATCTTACGCACTTCGCCCTGGTCGCCTACATCGTTTACGCCGCTGCCATCTACGCGTTTATGAGGCATCGCAAGAACTTTCCCTTCCGCATGATGCAGTTGATGACATGGCTTGACGTCGTCTGGTATTCCGTCCTGATAACCTTGGGCACCGGGACGAATGCCGTTTTCTTTTTCTTTTACCTGTTCGCGATCATAGCCGGTTCAAGCCGAGGCGGCACTCGTCTGGGCTTGATGCTTACGGTCGTATGTACCTCGATTTTTTTCGTGTTAAACGTCGTCTTCATTCAACAACTTCAGTTGGACGTTACCAGATTTGCAAGGCGCACTGTTTACATGGGCGTGCTTGGCTACATCCTGGCGTATTGGGGCGGGGCTGAGGCCAAGCTCAGGAGGCGGTTGACGTTCTTAAAGGAAATGTCACTGATCGCTAATCCCCGCCTCGGCGTCGACCGTACGATCGGGCAGACGTTGCGGCGTGTGTTGAGTCACTTTCGCGCCGACTATGCTCTTTTGCTCATTGATTCTCCCGGAGGCGAATTCGACCTTTATCGAGTCAGCGTGGCGAATGCCGAAAGCGAAAGCCGGCCACTGAAAGTTCGTGATACTGCCGGCTTGCCTCTCATGAGCAATTCCGACGGGAGTCTCGGGGTCTATGTGGAGCGCAAGCGGGGCTGGCAGGGCAAGGTGAGCTATCGCGTCTGCGATCCGCGCGCCGAAAGTATTCGAGTTTGCCCGTATGACGCTGTTATGGAAGTGGCGGAAAGGATGAATGTTCGCTCGTTTGTCACTGTGCCTTTGCGCAGCGGTGACCGGATTCGCGGACGCGTTTTCGTGGGGACAGCCCAGCACGGCCGGTTCGATATCGAAGATGCGACATTCCTTTTGCAGGCAATGGATCAGGTATTGCCGTTTATCGAAAACATCCGACTCGTTGACCGGCTCGCCTCGGGCGCCGCAGAAGAGGAACGACGCCGAATTGCCCGCAGCGTTCATGATCGAGTGATTCAGCCTTATCTCGGCTTGCAGATTGGGATCAAAGCGCTTCAGCAGGAACTGTCGAGGTCCGGGTTCCCGTCTGTTTCGGCGTCGGCAGACCGTGCTGTGGTCCTTCTCGACAGACTTGTGGGGATGACCAAGGAAGGCGTCGAAGAACTGCGCGAGTACGTCAACGGATTGAAGAACCTGCCTGAGGGCGAATTGAGGCTCTCTGATTTAATACGCCAGTTCTCTACGAAGTTCGAGGATGCGACCGGCATTCACGTGAACGTTGTGAGTGACACTTGCAGATTGACTATGAGAGATCGGCTCTCGATTGAACTCTTTCAGATGACAACGGAGGCCTTGAGCAACATTCACCGGCATACGGAGGCTCGAGTGGCGGATGTGCGGCTGTCGATGTCGGACAACAGAGTGGAATTGAGCATTGAGAACGAGTCTGGTGAGACTCCCCGCGCGTTCCGGCCGTCTTCGATCGTGGAGAGAGCAGACGCGCTGGGAGCGCGAACTGAGATCCTATGGCCTGCGGGGAAGACGCTGGTTCGAGTGGAGGTACCGCTGTGAAAGAAGTTCGGCAGACGTCTACAAAAGAGATGGGTGTTGTTCGGGTTGGCATTATCGAAGACCATGCGATTGTTCGCGCGGGAATACGCATGTTGATCGAAAACGAGTGCGGAATCGAAGTCGTCTGCGAAGCACCAGACGCAAGCGGCGCGATTGCTCTGGCAAGGGACCACGCGCTCGACGTTATCCTGCTCGACCTGAATCTGCGCCGCGAGAATGGAATCGATTTCCTGCCACGGTTGGTTCGAGCGTTCTCTCCGGCCCGCATTCTGGTGTTAACGGCTGTCGAAGACGTGGAGACGCATCTGTTGGCGCTCGAGGCAGGTGCCCGAGGAATCGTAAGAAAAGAGCAGGCGCCCGAGGTTCTCGTGAAGGCTATTCATGCCGTGAATTCCGGAATATCGTGGATTGGGGACACGTTGTCCGCTGCTGCCGTTGAGAAACTGGCAAAAAGGCGAGTCGTTCAAAGTGTCGATCCGGAAGCCGCAAAAATCGCCACCCTTACACCCCGCGAGAGAGAGGTCGTCGAGATTGTTGCTCGAGGTTGCAATGGTGCGCGAATCGCAGCTGCGTTGAAGATTTCAGACGCCACAGTGCGCCATCACACTACGTCGATACTGAGCAAGCTGGAGCTTTCCAACAAACTCGAACTCGCTGTGTACGCGATTCATCACGGTCTCGCCGGGCAACAGGAAATCGAGTGACGTGGCAGTCTCGCGTATTGTTAGCCGAAGGATCGCGATTGCCGATATTCACTTGAAGACACGGCGCCTGGGATCTCGAACGCAATCTTCTTCCCGTGGCCACTCTGCAACGCGGCAAACGTCCTAAGCCATCCATTACAGTCTGCACATAGCTTTATGTGCGCCAGTTCGTGGATCGCTAAGTTGTCGTTTCTGATTATCTCGGTAACACGGTCGGGTGTCAGATGATCCTCACTTAACTGTCGGCGTCCCTGCTACGGTTGTCGATGATGGCGTGGCTACCTTCGAGGCAGCCTCATTCCTTGCCTTTATGGCTTTTGCGTAATCCAGGATTTGTTGCGCAGAGTCCTGGCTGGTTCGCAAGTAGGCCTTCCATTTTTCGTCAGGATACCCAACAGGCGCAGGATCGGTTGCAGAGGATGCGAGGCGATCAACAGCGCGTTGTCCGAGTTCGATGGCGCGATCGAGGTTCTTGCCGTCGATCGCGTAGTTCCGGGAAAGAAGCATCATTGCTGTGATGTTTGTTTCATCAAGCCTGAGGACTTTTTCGCCGTATTCGATCATCTTTTCGCGAACGCCTCGGTCCCGGTACACCTGCGTCGCCTCCAGATACACGCGAGAAAGAATCTTCGAACTGGGAAATTGCCGCTCGAAAGACCCGATTAGTTCGAGCTTCGCGTCCGGACTGGTCTCTGCTGAAATCTGATCAAACAGAGCGCTCTCTGGTGAGCCTGCTCTGACCTGGGACCAGGCGCTTACGCCGGTGAAGAAGGAACAAAAGATCCAAAGACGAACCATTGTCACTCTCATTGCGGCCTCCTATGCCTTTCACGGAATTTCGCGAAGTAGTTGTCGGGATATTCTGAATCGAGGTGTCGACCTTGGGAATACCGTCGATATGGTACTTTTTCTCCAGAATCGCATCAGAAGCTGCATCCCAAGGTGCTGAGCCTCCGCGAAAGGGAGACGGCAGCGACGCGCCCTGCTACGGTTTCATGGTGAATTGGGCGCGCCGGTTCTTTCTCCAGCAGGCTTCGTTTTCTTCGCTGCACAGGGGCCGTTCTTCGCCGTAGCTTACAGCATCGATGCGGCTTATCGTGACGCCGTGTTCTGATAGATACCTTTTGACTGCTGCTGCGCGTTCGTCTCCCAAAGCGATGTTGTACTCCTGACGTTCATGGAGCGGCCTGCGAGAAAATAGTCGTCCCCCGTTCGCTGTTTCCGGGCAATTAGCGCCGAGATGACGAGGATCGAACCCATATACAGGGCGATGATGGTCTGATCCAGCAGGCTCAGAGCGGAAGTCATCTCTTTCAGAGATGGTGCCAGAGCGACCGTACCGGTTCGCGATCCTCGATCCGCTTTTCTTTCTCTCCAAGGTAACCCTTGATGCGTCCGGAGGCCCCGATTCCCACGGCGAGACTGACCGCCAACACGAATCCGCCGACGAAAATGATGAATGCGGTTAGGAACACGTCGCGCGCGAAGTTGAGATGATCGGAGGCGACGACGATTGCCACGAAAAACACCATCGTACGCACCCCTACCGCCAGGCGGCGCGGATAGGGCAGATTTTCGTTGAAGGCCCAAACCAGCGCGCAGCGAGCCAGGTAATGGCTGAGCCAGGCTCCGGCCAGAATGATGAGTCCCGCGATAACCAACCGCGGGATCAGGAAGACGAAACTTTGTATGAGGTGAGCGGTGAGGTCCGTGCCGAACACACTGAGCCCCGCAAGCACACCCACCGTGAGAATGCTCCAGTAGGCGGCTTCAGCGGTGATACGCGTGGCACGCAGGCGGCCAGACGGGTCGATCAGGTGCGCGAGCCCGGTTCTGCGCATGAAGCGGTCGATCGCGGCGCCTTTGAAGATGCGATAAAGGATCCGCCGTGCAACCGTAGCGATGACTAGTGCACCGAGTATCACGATGCCGGCGGCGATAAGTGAAGGAAGGTAGGTCGTCGCCTGAAGATGCAGGCGATCCACTACCCCTTGCAGGATCAGCGTAAGTGTTTCAGACATTTCCAACCTCCAATGCGTTCTTCCCGCCAGAGTCAGGTTCGGGGGTGGCAGTTTCCCCGGCGTCTGTGTGTTGCGGACGTTCGCCACTCCAGAGCGAGACCAAGTAGGGCTTGAGCCTTTCAAAAGCAAGGCACAGCCCTTCGATTCGGTCTTCTACTTCGCTGGAGGCGAGATTCTCAGTCTGGATGACAAAGGAAGCCACTCGGCCCAGATATAACGGCGTGAGCGAGCGAACCAATTGCGACCTCAGAATTGGATTCGTCCGGTAAGCCCGGGAGAATTCCATGACGACCCTGGCCCACAGCGTGTCGTCAATGTGAAAGCCTCGATGGCTGTTACTGTCTGACGCGAGCTTCCGAATCTCGGAAAGAGTGTCCGGGAGCAGGCAAATGTCCCAAATGTCTCCCAGTTCGGCCGCTCCCCGCCGGAATTGCGTCAGCATTCGATCGACGTCTACATGAATCGGATCAAGACCGACATCAAAGCGGAAACCGAACAAAGGAACTGCACTCGACCCTCGCCCGCGCTGCCACACAGATTCGTAAACGTGCATCAGGTCGAACACGCTGCTGACCACCTGTTGCAGCATCGCGCTCAAATCCGCGCCCGGATCCTTCGCGTCGTGGAGTTTAGCCCCCAGGAAGCTTTGGCAGACGCGAAAGCCCTCGGCAACGGCGACGGTGGTCATCCAGATGTCGATACCGAACCGCGCTACATCTGTTTCCCAGACGTCTTTCCCCAGGTAGCATTTCATGACGGCTGGCGAGACACCGAAATCGCCGCCTATCGGCTGCCGGACTTGCGCCCCATAGAGCGTTCGCGTCAATGGATAGACAATGCTGTTGGTGATCGTCCCGTCGTACTTATGGCGGTGATAATAAGGCGCCACGAAGTCGTACTTCGCGAACAGGATCGGCCGCAAGAGCAGGTCGATCCATTCCGGCGTGATCGATCGCAGATCGGAATCCACGACGGCGCACGCGCTGGCACCGAGCCGCCGGGCCATCTCAAACACCATTCGAAAGGCGCTGCCCTTTCCGGGGATGCCGTGATACGGAAACGAGAGCCGGTGCAGGGGATAGAGCGGAGTCGACAGCAACATCAGCGAATGGTCATCGACCTTCGCGGAAAGAACGGCCTCGCGAGTATCGTCGGTCGATCCGCCGTCGGAGTTGATCACGACGCCCCTGAGCTGCGGAAAGTATTTCGACAGACCTGCATAGCACGCCTTGACCACGTGATCTATCGTTCTGGCGTTGTTGAAGCTGGGAATGCCGATCACGATATCGGCCTGCTTGATGGCCGCTAACGCACGCTCGGCTTCCGCCGGAAGAACGTTGTCTTCCATTAGATTTCCTTGCTATCGCGGTCGATCGCGTCAACGAGGAGGTCGAAGAATTCCGGGATTGCCGCAAGAACCCTGTTCCAGTTGGGAATCAGGGGAATGCCCCTTGGGTCCTGGACGAATTCGTTCGCGGCTCTCTTCAGGCTTTCGGCGAAAGTAGCCACCGCTACTTCCTCTCCATGGCGGTCGAACTTCAGTCCGTTCAACATCGCGTCGGCGTAATAACGGGCAATGGTGTCCTGAGCTATCCGAACATAGCGAACCTCGAGGCTTCTGAAGTGATCCGCAGTGAACACGATTCCTTCCGCTGCGAGTGTCACGAACAGGGACTTCGCGATGTCTGTCGCCATTCGCGACAGGCCTCCAGCAGGGTTGTCTTGCGAGAGGCTCTGGTGTTTGTGCTCGTAGTTGTCCGCAAGGTCCACTTGACAGGTTCGGCCCACAGCGCAGTTTCTGAAGACCTCCGCCAATACTCCGACCTCAAGCCCCCAATCCGCCGGAACCCGGTTGATTCGCGCGAGGTTTGCATCCATCGCGAACTCTCCTGCAAGCGGATACCTGAAGCTGTCCAGAAACTCGAGAAACGGCGTACCTGGCGCCATGCCTTCCATGGACCGGATCAGAGGATTCATGAACAGACGAGTCACTCGCCCGTGCATCGCTGTTGTGACTCGCGCGTAATAGCCTTTGCAGAACTCGAAGCCAAGGTGCGGATGCGCGAGGGGATAACAGAGCCGTGCCAGAAGTTGGCGATCGTAGTTCACGATGTCGCAATCATGGAGGGCGATCACGTCGCAGTCTCTCTTGGCCAGGAGGTAGCCGTAAGCGAGCCAACACGATCGCCCTTTCCCGTCTTTACCTGCAGACAGCCCGCGTTCCTCAAGTGTGGAAAAGAGACCTTGTATCCGAGGGCTCTCAACCCAAATGAGAGTGACGGGCGTGTAAAAATCCTTAAAGAAGCTTCGCGCCTTTCGGTACTGATCTATCGTGGCGCGTCCGAGAACGAGAACGATCCGCTCGAGATACTTCACCTTCTTGAGCTCAGGCACGATGCCCTGCATCGCCGGAGTTTCGAACTCCGAATACAATGCGGGCAGAACGAGGCCAATGGGGCGGTCCCGCGCGAACCGCTCCAGGTCCAGTTCCAGCCGTTCGATGGAATTCGGTTTCAAGCGGTGCAGCGTGGTAACGACGCCGGTTTGATAGAAGTCTGCCATGCGGGAATCGTAGGGCCTCGATGTCCAGGGAGCCATCCCGTGGAAGGGGTAGAAATCGGAGGAAAAGCTTCCAGTTCAGCCAATGCCACGCACCCGTGCCTCTGGTCGAAAAACCGCTGCCTTATCCTGAGGATGCCGTATGGACCGGTTCGGCAGTCGCGCGTACGATCCGTTGAATCGGTGTGGCATTTTGAAGAACACGCTGGACTGAACAATGGAGGCGAACTTGAAAACGATTGTCTTTACGGATCTCGACGGGACGCTACTCGAATACGACACCTACTCGTTTCGCCCAGCGGTGCCGGCTTTGGAGCGCCTCCGCCAACTTCACATTCCGGTTGTGTTTGTCACGAGCAAGACTCTTCCTGAGGTCGATTTCTGGCGAAAGGCTCTGGACAACCGCAGTCCCTTCGCTGTGGAGAATGGCTCGGCCGTCTTCGTTCCGGTCGGAGATCCGCCTCTTTCTGAGAGGACCGCCCGCCTCTGCGATGGCTACGAGATGGTGGAGCTTGGTGTCCCCTATCCTGATCTCACGCGCGCACTGAAAGGGGCCGCCCACGAGAGTGGGTGTCGTATCAGGGGATTCGCTGACATGACGGCGGAGGAAATCACGCGTGAATGCGAAATGCCCCTGGAACAGGCGGTATTGGCAAAAGTGCGGCAGTACGACGAACCCTTCCGAATGCTCAAGGGCGACCCGGGCACCTTGGCACGGGCTCTGGAGAGACGTGGGTTGAAGTTGAGTTCGGGGGGACGCTTTTTTCATGTGACAGGGCGAAACGACAAGGCCGATGCCGTTCTTCTACTGATAGACGCTTATCGTCAACTCGGTCCAATTCGCAGCATTGGCCTTGGCGACGGCTTAAATGACTCTGGATTCCTTAACCTTGTCGATCATCCGATACTTCTGGATTCGCCTTCCGTCGGACAACTCCTGAAGCGGGTGCCACGCGCGCGGACCGCCCCTGCCGGGCCATCAGGATGGAACGAAGCGATTCTTGGAATCCTCGATCGGCACTTCGATGAGGGCGCACCGGTTGGGGATTGCGCAAATGTCACAGAGCGTGAATTCGGGACACCTGAGATTTGCACGCGGGAAGCCTAGCGACTGACCGGCTTCGCACGACCATTTTTGGCGGCTCCTTCCGTCGTCACGACTCGAAATCCCTCGGGCGTGTAGTCACTCCAACGATGCCGCTCCGGGATTGCTCTCAGGAGGCATCGATCCTGTACCCCTGGAGGACGTCTGTGTCTGGGTGCAATTGTCGAACGAATCGGGGCAGGTCATGAATGTCGTACTGCCCGTCCGCATCGGTACATAGGACGAAATCCTTGGTCGTTTTTTCGAGGCCATAAACGATGGCGAGTTTGAAACTACGATCCTGGAGGTGATGGACCACGGAAAGCTGAGACACATGGCGTTCCAGATGACGCAGCACGTCCTCAGTTCCGTCCAGGCTTCCGTTGTCGACGACGATCTCGAAATCTGCCGTAAGCCGGGCAAGCTCCATAAACGCGCCCTTCACGGTTGCGGCGATTGTGTCATGCGCATTGTGGGTTACCAACAGAACCGAAATTGAAAGGCTCATGCCGCGCAAGACCGCTTGAAAAACACCATCACTGTCCGTCTTCAAACAGCAATATCTCCTCAAGCTGGGCTGGAGTGGGCAAAGTAGGAGAACCCGCGACCAGCACCCGCTCGCTGAGGGTCAAATCCTGCGACATATACGCTTCGATCGCCCCGCGCGCCGGTTCAACCGGAGCGAGAATCTGAATGGCCAGAACTACAA